>JADMIO011047651.1_pt1 | contig 10521 bp, 6 predicted proteins | sample 8958161 | NCBI WGS metagenome assembly JADMIO01 (sample SAMN16585339, study PRJNA669376) | soil metagenome | isolation source: Crop rotation soil | place: USA: Cullars Rotation, Alabama | collected 2011
ATCGACGCGTTCAACCTGTGCATGTCGGGCAACAATGTCGACGACCACATCCGCAACGGCATCGTGATCGAGAACACGTACGGCTCGATCGTCTCGAGCAACATGATCGAGGAGTGCAAGGGGACCGCTTTGATTCTCGACCGCGATTGTTACGGCATCACGCTGGCCGCCAACACGATCGCCCATCATCAGCAGGGGGGCATCGACCTGCGCGACGCGCACGGCATCGCCGTCACCGGCAACACGTTCCCGCTGGTGGTGAAGAACGCCCTGGTGATCGGTCCCAAGAGCGGCCGGATCACCGTGACCGGCAACACGTTCACGAACACCTACATCGGCGACGCCACGAAGCGGAAGCTCGAGCAAGACCCCTCGAGCGGCATCACGCTCTCCGGCACGACCGACATCGTGATCACCGGCAACGTCTTCTCAGGCCTGGTCACGAAGGGCCTGACGCTCGACGGCGATCCCAGCCGCCGCGTGACCTTCACCGCCAACGTGCTCACCGACGTCGAAAGCGACCACGCGAAACTCGTCGACTCGCAAGTCGCCGACAATGTCGTCGCCCCGTAGTTCAAAGAGCGGCGGGACCACAGATGAACACGGATGAACACAGATACGAAGACAGATGTAGGAAAAGTTGAGGGGCTGCAAGTCAACCTTCCTCCTTTGATTGTTCATCTGTGTTCATCCCCGCCGCCATCGGTGTTCATCTGTGGTTCCTGTCCGCCCGTCTCGCGCCCGATTAGCATGAAGGGATGAACCGGCTCAGCGGAATCATTACGCTTACGACGGATTTCGGCACGGGGAGCGCGTACGTTGCGGCGATGAAGGCGGTCATCTTGTCGCTGAACCCGCGGGCGACGATCGTCGATGTGACGCACGGCATCGGGGCGCAGGACATCGCGGGCGGGGCGTGGACGCTGGAGGAAACGACCCCCTGGTTTCCGGAGGGGACGATCCACGTGGCGGTCGTCGATCCGGGCGTCGGGACCGCGCGGGGGATCGTCTACGCCCGCATCGGCATGCAGCACTACGTTTGTCCCGACAATGGGTTACTGAGTCGCTTGGCCCGACGCACGCCGCCGTCTACAATCGTCACCGTCGTCCGCCCCGAGTTCTGGCTGCCGGCCGTGTCGTCGACGTTCCACGGACGCGACATCATGGCGCCGGTTGCGGCTCGGTTGAGCCTTGGGCTCGACCCGGCTGAGCTGGGGCCGACGCAGGCGTCGCTCGTCATGCTCGACTGGCCGGAGGTTCGCATCTTGCCTGGAAAAGTCACCGGCACGGTCCGCTCCATCGATTCGTTCGGAAACCTGATCACCGACATCTCCTCGGACGCTCTCAAGGACGCGCCGACCGGCGAGCAGCTGCGCGTCTCGTGCGACGAGCACGAAACCTGCGGCCTGTACAAGACCTACGCCGACCAGCCCGCGATGACACTCGTGGCCGTCGTCGGTTCGAGCGGCTACCTGGAGCTGGCGATCGTCGGCGACAGCGCCGCGATGATGCTGGGCATCGCCAAGGGAACGCCCGTCAAGGTCGAGTGGTAGCGGCGGGGGTCGGCCGCGCAGGAGTCGGGGGGCGGGAGTCGGGAGTCGGGGAAGGCAGGGGGGAGCGTGAACCCTTCTGCGTTTTTGCAACTGACAACGGACTACGGACAACTGACCGCTTCCAAATGGGGATTGGGGAATGGGGAGCGGGGAATGGTCGGAGGCCGAAAAGGCTGAGCTGCGGCGCTGGGACCGCGAGATCGTCTGGCACGCGTTCACGCAGATGGCTGAGTATGAGCCGCTGCTGATCGATCGGGCGCACGGCTGCACGCTGGTCGACGTCGACGGGCGTGAGTATCTCGACGGCGTGAGCAGCCTGTGGTGCAACGTCCACGGGCACCGGCACCCGGCGATCGACGCCGCGATTCGCGCGCAGCTTGACCGCGTGGCACACACCACCGGCCTGGGCGCGTCGAATCCGACGACCGTGGGGCTGGCGAAGCGGCTCGTGGACCTCGCCCCGGCCGGGCTGAATCACGTCTTCTTTTCCGATGATGGCGCGACGGCCGTCGAGATCGCGCTCAAGATGGCCGTGCAGTACTGGCAGCAGCGCGCCGATCCCCGTCCCGCGAAGAACACGTTCGTCGCGCTCGGCGACGCCTATCACGGCGACACGCTGGGGGGCGTGAGCGTCGGCGGGGTCGCAAGATTCCAGGCGATGTTTCGCCCGCTGCTGTTCGACGTGCTGCGATTGCCGCTGCCGACGACGTATCGCCGCCCCGCAGCCGCCCTCGCCCCTGGCGGTAGAGGGCAGCGGCCGCAGGCCGCGGGTGAGGGGGTGGGGCGTGTCGACGCTTCGCCCCCTCATCCGTCCGCCGTTGGCGGACACCTTCTCCCGCGAGGGGAGAAGGAAAATATGCTGACCGTCGACGAAGCGTGTGCCCATTATCTGCGACAGGCTGAAGAGCTGCTCGAGCGCGAGCATCAGCGAATCGCGGCGGTCGTGATCGAGCCGCTCGTGCAATGCGCGGCGGGAATGGTCACGCATCCGCCCGGTTACTTGCGCGGCCTGCGCGAGCTGACGCGGCGCTACGACGTGCTGCTCATCGCCGACGAGGTGGCGGTGGGGTTTGGCCGCACGGGGATGATGTTCGCCTGCGAGCACGAGGGGGTGTCGCCGGATTTCCTGTGCTTGGCGAAGGGGCTGACGGGCGGTTATCTGCCGATGGCCGCCACGCTCGCCACGACTGAAATCTGGAACGCGTTCCTCGGCGATTTCGCCGCGAGCCGGCAGTTCTATCATGGTCACACCTACGGCGGAAACCCGCTCGCCGCGGCCGCAGCCCTGGCGTCATTGCAGGTCTTCGAGACCGACAACGTGCTGGGGAATCTGCAGCCGAAGATCGCGCGGCTCAGCGAACACCTGGCCCGCATCGCGCGTCATTCGCAGGTGGGCGATGTTCGCCAGCGTGGGTTGCTCGCCGGCATCGAGCTCGTGCGCGATCGCGCGACGGCCGAGCCGTATCCCTGGGCCGAGCGCCGCGGTCAGCGGGTGTGCGACTTCGCTCGCTCGCAAGGCGTGCTGCTGCGGCCGCTGGGCAACGTCGTGGTCGTGATGCCTCCGCTGGCGATCACGCTCCCAGAGCTCGACCGCATTCTGCTCGCCGTCGAGCGCGGCATCGAACAGGTTTGCGTTTAACCGCTTAGCCGGCCTGTCCACAGGCCGCGCCGAACCGGCCTGTGGACAGGCCGGCTAAGCGGTGACGCGTGTTCACTTCTTCTCAAAAAACGCGTCGACCGTCTCGGGCCCTTTCACGTAACCGATCGACTGCAGGAACTCGTCGGCGGCCTTCAGTGTTTTGAAGAAGTATTCGTTCTTGCCGAAGTTGAAGTTGAAGAAGCTGTGTCGCTGCCCTTCGTACTCGACGAGCTCGCAGCGGAGACCGAGCTTCTTGGCGTCGGTCTGAAACGCCTTCGCCCCTTCGATCAGGCGGTCGTCGGTGCCGAAGAACATGATCATCGGCGCCTGGCCTGCCTGCTCGTGCCCATGCGGCGAGATCTCCTTCGCGGCGACGCCCAGCCGTCCTTTGACGTCGGCCTCCTTGGTCTCTTCATCGCGCAGGCCGACGAGCGACATCACGGGGTTGTACAGCACCATCGCGTTCGGGACCGAGCTGACGGCGGTCGTTTCGCCTTCCTCGTCGAAGCCCGCAATCGTGCCGGTGCAGGCAGCGAGGTGTCCGCCCGCGCTGCCGCCGCCGGCCGCAATGCGGTTCGGGTCGATCCCAAGCCGCTCGGCATTCGCGCGCACGTAACGCATCGCGCCCTTGGCATCGCGAACGCTGTCGACGACCTGCGACTGGTTGCGGCTCTTGACGCGATAGTCGGCCGCGATCGCCACCATGCCGCGCGAAGCGAGATAGCGTGCCTGTTGTTCGAACTGTCCCGGCGAGCCGTTCGTCCAGCCGCCGCCAAAGAAGAACACGATTGCCGGCCTCGGCTCTTTCGGGTCGTCACGCTTGGGGTTGAAGATGAACACCTTCAGCTCCGTGCCGTCGACCGTCTTGTAGACTTCGCTCGTGGCGTCGGGAAAGTTCGGCGGGTAGTTCCCCTTGCGCGGCTCGCGATCCTTCTTGGTTTGGGCGGCAGCGAGGGAGGTGAGCGTCAGGACGACGGCGACGACGAGCAGGCGGCGAGGCATGGAGGTGGTTCCGAATGATGAATGATGAACGATGAGTGATGAATGCGGAGTAGCTATGAAACCGATGGAACGCGGCGAGGTTTCGATTCGGGATGAATCGTGTTTGCGGTGCGAGGTTGGTTGTTCGGCGACCGGGATGCCGTGTCGCGAAGGCGCTGTGTCAGCGGTTTTGCCCCATTCTTGTACAAAGGGGCGTCCGCCGCGAGGCTATTTGTAAAACCAGGTTAGCTCGTACGTCAGGCCGGCATTCACCGACAGAAGCTTGTAGGCGAGGATCGTCGAATCGTCCGCCAGATATTCGGTGGCGATCTGGCCGGGTTCGAGTTTACTGGGATTGTCTTCAGGATAACGAATGAGGCGGAAGCTGCGATACTCCTTCCCCTCGGGCAAGAGAATCCAACGCATGACCTCGGCCGTTTTGACTTGAATGTCGAACACGAGGGTCGCCGAGGTTTCCGTGTCGTGTAAAAACTGCGCGGGCGAGATGAACTCAAGGACCAGGTCAACCGAGTCGCCGACGAGCACCTTGCTAAAGTCGACAACCATGGTCCAACGCGATCGCTTTTCGCCGTTCGGTAGTTCTTCACGATGCTCCAGCAAACGCGGTTCCAGCGATTGCGCAGGAAACCGGATCTGGGTGTGGGGACTCGTTGGCAGCAACCGCATGTGAAACAGTTGATTCTTCGAGTCGTCGCCGACTTTGAGCACCTTGAGCCGTTTGTAAACGTAGACGAAGTGCTGTGGGTCGTTGCTTGTTCTCACGCTAGGAGTCCAACCCCGGAAGTCCAGAATGCGCGAGTCTTGCATCACCTCGAACGCACTTGAGTCCGTCGGAAGGTCCGGCGCTTCTTCTTCCGGCTCAACGCCGGTAAAGGGCGTCACGCGATGTTCCAGCAGCCTGCTCATTTGATCGAGGTCGCGGCTTCCTTGGGAGAGCGAATCGATGATTTGGCTCATCCGGTGCGAGCGCTGGTACGCCTTGGCCACGAAGTACGGCAAGACAAACAACAACGGGACGATGATGGGCACGTAGACGTACGAAATCCAATCGCGATAGTCCAGCAACGTGCTCCATACGCGCCGAGATCCGGAGCGTTGCAACTGCCTGGCTTCCGACGTGACGTCGCTGGGGCCTTTGGAGGTGCTCACATGCGAACTGTCCGGCGCGAACGCGCGGGTCGATCGAGATTCCTCCATCGGATCCCAAGGCTCGCACGTCGGCAAATCTGCTCCAAACAGCTCTGGCCGCGCGCGGCAGGCCTTCCGGCCGACGGAGTAGCCGTGTCGGATCAGACTGCTGATCTCGAGTGGCGAAAAGCGGTCCATGTCGGTTCGGATGCGGGCCGCCTGCCGCTGAAGCTCGGAGTTCATGGCCGTCGGATCGTCATCGGGTTCAACGACGTCGGTCATTCGGGCGAACACGAAGCCCGGCGTGTCGTGAAACTTTTCGTTTTCCAGCTGCCAGACGCGATCCATGAGAATCTCGCTGGCTCGCAACGAGGTGCTGATCAGCCCGCCGGCCCGCGAGTCTTCTTGAACCTTGATCGGCTTGCCGACGTCGCTGACCACGACTCCGTCGAGCCCGCTGTTCAAGCGTCGAAAACAGCTTTTGCCCGTAGCTTTGTGATAGGCCGATTCGAGCAAATACCGGTTCAGCCAAAGTTGATCGCCGACATCCAGCCCCCGCGCGCCTGCGCGGCTCGCATGGAAGAACGCATCGGCCTCCGGGTCGTTCAATTGGAGGTCGGCAAACAGTGGTTCGCGCTGGAGTTGATCGTTCGAAAGCAGGTCCCACAACAGAGGCAGAATCGCATTGTCGTCGTCGCCGACCGAGCCCAGAGAGACCGACGCCGCGCTCGTCGCGGTGGCGGCCTCGGCGCCCGCGGCGAATGCCGGGTTGCCGCGCATCGAAACCAATTGAGCCAGCCGATGCAGCGGCGTGCGAGTCTCGTGCTCGCTTGCCTGTCGCAACGTTCGAACCACATCGCCGAAGTCGTAAAAGTCATCCCGCGTCAACGGACCATCCGAAAGAATCCGTCGGTCGAGCAGACGGAACATGCGTACGGCAAGGTTGTCGAAAACGCCGCCGTCGGTGAATGCCTGCCGCCCAAATTCACCCGCGTTCGCTCCGACGTCGGCGCCGGTCAATTCCAGCGGCGCAAAAAAGCCGGTAAAGGCTGACGACGCGGTCACCGCCATGGCGACGGTCGCCAGCCCCGTATGGATATCCTGGAAACGCAATTCGCGATTCGGCTGCCGCTTCATCATGAGCAAGCCGTTGCGATGGAACGAGCACAACGTCCCCTCGCTGAGATTGGTGCTCAAGATGTGCAATTGCGGAGCCTTGGGCAGCTCGAAAAGGCTGGTGTCGCCATACAGATAGCGCTGGTAGTGATACTCGAGCAGTCCGGTGCGGGTGAGCATGCGATTCGGGCGGCCGATCAACTTGCCAGCCCAAAGCATCGGCAACGCCAGCGGAAACCGACGGACGACGCGATTGCGCACATCGAGCTGAACGAACGAGAGGACCTCTTGGGCGGCGGCATCGAATTCCTTCCCGGAGCCGTTGTAGCGATCCCAATTGAGCAGCAGATGCGCAGCCAACACGCTGCCGCCGGAGACCGAAGTCACATGAGTGACCTGCGATAGAATGCCGGCGTCACGCAGAAAGCGGATCAATCCGAGATGGTAAATGCACGCACGGAAGCCGCCGCCTGACAATGCCAGGCCAATACGCTTGTTGGACGCGTTCATGCGCTGTTCCTGTGTAGCGAGCGTGTTTTGCCGACGACGCGTTCTTGCGGGCGGCCCTTCGGTCACGACATCATTCCCACCCCATCACACTAATTTGCGTCGAATCGCACCGACAGGTGGCGGACAATGAATTTGCAGCCTCGTTCCGACTAAAAACTCGCACCTAACTAAGGGTGCGCTTGGCCGGCCGGTACGTACAATCAGTGTCGAAAGGTGACGAACGGATGAACTACAGACCGATGGCGATCGCGGCTTGCCTCGTGGCGGCGCGGGCGCAGGCGGGCGAGACGTTCAACATCGACTCGGTCGAGGCATTGAAGAAGGCCGTCAAGACGCTCGATGCGGGCGCGACGCTCGTGCTGGCCGACGGAACGTATAGCTTCGCGCAGGCGATGCGGATTGCCGGCAAGCACGGCACGGCCGACGCACCGATCGTGGTGTGCGCCGAGCATCCGGGGCGAGCGGTGATTGACGGCGCGGGGGGATTCGAGCTGCGAGATTGCGAACATATCATCGTGCGAGGCTTTGTGTTCAAGCACGATGCCGACCGTGAAGGGGTGAAACTCGAGAATTGCCGGCATGCCCGCGTGACGGGCAACGTGTTCCGCCTGGCAGAGCGGGCGAAGCCGCGGCACTGGGAGCATTGGGTCACGGTCGGCGGCGCGCACAGCAGCGACAACCGGATCGATCACAATCGCTTCGAGCGAAAGGCCAATCGCGGCAGCCACGTCTTCGTGCGAGGCGACGACGAGGCGCTTCTGTGTTCCCAGCGCGATCGCGTCGATCACAACCACTTTCGCGACGTGGACTTCGCCGACGGCGAGAACGGTCACGAAACGATCCGCACCGGCGGCAACGATCTCGGCGCGTCGGGCCGCAGCTCGTTCACGACGATCGAAGACAACCTGCTCGAGCGCTGCAGCGGCGAGGGGGAGATCATGTCGCTCAAGTCGTCCGACAATCTTGTCCGCAACAACACGCTCGTCGACTGTCGCGGCGCGATCTGCCTGCGTTTGGGAAACCGCAGCACCGTCACCGGCAACTTTGTGATGGCCACAGGCGATGAGCCGGGCTGCGGCGGCGTGAAGGTGTATGGCTTCGAGCACCAGGTGTTTAACAATTACTTCGTCGGCCTCTCCGGAACGAGTCACGAGGCGCCGCTGGCGATGTATCCCGGCACGTTCGACACGCCGACGACCGACAAGATCGGCAAGCAGTACGACGACGAGACGACCGTGCCGGCGACGCGCGCGTGGATCGGCCACAACACTTGGATCGATTGCTCGCCGCTCGTGATCGGGTCGGCGAAGGCCGACAAGGAGCGGAAGTACACGCCGAACCAGTGCACGTTCGTCAACAATCTCGTCGTGCGGACGCAGGTGCAAAAGTCGCCGCTCGTGAAAGTCGGCCTGGTCCGCGGTCTCGACGTGCACGACAACCTGGCCTGGTTGGGCGAGGCTGCGAGTGACGCGACGCTCGACGGTTTTCGCTTCGGCGATCCCGCCTTACGCCGCGCGAAGGACGACGGGCGATTGTGGCTGCTCGGCGATGCGAGTGCCGCGATCGACGTTGCCGCGAGCGGTTCGACCGTCGTCGATCGCGATGTCTTCGGTCGTGTCCGCAGCGGCCGCCTCGACATCGGCGCCGAGGAGTTCAGTCGCGAGCCCATCGTGCATCGGCCGTTGCGTGCCGCAGATGTCGGACCCGAGGCGGCAAACTAGCCCCGGCCTTTGGCCGGGTGCACGATGACGCACGTATCACGCATGGAATTGCCAGCGGTCACCAGCCCGACGCGCAAGCGAGGGACGAGGCGCATACACGCATTGAACGCCGACGATGCCTCATCCCACGCTTGCGCTTCGGGCTGGTTGCACAACATGCGACGACGTTTGTTTACGGGAGATCGTCCTAGGGCGTTCGACCCGCAGGCCGGGGCTAATGCGGACCGAGTTGAGTACAATGACGGCAGACGACCGCCGGCGTTCCAAGGCGTGTTCGGCCGAATGGGACCAATCGAATGGCGAGCGAGGCACATCCTCATTGGTTGAGCTATCGATGGCGGATGATACTGCTGGGCGTCCTCGCCGCTTCGTTGCCGCTGACGTTCATCGCGTACTCGGTACATTGGATGCGTCAACGCCGGGAATTCGATGAGCGAAAGTATGTCGACGTTCAGGGCGTGAAAGTGCTCCAATCTGACGAGCGGCTCTTGTTCCTCGGAGGATCGGCGCCGCTGGCCTTGCGTTGGCTCGGCGAGCCAGGGGTCTCCGAGATCCTGTGCGACCCCGACAAGGCGGCACTCGCTCGGCGGTTGTTTCCTGAGGCGGAGGTATCGGAGTTTCCGCCTTGGACGCCGCCGGGTCCTGGCGTGAGGACACGATCGCAAAGAGAACCCGAGCAAGCGAACGACGAAACCGCATCAAGTCCGTGAGCGCGTGCCGTCCGTTCGCGCATTGTGCTAGCGCCTGCCTTGCGAGCAAAAAAGGCGCAGGCGGAGCCTGCTCGGCAGTGTGTTCTCAGGCGGAGCCAGGGACCAAGGCATCGCGCGCGGGGGCGAGTTGAAACGTTCGCACCGCAATGGGATGATGGCGGCCGGGGGGCGGGAACTCGAACCGGGGAGCGTGCATCATGCGGTGGCAAGGCGGAGAGCAAAGCGACAACGTCGAGGACCGTCGCAGCATGGGGCCGACCGCGGCGCTCGGCGGCGGCGCGGTGCTCGTGATCATGCTCGTCGGCTGGATGTTCGGCCTCGACATGGGGCAGATCAATCAACTCCTGAACCAGGTGCAGCCGCAAGGACAGGTCGCTCCCGGCCAAGGTGGCGACGAACGCGAGCTCTCGCCCGAGGAGCAAAAGCAGCACGCGTTCGCCGCCACGATCCTGCGGTTCACCGAGATCGTGTGGGACGAGCAGTTCCGCAAGGCGGGCGAACGTTACGAGCCGCCGCGGATGGTGCTGTTTTCCGAGGCGGTGCAGACCGGTTGCGGCAACGCCCCGTCGTCGGTCGGGCCGTTCTACTGTCCCGTCGATCGGACCGTGTACCTCGATCCGACATTCTTCACCGAGCTGCAGGAGTCGCTCGGCGGATCGGCAGCCGATTTTTCGCAGGCCTACGTGATCGCGCATGAAGTCGGGCATCACGTGCAGAATCTGCTCGGCTTCAGCGAGATCGTCGACGAGAAGCGGCGAAACTTGCCGAAGGCGGAATTCAACGAGTGGTCGGTGCGGCTCGAACTGCAGGCCGATTACCTGGCAGGCGTCTGGGCGCACTACGGTCAGCAGAAGTTCAACTTCATCGAGCCAGGTGACGTTGACGCGGCGATCACGAGCGCCAACGCCATCGGCGACGACCGCCTGCAGCAGCGTTCGACGGGTTTCGTCTCGCCCGAAAGCTTCACGCACGGCACGAGCGCGCAGCGTGTGAAATGGTTCACCGAAGGCCTGAAGACCGGCAGCATGGAGAAGCTCGACGAGATCTTCAGGATGCCGTACGAGCGGCTGTGATCCTTCAACCCCTCTCCCCTTGCGGGAGAGGGTGCCTTGGTCGCCGCAGCGATCAAGGCGGGTGAGGGG
>JADMIO010690608.1_pt1 | contig 10520 bp, 10 predicted proteins | sample 8958161 | NCBI WGS metagenome assembly JADMIO01 (sample SAMN16585339, study PRJNA669376) | soil metagenome | isolation source: Crop rotation soil | place: USA: Cullars Rotation, Alabama | collected 2011
GCTGTCGGCAGCCGCCGGCCTCGATGATGATCGGCGAGCCGTAGCCGGGACCGTGTCCCGGCGAATCGTCGTTCAGTGCGTGCCAGATTTCCTTGCCGGTATCTTTGTCAAAAGCGACAGCTGTGCTGTTCTTGCCGCCGGCCAGGACGATCACCTTTTTTCCATCCACCAGCGGATTCGAGGCGAAGCCCCAGGTGGGGGCGCTGAAGATGTTGTAGTCCCGCAGGAGATGATGCGACCAGAGGACCTTGCCCGATTCGGCGTCGAGGCAGAACAAATCGCTCTGTGCGCCGAGCGTGTAGACCTTTCCGTCCGCGATGGCCGGCGTCGTGCGCGGTCCGCCAGGGTACGCGATGGTGTAGACGCACGGGTATTCATGCTTCCAGAGCACCTTCCCGTCGGCTTCGCTGAGGCAGAGGATGCGCTCAGTGGTCGCTGCGCTACCGCGTTTGCCGCCCCCAAGCGGACCTTCGCCGGCCGGCAGCGTGCGGTCCATCACGTACACGCGCCCGTTCGCGACCGCCGGCCCCGCATACCCGCCGCCGATTGGCGTCCGCCAACGGATTTTCAGGCCTTCTTTCGGGAACGTCTGAACGATTCCCGTTTCCCGCCAGACGCTGTCACGCTGCGGGCCGAGCCATTGCGGCCAGTTGTCCGCCCGAGCAATCGGAGAAGAGACGGCGAGGGCGGCCCACATTGCCGCACACAATGAACTGATCCACCTTCTTCGCTCTCTAAGCATTCCATGCCCTCAACGTTGTTGCCATACATCCCAACGCGTCACGACATACGTTATCCCGATCGAGCAAGCCGATACAATACGCGTGACGAGCGTGACGCGCCAAAGCACATTGTGAGACGAAGATCCGCTTCGCATTTGTGAGACCACTATGCCATTCACGCCATTTCACATGGGCCCCGGCTTGGCTGCGAAGGCGCTCGGGGGCCGCCGATTAAGTCTGATGGTCTTCGGATTCAGTCAGGTTGCGATGGACATTGAGCCGCTGGTGCGAATTTTTCGCGGCGATGCCGTGCTTCATGGGTTTACACACACTTACCTGGGTGCGACAGTCATCGGCCTCATTTGCGCCCTCACCGCGCCTTCGGTTTGCCAGCCGTTGTTGAACCAGTGGAGACCGGAGCCGGGTTCAACGCTTCTAAATTGGTTGCGCGGCTCAAGATCGATCTCCTGGCCGGCAGCGGCAATAAGCGCGTTCATCGGCACCTACAGCCACGTCTTTCTCGACAGCATCATGCACCGCGACATGCGGCCATTCGCCCCTTTTTCGGAGGGAAACGCGCTGCTGCACTTCGTTTCCTTAGGAGACCTGCATCTGTTGTGCGTATTTAGCGGAATGCTCGGCCTGCTGTTGCTGTTTGCAGCATTTCTCATGGGGCCCGGTCGTAGCGTAGAGCGCTAACTGCCACAGCCGCTTCCACACCTGCCATTCTCGCGCGTATAACTCTCTGACCCATTTTCACAGGAGTCCCTGAATGTCCCATCGTCCGTCCCGTCGTCGATTGCTCAAGACCGCTGGCGCCGCAGCGGCTTCGCTGGCCTGGATGTCGATCCCGCGCAGGGTGCTTGGGGCCAATGAACGGCTGAATATTGCCTGCATTGGCGTGGGCAATCGCGGCCGATCGGACCTGCAGGGCGTGAAGGACGAGAACATCGTCGCGATGGCGGACATCGACGACCACCTGCGGGCCAGCTCGGCGGAACTGGCGCCCAAGGCGCAGCAGTTCACCGACTATCGCAAGATGCTCGACAAGGTGGAGAAAGACATCGACGCGGTGGTGGTGGCCACGCCGGACCACTCGCACGCCTGGGCGGGGCTGTATGCGATGCGCATGGGCAAGCACCTGTATTGCGAAAAGCCGCTGGCTCACAACGTGCGCGAGGCGAGGCTCCTGCGGGATGAGGCGAAGAAGCGCAAACTCGTCACGCAGATGGGCACGCAGATTCATGCGACCGACAACTACCGCCGGGTGGTAGAACTGATTCAGGCGGGCGCGATTGGGAATGTGACGGACGTTCACGTCTGGGTGAAGAATCCATACAACCCCGGCGACCCGCCGACCGATCGCCCGCCGGTGCCGGAGTATGTGCATTGGGACCTGTGGCTCGGTCCCGCGCCTGAGCGGCCATATCATCCGCAGTATCACCCGTTCAACTGGCGCGGCTGGTGGAACTTTGGCGGGGGAACACTCGCCGACTTCGGCTGCCATCACATGGATGTGGTCCACTGGGCGCTGGAGCTGCGCGAGCCGCAGACCATCGAAGCCCAGGGCCCGCCGGTGCATCCCGAATCAACTCCGGCGTGGCTGAAGGTGCGCTACCGCTATCCCGCGCGCGGGAGCCAGCCGCCGGTGAATCTCACGTGGTATAGCGTGGAGAAGACCTGGCCCAAGTTCCCGCAGCTTGGGGATGAGCCGCTGCCGAGTTGGGGCAACACAATCTTCGTCGGCGACAAGGGCCTGCTCCTGACCGATTACAACCGTCACGCGCTCCTGCCGGAGAAGAACTTCAAGGACTACCAGGCGCCGGCGCCCTCAATCCCCAAGTCAATCGGCCATCACCGCGAGTGGATCGAAGCATGCAAGGGCAACGGCAAGACGCTTTGCAACTTCGATTACTCCGGCGCGCTGGCGGAGACGGTGCTGCTCGGAAACGTTGCCTACCGCTCGGGCAAGAAGATCAGTTGGGACGCGGCGAACCTCAAAGCGATCGGCTGCCCCGAAGCCGACCAGTACCTCCGGCGCGAGTACCGCAAAGGGTGGGAACTGTGAGGAAGTGATGGAGTGGCCGAGTGGTGGAGTGGTTGAGTCACTGCATCACTCAGTCACTCCACCATTTAATCACTCCCATTTCCCGCGGGGGCTTTTAACCCGATCGCGCTCGCCGTCGCGTGGGTTTCGATGTGACTGATGCTGATCATCCAGCGGGTGATCTTCAGTTCCTCGGCGATGCGCGCACTCTCGCCGGTCAGGATAATACGAGGTTGACCGCTGGGGTCTTTCACCACTTCCACATCGGTCCAGGCGATGCCGCCACGCCAGCCGGTTCCCAACACCTTCAGCACTGCTTCCTTGGCCGCAAATCGGCCGGCCAGATGTTCATAAAAGCGCTTGGGATTCATCGCGCAATACGCCTGCTCGGCCGGCGTGAAGACGCGGTCGAGAAAATGCACGCCATGCGTTTCGGCGAGTTTGCGAATCCGCGCCGTCTCGACGATGTCAATTCCGTGGCCGACGATGGGCATGGGTGTGAAGGTAGAGGATTTCTCGGAATGGGGGAAGCGTTGGGGGAAAGAAGTGCGGAGTGGGGAAGTGTGGTGGTGAGCCGATTGGCTTCTGCGCCACTCTCACGATCCGCGCCTACGTTTTGGAACCTTACCACCCCACATCCCCATTCCCCCACATCCCCACTTCATCTTTACCCTCTCGCGCTGCGTCGATAGCATGGCCGCCGAAGGATGACCAGCCGCCCGGGCAGGTAAGGAGATTCCCCGATGACGCCGCGAGATGTACTCAAGATGGTAGAGCAGAAGAACGTTCAGTTCATCGACCTGCGCTTCATGGATTTCCCCGGGCTCTGGCAGCATACGACCGTCCCGATCAGCGAACTGTCCCTGGACAGCTTCGATCACGGCTTCGGGTTCGACGGTTCATCGATCCGCGGTTGGCAGGCGATCAACGAATCGGACATGCTGCTGGTCCCCGTCGCGGACACGGCGCGGATCGATCCGTTCATGCTCCACACGACGATCCAGATGATCTGCGACGTCCGCGACCCCATCACCAAGAAGGAATACAGCCGGGATCCCCGCTCGATCGGCCGCAAGACGGTCACCTTCCTGAAGAAGACGAAAATCGCCGACACGGCGTACTTCGGGCCGGAGCTGGAGTTCTTTATCTTTGACAACGCCTGGTATGACCAGGGCATCAACTTCGCCAAGTACTATGTCGGCAGCCGCGAGGGCATCTGGGGCCGCGGCGAGGAGGACGAGAGCAACAAGGGCTACAAGGTCCGCCTGAAGGAGGGCTACTTCCCGACGCCGCCGATGGACACGATGCAGAACATCCGCAGCGAAATGGTGGCGGAGCTGGTCAATCTCGGCATTCCGGTCGAAGCGCATCACCACGAGGTCGCGACCGGCGGCCAGTGCGAGATCGACATGCGCTATCAGGACTTGCTGACGATGTCGGACAACGTGATGATCTACAAGTACGTCTGCAAGAACGTCGCGGCACGGCATGGGAAGGTGGTGACGTTCATGCCCAAGCCGCTGTTCCAGGACAACGGTTCAGGGATGCACGTGCATTTTTCGCTGTGGAAAGGGGACAAGCCGCTGTTCGCGGGCAACAAGTACGCGGGGCTGAGCGAGATGGGCCTCTGGGCGATCGGCGGGATCCTCAAGCACGCCAAGGCCCTCTGCGCTTTATGCAACCCGACGACCAACAGCTACAAGCGGCTGGTGCCGGGATACGAAGCGCCGGTGAACCTGGTCTACTCCAGCCGCAATCGCTCGGCCGCGATTCGCATCCCGATGTATAGCGAGAACCCCAAGACGAAGCGCATCGAGTTCCGCTGCCCCGACAGCTCGTGCAATCCATATCTCGCCTTCAGCGCCATGACGATGGCCGCAATCGACGGCATTCAGAACAAGATCGACCCCGGCGACCCGCTGGACAAGGATATCTACAAGCTCTCTCCCGCCGAGTACGAAAAAATCGGCTCCGCGCCAGGCAGCCTGGAAGAGGCACTTGACGGCTTGGAGAACGATCACGAGTTCCTCCTGCAGGGCGACGTCTTCACGGCCGACGTGATTCATTACTGGATCAAGTACAAGCGCGAAAACGAAGTAGACGCCGTCCGCGTGCGGCCGCATCCGTACGAGTTCTGTATGTACTTCGACATTTGATGTTCTGCAGCGCACCATCGATGCAGCAGGGTCGGTGCCGGCGTTGACAGCCGGTGTGCATGGATCGAATAATAGGTGTCGACGGGCGGTGGCCTTCTCTGATGTGTCATCCCTCAGCTGTCACAAGTACTGACGTGTTTGTCCCCACGGGCACATTCTGCGCAGCACACACTGATCACATTTCGGGTTGATTGCCCGGCACGTCTTGCGCCCGTGCTCAATCAGCAGCACATGCATTTCATAGCGGTCTTCCGGCGCGATGATCGGTTTGAGACGATCGTGCGCCTGATCGGCCGTGGTCTTTGCGTTGATTAACCCCAGTCGCCGGGCGATGCGGTGGATGTGCGTGTCTACGGGGAAGACCGATTTGCCAAAGGCGAACAGCAGAACACAGTGGGCGGTCTTCGGACCGACACCGGGGAAGTGCAGGAGGTAATCGAGCGCCTGCTCGTCGTCCATTTTGGCAAGGTGCTGCAGGTCGATCTGGCCGCGGTCTGAGCGTAGCTGACGCAGAATAGCTTGAATGCGGGGCGCTTTGAGGTTGCTCAGACCGCTGACCCGAATGTGCCGCTCCACTTCTTCCACTGGAGCATCCGCCACCTGGTTCCACGAACGGAACCGTCGGCGAAGCTGCCGGTAACCGGCGTTGCTATTGGCCGCGCTGGTATTCTGGGAAAGGATGGTGTCCACCAGCACGCTCACGCCATCGCCCCAGCATTTCCACGGTCGGGCCCCATAAGCGTGGCGCAGCAGGTCAAGAATTCGCCGAGACGTCACACGCGAGGGCCGGGCCATACGTTCTATTTTATGATCCCATTGGCCGATGAACTTGCCATTGACCTAAACTTGAGCCGCGGATTACAAGTTTGGGCGGCGTTGAAGCCCAGACAGGGGAAGTCGAGGAGAGAAGCCTTGATCGGCCAACCGTCGCACGTCAGCTCGATTCGACCAGCGGATCCGGTGGACATGCTGCGGTTCATGTTCGCCGTCGGCATCGAATGCTCCTGCCCCGTGGTGCCGGACGGGCGCGTGGACCAACTCCGCGACACCGGCCACTACGAGATGTGGCAGACGGACCTGAAGCTCGTCCGCGAGCTGGGCCTGCGCTACCTTCGCTATGGACCGCCGATCTACCGCATCTTTCTCGGCAAGGACCACTACGACTGGAGCTGGCTGGATCCCGTGATGCACGAGATGCGCCGACTCGGCATCGTGCCGATCATTGACCTGCTGCACTTTGGACTGCCGGACTGGCTCAGGGATTTTCAAAACCCCGAGTGGCCGGAGTATTTCGGCGAGTACGCCCACCGCTTCGCTGAGCGATATCCGTGGGTGCGGTATTACACGCCGGTGAATGAGATTTATGTCACGGCGGTCTTCTCAGCGCTGTACGGGTGGTGGAACGAGCGGCTGATCAGCGACACGGGCTTCGTCACCAATGTGAAGCATTGCGTCAAAGGCTCGCTGCTGGCGATGCGCAACATCCTGGACCTACGGCCAGACGCGATTTTCGTCTTCAGCGAAAGCACGGAATACGTTCATCCCGGCTCACCCTCGCTCGTGCGGCAGGCGCACTTCATGAACGAGCGCCGCTTCCTGTCGCTGGACCTGCTCTTCGGCCACGACGTGTCGGCGACGATTTACAAGTACCTTCTGGCCAACGGCATGACGGACGACGAATACCAGTGGTTCATGCAGCACCGGGAGCTGCGCAGCCACTGCATCATGGGCACCGATTATTACGTTACCAACGAACACGTCCTCCGCCCCGACGGCACCGCCATCGGCGCCGGCGACGTGTATGGCTACTACGTCATCACCAAGCAGTACTTCGATCGCTATCGCCTTCCCGTGATGCACACGGAAACCAACCGTACGGCCAAGCACGCGGTGGAGTGGCTCTGGAAAGAGTGGATGAACCTCCTGCGCCTGCGCGAAGATGGCGTGCCGGTCGTCGGCTTCACCTGGTTCGGACTGCTCGACATGAAGGATTGGGACACGGCCCTGACCAAGATGCGCGGTACGGTGAATCCGGTAGGGCTCTACACCCTCACCCGAACTCCGCGCAAAGTCGCGAAGGAATATCGCCGGCTCGTCGAAGAATACAGCCACCTCCCGATCAGCAGCACCAAATTCCCGATCCTGACGGCGTAACCTGCTGCAGCGGTGGGCATCCAATGCTGCGGGAGCAGGAGTGCATATGCTGCGCATTATCTCAACCAGCGCGTCCTTGAAGTTGCTCGGCGCCGCAGTGGCTTGCCTGACGGCTTTGCATTGGAGCACTGGTTGTGCAGATGCCGGAGATCGGCCCCGCCCGACCACCGGACCAGCCGGCGCCGCAGAGCAGGGCCTTGCGGTCGTGGAACTGTTCACGTCGGAGGGATGTTCCAGTTGCCCGCCGGCCGATGCACTGCTGGCGAAAATCGCTGAAGAGGCGCGAGGCAACGGCACACCCGTCCATTTGCTGGCATTCCACGTCGACTACTGGAACCACCTGGGTTGGGCGGACCGGTTTTCCTCGCCGGCGTTCTCGCAGCGCCAGCGCGCCTATGCGGCCGCCCGTCATTCGGACCAGATCTACACCCCGCAGATGATCGTGAACGGCACGGCCGAATTCATCGGCTCCGATGCCAAGGAAGCGCAGCGGCAGATCCGGGCGGCTCTGCAGAAGCCCGCATCCGCGACGATTTCTCTGGGCGCGAGGATCACCCCTGAAGGCAAGGTTCAACTTGATTACGCAGTCCGCGGCGCTCGGGATGATGCGGTGCTCAACCTCGCGGTTGTCGAGCAGGACCTGCAGAGCAACGTCGCCCGCGGCGAGAACGCCGGCCGGGTGCTGCATCACGAGAACGTCGTCCGTTCATTCAAGACGGTCCCGTTGCCGAAGGACGGACGTGGAGTATCCGAGTTGTTCCTGCCGAAAGGCGTGGATCCGCACAAGCTCAAGGTCGTGGCCTACGTTCAGAAGCCCCACTCAGGATCGGTTGTGGGGGCGGTCGCTGCCGAGCCTTTGGCGCGGGAATGATCCCTCCGATGCCCTGCGGGCAATCGTCAAGCCGCTCCCGGAGAGCATTCATCTCTTTTCCTGCTGTCCGGGGAATCCGCCGGCCTTGAGGAACTCAACCAGTTGTGGCTCCTGGAAGTACTCCGGAACCGCCTCGTGGCCTTTGCCGTGGATGATGATGAGCTCCATCCGTCCGCCCAGGGCGACGTAGCGGTCTCGAAGCGCCTGGCTGTTCTGGTCCAGCGGCACGAGCTTATCCGCATCGCCATGGATGTGCAGAATGGGGATGTGCGCTTTCGCCAGCGGCTCCAGCCGGTCGATGGGATTGTGCTGCGGAAGGACCTTCTCCAGGTCGGCCACCGTCATCCCATACGCCTCCGCCGCCCGCGGCAGGCGGGGATAGCTGCGTAGATCGCAAACGGGATAGATCCCGACGATGCACTTGACCTTCTGAGGATTTTCCGCGGCCCAGTTATAGAGCATCAAACCGCCGCGGCTCTGGGCCAGCAGCCGCGCCTTGGGCTCCAGCTTGAACTCGCGGACCACGTGCTCATAGAAGCGTGAATAGCCCTTTCGGCCGGCGGGGTTACCCATCGACTCGCCCACGTTCACGCCAGCCACGTAGAAGCCGGCATCGAACAGTTGCCGGAACATCCACTCGATTTGTTTGCCAGGGTTGTTGCCGAGGACTGGAGCGTACCACACCCAGGGGCGTTCGCCCGCCGGGCCGGGCTTGGGCGGCTCCAGGACGAACCCCTTGTACTCGCCGAGGTCGATGGCCTTTCGATGCCCGCCATACACCTCCTGCGCCGGTGCACGAACTTCGATGAGAGCCAGGAGCGCCAGGGCGATGATCACACGATTCGGGTTCATCCAAAACCCTCTGGAATAATTCAGTAGTTCAAGCTTGCAGCCCACCTTTGCCGCTGGCGGCTGGTCGTCCGGAGGAAGAGGTGGGCTGAGCGCCACACTATCGACTCTGCTGTGCGTTCGACGAAAAGGGATCTTCACGTACACACCAGAAGGCTGCAAGAAAAAGCAGGCCCCACAGAAGATCGATCATTGCAAACACCAGCAGGATGTGCGGAATGCGAACTTGAGCAAACAGCACGATGGCAGCAATGCCGAACGTGAACTTTTCCAGCACCGCCGGGATCATCATGAGCCGATAGCGCCGTGGATCGAGAGAAATGACGAGGAACGCGACCTGCCACGCGATGGCCACGCCGACAAAGCCGTAAAAATGTTCCGGGTGCGTAATGGGCGGCGGGTAGTCGTGACCAATCCGCTGCTCCATGAAGTATTGCGGCAGGAGCACGATCAATCCGTAAATCCCAGCCGATCGAAAGACCCAACAAGCGAAACACATCGCATCCTCAGAGCCGGCGCCGTCCTCGGGGGTCCAGATCCGCTGCCGGTGCTCGGCTCGGCCCCCTTATAGTCTCTCCTGGCCAGCTTCGCGAGGCGGAAGCACCGTGACGATAGGGAGAATGCAGCGGTTATATCGGGACTGAAGCCGCACAGTCGAGCAGTCACGTTTCTTGTCCGACCGCATCTTCGCAAACTTCAGTTGCACCTCAGAATGGGTCACACGGTATCATGCTGCAGCATCATTGGAGAACGCTTTGAACTATCAACAGAACGAACTTGCCGAGACAGTCAGCGAGCGCGATCATGCGCTTGGACCGGCCGACGCGCCTGCGACCATCGTCGAATACGGCGATTACGAGTGCCCCGATTGCTTCAACTTCGTGCCGGTCATCCGCCAGGTGCGGGAGAGGCTTGGGAATCGCCTACGGTTTGTCTTCCGGCACTTCCCCTTGAGCAACATACATCCTCACGCCAGCATGGCCGCCGAGGCGGCGGAAGCTGCCGCCGCGCAGGGCAAGTTCTGGGAGATGCATCAGGCACTGTTTGCACACCAGAAAGAGCTGGCGGAGCTGGACCTGACCCACGTCGCGCTGACGCTGGGCCTGGAGATTTACGATTTCGAGAACAGCCGAAGCAACGACCTCCATCGCCGCCGAATCACCGAAGATTACGGGAGCGGCGTCCGTAGTGGGGTGAAAAAGACCCCCACATTGTTCATCAACGGCCGGCGCTATGACGGCCCCATGGAAGTCGAATCAATCGTCGCCGCAGCGCAGGCGGCGGCAGACGTTAAACAATAACGTCCAAGCCCTGCGCTGTGTGTTACTTGTCCAAAACACAACCGCCGCCTCTCGGCTCGCCTGATCATTCACTGGGCAGGCAGTGCCGGAGGCGGCGGTTTCTTTCCGATTGCTGTTATCCTCAGCGCCGACTCGAGGGGGCGCTGCGGTCGGGGTTTGTCTTGCGCAGCCCTCTGGGCGAGCGGCGGCGGTCTTCTTGGCCGGGATGACGGGGGCGCGGCGAGGTCATTGGGCCTCCTGTGCAAGTGATTCGATGGAGTCCGGGTCGGCCGAGGTCCGCCGCTTGCGGCGTCGCAGATTCAGAGGCGCGGGGACTTCGACCGGAACGTCGGTGCCAGACATCTTGGTTTGCGACGCCGCAAGCGGCGGTCTCATTGGCTCTCCTGACGAGTGGTCACACCTAACTCTTCTTCTGACACG
>JADMIO011153690.1_pt1 | contig 10520 bp, 7 predicted proteins | sample 8958161 | NCBI WGS metagenome assembly JADMIO01 (sample SAMN16585339, study PRJNA669376) | soil metagenome | isolation source: Crop rotation soil | place: USA: Cullars Rotation, Alabama | collected 2011
GGGCGTCCCGCCCGCCGCGGCCGCAAAGCGGCCGTTCCGGAGTGCGCTCCGCGCACGGGCGGGCGAGACGCCCGCCTCCACCTGGGTCGATACTAGGAGATTTCAACGGCAGCCCACCTCGAAGTGGTCGAGAATTTCCGGCTCCGCGGCAGCATCGGCGGCCCAACGCCGAATCGCCGGGTGGTCGAGCACCGTGCGGCCGTACGCGCGCACGGCCTCGTCTCCGTCGACGCCGTAGGTTTGGAAGCGGAACGCCACCGGCGCGAACATCGCGTCAGCGACGGAGAACGCGCCGAACAGCCACGGACCGGCACTGCCGAACCGACTGCGGCAGGTGCGCCAGATGGATTGCACGCGATCGATGTCCTGCGTCAGCTCGGTGCTGCGCGCGACCGTGCGCCCGTGCGCGCGGCAGTTCATCGGCATGCTCGTGCGTAGGGCGGCGAAGCCCGAGTGCATTTCGGCCGCGACCGATCGCGCTTGCGCGCGCGCCGCGGTGTCGCGCGGCCATATCGCTCGGTCGGGGAAGCGCTCGGCGATGAACTCGCAGATGGCGAGCGAATCCCACACCGTCAGTTCCCCGTCCTGCAAGACGGGCACGCGTCCGGACGGCGAAACCGCCAGGATGCGTTCGCGCGTGTCCGTCTGCGCGAGCGGCACACGCTGCTCGCGGAACGGGATGTCGAGCGCGTGGAGCAGAAACCACGGGCGCAGCGACCAAGACGAATAGTTCTTGTTGGCGATGGTGAGCGTCAGGGCAGCCATGATCGACCTCCTCGTCACTGCGGGCGAGCGCGGACTATTTCAGCCGCGCGCAAACGCAGCAACGCTGCCGTTCGCACGCTCGTATGTGCTGATGCGCGTCGGCAGCGTCTGCTCGCCGCGAGCTCAGCTCGCGATTGCGGCGACGGGTTCGAGCGCCGGGCTGCGCTCGCGCAACCACAGCAGACCGGTGTCGCCTTCGACGGCGACGCAGATGCTGATGTCGCCGAGCGGCTGCTTGTCGAGGCATCGCCCGAGCGTCTCGATGGTGCGCGCGATGAGGTAGAGCGCGACCGCGTTGAGGACATCGCCGTGCGCGAGATAGATGCGCGCCAGCGGAACGCAGGGCGGTCCAGGAATCTCGGCGACGCACGCGCCCAGACGGCGGCGATCGGCGCCGCCGGCGGATGCGGCGCGGCCATACACGCAGAACGCGCCCGCCCAGTCCTCGTCCGGCCGGTGCAGGAAGGCGATGACCGGCGTCGGCTGTGCCGAGGCCGCCCCGACTGCCCGCTGCAGCGATTCGGCCAGCCCGAGGCAGTATTCGTCGAGGTCGACCGCCGCGATCGCGTCGGCCACGCGCCGACCGCACGTTTGCGCCGCGAAGCGGCGAAAGTGGCCGTCCAGGCCGTTCCAATCGTGCCGCAACACCCAGAACGGCATCAGGTGAAGCTCGGACGAGAAGCGCTCGCGGCTCAGGTAAGCGCGCCGCCGCAACACGCCGCGCACGAACAGATAGAGCGCACCGCAGGCGCCCATGAGCAGCACGAGAGCGAGACCGATGATGACGCCCTGTAGCCACGGTGTTGCCTCATACGGCGACGACAACAAGAGGAGCTGCAGGACGATGATACTGAGCAGTGTCCAGGAGAAGAAGGAGGCGGCGGATTCGAAGAGCTCACGGCGCGTCATGTCCGCCACGTCCGTGCGCGGCCCGAAGGCGAGATACCAGAGGGCAAAGACCCGCGGATGGTCTGGATTGCGCCGCGACCACCGTGCCAGGACGTAGAACCCGCAGGCGACCAAGGCGATGGCGATTGAAAGCGGCGCCGTCATCGTCGGGTAGTCTCTCGCGGAGCGCGAGATGGCGCGCGCATGGTCGGTCTCAGGCGCTGCGTGCGCGGCGTGCCGGCACGAATTCCTGGCGGCTGGTCGCCGCCACCGGCAACTCGATGATGAAGCGGCTGCCGAGTGCGAGGGCGCTCTGCGCGCTGATGCGGCCGCCGTGGATCTCGACGATCTTCTTGGCAAAGGCGAGGCCGAGCCCGGTGCCGCTCGGTTTGTCGGTGACGAAGAGGTCGAAGAGGTGCGGCAGCTGATCGGGCGGAATGCCGGGTCCGCTGTCGGCGACCTCGATGCGCAGTCCGTCGCGCCCGCCGCCGTTCGCGACGCTGACTGCCAGGCGGCCGCCGCGCGGCATCGCTTCGATCGCGTTCGACATGAGCGCCAGCAGCACCTGCTCGATCTGTGCGTAGTCGAGCTGTGCCTGCGGCAGCGCCGGATCGATTTCCGTCACCACCGCGATGCCCTGCGCGACGATCTGCGTGCGCAATGACGCCAGCGCGTCGCGCACGATCTGGCCGACGTCGCAGGCCGCCAGATGGGGCTCGAACGGGCGCGCAAAATCGAGCAGCGCCTTGATGCGCCCCTCGAGCTTGTCGACCTCGGTGATGATGTCGGCGATGTTCTCGTGCAGCGGGTGGTCGGAGGGCAGATCGAGCTCGGCGTACTGCGCGGCGGCTTTGATGCCGGCGAGCGGATTGCGGATCCCGTGCGCGACCAGCGCCGACAGCTCACCGATGGCGGCGAAGCGCTCGGCTTCGATCAACCGCGACTGCGCGTCGCGCAGCTCCTGGTTGACGCGCTTCAGCGTGTAGTAGGACTGCGCGTTCTGCACCGCCACCGCGCCCTGGTTGGCGAGCGTACGCAGCAGCGCCAGGTCCTCGCCGGAGAAGAAGCGGCGCGACTGCTTGGCGCCGAGCGCGATCAGGCCGACGACGCGGCGCTCGAACGCCATCGGCACCAGCAGATGCGTGCCGAGCGTCGCCAACTCCTCCGCCGGCTTGCCGTCGCGACCGAACAGCGCCTCCTCGCCGAAGAAATGTTGCGGGCGGCGGGCGACGCGCTTGATCAGCGCGCTGTCGACCTCGAGCTTCTTCGGCAGCGCCGGTACGGCGCGGCCGACGACGGCCTGCAGGCGATAGTTGCCGCCCTCGCCGCGCAGCCACATCGCCCCGAACTCGACGTGTACGGTTTCGGTGATGGTGGTGAGGATGCGCTCGATGACGCGGTCGAGATCGAGCAGGGTCGCCAGTGCCTGGCTCGCCTCGTCGACGATCTTGCGGTAGTCGTACTTGCCGCGCGCAAAAAAGTAGTCGATCGCCAGCTGTACCTGGTTGTGCAGCGGATTGAGCACCGCGACCAGCATGAGCAGGAAGAAGAGCTGCGCGACGCGGCTGGCGCGCCCCGCGAACCACACTTCGAGCAGGCCGACGCCGGCGAGATAGATGGCGGCGATGACGCCGGTGAGGAGCGCCCAGGCGACGGCGCGGCGGATGATCGCGTCGACCTCGAACAGGTCGTCCTTGACGATCGCCCAGCCGATTGCGACCGGAAAGACCGCCAGCGGAATCGCGATCAGATTGAACGGGATGCTGACTCCGGTCACGTACGAGACGAAGTAGCCGGCGACCGGGGACAGGAACGCGACGACGCCACCGACCGCGGCGATCTTCGTGCGCTGACGTGCGGCTGCCGACGGCGGGAACAGCAGGTCGAGTACCAACAGGCCGATCAACACGGCGCCGCCGACCATCAGCGCCCCGGCGTGAAAGTGGCTCAACGCGATGAAGGCGCTGAACGACGTGTCGAAGACGATGTTGTCGGCAACACCGACGAGCGAGGCGAGCAGATACAGCGCCGGCAGCAGCCACTGATGACGGCGCAGGATGCGGCGCTGCACCGGGAAGCTGAGCGCCAAATGGACCAGCGCCACCGGCGCGACAGCGCGCAGCATCAGATAGAGCGGCTGAAACCACGCCGGGCCGACCATGTCGGCCGAGGTGACGAGGTAGAGCCCCCAGATCGCGCTTGCCACCAGCATGGCGCGCGCGCCGGGCCGGTCCGGGCGGATTAGGTAGACGGCGAAGCCGAGCAGCGTGAGCAGCGTCCCGATGACGATGTAGCTGCCGAGACTCCAGAGGTAGGAATCGACACCCAGGCGCATGGTCGGAATGACCAACTCGACCTGGGCACCGGTATCGGGCGCTGCGAAGGTGTAGGTGATGTCTTCTTCCGGCCCTTCGTGCCGGATGCCTCGGTAGACGTCGTCCGCAGATTCCGCCGGTTCGTCATCGACGGAGTTGAGCCGCGACTCGTACGGCACACCGGCGTCGTATCCGGTCCAGGCCGGACCGCCGACCGGAGGGACGAAGAGGTTCTGCCAGAGGAAGAAACCAGGGAACGGCCGGTTGATCCACAACAGGGAGTTGAAGGTGCAGATCACGATGATCGTCACCGCCGCCCCGACGGCGGCAACGAACTTCCAACCCGTATCCGGCCACAAAGGTTTGCGTGTCATTCTCGTGCCGGAACTGACTACAGCGGACTACCCTGGCAATACCGGGCCCAACCGGCCTGGGACGTGTATTTCGTTGTAGACCCTGCGTCGGCCTACGAAAACCCTGGGGTTTTCGACTCCCCGCCCTGTCGCTTGGGCAGCCCCAAGCCTACCACTGCGTGTTTTCAACCTGCCCGGGTGGGTGATTTCCCCCACTGCGCGCTCCGAGTGGCTTTTTTCAGCCTGTGGCATCATGCGGATCCCTTCGGCACCGCTCTTGCTGAAATAGGAAATCACCTGTCACTCTCTCGGCGCGGTCCAAACGAAACTCATCCCCCCGAGTTTAACCGGACTACGTCGCTATACAGCCTCGAGGGCGGTGTCCCCCCGCCCTCGAGGTCCCCCCCTCCTCGGAGGATTCCAGTGACGGGTTGGTTGGTTCGGTAGGCATCGCCGCGCGCCGCTACTCGCCGAGGCCGAACTTGTCCATGCGATAGCGCAAGGTGTCGCGCGATACGCCTAGCAGCCTGGCGGCAGCGCTCTGATTGCCACCGGCCTTCTCGAGGGCGCGGACCAGCAGGGCGCGTTCGACCGCTTCCAGAGACAGACCGCCGTCCGGGAAGTCGATGTTCACCTCGCCGGAGGGGGCGACGGCGACGTTGCCGCTGCCGGCGTTGCTGTTCGACAAGCCCAGTTGGTCCACGCTCACCGGATCGACATCGGAGAAGAGAACGATGCGCTCCATGGCGTTTCCCAGCTCGCGCACGTTGCCCGGCCAGGCATAGCGCGCGATGGCCGCTTCGGCCTCACGGGTGAGTGTGCGCGGCGGGACGCCGTAACGCCGGCAGGCGTCATCGAGCAGGGCGCGGGCGAGCAGCACCGGATCGCCGTCGCGCTCGCGCACCGGTGGGATGCGAATGACCGCCACTGACAAGCGCTGGTAGAGGTCTTCGCGGAACTCGTTCAGTCGCACCGCGGCTTCGAGGTCGCGGTTGGTCGCCGCGATGACCTGCACATCGACGCGCCGCGCGGCGGTGGCGCCGACGCGACGGACGGTCTTGGTCTCGATGGCATTGAGGAACTTCGATTGCAGCGCCGGCGAGATGTGACCAATCTCGTCGAGGAAGATCGCGCCGCCTTCGGCGGTTTCGAACAGGCCGGCGCGCGCCGTGCCGGCGTCGGTGAAGGCGCCCTTCTCGTATCCGAACAATTCCGACTCGACCAGGGTCTCCGGCAGCGCGGTGCAGTTCACCTCGATGAACGGGCCGTCGCGCCGGCCGCCGAGCGCGTGAATCGCCCGCGCCGCGTGCCCCTTGCCGCTGCCGGTCTCGCCGAGCAGCAGCACTGTCGGCGCCGGGGCGCCGGGTCCGATCGTCATGCGCGCCACGCGCGTCACCAGCGCGCGCAGATGCTGCGTCGACGGCGATTCGCCGAGGATCGAGCCGGCGGACGTCTCGCGCCCGCGGTAGTACGAGATCTCGCGGCGCTGCCGCGCGCTGTGCAGCGCGTGTTCGACCTTGAGCCGTACCTCTTCGAGGTCGAGCGGCTTCTGGACGTAGTCGCGCGCGCCGCGCTGCATGGCGCCGACGGCGTCCGCCACCGAGCCGTACGCCGTCATCATGATCACCGGCCGATCCGGATCGGACGCGACGAGCGCGTCGAGCAAATCAAGGCCGCTGCCGTCGGGCAGGCGCAGGTCGAGCAACGCCACGTCGACCGGCGTGCTGGCCGCGACCTTGCGGCCTTCGGCGATGCCGGTGGCGTGCTGAACCTCGAAACCGTGACGCACGAATGCCTTCGACAGATTGCGTGCGAGCACGAGCTCGTCTTCGACGATGAGCAGCGTAGGCATCGGCGCCGCGCTTACCGTAGCGGAAACGGGAAATACTCACCACATCCGCAGCCACGAAGGCGCGTCAACTGCAGGGACACGGATGGGTAGCACCGGCGTCCCTGCCGGTGGCGGCCCGCGGGGCCGCCGGTGCGACGACGCACGTTCTACACGCCGCTCTGGCTCGCTTGCGCGCGCCACCGGCACGGAGGCCGGTGCTACAACGCTGTCGGCGCGCGCCGCCGTGCTGCTTCGCTACCCGTACGCTTGGTCGAGCAGCTCGGCGAGGCGCGCGCTTAGTGTGCCCCAGTGAAACGGCTTGGTCATGTAGTCGTTGGCACCGAGCGCGAAACCGCGTTGGCGGTCGCGATCGTTTTCCAGCGCGGTCACCATGATCACCGGAATGCCGGCGGTCGCCGGGTCCGTGCGCAGCGCCGCGCACAGATCGAAGCCGTTCATGCGCGGCATCATGATGTCGGTGATGACGGCGTGCGGCCGTGCCAAGGCGACTTGTTCGAGGGCCTGCAGACCATCCGACGCGGCGGCGATCTCGAGCGTCAGATCGCTCTTGCCGAGTGCCCGCCGTAGCAGCACGCGCGCGTCCTCATCGTCGTCGACGATCAGAATGCGGTACGTTCGCGTCACATCCACGGCACAATCCCAGCCAAGAATCCTACGCAACCGAGATGCCAAGCCAAAAAACCGTACGGTCGTAGGGGTTTTTCCCTCCAAGCCTCGAACGGACGGTTCAGTATCAGCCGGAATACACGGTTCGGCAGCCCGCTGTCGCCCCCAAAAGACGCTTCTTACCGAAAATTTACCGGTCACTTATGACTTGGCTGCGCTGCAGTCGGTAGGTTGGCCGCGACCATGAGCAGCGAACAGCGCCATACAGAGGCTGGAAATCGGCTGAGCCCGCAGGCGGCCTTTGTCGTGCAATTCGTCGCCGGCAGCGACCTGCGCAGCGGCGCGGTCAGCGGGCGGGTCGAGCATGTTGCCAGCGGCCGCAACACCCGCTTCGCGTCGGTCGACGAGCTGATGCGCTTCATCGGCGACATGCTGGCGCAACCGAGCGCGGAGGACAGCAACTGAATGGAGCGCCTCGAACCGGCCCAGCCCGCGATCGCACCGGCTGGGCGCGATGCCATGCGGTCGAACCTCGGCGATGCCGAGTTGGCGAACCTCAAAGCGCTGCGTGATGCGCGCGTGCGCACACTGCTCGCGCGCCGCGTACCGCGGCGCGACGCTGTGTCGGCAATCGAGACGCGACAATCTGTGGTGGATCTGACACAGTCGTAGATCGGCGCGTCGTTTGTTTCGCTTGAATATCGGTGGCTCGGAGGGAGAGCGTCGGGGCGACAGCTGCTCCGGTCTCCGCGCACCGAACCACAACACGAAAAGGAGAACCGTGATGAAGGCAGTTCAACGCAACGGGCACATGCGGGCGCGCAACCACCGCTGGGGAGCGGTCGGTGCATTGGCGGTGCTCGGAGTTCTCGCAGCACCGTCGGCATGGGGGCAGGCGAGCTGCACCGGTGATTGCGACGCCAGCAACAACGTCGTGATCTCCGAGCTGGTCACCGCCGTGAACATCGCGCTCGGCAGCCAGCCGCTGAGCCGGTGCGAGGCGATCGACGCCGACAACAATACGCGCGCCGATATCTACGAGCTCATCGCCGCGGTCGGCAACTCGTTGAACGGCTGCACCGCGGGAACGCCTAAGAAGGCCAACAAATCCGGCCCGATTGCGATCAGCCCCGACGGCAGCCTGGTGGTCGCGGCCAACACCGACGTGAACACGATCTCGATCTTCGAGGTGAACAGCGACGGGACGCTCACCAAAGTGAAAGAGCTCGCGACCGGTGAGGAGCCTCGTTCGGTAGCCGTGCTGTCGAACAAGCCCTGGGTCTATGTCGCCAACACCGTGTCCGGCAACGTGCGCGTCGTGAACCTGCTCGACTACTCGACGGTCGCGACGATTCCGGTCGGCACCGAGCCGCAAGCGGTCGTGGCGTCGCCCAACGGACTCTACGTCTACGTCGCCAATGCCAATGACAACACCGTCAGCGCGATCGACACGACCACCAACGTGGTGTTCGCCACCGTTCCGGTCGGTCGCAGTCCGCGCGCGCTGGCCATCACCAACGATGGCGACGGCGACGATCTCGACGAGAAGATCTACGTCACGAACTTTTTCGGCCGTGCACGCGCCGGGTTCACGCCACCCAGCACCGGCAACCTCGGTGGCTCGATGGCGGGCGGCGACTTCCCCGTCGGCGCCAAGGGCCAGGCCGTCGTCGGCGAGGGTATCTTCGATGATTCGCGCGAGGGCGTCGTCGACGTCATCTCGGCGACCAGCAACACGGTGATCGGACACATCGTCCTGGGCCCGCTCGCCAACACCGGCTTCAACATCGCCCGTGGCCCCTTCGTGAATACATCGCCCACCGATGCGCCGCGCACCATCTTCGCCGATGGGGGGACCGACGGCACGCAACCGCAGCCGACCGGCGCCTATCCGAACCTGCTGCAGAGCATCGTGCTCTTCGGCAACCGCGGCTTCGTGCCCAACTCCGCGGCCTCGCCCGAGCCGCCGCTGCGCTTCAACGGCAACGTCCAGAGCCTGGTGTCGGTGTTCGACATCGGCAACGGCCAGGAAATCGCGGATCAGACGTTCAACCTCAACCGCGGCATCAACTTCGACGTGCCAGCCGGGCTGCTCGATGCACAGGTCCGGGACAATACGGACCGCCTCTTCCCGTCCGTGCCGATCGACATCGACTGCTCGGAAGCGACCAACTCGTGCTGGGTGGTCAGCCAGGGCAGCGACTTCATCGTGCGCATGACGTTCGACGCGAACGACAAGCCGACCATCAACGCGCCGACCGCGGCCGGACCGTTCGCGGTCAGCCCGGTGACGCGCATCTTCACCATCGATACCGCCAACCCCACTTCTTCCGGCCGCAACCCGCGCGGCATCGCGATCAGCGAGGACGGCTTGCACGGCTACGTCGTCTGCCCGACGACGCGCGACGTCATCGTGGCGGACCTCGGCGCCAACACGGTTCTGCAGCGCGTTCGCTCGGCGGATCTGCCGACGCAGGCCGCCGACCTCAGCATCCTGCGCGGCAAGATCGACTTCTTCACCTCGCGTCCGTTCTGGTCCGATCGCGGCTGGGGCGGCTGCGCGTCGTGCCACCCCGACGGCCGCACCGATACCGTGACCTGGTCGTTCGAGGCCGGTCCACGCCAGACGATCTCGCTCGATGGCATCTTCAACAAGCTCGACGACAGCGATCGTCGCGCGCTCAACTGGAGCCCGGTGCGCGACGAGAACCAGGACTTCGAGCTCAACACGCGCGGCGTGTTCGGCGGCCGCGGGTTCATCACGGTGGACATGGATGTGAACGGTGACGGCCTCCAGCCCGACTCCGACCCGAACGTGCGCAACTTCGGGCCGGCGAGCTCCAACCGTTCATCGCAGCAGGAGGACCTCACACACTTCGTCGCCACCATCCGCACCGCGATCGCGCCGCCCCCCGGCAGCACCGGCAATCCGGCGCGCGGGCACGACATCTTCGCCGGCGGCGCGGCGGCAAACGGCGCCAACTGCGTCGCTTGCCACAGCGGTGCGAAGTGGACAGTCAGCCGGATCACCTACGATACTGCGGACGTCAATCCGGTTCCGAATACGGATACCGGCATCGTCAACACGCCGGACGCCGACTCGGTCTTCCTGAACGGCTTCAACTCGGCCGCGGGTGCCGGCCGCGTCTGCGAGGTGCCGCCGGCGCCGGGCGACGTCGAGCGCCTCCGCATCGTGCGCGGCGTCGGTACCTTCACGGCGACCAACCCGATCGAGGTACGCAGCAACGCGATCAGTCCGATCAACACCGTCGCGCCGATGCTCGCCACCAACCCCGCCTTCGGCGGTGAGGGGTTCAACACGCCGACGCTGCTCGGCGTCTTCGACAGCGCGCCGTATTTCCACAACGGCTCTGTTCCAACGCTCGAACAGCTGTTCGGTGTCGGCACCGACCCGAGCGTGCTGGCGGCGGTGCAGGCGCACTGGCGCGCCGGTACCGGCGGCGCGAACAACATCCTCGACACCGATGCGAGCGCGGTCACGGACCTGATCGCGTTCGTCAAGACGATCGACGGTAATACGACGGCATTCGCGGCCGCCGATCTCGCTCCCGATAGTCCGGTCTTCGCGGACGCCGCCGCGCTGTGCGATTGCGAAAAGGATCCACCGCTCGGCACGCCGGCGCTCGACTGCAGACCGTAGTCGCAACGCGGAAGTAGTAGGCAACACCAACCCCGCCGCCGGCATCGCCGGCGGCGGGTTTGTTTTTGGCTCACCCAAGG
>JADMIO012736613.1_pt1 | contig 10519 bp, 8 predicted proteins | sample 8958161 | NCBI WGS metagenome assembly JADMIO01 (sample SAMN16585339, study PRJNA669376) | soil metagenome | isolation source: Crop rotation soil | place: USA: Cullars Rotation, Alabama | collected 2011
TTTCCCTCCGGCCGCCGCATGGCATTTGCGCAATCTCCTCAACACCGTCCGTCCCAAACTCGTCTTAATTGAAGGCTCGGACGACGCCGACGAGCTCATCCCTCACATCGTCAGTCCAAAGTCCCGCCTCCCCATCGCCATTCTCGCTTATACCAGCGACGCGCCGGTTCGCACCTTCGTTTACCCCCTCGCTACTTACAGTCCGGAATACCAGGCGCTCGTCTGGTGCCAGGAGAACAAAACCCCTGCCCGCTTCTTCGATTTGCCCTCTTCCGTTTTCCTTGGCCTCATGGACCGCGACGACGGCACCGCGGTGTTGGAGAAAGAGAAACCTGAGGAGAAGAAAAAGGAAAAGCCGACCCTGGCTCAAACGCTTGCCGACGATGAGGAAGAAGCTGAACCACCCATCGTCGAAGAAAAACCCAAGCGCAATTCCATCTACGACCAAATTGCAGAACTCGCCGGCGAGCCTGATTATGAAACCTATTGGGAACGTCACTTCGAGCAATTGCGCGTTAACAACAGCTACCTGGAGGCCGCCCGTTCCTACGGCGCTGAGCTCCGCGCCATCGAGGATTTCTCCACGCGCCATGCCGCTGAAAATCTCGTCCGCGAAGCGTACATGCGCCGCAAAATCCAGCAGGCTATCGCCCAAGGCATCAAGCCCGAACAGATCGTCGTCGTCACCGGCGCTTTCCATGCCACCGCCTTTGGCCCGGACCTTCCACCGATGACCGATGAAGAGTTCGCCAAATTGCGCCAGCGCGATTCGAAGATGACCTTGATGCCCTATTCCTTTTTGAAGCTCTCATCGCAATCCGGCTATGGCGCTGGCAATCACGCTCCCGCTTACTTCGAAATGGTCTGGAACGCTTTCAACGAAAATCGCGCCGCCGGCTTGCCCACCCTCTTCCTCACAAACGTCGTTCGCGAACTTCGCACCGCCGGAACTTTCCGCTCCACCGCCGAAGTCATTGAAGGTGTGCGCCTGGCCGAAGCCATGGCCGGCATGAAAAATTCCCTCCCGACGCTCCGTGAATTGCAGGATGCCGCCGTCACTTTGCTCGGCCAGGGCGATCCCGCTACGGTCCGCGAATCGTTACTCCGCGTCGAAGTCGGCACCGCCATCGGCGCGCTTGCGAAAGGTGTCAGCCAGACTTCCATCCAGGACGATTTCTATCGCGAACTCGACCGCCTTAAGCTGGAGCCATTCAAGGCCAGTGTGAAACGCGAGCTCGATCTCGACCTCCGCGAGAACCACCGCGTCAAAAGTGCCGAAGCCGCCTTCCTCGATCTGCATCGCTCCAGTTTTCTCCATCGTCTCGACGTCCTCGAGGTTCCTTTTGCCGAAAAACTCGCCGTCCACCAGGAAGGGACCTCATGGGCCGAGCGCTGGGCTCTGCAATGGACCCCCGAAGCCGAGATCGCGATCGTCGAAGCGGTTTTACTTGGCGAAACCATCGAGCTCGCCGTCGCCTTCAAGTTCAAGCAACGCCTCGAGAAATGCACTTCCATCGCCGAAGCCGCCGCCATTATCCGCCGGGCCTGCGAATGCGGCATGAGCGGTTCCATCGAGTTGGCCCGGCGGACTCTGCAGCGGTTGGCTAATGATTCATCCGATTTTGTCGCGCTTGCCTCCGCCACTCATGAACTCGGCCTCGTCATCCGTTACGGCGACGTCCGCCAGTTCGATGCTGAACCCCTCAAGCCTCTGCTCGAACAATTGTTCCTTGAAGGCGCTCTCACTCTCGTCGGCGCCTCGAATTGCGATCTCGCCGCCGCAAAAAAGATGGTCGTGGGCATGAACGAGCTGAACAAAGTTGCTCTCGATTACACTTCCTTGATCGATGAGCCCCTTTGGATCAGCGAACTCCAGAAACTCGCGCAGGCCGACCACTTGAATCCCCTCCTCTCCGGCTACGCCTGCGCCCTGCTCCTCGAGCGCAACCTCATTTCCAATGACGAACTGGCGAAGGAAGTTTCGCGCCGCCTTTCCCCAGGAATTGCCGCCGACCTTGGCGCAGGCTGGTTTGAAGGCTTGTCTCAGCGCAACCGCTACGCCTTGCTCACCCGCTTAATCCTCTGGGAACAACTCGCCGGCTATGTTGCCTCACTCACCGACGACGAGTTCAAACGCGCGCTCGTCTTTCTCCGTCGCGCCTTCGGCGAATTTTCTCCCGCCGAAAAACGTTCCATCACCGAAAATCTCGGCGAAATATGGGGCGCAAATCCGGACAATATCAGCGAAGTCCTCCACGAGGAACTTAGCGAAAAGGAAAAAAAGAAGCTGGATGAGCTATCCGGCTTCGACTTTGAAGAGCTGTAATGCCAAACGCCGTTGACAAAGAGCAACTAAAACGCTGGCGCCTCATTCTCGGTCAGCACGCTCAGGATTCTCTCGCTCAAATGGGTGGCGCGGGCGGCTGCGAACTTTCCGCCGAGCAACGCGGCATGGATGAAGCCCTCGCCGCCATTTACGACGAAACCACCTGGCTCGGTGAAGGTGGAGGACAGCGTCGCGGCGGCTCACGCTCTGCCGGCCTCGGTCCGTCCGCTCCGAACCTCGCTAAATGGCTTGGCGATATCCGCAGCTATTTCAAGGAAGATGTCGTCACCGTCATCCAGAACGATGCCATCGAGAAAAAAGGCCTCACCCAACTCCTCTTCGAGCCCGAGATGCTGAAGAACGTCGAGCCCAACCCGCAACTGGTCGGCACGCTCATGTCTTTGAAAGGCCGCATCCCCGAACGCACTAAAGAAACCGCCCGCATGGTCGTTCGCGCCGTCGTCGAAAAAATCAAACGCCTCCTCGAACAACGCATTCGTCAGGCCGTTCTCGGTGCCCTCAATCGCAAGGAACATTCGCCGCTTCCTCAGGCAGCTTCCATCGATTGGAAATGGACCATCGGCCGCAACCTCAAAAATTTTCAACCCTCCCTCGGCACCATCGTTCCCGAAAAAGTCTATTTCTTCTCGCGCGCCCAGCGTTCCAACAACTGGACCGTCATCGTCTGCATGGACCAAAGCGGTTCCATGGCTGAGTCCGTCGTCTATGGCTCCGTCACGGGTTCCATCTTCGCCTCACTGCCCGCCCTCAACACACGCGTCGTCGCCTTCGACACTGAAGTCGTCGACCTCACCGAACAATGCGGCTCCGATCCAGTCGACATGATCTTCGGCGTCCAACTCGGCGGCGGCACAGACATCAACAAAGCTGTCGCCTACTGCGAGAAATTCATCAGCGACCCGTCCCAAACCATTTTCTTCCTCATCACCGACCTCTTCGAAGGCGGCAATGAAGCTCAACTCGTCCGCCGCTTGAAAGACCTCGTCGAATCCGGCGTCCGCGTCATCTGCCTCCTCGCCCTCAGCGACAGCGGCATCCCAACCTTCGACGAACGCCTCGCCCGCAAAATCGCTGAGTTTGGAGTCCCCTGTTTCGGTTGCACCCCAAACAAACTTCCTGACCTCGTCGAAGGCGTCCTGAAAAAGCACGACCTCAAAGTCCTCGCCGCCCGTCTCGCCACTAAAAAGGAAAATCGTTAGAACGCGCCGGCGGCTCCAAACTTTATCGGCTTTCAAAATTCATGCGACACGAGACTTTTCCGCCGCCCACAACGCCTGATCACTGATCATTCATTGCATCGCTAACTTGCATCTGTCTTCCCACGCAGGTACAACCTTTACTCCACTCAATGAGAGTTGCCTTTCTGACCAGTTTGATCTTTTCATTTGCGATCCAGGCCTATGCGGACTGGCCGCAGTTCTTCGGACCGAAACGAAACGGCGTCTACGATGGCCCTGCCCTCACCTCAAGTTGGGAAAAGTCGGAACCGAAACCGCTCTGGAAGAAAAAGGTCGGCCAGGGTTTCGCCGGCCCGGCGGTGGCGGACGGCAAACTGATTTTTTTTCACCGGGGCGATAACGACGAAATTCTTTCCTGTTTCAATGCCGAGACCGGCGCGCCGCTTTGGGAAGCGAAGTATCCGACAACTTATCGAGACGATTTCGGTTTTGATGAAGGTCCCCGAGCGACCCCATGCATCCAGGATGGCCGGGTTTATACGCTCGGCGCGGAGGGGATGATTCAATGCGTCGATTTTAAAGAGGGCAAAAAGATCTGGGCAGTCGATTCAAAGAAGGATTTCCACGCGGGCAAAGGCTTTTTCGGGATGGCCTGCTCTCCATTGGTGATGGGCGAAAACGTCCTGCTGAATATCGGCGGTGATAAGGGGGCCGGGATTGTAGCGCTGGATAAGAACACCGGAAAGATTCGCTGGAAAGCAACCGATCACGAAGCAAGTTATTCCTCACCCGTTTCAGCCAGTTTCCAGGGCAAGGAGTACGCCTTATTTTTCACCCGCAACGGCCTTGTCGGGCTGGATCCTGTCACGGGAAAAACTGCGGTCGATTTCCCGTGGCGCTCCCGGATGAACGCTTCCGTGAACGCGGCCACGCCTTTGGTGATCGACAATTTTATCTTCCTTTCCTCGAGTTATGGAACGGGCGCGATCCTGCTCCAGTGGAATGACGGGCGGGTGAAGAAGGTTTGGGCGGGCGATGATATTCTTTCCAATCATTATGCCTCAGCGGTTTACCACGATGGATATCTCTACGGTTTCGATGGCCGCCAGGAGAGCGGTCCAAGCTTGACCTGCGTTGAGTTCAAGACTGGCAAACCGCAGTGGCGTCAAGATGGCTTCGGCGCTGGCACTATTACCGTTGCCGGGAACCATCTGCTGATTCTGAAAGAAAACGGCGAACTGCTCCTGGCCGACGCCTCACCCAAAAAGTTCGAGATCACCGGCCGCACTCAAATCCTGGGCACCACCGCGCGAGCGTATCCCGCCATTTCGGATAAAAAGATTTTCGCGCGCGACAAGTCCCAATTGGTTTGCGTCAGTTTGCCCTAAAGTCCCAACTGATTTGGGACAAATGTCACACCGTGGCAAGTTGCTGACCAGCCTCCCTGAGCCGTCGCCCTGAGACGCGCCTCGGTTATCGAGAGGATTTTATGGGCCGGAATTTCTCGGTTACAAGGCGGTAAGCTCCCTTAACAGTTCCGTTCGCCGGTTGAATTCGAAGAACTTACGCCCTTCGAGTGTCGATTTCTTTCTAACGAATTGTCCGCCATGCCCCAAAGGGCAACATTTTTGGAAAGCGAGTTGCTTTTAATTCCAGAGGCCATCAAGGCCAAAAAAACCAAGGATGAAAGATAGAACCTTTGCCGGGATCTGGGTATGTTCGCTCTGTACACTTTTGTTCCTGACCGCCTGCGGAGGAGACGGCGGCGGCGATGATGATGGGTTTGATCCACCCGCGCAGAATTTCGCTCCGAGCAGTTTGGTCGGAAGCACGCTGACCGTGGTGGTGCCCGCGGAAAATAACCGGGACATTGTTTTCACGGACGACACCAACTGGACCGAAACGCGGGACAACGGCACTATTAACGGCACCTACAGTTACCAGAAAAACGACAGCCATACCGCGACGGTGAATCTCAACGAGCCGGGAAATCCGCAAACGATCAGCTTGAACTTTTCTTCGCCGACTACGGGCGCCGCGATGTACACCGCTGGTCGCGCCGGCTCCGGGACGTTCACCCTCACTCAAACCCAGCCAGACCCGCCGCCGATCGAACCGCCGCCTCAAACGGGCAATGCTCCGTCTTCACTCAGCGGCAAAACGATGCTAGCGACCCGCACCTTCACCAGCACAGGTCCGGTTGGACAAACCCACACCTACACATTTTCGAACAATGGGTTCCACGATTCCGACGCGCCGGAAGAAAGCGATGGAAATTACGTTTACCATCCAAATGGCGACAATGCTTCGCTGGAACTTAATTACACAAGCCCCGCGAGTTTCGATGGCGACAAGCAGGACATGCAAATGCGTTTCGACACCACGTCCAGTGGCGCGTTCACCTCAACCTACAATCGGGATGACGGGACGATGATTCAAATCAACGGAACGTTCGTCATCCAACAGTGATCACAAATCCAGGCGCCCATCCTTTAGTCGAATGGAACGATGGGCGATTTGCGCAAGCTGGAGATTGTGCGTGACGACGATGATGGTCAGACCGGCGGCGTTCAAAATTTGAAACAGATTCAGAATCGACTGGCCCGTTTGCGTATCGAGGTTGCCCGTCGGTTCGTCCGCGAGGAGAAGCTTCGGCTTGTTGAACAGGGCCCGGCCGATCGCGACCCGCTGCATTTCACCACCGGACAGTTCGCGGGGATAATGCGTCCGCCGCTGGGGTAAACTTACCTTCTCAAGGAGCCGTTCAATGTCCTCGTGATCCGCATTTCGCGCGAACAGATGCGGAAGACGGATGTTTTCCTCGACAGTCAGGGTCGGCACGAGCCCGAAATGCTGAAAGACGAATCCGATCTGTTTGCGCCGGAATTCCGTGCGGACTTTTTCGGCAGCCTGGTCCAGAGGCTGCCCGGCAAAGTCCAAAGTGCCAGATGTTGGCGTATCCATGCACCCGAGAAGATTCAGCAACGTTGATTTTCCAGAGCCTGACGGACCAACGATCGCGAGGAATTCGCCTTCATTGACTTCAAAAGAGAGATCATCCAGCGCGCGAATCTGGTCCGCGCCGCGTTGATAGATTTTTGTGAGGCCACGAGCGGCGATCAACGGCGTCATTTTTAATATGCGGCCTGCGCGCGGAAAGCATCGACTGGCGCAAGGCGGGAAGCGCGGATTGCCGGAAGCAATCCTGCGACGCAGCCAACCGCAAGCGCGAAGGCAACACAAAACAGAATGGACGGAAGATGCAGCGTAATCAAGGCGGACCCCGGCGAGTAGGGAAGTTGATGGCGAACCCAACTTTCGATCCCGCGCGATCCGGCAAAAGAAACCAAAAGCCCAAGAAGAGCGCCGCCCGAACAGAGAAGCAATGTTTCGCACAGAAAAAGATAAAAAACCTGTGAACGGGACGCTCCCACTGCCCGGAGAACTCCAATCTCCCGAGTGCGTTCCAAAACGGCCATCAACATTGTGTTCACCAGCGCGGTGCTCGCCACGAGCAGTGCAATCGCAGCAATCGACAGGAGCAAATAGCGGGTTGAGTTGATCACGTTTCGAATCGTGGCGAACAGATGAGCCAGAGGAACAATATTCATCTGCATTCCTGCGTCACAACCGCGGAGCTGTTCGACAGCTTTCTCAAGAAGATCAGGGTCCTGAAGTTTGACCAGGATGTGGGTGAGATGCTCTTCCTGGTTGAACCAACTTTGCGCGTCCCGAAGGCGAACAAACATGAAGTCATCATCCGGCCCATTTGTCGGCTTTAGAATACCGCTGACCTGGAGCTTCGTGGACGGCAACGCGGAAATTGAGATCGAGGAATTGACGGACGCCTTCAACTCCTCAGCCTTCCGAGAACCAAGCAAAACATCACCTGCCCGTTCGGGAAATGCGCCCGCAATTTGCCAGCTCGTTTTCAATTGCACATAGTTGCTTGTAATCCCAACCAGGACATCGCGGCCTTTTTCCGGGCCGTACGAGGCGGACATGAAAACCGGCGAAGCCACGGCCACCCCGGGGGCCAGCGCCACCTGCAACAGATACTCCGACTTCAAATAGCAGGGCCAATTGGCGCCATGCAGCGCGAGGGATGCCGCATCGTAAGGACATCCTTTTGGGACGACCAAGATGTGGGCGCCGAGTTGGTTCAATTCTTCCTGGAGACCGCGTTTGTAACCATGCTCGAAGCTCAACAGGCTAAAGAGAGTTCCGGTTGCGAGAGCAACGCCCAGGAGAGTGATCAGCATTCGCGGTTTTTTCTGAAGAATATTTTTAAACGCGAGCGAAACCATCTAATCCGCTCCTTTCAGGACCGACGCCGGGTTGGATGAAGCGGCTCGCCACGCCGGAAAAACGCTTGCGACCAGCGCAATGAGAATACCGAAGAGCAATGCATTTAAAGCAATGCTTGAGGCCAAATGGCCAGCCCCTGCAGAGGCATTAAACGGAATGTGTCTCGCCAAGGCGGTCAAAGGTTGAACCAAAGACGCGAACAAAAGCCCAATCAGCACTCCCGAAAATGTGAGCGCCATTGCCTCAATCGACACCACAGCAAACAATTGCGCCCGCGATGCGCCTAATGCGCGGAAAAGAGAAAACTCGAAAGCTCGTTCCGCAACCGACATCAGAAGCGTATTTGAGATGCCGAGAACACTCGCGCAGATAGCCACCCAGGCGATTGAGCGCAGAAGCGTTCGAACAGTCCCAAGAATATTGAGAAATGTTCCCATCATTTCCGTGAGTGTCACGACCTGCACACCGGGAATCTCTCGCAGCCGGGCAACAGTCGCCGAAATCTGAGTCGGATCGTGAAGCCGAACAGCAATCGCGGTGAGACGGCCTTCACTGTGAAACATTTCCTGCGCGGTGCGAAGCGGAACAAAAAGCAGGCTGTCATCACTCGTTCCACTTCGGCTTAAGACGCCAGACACAACAAAATCGCGTCTGGTTTCGGGGCTATGAAAAGAGTCGCCCGGCGAACGAAGCTCGATAGCCGCTGCGTCAGCTCCAAGAATTATGGAATTCGTCGATTGAAACCGGCCCGAACCGGCCGCCGCATGCCACCAACGCTTGAGCGCGATGCAGGACTCGTCGAGCCCAACGAACATATCAGTCCTGCCTTGCTCCGGGCGCGGGACAGCCGCCAGAAGCATCGGCGCAGCAATCTCCACAGACGAATCCTGTTTGGCCGCACGAAGAGCATCCTCAGGCAGCGAGGTTTCGAGTCGATTGCCCTTGAGAACTCGCGCCGCGGCGTCGTACGGACATCCCAGAGGAACCAGCATCAGGTGAATCCCCATCGTGTTGAGTTCTTTGGTTAATTGAGATTTGTAACTCGCGCCAACGCTCTCGATAAGAGCCAGGACCGCCACGGCTATCGCCACGCCGAAAATCGTAAGACCGGTCCTCAGTGGTCTTCTCCAAAGCGCAGTGAATACGAGCCTTAGCATTAGTGATGGTGTGGAAGATTGCTTTGTCCCGCGTCATGAAGAACCAGGAGCGTTCGAACGCCATCGACAATGTGGCTTGCGCAAGCGGCTGAATCAGGCACTGTCGATTCCGTTTTTATTTCGCTGAAATCGCTGGCCGCGTCTTTGCCACGAAGTTGTTCCTCGAGTTTGAGCGAGGCAAGACCATCGGTGACGTCCTGCGGTTCACGCATTCGTTGGATTTTAAAATGAGAAATCCGCTTGTCGGGGTCAAGTCCGAGCACAATTTCCACCACACCGTTCTTTCCTTTCACCCGGCGAGTGAGAACAGTTCCAATCTCAGTTGAATTGCTGGTCACTGTGTACATGTGCAGTCGGTTTTCATCCGCAGTTAACGAACGACCCAATCTCTTCTGCAGTTCGATACGTTTTCCGCTCAAGATCTGATCGGCAATATAATATCTCGTCGCCCCGGGAAACCAATTGGTCATATCTGTCTGTGCATCGCGCCAGGGACATGGCGGAGAAGACTGCGGAATGGCGACCAATCCTTTCACCGGAAGAGCTTCGGGATGGGGCTTGAAGTAAAGCACAATGCCCGACAACAACAAAGCAAACAGGACCACGAGAAGAACACGCGACATCAAAACTTAAGGCCTTGCGCCTCGATCAACTTTTCCGTTCCATCCCGCGCGACAACACCGCTTACTTCAATCGCAGTTCCCAGCGGAATATCCAAAACAACAAACCCGGCGGATTTCGTATCCACCTTGATCCGGCCGGTTTTGTCCTCCAGATAAAACCAACATCCCGCCACAGGACATTTCTCGACCAACTTGCCCGATACCACCAGGGAGTCGGAAGAACTGGTGGCGGCGAGAGCAGAGATGGAAACAGGCTGCGCCGGAGAAAATCGACCCAAAGTGCTTTGGTGCTTCGAGCAGCCGCACAGCAGGAAAGAAATCAATAAACAAAAACTGAATCGCATCACGGAACCGGGCCAATGCCAGGAGCGGCGGGCGGCTTGCATTGGTCTTCGATGAATTGTTCCGGAACCACTGCCGCATGGCCGTCACAGAAATAAGCCATACGCGCGGGACGGGGACCTTTATTTTGAAAATTTGAGACGGAATCCAATTGGTGCCACGACCAAATCTCCGCGCCCATAAAAGTATCCGAAGGTTGGACCACGGCGGATTCCGACCCCAGACGGGTCATGACCGTGTTGAAGCAATAGCTGCTGCCATAAAAATCAGCGAGCCGTTTGGCGTTATTTGTATTGCTTGTATTGAACGGGTCGGCCGCAATGGCGGACGGAACGCCCTTGTCACTAGGGCAGGCAAACACATTTGTATTGCCGAGATAGTTCGTCGCATACATTCGCCAATCCACCGTCCGGCACGGTTTGCAGGGATAAGCGGGACCCGCTGCCGGGTCTGGCATACGCGGCGGATATTTGCCCTGATGATCATCGACATACATCATCATTGCCAGGGCGATTTGCTTCACATTTGAGAGGCAACTCGTTTTCTTGCCCTTTTCTGGGAAAG
>JADMIO011006465.1_pt1 | contig 10518 bp, 13 predicted proteins | sample 8958161 | NCBI WGS metagenome assembly JADMIO01 (sample SAMN16585339, study PRJNA669376) | soil metagenome | isolation source: Crop rotation soil | place: USA: Cullars Rotation, Alabama | collected 2011
ACGGATGCACTAATGAAGCGTACCGCGAAGCGACCAGTAGCGAGTGGAAGAATGAGTGTGACAGAAGGTTATGCTTTTGCAATCATTACTGGTGTGATCGGCGTGCTAATGCTGTGGTATTTTTTCAATTTCACTTCAGCCGTATTAGCCGCGTTCAGTTTATTTCTGTATGCTTTTATTTATACACCATTAAAAAAGTTGAACTCCATATCTGTATTAGTAGGTGCCGTGCCGGGAGCATTGCCTTGCTTAATAGGATGGACAGCTGGCTTTTATGGAGATACAATAAGTTGGGGCGGAGGTTGGGTGCTATTTGGCATACAGTTCTTTTGGCAGTTCCCCCATTTTTGGGCAATTGCCTGGTTGGCGCATAAGGATTATAGCAATGCAGGATTTAGATTGCTGCCTTCCGTGAAGGGGCCTTCTAAATATTCAGCAATACAGTCTATCATTTATTCTTTGTTGCTAATACCCGTAGGTGTGTTGCCCTACTTCACCGGAATGAGCGGGCAGGTGAGCCTGATAATTGTTTTGATAGCGAATCTTTTTATGATATGGCAAAGCATTCGACTATATCGTGAAATGGAAGCGAAAGCAGCGAGGAGAGTGATGTTCAGCAGTTATATTTATTTGCCGATTGTGCTGCTGGCCTTGTTAATGGATAAGATATAATATTATTATGGACACTGTTATGATAAATAATCCGCAAAAAAAGAAGATACACCCTCATAAGTTCACCTTATGGGTAGGTATCGGAAGCATCATTATGATGTTTGCCGGATTAACCAGTGCCTATATTGTAAAACGCGATCAACCTAATTGGATATCGGTGGATATGCCGCTTACTTTCTGGTATTCAACAGCGGTTATTTTATTAAGCAGTCTAACCATGCAATTTTCGTTGAATGCTTTTAAAGAAAGGCGTTTACTTAAATATAGAAAATTGATAAGCCTTACGGTCGTATTAGGTATTTTTTTCATCGTGTTACAATGGATAGGTTTTGAACAAATATGGAATAGCGGATTGAGATTGAATGGTTCGGGCGGCGCGCAGTTTCTTTATATAATTTTTGGATTGCATGCGGTTCACGTATTAGGAGGTATTATAGCATTGATGGTTGCTTTTATAAAAGCATACAGTAGGAGGAGCCGTAATTACAATGCGGCACCGGTGGAAGTGGTAAGTACTTATTGGCATTTTGTAGATCTGTTATGGATCTATTTGTTTGTTTTCTTTTTATGGATAAAGTAATTTTGCGAACTATAATTAAATAATAAATATGGCACAAACAATACCGGCAGTGCAGAAATGGTGGAACGGTGGAAAAAGCCCGTTCAACGTGGAGTATGGTAAATTGATGATGTGGTATTTTCTAATGAGTGATGCCTTCACCTTCGGCGCATTTCTGATTTCTTACGGTACTATCCGCTTTTCTAGTAACGGCTGGCCCGATCCTAATGCGGTGTATCAATCCTTTCCAGGACTAGGTGCAGGTTATCCGCTATTATTTGTAAGTCTGATGACTTTTATTCTTATCATGAGTTCAGTAACGATGGTATTGGCGGTGCATGCGGGACATAATAACAATAAAAAGGAAGTGGCAAAATATTTAGTATGGACCATCCTTGGCGGACTTGCTTTCTTAAGTTGCCAGGCATGGGAGTGGTTTCACCTGCACGCTGAAGGAGCTTGGTGGGGTAGCAATCCTTTTCCTAACCGTGATGGTACGGCGGCTTCTACCAACTTTGCTAATTTCTTTTTTACCATCACTGGCTTCCACGGTTTTCACGTATTTTCTGGGGTGATAATTAATATTATTATGCTGATCATGACATTGAAAGGTACATTTGAAAAACGTGGTCATTATCTGATGATAGAAAAAGCAGGTTTGTATTGGCACTTTGTGGATTTGGTTTGGGTATTTGTATTCACTTGTTTTTATCTTTTGTAAAAAACGGTTATTCTTATTTTGAAATAAATAATTATGGAACATACTACAACGGCAACAACACACGCAGGTCACCATGATAGCGGCACAAAAGAAATCTGGAGAACGTTCTGGATATTGCTGATATTGACATTAGTGGAACTGGCGTTTGGCTTCTGGATGATGAAAGTAGATGCAGAGTGGCTCAGACATTTTATAAAAGGCGTGATCATTATTTTAATGCTGGCAAAAGCATTTTATATAATTGCTTATTTCATGCACCTGAAATCGGAGATCAAGAATTTGGTAATGACGCTTGCCATTCCGGTATTGCTATTTGTGTGGTTCATTATAGCTTTTCTTGCTGATGGTAATTCGTATCGCAACCTAAGAAATAATTACGATAGGCATCATAAAGAACAAAGTACAACGCCTGCACCGAAGCATGAGGAGGCGCACGAGCATGAGCATGAAATGCCGTAGGTTTTGGTGAATCAGGACGTCTAAATATTAGTTATGAGTAAAACAGCATTGTGGGCATTATGTTTAGCGATCCTTTTACCAATAGTTAGCTACGTACTGGTAAAGCATTATAGCGACAATGCTGTAATTATGCCACCTCATTATTACGCTGATTCCATCATTACAAAAATTGTTAATGGTAAAGAAACATCAGATACCATCTGGCACAAAGTAGCTGATGTTAAACTAATTAACCAACTCGGAAATGAAGTTTCGCTAGATGATTTACGAGGAAAAGTAATCGTCGCCAATTTCTTTTTTACCCGTTGCCCAACCATCTGCCCTTCTCTTACTCGCAACATGAAGAAGTTACAGGATGCATTAAAATTGAGAGACTACTCAAGACTTGTTGATACTACTTTCGTTCACTTTTTATCTTTCAGCGTAGATCCTGAAAGAGACTCTGTACCAGTATTAAAAAATTATGCTGACCGCTTTGGTGTAAATCCCGATGTATGGTGGCTGCTGACCGGCTCTAAAAAAACGATCTATAATTTTGCATTGGATGATTTGAGATTGGGCCTGCAAGATGGTGAGGGGGTTGACTCTAACTTTATACATACCAGCAAATTCACGTTGATTGATAGAGATAGAGTAGTAAGAGGTTTTTACGATGGACTTGACAGTGTATCTATGGAAAAGCTCGCGGAAGATATTGTGTTTCTTATGTTAGAGAAAGATAAAAAGAAGAAGAGAAATTTGTTTGGCAATTAAAATCCGTATTTATGTTAACGGCATCTATAAAGAAAAATGATTTACAGGCAAGATGGTTAATAGGTATTTTTTCAGTTGTTGTTTTTGCTGTTGTAGTAACATTGGGGGAATTAAAATTGAATATTCACCTGGGGTTTGATCCGCATATTTTTGCTAAAGCAAATGCTGTTATAAATTCTATTGTTTCTATTTTATTATTGGCTGGACTTGTTGCTATAAAGCAGCAAAAGTATTTGTTGCATAAACGCATCATGTTTGCTGCAATGATCTTGTCTATATTATTTCTGGTATCTTATATCTGCCATCACCTTCTCAGCGGCGACACTAAATTTGGCGGCGAAGGCGCTATACGGTATGTCTATTTTATCATTCTCATCACACATATATTTTTAGCAGCTATTATTCTTCCCTTCATTTTATTTACTGCTTACCGCGCATTGATAGCTGAGTGGCCAGGACATAAGAAATTGGCTAGAATAACCTGGCCTATCTGGTTTTATGTTTCTGTTACGGGGGTGGTTGTTTATTTGCTTATTAGTCCTTATTACTCTTAGAGCGCTAATTCCTTCGCCGGATCCCAAAACAGCTTTTCAAAATTTACCACCGTATCATCCTTTACCATTATTTTTTCTTTCTTCAATAATTCCTCCATCCTTGTAGGCGTAGCAAAGTGATGCCTACCTGAAAGCATGCCATTCCTATTCACTACTCTATGCGCTGGAATAGCGGGCTTTACGCGGTGCGCTCCATTCATTGCCCACCCTACCATGCGGGCAGAAAGTTTAGTGCCTAAGCAAGCTGCAATGGCTCCATAAGAAGTAATCCTCCCGCGGGGGATTTGCCGTGCTACTTCAAACACTAATTCAAAAAAACTTTCCTCCCGCTTGCCGGAAGGTTTTACAGAAATAACCTTTTCTTTACGCACGGATGATTTTTGCACTGCTGATTTTTTGGCAGTTGGTTTCTGCACTGGTGATTTATGTGATGATGATTTATTTTTCGTTGCTTTCATTTTTCCTGCGTTCTTCTAATAATGCGGACCTTCGTGGCTCTGGCACTTTTTCATAATTATATGGACAATTTAAACACCAATTTCCGCAACAATAACCGCGTTCTAAAAGGTATGCTGCTGTTAGTACTACTAATCCTCTTTCATTATAATAAAAATCAACCCCTTCAACTAACGGCTTCATTATTCACTTTTATAATTTCCTGCAATTGTTCATCAATATTAGGTAATGGTTTAGAAGGTAATACGAATTTAAGATAATGTACGCGATTGCTTTGAGCAATATCCAACTCTTCATAATGGGTTTTAATAGCCAATTCTTCTTTTACCGTTTTATTAGCATATACATTACTATCATCTTCCAACACTTCTAATCCATATAATTCAATAACTAATTTAGTAAATGAATACAGATCCGGCGAATCTGTTTTTAAATTTATATAACCGCCTGGAGATAAAAATTGTTGATATAGCCGCAAAAATTTAGGATGCGTCAATCGCTTTTTTGCTTTAGAAATACGCAATTGCGGATCGGGAAATGTGATCCATATTTCTTCTACTTCTCCCTTGTTAAAGTAGGAAGCAATTTTATCTATTTGCGTTCTTAAAAAAGCAACATTATGTAATCCGTCTTTTATAGCATTCTTTGCGCCTATATAAATCCGGTTGCCTTTTACATCCACGCCTATGAAATTACGTTGGGGGTACATTTTTGCTAACCCCACTGCATATTCTCCTTTGCCGCAGGCAAGTTCCAGTGTAATGGGATGATTATTTTTAAAAAAAGTTGCCCATTGTCCCGCCATGTTCTCTGGGTTTTCCAGCACGTTGGGAAATGATTTGATTGCTTCGAAACGTATTAGTTTTTTTTGACCCATAAGAATGCAAAGATAACCACTGTTTAGTTTGCAGCTGTATTGTTTAAAGGCAATGAAAAATAAAAAGCAGACCCCTTCTCCTCCGCTTCCATCCATATTCTTCCCTTGTGCCGTTTTATAATATCCTTACATATATATAATCCCAAACCAAAGCCGGAGATATACCGGGACATATTTTTAGTTCTATAAAACCGTTCAAAAATATTTGCTTGTTCCTCCTTGGGTACTCCTATTCCAAAATCTCTTATTTTAATAATTAATTCTGTATTGGTTTTTTTACTGTAAACAATTACCTTTTTTTCGCCGGGAGAATATTTTATAGCATTTGATAAAAGATTAATTAGCACCTGCTCTATCCGTTGTTTGTCCGCATGCACTAGGGCATGATTGAAATTACTTTCCCGGATAATTTCGTGCGTCGTTGATATAATAGGGAAAGATGCGATGGTTTCGTCTAAAAAATGATCCATATCAAACTTACTGAGGGTAAGTTGCAACTGACCGCTTTGTATCCTGGATACATCTAACAGATCTTTAATAAGATTTTCTAGCTTGTTTGTACTATCAACCGCTTTTTGCACAAATTGTTTTTGTACCTGTTTGTCCTCTGTTCCACTTAGTAATTGCAAATATCCTTTTACACTGGTTAAAGGTGTTTTTAATTCGTGACTGGCTATACCGACAAATTCATCTTTTCTTTGTTCGTTCTCTTTTACGCGTCGCATAAGATTATTAAACACTCTAATAAGCGTGCTTATTTCATCCCTACCTTCTTCTGGTAAGGGTTTGGTGTAATCGCCCGATTTACTTACTTCCTTCATGGCATCTACCAGGTATAACAATCGCCTTGAAATATAATGCTGTATAACAATAGCAACAAGAAAAGCAAAACCGATTGATATAGCAAATAACATAAAGGCTACTTCAAATTTAGATTGCTTTATTTTTTCAAGCTCCGATAATTCAACCTTAAATACAACATTGCCTATAATCTCTTTATCATTCCGTATAGCGTTTGTTACATATAGATAGTGATCACTGAATAAATACTTGCTTCCTTGAAGTGCTGCGGGAATGTGAAAACTATCGGGGCTTGTTTTTGGGTAACTGGCAAAAAGTTTTTCTTTATTATCAATGATACCGGCATATATAATCTCTGGGGCCACCTTATGTAATTCCAACAGAATCTCTTTGGCCGCATCATTATCCTGGAATTGAAGGGTGGAGATGCTATTTGTGCCAATCACCTGCGCCAGGCTCATCATGTCATCTACTTTCCGCTGCTTGTAAGATTTAATGTCTGTAATAACATACACGGTAAAAAAGAGGCCCAACACAAGCAGACTAGTACATACCTGCATCAGTATAAGCGTTTTCCGAATTGATATGTTTTGCAGTCTAAGCAAAGTATTGTGTTATTTGGGTACTTTTATTTAATCAGTAATAATAGCCAACTTTAGCAGTTGCGAACTAGCTTTCAATCCTGCTAAATAGAGCGCTTTTAAATTTGCTTCAAATTTAAGCTTGTCATTAATAACTACGAAATTGAATGCCACTCCTTTTTTGGCAAAATTATCTTCTTCACTAACCGTTAATACACCCTTACCACATTTATCTAGTATAGATGAAAGCGAAAAGGGATTCTTTCGGGGAATAAAAAGGATCTGGCAATCTCCAATATCTTCCGGCTTGCTGAAAGACTGGATAATTATTTTTTTATTATTTACGGTATTTTGTCTGGCTATTTCCATTAATGGCCCTGTAATATCGGAAGAGCCCACAACCCCAATAATAAAATGATTTTCCAGCCTGCTGGTATCCCAATCAATATATTTGGTGAAATTGTAAATAAATACGGCCTTCAGATTAGCTTCCTGCTTGCCTGTTTGTGCCATAACAGTTGCACTGAAAAAATAGAGTAATATAAAGGACAAGAATTTCGGCATACAGTGGTTATAAGCTTATTCCAATTTTCAACAATCCATTAATACCAGGTTGTTCAAGCACCGTTGAATATACCAATCCATCAGCCGTGCGGAATCCCGGATCCAGCCATTTAATATTAAATAGGTTATGAATATTTACACTAACAGTTACTCTTTCTTTAAACAATTTTCCGGCGCTAATAACACAGTTGGTCAAAAAATATCCTTTTACATTACCATAAGGATTGGTTTTTTGTCCGCGCCGTTCGCCTACCCAATTTCCGGTAAGACTTATGGTAAACAGATCTTCTACATGCGCTGTCATACCAGCATTTCCCTTAATACTTGCTACGCCTGGGAGTTTTCCGGAATTACCTGTTACCAGGTTCTTGCCCCAGGCATGCTGGTAGGTAAGATTAACAAAACCCGAAATATTTTTTGTTATCGACATTTCTCCAATTCCTTCTGCCCCGTAGATAGTGAAGACGGCGGGATTTTTATTAGGGGTAAATCCGGAAAGGTTAGTGAGCACAATAACATCAGTAAGTCTATTATAAAAACCATTTAATTGCAGTCGCAATTTTTTTGATGGAGCATAAATAGCATTGGCTTCATACGTTTTAATTTTTTCCTGCTTTAACTGAAAGGTACTGGGCGCCTGGTGTATCTCCAAATTAGTAGGAGATCGGAAGGCTTTACCAAACTGAAACTTGAACGTCCACTTTTCAGTAGGTTGGTTTACTATAGTAATACGGGGGCTTACGGCATCCCCAAAATAACTATTACGATCGTACCGGACACCAGCTGTAAAACTTGTTTTTGTCAGCAAATCGGTATTTAAAACATATTGAAAATAGCTTCCGAAATTATTTCTAATATCATACACTCTTGGTAAAAAAGTGGAGTTGAGATTCAATAAGGTATCCCTTCCATCCATTAAATAAATAGTATTAAAATCAAGAGTAACTTGCCGGGCCCCTGCTTCTACATTATCCTGGAAAAACTGAACACCTGCAGAAAATCGGTGTTCTTCAGAAAGCGAATAGTCTGCTGCGAGCTCTCCTGATACCCGGTTAGAATAACTGGTGATAGGCAAACGAAGTAACCGGGTGCTACTAAGCGTTGCATATATATAAGAATTTTGCCCCGTACCTGTTTCGCGATAAACAATGCGGCCCAGCAGGTTTAATTTCTCCGTTGGCTTAAATTCATGTTGAATAAATCCTGTCCGCAAATAAGATTCATCCAACCCCGATTTTTCTCCACGTATATCTCGTTGAACAACCCCTATCAATCCCTGATTATTATACCCTTGCGATGGAAGTCCGAGATATGCAGTAGGACTATTTGAATAAGTTCCCCAACCCATCGGGGTTATATAAGAACGATATCCAAATGTTGTTTTTGATTTTTTTGCATAATAACTAACAGCTATGTTCAATGAATTTGCCTTATCAATATATGAGCCGGAATAATTCGGATCTCTGTTTCTAAACTTCGGCCCGTCGGTACTATACAAGGTGCCCGCAACAGCAAATTCAAATTTTCCTTTCTTTAATCCCAGGTTCAATTTTTGAAATGAAGTATTAAAACTACCAAAACCTTGTTCAGCATGCAGCCCATTAATATCTTCTCCTTTTTTTGAAATAATATTAATAACACCTCCAAATGCATTAGCGCCATACAAAGCAGATACAGGTCCCCACACAATTTCAACACGTTCCACATTATGCAGGCTATAAGCTGGTCCCGCCATATCGTTGCTACCGAGAATATTGTTTTCTGCTATTCCATCAATCATCAATAGTGCCCGTAAATTTTCCGCACCATACATACCTCTAAAATAAATCAGCGTTGGAGCATAACCGTTTATATGGATCATATCAATACCAGGAACATCTCTCAAAGCATCTTCCAACTGCTCATATCCTCTTTCCATAATTTGCTGCGCCGTAATAACGGTGATGGTTGAGGGCGCTTCCGAAGTAGTTTGCAAATACCCCGAAGCGGTAACTACTTTAATATTCATTAATTCCTCCATCGAGAGCGATAGAAGTTTTGCAACGTCCCGACTTGAATCATTTTGCGCGCCTGCCAATAAAGGCATCAGCAAAGAAAAGCAGATAGTAAAGAGTTTACTTCTCATAACCAGGGGCATGTTGATTTATGATAAATAGTAAGTTAAAAAGTGAAGATAAAAAAATAAGTGTAAACTTGGTAGGTTTATGGCACTTCTGGTTTATGGAAGAGCTAGGAAGTCCCTCTGTTTAATATTCAGCGAACCCCGCGTGGACACTTGCTGAATATCAATCAATTTTCTTTTCCGTAATTTTATATTACTAAAAACCAAAACATCTTCTTGTCAGCAGACCCTTTGTATATCGAAACTGAATTGCTAATCCGCCTAACCCAAGGCGATGAAAAAGCATTTGCCACTATATACGATCATTACCATCCTGACATTTATTCTTTCATATTAAAATACGTCCACTCCGCCCCTTTAGCCGAAGACCTCGTAGATGACCTGCTTCAACTTATCGCAGGCTTCCTGCGAGCGTTCGCCTTTGCCTTCGCCGGTAAGTTCCATTACTGGGGCTATGCAGCCAAGCAGCTCTTTTTTAGCATCATTGGCCGGATGAATGAGTATCAGACTTCTGTCAGGTACATCCATTACCAGGAAATGATTTTTGTGCCGCTCGCTATAGCGTTTTATTAGCAAATAAGTGCCTTCCGGTATGCAACTTATTAGGGGCCAGTTGTCGCGCCAGGGGAGCTCTATGGTATGGCATAGTAGCATATTATTTACATATAGTTCCCCGTTCGTGCCGTGCGGGTAGCACGTACATTTAAGTATGATAGTCATAATATAAATTTTTAGAAAAAATGAAAGATCAGCAGCGGCCTCCGCAGCTTACAGGCTCCATGGGGCGCGCTGATCTGTTGAATGAGGAATTATCCGCCAAAGGTGATGCTGGCAATATCGCTTTGCTGGCCTACATCTTCTCGGCCGTCAAAGTATAGCGCCATATATTCCCTGTTCTCCGGCTTGCCGGTTTCAGTTAGCGGACGCTTGTCTACGTACGGTGATGCATAGTCGTTAGCAATCTTCGACCAGCCTTCGGTACCTTTTAGGCGGGCGTAAATACTTACTGCATGCATGCGTTGTTTGTTGAAAGCAATACTAACAGAACCAGGATAGGCGGTTAACTTCAACGTAGGGCGCAGTGTACTGTAATCAATTACAGCATCCGTACCTACAATACCAAGTTCCTTGCCAATGGATTCAGTATATCCTACACTGGTTTTGATGCGATTGGCCATGTTGCGAATGGATTTAATCCATATTCGTCTATAAGAACTTTTTTTAGAAACCCCTTTACCTGCTGACCGTGAAGAAAAATAAACTAGCGGTGTGCACTGATCCGGATCCGCTGACCATCTTTCTTTCCGTTGGGCCCTCAAACAGCAAGCTTAAGCGCTTCTGAGTGCAATAATAGGGTGAGATGCATCGCAGCTCCAAAAAGTCGCACGTTTTTGATAGG
>JADMIO010823553.1_pt1 | contig 10517 bp, 10 predicted proteins | sample 8958161 | NCBI WGS metagenome assembly JADMIO01 (sample SAMN16585339, study PRJNA669376) | soil metagenome | isolation source: Crop rotation soil | place: USA: Cullars Rotation, Alabama | collected 2011
CTTTCCCGCCTCCAGGCAGCCGCGGTTGGGGCAGTTGCCGTTGCAGCGCGGGCCGTCGGCCTGGACGACCATGTGGCCGAGCTCGGCGCCGGCGCCCTGGCTGCCGCGCTGCAGCGCTCCGCCGACGACGAGGCCGCCGCCGATGCCGGTCCCGATCGTCAGCAGCGCCGCGTTGCCCGCACCGCGCGCGGCCCCGAAGCGCCACTCGGCGAGCATCGCGGCATTGGCGTCGTTGTCGAGGAAGACCGGCAGCCCGATGCGCTCCGCGACGAGAGTTCGGAAGGGGATGGCGCGTAGCGGAAGGTGCGTCGACATGACCGCGAGGCCGCGGGCGGTGTCGATCAGAGCCGGGATCCCGATGCCGACGGCGTCGACGCCACCCGATGCTCCCTCGATCGCGTCGCGCACCTCGGCGACGGCGGAGACGACCGTGTCGAGCACCGCGTTGTGGTCGGCGGCGCGCGCCGGCCGCGTGGCACGGTGGTGCACGTTCAACGCCGGATCCACCGCGCCGGCGAGGAGCTTCGTGCCACCGAGGTCGACGCCGATCACACAGCCGGTCGCCACGATCGGCCACCATACAGGGCTTCATGCCGCCACCCGACGAGCCCGAAGGGCCGCCCGAGTACCGCGTCTACCGCTCGCGCAAGCCGCTGTTTCGCAAGCGCGACGGCGGCGATGCCGACGAGCTCGCCCGCCTGCGCGGGGACGCGGGCCGCGCGCCCGGGCAACCCGCCCAGCCGGGTGGCGAGGACGCCGCCAAGCGCGGCCGCAAGCTCATTCCGGGGCTGTCCGCCGGCCCGCGGCGGCGGCGCTGGACGCGCGGGCGCATCATCCGCTGGGTCCTGCTCGCGGTCGTCGCCTGGATCGCCGTCTCGGCGCTCGTCTTCCTCGTCAGCGCGCAGATCCAGCAGGGCAAGGTGTCCGACGCCAACCACCTGCTCGGGGGCGCCGGCTATCCCGCGACGTCGGCGAACAACATCCTCGTGCTGGGCTCCGACGTGCGCACGCGCGGGACCGCCGAGCCGGGTGCGCAGACGACCGGCAACGGGCGCTCGGACTCGATCCTGCTCATGCGCATCGGCGGCGGCGCGAACAGCCGCATGTCGATCGCCCGCGACACGGTCGTAGACATCCCCGGCGCCGGCCGTCAGCGCGTCAACGCGGCCTACGCGATCGGCGGCACCGCCCTCGCCGTGCAGACGATCGAGGAGTACACCGGGATCGACATCAACCACGTGATGATCGTCAGCTTCGAGGACTTCCCGTCGCTCATCGACGCGATGGGCGGCATCACGTACCGCGGCGGCTGCGTCGTCTCGAAGATCAACGGCGGCTTCAAGAACGGCGGCTACACGCTGCGCCTGCCGGCCGGCAAGTCGCACATCGACGGCAAGCAGGCGCTGGCGCTGGCGCGCACGCGCAAGAACGCCTGCAACCGCAACGAGGACGATCTGACCCGCGCGCGGCGCCAGCAGAAGATCGTCGGCGCGATGAAGCGCCGACTGCTGTCGCCGGTGGCGTTCGCGCGGCTGCCGCTCATCTCCTGGAACGTCCCCAAGGCGCTGCGCTCGGACATGAGCGGCCCGACGCTGATCGGCCTCTTCGGCGCGCTCTCGGTCGCCGGCACGCCGGACACGGAGATCCTCGGCACGGTCTCCGGTCAGGTCCCCGAAGCGCTCAAGCAGACGAAGGTGCGCCGCTTCCTCGCGGGGTGATGATCGCGCTCAGGTCTTGTTGGCGGGCTTGGTGCCCGCGGCGCTCGTCGAGCTCGACGAGCTCGACGACGAGGCGTCCGACGAGGACGAGGAGTTCGTCTCGGTCTTGGCGGAGTCGGACTTCGTGTCGCCCTTGGAGGAGTCGCCGCCCGACGAGTCGCTCGTCTCGCTCTTCTTCTTCGAGCTCTCGTGGGCGTCCTTCTCGCGAGCGCGCTTCTTCGTCCCGTAGTCGGTGTTGTAGAAGCCCTTGCCCTTGAAGTGCACGGCGATCGGGTGAAAGACGCGCGTGACGGGGAGGCCCGTCTCCGGATCGCACTCGAGCGGCGGATCCACCATCTTCTGCATGATCTCGAACGTCGTGCCGTCCTGGCGTTTGTACTCGTAGAAGGGCACCGACCACCCATTATCTAGCATGGCCCGCCAATGCCCGACGCCGCCACCATGGAGAAGATCGTCGCCCTGTGCAAACGACGGGGCTTCATCTTTGCCTCGTCGGAGATCTACGGCGGCCTCGGATCGACGTATGACTACGGCCATTACGGCGTCCTGCTGAAGACGAACGTCAAGAACGAGTGGTGGCGCGCGATGGTCCAGGAGCGCGATGACATCGTCGCCCTGGACTCGGCGATCCTGCAGCACCCGAAGACGTGGGAGGCGTCCGGTCATCTCGCCGGCTTCACCGATCCGATGGTCGACTGCCGCACGTGCGGCCAGCGCTTCCGCGCCGACCACCTGCAGGACCTGCAGTGCCCGCAGCGGCCATCCAAGCACCCGGGCGAGGCGACGCAGTGCGACCTCACCGAGGCGCGCGACTTCAACCTCATGTTCGAGACGACGATGGGCCCGGTGAAGGACTCCGGCGCGACCGTCTACCTGCGCCCCGAGACCGCGCAGGGCATCTTCGTGAACTTCAAGAACGTCCTGCAGTTCAGCCGCAAGAAGCCGCCGTTCGGCATCGCCCAGGTCGGCAAGTCCTTTCGCAACGAGATCACCCCCGGCAACTTCGTCTTTCGCACGCGCGAGTTCGAGCAGATGGAGATGGAGTTCTTCGTTCCGCCCGACGAGGCGCCGCGCTGGTATGAGTTCTGGAAGGCGGCGCGCCGCGAGTGGTACGTCGACCTCGGCCTGCGCGAGGACCACCTGCGCCTGCGCGAGCACGACCCCGACGAGCTCAGCCACTACTCGTCGGGCACCGCCGACGTCGAGTACCTGTTCCCGATCGGCTGGAGCGAGCTGGAGGGCATCGCCAACCGCGGCGACTTCGACCTCACCGCGCACGCCAAGCACTCCGGCGAGAAGCTCGAGTACTTCGATCCGCAGACGAAGGAGCGCTACGTCCCGCACGTCATCGAGCCCGCCGCCGGCGCCGACCGCGCGACGCTCGCGTTCCTCGTCGACGCCTACGACGAGGACGAGCTCGGCGGCGAGCAGCGCACCGTGCTGAAGCTGCACCCGCGCCTGGCGCCGGTGAAGGTCGCCGTCCTGCCGCACCTGCGCAAGGACGGCCTGCCGGAGGCCGCCCAGGAGATCTACGCCGCGCTACGCGGGCGCGTGCAGAGTGAGTACGACGAGGGCGGCTCGATCGGCAAGCGCTATCGCCGCCAGGACGAGATCGGCACGCCGTACTGCGTGACGGTCGACCACCAGTCGCTCGAAGACGACACCGTCACCCTGCGCGACCGCGACACGCTCGAGCAGGAGCGCGTGGCGATCGACGGGCTCGCCGACGAGCTGGCCGCGCGGCTGGCGCGGGAGTGGCGCTCGCCGAAGATCGCCGGCGCCGAAGCCTGACCCGCGCCGGAGGCAGCGGTCGACCGCGGACCGCCCGGAGGGGAACTCCCGCGCGCCGAGGCCGGTTAGCGTTGCCCTCCAACACGATCCAGGGCCCCGCCGGGCCCCAGGGGCCGGCCGGGCCGCAGAGCGAGACCGGGCCGCAGGGGCCGCAGGGGCCGCAGGGCCCGCAGGGCGAGACGGGCGCCACCGGCGCCCCGGGCCCGCCCGGCCTCGGCAACGTCGAGCGCGTCATCGTCAACTCGCCGCGCAACTCCGAGTCGACGCGAGACGTCGTCGCAACCTGCCCGACCGGCAAGCGGGTCATCGGGACGGGCTTCGACATCGACGGCGCCGGCGGCGCGGTCGCGATCGACGAGGTCCGGCCGATCCCCGACCAGCAGGCGGTGCGGGCGACGGCCTTCGAGATCAGGCCGGGCTCGGCGGGCCCGGGGACGGACAACGACTGGCGACTCACGGTGATCGCGATCTGCGCCACGACCGTCCAGTAGCCGTCGCGGCGCGGGGCGCGGCCGACAGGATCGGCCGCGCACCCGCCTCCGCTACCGTCCTGGCCAGCCCGCAAGTCCGCCCCGCCCGACGACCCAGGAGCCCGCACGATGGCCGTGACCGTTCCCGCCGCGACGGAGCAGATCGACTACGCCGATCTCTACGCCCGCTGGGAGCGTGGCAACTGGTCGGCGATGGACATCGACTTCACGCAGGACCGGATCGACTGGCGCGAGAATTTCACCGACGAGCAGCGCCGCGGCGCGCTTTGGCTCTACACGCTGTTCTTCCACGGCGAGGACTCGGTCGCCGACAACCTGTCGCCGTACATCGACGCCGCGCCGCTGGAGGAGCAGAAGTACTTTCTCGCCACGCAGCAGGTCGACGAGGCCCGCCACGCGGTGTTCTTTCACCGCTGGATGCACGAGGTCGTCGGCGTCGGCGACGGCTCGCTCGGCGGCGGGCTGCGCGCCACGCAGCAGCAGCTCACGTGGGGCCATCGCAAGCTGTTCGGCCGGCTGGACCGGATGGCCGACGAGCTGCGCTGCGACCGCTCGCCGCTCACGCTCGCCCGCGCCGTGACGCTCTACCACGTCGTCGTCGAGGGCACGCTGGCCCAGCCCGGCCAGCACATGATCGAGACGTCGCTGCAGCAGATGGACCTCATGCCCGGCTTCCGCGAGGGCATGCGCAACGTCGCGATCGACGAGCAGCGCCACATCGCCTTCGGCGTGAGGCTCCTCGCCGACCTGTACCGCGACAACCCCCAGGAGACGCAGGACGCGATCGTCGACCTCATCCGCGAGGTCCTGCAGTACACGCTCAGCGTGCCGATCCCGCCGGGCTGGGACACGTCCTACACCGAGAGCCTCGGCTACTCGATGGAGGACCTCTACGAGGAGGGCGCGCGCGCCAACGAGGCGCGGCTGCGGGCGATCGGGCTGCCGCTCGACGAGATCGCGCACTTCCCGTTTCCGATGGACATCACGCCGCGTGAGCGGGGCCGGCAGGCGCTGGCCCTCCTGCGCGCCGGGCTGCTCGGCGCGGGCGACGGCGGCCCGGTCGGACGGGTCGGGCGGGATCCCGAAACGGTGCAGATCTTCTTCGACCTGCTCGCACGCAACGTCCGCGGCGACGAGGTCGCGCCCGGCACGACGATCCAGTGGGACTTCGCCGACCACGAGCCGTGGTACCTGCTCATCGAGGGCCCGGCGAGCAAGCGGGCGATCCAGGGCCGCGTCGCCAAGCCGACCGTGCGCCTGAAGCTGCGCTGGGACGACTTCGGCGAGCTCGTCTCCGAGCGCGCCCATCCCTACCGCCTGTTGCTGCGCGGACGGATGCGCCCGGCCGGCGATCCGCGCGTGCTGCTCAGGCTCCAGCGCCTGTTTCACTGACGGGACGGGTAACGTGGCGCGCAGCATGCTGCGTCAAGGCCCGATCTCGCACTTCCTGCACGGTGCCATCGAGTACGTCGCGGCGATCCTGCTGATCACCGCGCCGTTTCTGTTCAGCTTCGACTCGAACGCCGCGACCGCGCTGGCGGTCGTCGCGGGCGTCATCGTCCTCATCCTCGCGGCGAGCACCGACGGGCCGACCTCGCTGATCAACTCCGTGCCGATCGCGACACACGTCGTGCTCGACTACGTGCTCGCGGGCGTGCTGATCGCGTCGCCGTTTCTGTTCGGCTTCAGCGACGAGACGACGCCGACCGCGTTCTTCCTCCTGCTCGGCATCGTGCACCTGCTCGTGACGATCGGGACGCGCTTCAAGGCGGCTTCCGAGACGGCCGCGCCACGCTGAGCGACGCCGCGCCAGCCTCCCGACCGAGCGCGGGGCATCGCTACCCTCTCGCCCGTGAAATTCGTCGACATCGTGTCGCGCTTCGGCGACACCACGCTCCGCATCACCCCCATGCGCCATCCATGGGACACCGACACCACCCAGCCCGCGTGGGACATCCAGCTAAGCGGCCCGGACCTCGACGTCTCGGGCCGGTACATCGAGGACCCCGAGTCGGCCCAGACGCTCGCGGAGTACTGCGAGGAGCTCGCCGCCGAGCACAAGGGCTGGGACGGTGAGAAGACGTGGCAGTCCGCGGGCGGCGACATCACGCTCAGCGCGAACCACGATCAGGTCAACACCACGCGGATGACCGCCAGGCTGCGCGGCGGCGTCGTTCCGCAGTGGACGGCCTCATGCGAGCTGCACGTCGACCCGTATCGCTTCGACCGCGTCGCGAAGAACCTCGCCCTGTACGGCGAGGAGGTCTACGGCGACGAGTACGACGAGGACGCCGAGCCCGAGCGCCGCGACACGCGCAAGATCGCCAGCCAGCCGTTCAAGAAGATCGGCGACCCGAGCCCCGAGCGCTGGTCGCAGTAACCGCCGGCCAGCGGCGGCGGCCACAGGTGGACCGTCAACGACTGAGAGGACGCGCCGCGAACCGCGGCGCGCCTCAGGCTCAGCCGGTGCTGCTGCGAGCTATGCCTTCGCGAGGTTGCTCGTGAACTGCTTGACGAGCGCCTCGAGCACGGCCTGCACGGTGCCCTCGCCCATCGACGCGGCCTTGCCGCTGACGTTCGCGGTCACGTCGACCGTGCCGCCGTCGCCGCCGATCTGGATCGTGACGTCGCCGTCGGCGTTGCTCTGACCGCCGGCCTCCTTGGCCTGCGCCTTGAACTTCGCGGTCTTCGAGCCGTCGTCCTTGGAGACGATCTCGACCGGGCCGCTGAACGTCATGGCCATCGAGCCCATGTCGACCTTGATCTCGGCCTTGGCCTTCTCCGGGCCTTCGGCGGAGACCACCTTCGCGCCCGGGACGCACGGCACGACCTTACTGACGTCGGACACGACCTCCCACGCATGATCGGGGTCTGAAACGCTGAACTTCTCCTGCAACTGGGTCGCCATTAGATGGGCTCCCTTCCTGTGGCTGAGCTCCCCCTCGCAGGTTGGCGTACCCGCGCTCGTCGCCGCAAATCCCCCGCTCGTTCTATCGAGACATAGAAAACCCCCGCGCCTGTTAGAAGCAGGCCGGGGGCGTGACAGCGAGGGTGAAGCCTCGCCGCACCCGTCAGGCTAGCGCCGCCGCAGAACGACGAAGGCGCCCCGCGGGACGCCTCCTGATGCGGCGGTCCGACGGCGGCGCGGTCAGCTCGCGGGCGCCGCCTCGGCCGGCGCGGCCGGCGTGGTGTTGGAGGTGTAGTCGAACTCCTCCTCGGCGCCGAACAGCGCGTCGAGCACCTTGTTGCGCAGGCCCTCGCTGACGGCGATGGCGATGGCGCCACCGAGCAGCGCGACGAGCAGGAGCTTGCCGAAGCCGCCCTTGCGCTTCGCCTTCGCGGGCGTGGCCCCCTTCGGCGCGTCCCGCAGGGCCGACGAGGCGTCGCGCAGCGCGTCGGCGGACTTCTTCAGGTTCGCGTGCAGCTTCTTGTCCTCGATGAGGTTCTTCGTCGGGGACTTGCCGTGGTTCAGCCGCTGATAGGCGTTACGCGCGGCCTCGAAGGCCACGACCATGTTGTCGCGCAGCTCGTCGTCCTGGATGACCCGCTGCAGATACGGGTTCTCCTTCGCGGCTTGGGCGGCTGCGGCGGCCTTGGCGGCCTTGTCCTTCGCTGCCATGTAGTTCACCTCGGGTTGCTTGCTTGGGGCGTTGCCTGAGCATATACCCGGCTTCCGTTCGCCCCAGCCGCCGCCGGCGGCTCGAGCGCCGCCGCGAAGACCTCGCCGATCTCGCTGACAAAGCGAAACTCGAGCTTGGAGCGCAGGTGCTCGGGGATCTCGTCGGTGTCGGGCTCGTTGAGCTCGGGAGCGATGACCGTCGTGATGCCGTTGCGCTGCGCGGCGAGCGCCTTGTCCTTCAATCCGCCGATCGGCAGGACCTGGCCGGTGAGGGTCATCTCGCCGGTCATCGCAAGCGCGTCGCGCACCTGACGGCCGGTCAGCAGCGACAGCAGCGCCGTCGCCATCGTGATCCCGGCGCTCGGCCCGTCCTTCGGGATCGCGCCGGCCGGCACGTGGATGTGGATGTCGTGGGTCCGAAACCAGTCCGACGGCAGGTTCGGCGCCAGCTCGCGCACATGGCCGCGCACGTAGGACAGCGCCGCGGCCGCCGACTCCTTCATGACGTCGCCGAGCTGGCCGGTGATCTGCAGCTCGCCCTCGCCGTCGTAGGCCTGGGCCTCGATGAACAGCACGTCGCCCCCGACCGGCGTCCAGGCCAGCCCCGTCGCCACGCCGGGCACGCGCGTGCGCCGGCGCGTCTCGGAGTGGTAGCGCTTGCGGCCCAGCAGCGCGCGTGCCCGCGCCTCGCCGACGGAGCCCTTCGTCGCCTGGCCCTCGGCGACGCCGCGGGCGATCTTGCGGGCGACGGCGCCGATCTGGCGCTCGAGCTCGCGGACGCCGGCCTCGCGCGTGTAGTCGCCGATCACGGCGCGCAGCGCGGCGTCGGTGATGCGCAGCTGGCTGCGCTTCAGACCGTTGCGCTCGGCCTGGCGCGGCACGAGGTAGCGCTTGGCGATCTGCAGCTTCTCGTCGGCCGTGTAGCCGGCGATCTCGATCATCTCCATGCGGTCGCGCAGCGGGCCGGGGATCGTGTCGAGCGTGTTCGCCGTCGTGATGAACATCACGCGCGAGAGGTCGAACGGCAGGTCGAGGTAGTGGTCGCGGAAGTTCTCGTTCTGCTCGGGGTCGAGCACCTCGAGCATCGCGCTGGCCGGGTCGCCACGGAAGTCCGAGCCCATCTTGTCGATCTCGTCGATCATGAACAGCGGGTTGTTGGAGCCCGCGTCGCGCAGCGCGCGGATGATCGTGCCGGGCATCGCGCCGATGTACGTGCGCCGGTGCCCGCGGATCTCGGCCTCGTCGCGCACGCCGCCGGCGCTGATGCGCTCGAAGTCGCGGCCCAGCGCGCGGGCGATCGACTTGCCCAGCGACGTCTTGCCGACGCCGGGCGGGCCGACGAAGCTGAGGATCGTGCCGCGCGACACGGCCTGGTCGCCGACGAGCTTGCGCACGGCAAGGAACTCGAGGATGCGGTCCTTGACCTGCTCGAGGCCGTAGTGGTCCTCGTCGAGCACCGTGCGGGCATGCTGGAGATCGAGGTTGTCCTGCGTCGACGTGTTCCACGGCAGCGACGCGATCCACTCCAGGTACGTGCGGATGACGCCGTGCTCGGCGGCCGCCGGCGGCAGGTTCTCCAGGCGCCCGAGCTCGCGGTCGGCCTGCTTGCGCACGTCCGCGGGCAGGTCGATCGCCGCGAGCTGCTCGCGCAGCTCGTTGGCCTCGGCGGCGGACTCGTCGAACTCGCCGAGCTCCTCCTGGATGGCCTTGAGCTGCTGGCGCAGGATGAACTCGCGCTGCGTGCGGTCCATGTCGGACTGGACCTGGTTCTGGATCTCCGAGCCGATCGAGATGACCTCGAGCTCGCGCGCCAGCGCCTCGGTCAGGCGGCGCAGCCGCTTGGCGACGTTGGGCTCCTCGAGCAGCGCCTGCTTGTCCTCGGTCGGCAGCCGCAGCGAACCGGAGATGATGTGGCTGAGGGCGCCGGGCTCGTCGACGTTGGCGACCGCGATCTGCAGCTCCTCGGGCAGGTACGGGACGGCCTCGACGATCTGCGAGAACGTCTGCTGGACGTTGCGCATGAGCGCCGTCAGCTCCGGTGACTCCTCGATGACGTCGGGCAGCTCGGTGATCTGCGCGACGAGGTAGGACTGGCCGCCCTGCCAGCGGTCGATCTTCACGCGCTGCGCGCCCTGGACGAGCACCCGCAGCGTGCCGTCGGGCACCTTGAGCATGCGCGCGATGACGCCGACGACGCCGACGTCGTAGAGCTCCTCCGGGCCGGGCTCCTCGAGCTCGGGCTGACGGCTGGCGACCATGACGAGCATCCGGTTGCCGGCGAGCACGTCGTTGACGAGCTGGATCGAGCGCTCCTGGCCGATCGCCAGCGGCGTCAGCGTCTCGGGGAACGGGACGGTCTCGCGCAGCGGCAGGACGGGCAGCGCGTCGGGCAGCGGCTGGCTGAGCCCGACCTCGATCTCGCGCGCCCCGGTGCCGTCGGCGACGACGTCGATCATGGCTCCTCGCCCTCCGGCAGGGGTGCGCCACCGCGTTCGATCGGGACGCTGCGGATGTGCGACTGCGGATCGGTGAGCGGCAGCTCGACGCGCAGGATGCCGTCCTGGTAGGTCGCCCGTGCCTGCTCGGCGACGACCTCGGCGCCGAGCTCGATCGTGCGCCGGAACGGGCCGTGCTCGATCTCGAGCTGCTGGTAGACGCGCGCCTCGGCGTCGGCCTCGCGGCGGTGGCCGGTGAGCGTCAGCGAGCGGCCCTGGATCTCCAGGCCGAGGTCGCCGGCGTCGATCCCGGCCAGCTCGGCGTGCACGACCGCGCGCGGCGGATCGTCGGCGTAGAAGACGTCGACCGCGGGGCTGAAGCCCGTGCGCCGCGACGTGAGGCCGACGTCTTTCCAGCACAGTGGGATCCGAAGCTTGGAATTCACGTGACTTGAAGTCGCGG
>JADMIO010789875.1_pt1 | contig 10516 bp, 7 predicted proteins | sample 8958161 | NCBI WGS metagenome assembly JADMIO01 (sample SAMN16585339, study PRJNA669376) | soil metagenome | isolation source: Crop rotation soil | place: USA: Cullars Rotation, Alabama | collected 2011
CTTTCCCGGCGGTGCCGATGCGGGCCAGTGCCGCGGCGGCGGCATGGCGCAGCGCCGCAGTACGCCGCGGCGCCCACCACTCGCCCTTGCGCAGCGCTTCCTGCAGCGGTGCGATCCCGCCCGGATCGCGCAGCGCGCCGAGCGATTCGATCGCCCGCAGGTAGATCGGCGCCAGCGCGCCCCGGTGATCGACGTGGCGCAGGATGTAGGCGAACAGCGGCGTCGCGCGCTCGTCGCGGACCAGGCCGATCGACTGCATGATCGCGTCGCGCGAGCGCGTCGTGCCGCCGGTGAGCGCCTGCTCGAGAATCTTGAACGCCGCGTCGGTACCGACGTTGAGGATCGCGCGCACCGCCTCGCGCTGCACCTGCGGCTCGTTGTCGTCGAGCAGCTCGGTCAGGTCGGGCAGCGACTCGCTGCCGCCGAACTGGCGCATCAGCTGAATCGCGGTGCGCCGCACCGCCGGGTTCTGCGAGTTCTTCAGCCGCTCGATCGTCCGGCGGCCGACCGAACCGAACGCCAGCAGGATCGACGTCAGGCGCTCGCGCGGCCGCGGCCGCTCTTCGACCGACAGCGCTTCGGCGAGCGGCCGCACCAGCACCTCGCCGAGCGAGACGCACATCGTCTTGACCCGCTCGAACTGCGACTCGTCGATCGTTGCCAGGTGCGTCGTGATATGCCGCATCATCGAGCCGGCGATCAGAAGATCGATCGCCGTGGTCGCGTGCTGGCGGCGCGCCGTCGAGCCGCTGCCAGCCGCGCTGGCCTCGCGAACGAGCACGGCAATCAGCTGATTGGCGGCGTCGAAGTCGCCGACCAGCAGCAGATCTTCGAGCAGCTGGACGACCGGCTTCATCAGGTCGCCCCAGCGCTCCTCGTCCTGCTCGATCCGCAGCAGGTCGAGCACCAGCGTCAGGTCGAGCGCGCGCAGCGCGGTGGTGGCGATCGTCCCCTTCCAGGCGCCGATGCGCTCCGGCGGATCGTCGTGGACCTGCTCGACCTCGATCGCCTGCGTGCGCGCGCCGGAAAGCTCGCGGCCGTAGGCGTCCGACACGTACGGCTCGTCGGAGTACGACGTCAGCAGCTTCTCGGCGACGTGGTTCCAGACCGTTTCGAAGCCTTCGGTGTTGCCCAGCGGCGACGCGGCGACGTCGTCGTGCGCCAGCGAGAGCAGCCGCTGCTGCTGGTCGGGCTCGCGCACCAGCGACTGGAACGCGAGCGCCAGCCGATCGGTCGGCGCGCTCTCCGAGATCACGTGGCGGGCGACGAAGCGCGCAATCGTCGCGTCGGTCATCCGGCTGACCACCGCCTGCACCAGCCGCGGCCCTTCCTCGTCCTCGCGCTGCCCCATCAGGCCGAGCAGCATGTCCGGCGAGCACTGGCCGACTGCGGTGGCCATGTTCCGCAGCACCGGCTCGACCCGATCGGGATCGGTCTTCGACACCGCGTCGACGATGCCGCGCAGCATGCGCATCAGCGCCGCCGCCTTGGGGGCGATGCCGCCGGCGGCGTCGCCGCTGGCTTCGAGGCCGGCCATCAGCTCGGCGAGGCGTTCGCTGTCGCCGGCAATGCCGAGCAGCTCGCGGATCCCTTCCTCGTCGAGCTCGAACGCGCTGCCCTGCAGGCAGTTCGCGATCACCTTGTCCCACACCGCCGACTCGCCGCTCTTCCGCTCGCGCAGCACCTCGGCGTAGTCGATCTCGCGCAGCTCGACGTGGCGGAACGCCATCGTCGTCCAGACGCGGGCGATGCCGCCGTCGGCGCGCACCGAATCCGGCGCGCGGCCGAGGAGGAGCAGGAACGTCCGCCACGCCTCGGCGTCGCCGCCGGGATGCACCGTGATCTCGCCGATGAGATGCGAGTGCAGCAGCACCGCGAGCTCGCCGATCGCCGCGTCGGGCCGCGCCGGCTGCCGCTCTTCGAGCAGCAGGCCGTCGGGCAGCACCGTGATGCGCAGCGGCGCGGTCATCGACGTGCTGGAGGTGATGTGCGCGATTCGGCCGAGCGTCGCGGTGATGGCCGGGTGTCCGGTCGGGTAGAGGACGACCGCGCGCGCCGCGGCCTTGCAGGCGCGGGCGAAGTCGGTGAGCTTCGCCGTCTCGGCGGCGCCGAGCGGCGCCGGCGCCTCGGGGGCCGCCGGGCGATCCACCGTTTTCGCCGCCTGCGAGACCGGATCGCTCATAGGTAGTTCAGCGGATCGATGTCGGTCGATTCGGGATCGACCGCTTCGACCACGGCATAGGGCTGCTCGCCGCGCTCGTCGCGATCCCAGGTGTTGGCGAGCAGCGGTTCCTCGACGATCGCGCCCGACTTGTCGGTGATGATCTTGACCTGCGGCCGGAACGGATCGGTCGGGTGCTCGGCGGTCACCACCGCGATTTCGTCGGTGTTCAGCCGCACCAGCGTGCCGATGGGGAACAGGCCCATCAGGTTGACGAACCGCTTGAGCAGCACCTGGTTGAACGCAGGGTTGCCCTGCTCGCCCATGATGCTGCGGATTCGCGTCGTCGCCATCCCCTCGCGATAGGGGCGGTTGCTCCGCAGCGCGTCGAACACGTCCGCAATCGACACGATCATGGTGCAGAGATTCAGCTTCCGGCTGCCGATGTTCTCCGGGTAGCCGGAGAGATCCTGCTTCAAGTGGTGCTCGAAGGCCACAATCGGCGCCAGCGCCGGCATCTCGGGCGTCCGCCGCAGGATATGCGCCCCGTCGACGACGTGGCGCTTCATGATGCCGAACTCCTCGTTGGTCAGCTTGCCGGGCTTGTTCAGCACCTCGAGCGGCGTGTTGACCTTGCCGATGTCGTGCATCAGCGCGGCGAAGCCGAACTCGCGCAGCAGCGCGCCGTCGAGATTCAGCGCGCGGGCCTGCGCCATCGCCAGCGCCGAGACGTTCACCATGTGGGTGAAGGTGTAGTTGTCGTACTTCTTCAGCGCGGTCAGCGCCATCAGCGACGTGCGGTCCTGCGTCACCAGCCGCGCCAGGCCGTCGATGATCTTGCGCGCCGCGCCGGGATCGGGCTGGTCGCCCGCCTTGGCCGCATCCCACAGCGTTTCGGCGGTCTGCACCGCGGTCGTGTAGACCCGTTTGGCGGCGACGATGCCGGCCTGTTCGTCGGTCACCTCCTCGACCACGACGCGGCCGAGGGCGATGTTGCGCACGCCGCGCGAGGTGAGCTGGTCGGGCAGCGGCGCCTTCGACTTGCGGTCGCCCAGCACCGACACGAAGGCGCGGATTTCGTCGCGGGTCAGGCCGCGGCTGAGCGTGATCTTCTCGACGTCGCGCTCGCGCAGATCGCGCGCGAAGCCGACCAGCGCCGCGGTGCCGCGCGGCAGCCGCGAGCCGTCGACGACGATCTCGTCGTCGATGAAGCCGACGATGATGCTGGGCGCGTGCTGGAGCGCCTGCTGCGTCGCGCTGACGAGGTTATCGATGCCGCGCTGGACCAGCGGATGGCTGGGCGAGTACAGATCGGCGCCGCGAACCGCGGTCGCGATTCGGCGGACGAGATCTTCTGCCTTGGCCTGATCCATCACCGGTCCTCAAATCTCGGCGGTCCGCGCCAGCGTCTTCAGCTGGCGGTCGCCCTTCCGGGCCGCGTCGTCGAGCGCCGCCTTGGCCCGCGCGCCGCCGATGCGCGACAGCGCGTTGATGCCGCGCTCCTTGATCGCGCGCGCCTTGCCGCGGCGCCAGAACGAGCGCACCTGCAGCGCCCCGGCGATCGGGCCGATCGCATCTTCGTGGCCCACTGCGCCGAGCGCGGCGAGCGTTTCCAGCACGACGTCGTGGTCCTTGCCGAGCGGATCGCTCTCGCCGATGATCCGCGCCAGCATCGGCACCACCCTGGCGTCGCGGTCGGCGACGAGCGCCGCGATCACGGCGTTGCGGGTCTCGCCGGTGGCGCTGCGCAACACCATGTGGATGGCGCGCGCCGCCGCGGGATCGGCGATCGCGCCGAGCGCCGACACCGCCGCGCGCGCCACGCGCGGGTCGCCCTTGCGCAGGAGCGGCTGCAGCAGCGGCACGCCTTCGGCGGCGGCGATGCGGCCGAGCAGGCGCGCGCCGTTGCGCTGCACGAACCATCGGGTGTCCTCGGTCAGCGGCGCCAGCCGATTGACGGCCGGCACCTTGAAGGCGACGACCATGTCGGCCGCGCGGACGAAGGCGGGCGTTTCTTCCTCGGCCATCAGCAGCGGCTTCAGCGCTTCGATGGCCGCCGGACCGATAGTGGCGACGATGGCGGCGATGGCCGTCGACTCCTCCGGGCCGAGATCGTTGAGCAGCAGCGCGGTCTCGCGCATCGCAATCGATTCGCCGAGCCGATCGAGCGCCAGCCGGCAGGCGTCGCGGCCGATCTTGGTCGAGCTCGCCCGCGCGCCCAGCGCGTCGGTGACCACGCGCGCGTCGGCATAGGCCCCCGACATCAGCAGGTCTTCGGCCAGCGCCGCCATGTCGTGCGCGATCTCCTCGGCGCGCGGCGCCTCGGTTTCGATCGTCAGCAGATCGATCAGCAGCATCACCGACAGCGAGCGGACGTTGTCCTGCGCCAGCGTCTCGACCATCGCGGCCAGCTCCGGCGGGAGCTCGGTGGCCGCGAGCCGCTCGGCCCGGCCGCCGACGCCGTCGAGCGCCGAGCGGTAGCCCTCCGACACGAACGGCGCGTCGTTGTACGAGATCAGCAGCTCTTCGGCGGAGGTCCACAGCGCCTGGAACTGGCCGGCCTTGCCGAAGTCGGTCTCGCTGAGCAGATTGCGCGTCATCGTCAGCACGCGCTTCTTCCGGTCTTCGTCGGGGGCGATGGTGTTGAAGATCGTCGCCAGCCGGTCCGACGCCTTGCCTTCGATCGCCAGCGCCGTGGCCAGCAGCTGCGCCACCTTGGTGTCGTCGAACGCCGCGGCGACGCGGGCGACGACCGGCACCTCGGTCGGCGATTCGGCCGTCTGCATCATCTGCATGACGATGTGCGGATCGAGGCGGCTGGCGGCCGCGGCCAGGTTGTTCATCACGTCCGGCATCTTGTCGGGCGACATCACCGACACGATGTTCGTGAGGTGGCGGAACGCGACCAGCACCGCCGCCGCCTGCGACGTGATCATCGGCGAGCCGTCGAGCGCGCACTTCGGCGCGGCGACCGCGGTGGCGAGGTCGGCGACGTCGATCGCGCTGCCGGCGATGCTGAGCAGGCGCTCCTGCGCGCGCTCGTCGAACACCGCCTTCTGGCTGCCCGAAATCTGCATCACGATCGAGCGCCACAGGTCGTCGCGTTTGGCCGGCTCGGGAACGTCGCCTTCCTCGCGCGCAAAGAGGCGTTCGTAGTCGAGCTGCTCGAGGATCACCGACGGGTGACCCTCTTCTGCCCAGATCTGCACCGGGCCGCCGCGGCGGCGGCGCTCGGCCGCGTCGAGGCTGAGCAGGCGCAGCAGCCGCGTGACACTGTCGGTCGAGACCTCGCCGATGAAGGTGAGGTGCAGCAGATCGCGGTCGTGCAGCAGCGCGGCCGCTTCCGCGATCGGCCCGTCCTGCTGCGTCGCGGCGACGCCGTCGATCAGCAGCGTTTCGGGGGTAATGCCGATGCCGAATGCCGCCCCGAGCGACGAGCCGCGGACGGCCTCGCACAGCCGTTCGACCGAGGAGCCCACGGCCGGGTGTTCCGGCGGATAGAGCGTCCAGTTGCGGGCGGCAACGAGGAGGGCTCGCGCGACCCTGAGGAGGCCCTGCGCAAGCTCCGGCGAGAGCTGGGACACCTGGGACACGTCAGCTGATTATGTTAGAGATTCGAGGCAGCGGGCCGAACGCCCGCGCCCCCGCACAGCCCACCGGGAGGGCGCGGCAACCGCACTTCACCTCTGTTATATCGACCGAACCCGGCCGGATCCGTAGGGGGATCTGACCCGCCTGGGCGCGAAAGCGCTTCGGCCACGCCTCGCCCGTCGCTCGCCCCCAATCACGGCGCGCGAGCGGAGGCGGGTATACTGCCGACCTACATGCGGGCGGTCGACATCATCATGTCGAAGCGGGATGGGCGGGCGCTCACCCGCGACGAGATCCGGTTTTTCGTCGACGGCGTCACCAACGGCAACCTTCCCGATTACCAGGCCTCGGCGCTCTTGATGGCCATCCTCATCCGGGGGATGGACGCCGGGGAGACGGCGGCGCTGACCGAGGCGATGGTTTCCTCGGGCATCCGCGTCGACCTGGGAGACATCCCCGGCACCAAGGTCGACAAGCACAGCACCGGCGGCGTCGGCGACAAGACCTCGCTGGTGCTGGCGCCGCTGGCGGCGGCGTGCGGCGTGCCGGTGCCGATGATGTCGGGCCGCGGCCTCGGGCATACCGGCGGCACGCTCGACAAGCTCGAAGCGATTCCCGGCTTTCGCGTCAACCTGTCGCTCGAGGAGATGAAGGCGGCGCTCGCGAGGACCGGCTGCGCGATGATCGGCCAGACCGCCCAGATCGCGCCCGCCGACAAGAAGCTGTACGCGCTGCGCGACGTGACCGGCACGGTTGAAAGCATCCCGCTCATCAGCGCGTCGATCATGAGCAAGAAGATCGCCGAGGGGATCGACGCGCTCGTCCTCGATGTCAAGACGGGCAGCGGCGCGTTCATGAAAACCGAGGCCGACTCGAAGCGTCTGGCTGAATCGCTGGTCGCGATCGGCAACGCGTCGGGCGTGAAGACCGAAGCGATCATCACCGCGATGGATGCGCCGCTCGGCCGCGCCGTCGGCAACGCCCTCGAAGTGATCGAGTGCCTCGACGTCCTCAAGGGCGGCGGGCCGCAGGATCTCGTCGACGTGTCGGTGGAGCTCGCGGCGCGGATGCTGGTGCTTGGCAAGGTCGCCGACGACATCGCCGGGGCCGAGACGCAGGTGCGAAACGCGATCGCCTCCGGCGCCGGCCTCGAGCGCTTCCGGCAGATCATCGAGGCGCAGGGCGGCGACCCGAGGGTGGTCGACGATTACCAGCGCCTGCCGCGAGTCGACAACCGGCATCGCGTGACCGCCAGCCGCGCCGGCTTCGTGACCACGCTCGACGCCGAGCTGGTCGGCCGCGCCTCGGTCGCGCTCGGCGCCGGCCGCGACCGGGTCGAGGATCCGGTCGATCCGGCCGTCGGCATTCTCGTCGCGGCGAAGCCGGGCGACCGGGTCAATGCCGGCGACCCGGTGCTCGAGCTCCATTACCGCGACCGCGGCCGCCTCGAGACCGCGGCTGCATTGGCCGCGCGCGCCATCGTCATTGGCGACCAGCCGCCTGCCGCCCGGCGCCTCGTCGTCGGAGAGGTCCGCTGATGCTCGGCGTGCTGCAGCCGATGTTCGGAGCGCTCGTCATCCTTTCGATTGCCATCGCCTTCTCCACCAATCGCCGCGCGATCAACTGGACGACGGTCGCGTGGGGGCTGGGGCTCCAGGTGGTGTTCGCGTTGATCGTGCTCAAGACCACCATCGGCCAGCGTGTGTTCGCGACGCTCGGGGCCGGGATCAACAAGCTGCTGGGATTTGCCGGCGTCGGTGCCTCCTTCGTATTCGGCCCGCTCGGCGATGCGACCGTGTGGGGCCGCACGATGAACGCGGCGCTCGGGGACGAGGGGGCGCGCTACGCGGTGATTTTCGCCTTCCAGGTGCTGCCGACAATCATCTTCATCGCCGCCCTGTTCGCCATCCTCTACTACTACGGCGTCATGCAGCTCGTCGTGCGGATGTTCGCCATCGTCATGCACCGCGTGATGAAGTGCAGCGGCGCCGAGTCGCTGAACGTCGCCGCCAGCATCTTCATGGGCCAGACCGAGGCGCCGCTCACCATCCGCCCCTACCTGCCGGAGATGACCGAGTCGGAGCTGATGACGGTGATGACCTCCGGCATGGCGCACATCTCGGGCGGCATCATGGCGGCCTACATCCTGTTCGGCATCGAAGCGAAGCACCTCCTGACCGCGGTGATCATGACCGCGCCCGGCACGATCATGATGGCCAAGATGCTGGTGCCCGAAACCGAGGTGCCGAAGACCATGGGGACGGTGCGGCTGGAGGTGGAGCGGACCGACGTCAACGTCATCGACGCGGCGGGTCGCGGCACCGGCGAGGGGCTGCAGCTGGCGCTGAACGTCGGCGCGATGCTGATTTCGTTCCTCGCGCTGGTGGCGCTCGTCAACTACCTGCTCGGGTTCGCCAACCTGAGCCTGCAGCAGATTTTCGGCTGGGTGTTCGCGCCGGTGGCGTGGAGCATGGGGGTGCCGTGGCGCGATGCCCCGGTCGTCGGCAACCTGCTCGGCACCCGCATGGTGCTGAACGAGTTCGTCGCCTATTCCCAGCTCGGGCCGCTCAAGCCGACGCTCGATCCCAAGTCGTTCACCATCGCCACCTTTGCGCTCTGCGGATTCGCCAACTTCAGCTCGATCGGCATCCAGATCGGCGGTATCGGCGCGCTGGCGCCGAACCGGCGTCACGATCTGGCGCGGCTGGGGTTGCGGGCGATGTTCGCCGGGACGCTGGCGAACTTCATGACGGCGACGATTGCCGGCTTTTTGCTCTGAGACACGGAGACACCGGAGACACAGAGACACAGAGACGCAAGAGACGCAGAACATGCTTCGTGGCTGCATAGGCGGCGGTACTGGAATGAGCGATCAGGCGGTGGGATGAGCTACTACGACCAGGTCAGCGAAGCAGCGGAGGCGATCAAGGCGCGCGTCAAGGAAGTCCCGGCGATTGCGGTGGTGCTCGGATCGGGGTTGGGCGATTTCGCCGCCTCGCTCGGCGGCGGCGTGACGATGCCCTACGGCGAGTTGCCGCACTGGCCGAAGTCGAACGTGATCGGGCATGACGGGAAGCTCGTCGTCGGCACGAGCCGCGGCACGACGATCGCCGCGCTTGCCGGCCGTGTGCACCTCTACGAAGGCCACGACGCGCGCACGGTGACCTTCGCCGTTCGCGTGCTCGGGGTGCTCGGCGTCAAGGTGCTGATTCTCACCAACGCCGCCGGCGGCGTGAACACCGGCTTCTCGCAGGGCGCGCTGATGGCGATTGACGATCACATCAACCTGATGGGCGCCAACCCGCTCGCCGGAGCCAACGAAGACCGCTTCGGCCCGCGCTTCCCCGACATGACCGAAGTCTACTCGGCGCGCTTGCGCGGAATTGCCGGGCGGGCGGCGAAAGCGATCAACCTGCCGCTCGCTCATGGTATCTATGTGGCGTTGCTCGGGCCCAGCTACGAGACGCCGGCCGAGATCCGCTATCTGCGGACGATCGGCGCCGACGCCGTCGGCATGTCGACCGTGCCCGAGGCGCTGGCGGCGCGGCACATGGGGATGGAAGTGCTGGGCATCTCGTGCATCACCAACATGGCCGCCGGCGTGCTGCCGCAGCCGCTCGATCACGCGGAGGTGATGGAGACGGCGCGCCGCATCCGCGGCCAGTTCATCGCACTGCTGGAGGGCGTCATTGGACACCTCTGATCCGCGGCGGCTGTCGGTCTCGCTCATCGACCTCGGCGAGGGTCACGAACCGGAGTTCCTCACCCTGGTCGCGCACTTCGAGACCATCCTGGTGCGGCAGGAGTACGGCCGCCTCGACGTGATCCGCGACGAGGGCCACCCGCTGCGGTTTTATGCGGTGCGCTACTGGAACAGCGCGACCGCCGCCGAGTTGTGCCACCGCGACTCGAATGTCCAGATGCTGACCGCGCGCCTCTACCAGATCGCGCGCGTCACCCACGTCGTCAACGGCGTCCAGCGGCCCGACGCCGTGCGCCGGCTGCTCGACGAGCGCCGCGCCCGCGTCGAAGGCGACCGCCGCTCGGGCTTCGATCGCCGCGTCGTCGACATCGGCCGCGCCGAGGGCGATCGCCGCAAGGGCGATCGACGGCTCGGGCCGCGGCGCGTCCGCGACCGGGCCGGCGAAGTCGATCTGGTCGATGCGGCACGCCGCGCGCGCGAGCACGCCGATGCCGCGTTCTCGCAGTTCAAGGTGGGCGCCGCGCTCGAGACGGCAGACGGGTCGATCATCACCGGCTGCAACATCGAGAACGCGACCTACGGCCTGACGATGTGCGCCGAACGGGTCGCGATCTTCAAGGCGCTTTCCGAGGGACACCGTGTGTTCGTCCGCATCGCCATCGTCGCCGACACCGATGCGCCGACGCCGCCCTGCGGCGCCTGCCGCCAGATCCTCTGGGAGTTTGCCGGCAACATCGAGATCCAGCTCGCCAACCTGAAGGGCGCGACGGTGGTGCATCACCTCAAGAACCTGCTGCCCCTGCCGTTCGACGCCCGGCTGCTCGAGCGCCATACCCTGTAAAATCGCCGGATGCTCCCGACCATAGCCCGCGAAGGGGATGCGGTGGTGATGATCGACCAGCGCAAGCTCCCCGCCGAGGAAGTCTACGTCCGCTGCAAGACCGCGGCTGAAGTCGCGCGCGCGATCCGGACGATGGTGATTCGCGGCGCGCCGGCAATCGGCGTCCTTTCCAGCACATTGGGATCCTAAGCTTAGAATTCCACGTGGACAAGTTGTCGCG
>JADMIO011701169.1_pt1 | contig 10516 bp, 11 predicted proteins | sample 8958161 | NCBI WGS metagenome assembly JADMIO01 (sample SAMN16585339, study PRJNA669376) | soil metagenome | isolation source: Crop rotation soil | place: USA: Cullars Rotation, Alabama | collected 2011
CAGCAGCAACACCAAAAGCAACTGCAAAGCCAAAGGCAACTGCAAAGCCAGCAGCAACACCAAAGGCAACTGCAAAGCCAAAAGCAACTGCAAAGCCAGCAGCAACTGCAAAGCCAGCAGCAACACCAAAAGCAACTGCAAAGGCAACTGTAAAGCCAGCAGCAACACCAAAAGCAACCGCTAAACCAGTAACGGTTAAAGAAAATGTTTATCAAGATGGAGTTTACGTAGCCTACGGTAATGCATACTCCAAAGGTACTGAAGGTGCAAAAATAGAAATTAAAGACGGTAAGATTACCAATATTGATCTTCTGAGAACCAGTCCTAAGCTGATTGATAGAGATGCTCGAAACAACTACAGCGGTTTATGGCAGGCTTACGGATTGATGAACGATAGACTACTTGGTAAAACAAGAGATGGAGCTGCAGCGGTAGATGCTGTATCTGGAGCAACTCGCTCTAGTAATGGCTGGAAACTATCTGTTGACAGAGCCTTTGAAAGAGCTCTTAAAGTTAAAGATACAGATGCAGTTTACTTCGAAGGCGTTCATATGGGTGTAGATCCTGAAGGTAAATATTCAGTTTTTGCAACTTACGAGTCCAATAAACTTACAGCTGTTAAAGTATATCCTCTGAACAGTGCAGGGAATTTCATTGATGAGAAAGCTTATACTGCTGAGCAAGTTGCAGCTATTGCAGCGATTACACCAGAACTACTTGCAAAGGGTACCGCAGCAAAACCTGTAGCGGGTCTGGAAGCAGAATTCAAAGCTGCAATCAACGCATTCTGGGATGCTGAACAGAACGCAAGCATTAATAATACATCTGCTTACGTAGATGGTTTCTATTCCTCTTATGGTACAGCAAGAAGTGTTGGTGTTGAGAGAGCTGACATTGTAATTCGCAATGGTAAATTGGTTGATGTAAAACTATTTAGACTTGGAAATAACCTTATTGACAAAGGTGCCACCGCTTATGCAGAAGTTGTAAAAGCTAATGCTCCAATGACAGCCAAGTTGCTTGCGAATGGATCTTATATCGCGAATTATGATGAGAAGGTCGACGGAATATCCGGTGCTACTGAAAGCAGTCATGGTTGGAATCAGGCAGTAGAAAGAGCTTTCGAGAAAGCTCTGAAGGTTCCTACAGAAGCACAATACTTTGATGGCAAGTTCGCTGGTGTAGACAATCAATCTAAACTTATGATGTTGGTTGATGTAGCCTCTGATAAAGTAACAAACATCAAAATAAGCTTGTTTGATGCTGACAAGAAGCTGATCGCTGACAATAAGCTGACTGTCGATCAACAAACACTTCTAGCAACGCTTACTAAAGGTTTGACAGAAAAAGGCGTTCAAATGGCTGATATCACAGGACAAGAAGAATTATCCGCAGCTGCAAAGGCAGCGCTGACAGATGCTTTAACTAATGCATCCAAAGCACAAGGCACTTACAAAGACGGTACGTTTACCGCATTTGGAGATGCCTATGATAAAGGAACTAACAGAGCTGACGTTACACTGCGCAACGGTAAAATTGTAAATGTCGCACTTTACCGTGTCGGTATGGATATGGTTGACAAAGGTAAAGCCGCATACGCTGAAGTTGTAAAGGCTATTCCTCAATTGACTGCTAGCTTCCTTGCAGCAGGTACTAGAGAAGCAGTACAAGGTGTAGACGCAGTTTCCGGTGCTACTAGCAGTAGTGATGCATTAAAAGCTGCGGTTGACAGAGCATACGGAAAAGCTGAAATTGTAGAAGCGAACAAAGCAGCTTATTTCGATGGTATCTTTATTGGTGCAAGTACGGATAAGCTGGTGAACATTATGGCAACTGTTGAGTATGGTGTTCCTGTTAAAATGACCGTCTATTATCTTGATAAAGACGGCAAAACGAAAACATCAGCTCAACTTACAGAAGCTGAATTGGCAGTGAAGGGCGAAATCGAGTCGACATCGACCGGCTACAGTCTACACAAGTACGGTTACAGTCCAGCAGTGTTTGGTAATAACGACGCTGAAAAAGAAGTATCTGCCAAAGTGGTAGAAGCTATCAAAGCAGCTCTTGAATCAGCTGGTAAATAAATTATTTCAGAGTAAAAAGGGGTTATTCCACAGCCATAATAATGGTCAGCGGAATAGCCCCTTTTTCTACCTGTACATAAATATCAAAATAGATCGTATAGTGATTTAAAGGGATTTTGGAGGTGAGTGTCTAAAGTTTATATAGAGAGCAGGTTCAAAACCTGTTATTAATAGGAGGCATTTACATGACACAAATTAAAGAGCTAGCTCCACAAGATGAATTTGTTGGCTTTTATCTATTGAGAGAGCTAGTAATCAAACAAACAAACGGTACTCCTCCGAAGGATTATTTTGATATTGTTCTGGGGGATTCCAGTGGGCAACTGTCCGCGAAGTATTGGGACGTTAGTACGACTGATAAAGAGACTTTTTTTCCAATGGCGCTTGTGAAGGTTCGTGGTATAGCGCACACCTACCGCGAGAAATTACAAATTAAGGTTACAAAAATCAGATTGGCTAACGATGAGGATGGCGTCGCGCTAACCGATTTTATTCGTTCAGCACCCATCCGTCCAGTAGACCTTATTCATACGATCAAGGGATTTATGGGAAGTATCACAGATCCAGAGATTGCCTCGATTGTTTCTTTCTGTGTGGGTAAAGTGGAGGAGAAATTGATGCATTATCCGGCAGCCAAAACACATCATCATGCTTACTTTGCCGGGCTTGCTTATCATATGGTTCGTATGCTGGAAATTGGAGATTTTCTGTGCAAGCAGCGCCCATTCTTGAATTCAGATCTGATGAAAGCTGGAATTATTCTGCATGATATCGCCAAGCCTGAAGAGATGATCTCACAGCTAGGGATTGTTTCTGAATACAGTGTGCAAGGAAAGTTGATTGGTCATATTTCCATGGCATCCAACTGGATTACAGAGGCGGCGATCCGCTTAGAAATTGATCTGAATTCTGAAAAAGTTCTTGGTTTACAGCATCTCGTCTTGTCCCACCATAATCTGGGGGAATGGGGTAGTCCCGTTCAACCGCAAACCGCTGAGGCAGTAGCTCTGCATCATATTGATGCGATGGATGCCAAGCTGCAGATGGTGGAGGATGCACTGGATACTACGCCTGAGACAGAGGAATGGACACCATTTATCAGAGGGCTTGAGAATAAGGCAGTTTATCGTATGAAGATCTAGAGTTTGGCAAACACCCAATTAGCAGAAGTGAGCTGATTGGGTGTTTTTTGATGAAATTAGACCTGTCCCAACTGAAGCTTATCCACCACAGCCTATTGTTACTTCATTAAAGTGGCGCGGCTACCATAAATTGAGGTTTTCTGTTTAGTGACTTTATTCTTAGTAGGTTTATTCGCTCGAGCAGAGAATGGAGTGTATCCGCCTGCAAACATCGTTCCACTCTTATATCCTTGACTAGCGGAAAGGAGCAGCGGATCGCGGTGTTCCTCTTGCTCCATAAGTTTTAGTAGAATCGCAGCAGAGGCACGTGCGTCATCCAAGGCATCATGATGCTTTAGTTCAATGTCAAAATATTCAGAGACCACATTAAGCTTATGGGAGGGCAGGTCGGGCAGCACTTTTTTGCCTAACAAATAGGTGCACAAGTATTGAAAGCTCGGATAACTCAAGGAGATTCCATCCAGACAATATCGTAGTACGCTCATATCAAAAGAGGCATTGTGTGCTACGACGATCTTTCCCTGAAGCAATGGTTCTACGTTAGGCCACAACTCATGAAAGGTAGGTTGTCCTATAACCATTGAGGGTGTAATACCATGTATTGAAATGTTCATACCATCAAATCGTTGTTGCGGATCAATTAACCATGAATGTTCTGTTGTTATTACTCCATCTTTTACTTCGACTAGCCCCAAAGCACAAGCACTGGAGCGACTGGAGTTCGCCGTTTCAAAGTCAATTGCTATAAAGTCCATTCGTAAAGCCCCTTATCTATCATATATACGATCTCAATCATCAGACAAACACCAACAGTATATCCAAGGATGATACATAATCGTAGGTTACCGCTAGTCCCCTGTCAATCTCATATACCTTTTGATTTAATCTGACATCTTCAATACTTATCCGACTCTTACTATAATCTAGATACATGATATAACTTTCCTTGCAAAAGAAAATTTCTGTTGGTGATTGCGTTCGGAATATTTCTTTTGGATAATCAGGGTTACTCAGGTCATAGACAACACTAAAATTCTCCTTAGATTCATATATGATCAATCCATCGTCCTGGATAACATCATAATTTCTTGACAGATTTGTCTTAACAATTTCCTTCCGAGCAGGGAATAATCTCAGCATAACGGGCCGATCATGAATATTGTTTACAAGGAAAGTGAAGTGATCAATTTGTTTCAGATAAGAAACTACTCTATCCTGTTCTTCAAATTCATAGGACAAATAGTTGTTAATATTGAACTGCTGCTCTCCTATTATGTGCGCAAACATTTCCCGAAACTCCACACACACCATGTTTTTCACAAGCATTCTATTGTATTTCACCATCTCATTCTTTCCAACAAGGATTTGAGGAAAATACAAGATACACCGCATCCCCTACATGCAAAACATCTAAAGCGTTAAGACTACGGAACTCATCAGGTTATATTTTAGTATTGCGATCATTCTTCCATCTAGGGAATTATCAATTGATTCATAGTAATCCGAGTCGATATAATAAAAACAAAAATTCTCGAATCTAACGCCTGTATCTAGGATAAACTGTCTTTCAAATCCACGTACTTCTACAATATCCATATTACCCCTCCCTCTTGAAGAACAAGCCAGGTATAGCATAACAGAGTAATGCTTTCACAACCATAAAGTTCTTTTTTATTACAAAATGTTGAACTAGCTTGAAATTTTCGTTTTCTTGCTATTTCATTCAGATATCCTTACAGTGTCGAATATGTGATGTATATTATTGATACGGGAGATAGTCATGTTTAATAGGATCGGGGAGATTATCCAGTAGAGGAGGGGACATGTATGGAACAATCAATCAAAGATCTATTGTTGGATTTGGTCGATGCTGACTATCAGAAGTTTTCTGCGGCCTTAATACCGAATATTAATAATATTATTGGAATTCGGTTGCCGGAGCTGCGTAAGCTTGCCAAAACAATAGCGGAGGGCGACTGGCGAACCTATCTGGCACAGGCTGAATCTGATTATTTTGAGGAAATTATGCTACAAGGAATGGTGCTTGGCTATGTTAAAACTGACATTGAAGAACTCCTTCGTTATGTGGCGGACTTCGTCCCCAAAATTGATAATTGGTCGGTATGTGATAGCTTTTGTACAGGCCTAAAGTTTACCTCAAAGAATAAAGAAAGGGTATGGGACTTTGTCGTACCTTATCTATCGTCAGAAAAGGAATATGAGATCCGCTTTGCCGTGGTAATGATGCTGAATTTCTTTATTGAAGAGGAGTATATAGGTCGGATTCTACAACAACTCGATAACGTCAGTCATGAGGGGTATTATGTAAAAATGGCTGTTTCCTGGGCCCTTTCCATCTGCTATATAAAATTGCCTGAGCCTACTATGAGATATTTACTAAACAATACCTTGGATAATTTTACTTATAACAAAGCTTTACAGAAAATTACGGAGTCAAATCGCGTAGATCAGGAGACTAAAACAATGATTCGCGGGATGAAAAGAAGTACTAAAAGACGCTGAGAAACAATGAATCTCTTAAGTAACTAGTTATAAAAAACAAAAAGCCCCTTATTCTGCTTAGTTGAGGAATAGGGGGCTAGTTTTGATAACTACTTTTTTTCGTTGGTGATTTTACGGTTACGGATTCTCTCAATTTCGATGTCAACGGCGCTACGCATGTTGGGATCGCTGGAAGGAGTTACTCCTGAGCCTGGACTGAATTTATTTTTGGAGTTTTCTGCGCGTGCTTCCCACTCGAAGATTTTCTCTTCCATTCGTTCGAAGCCGCGTGAAGCATTACCCACATTCGGACCTTTAGCGGTGTTACGTGGGGCAGAACTAAGTGTTTCCGTGGCTTGCTTAGCGCGAGCTACTAGTTCGGTTCTTTTTGCCTTGAGCTGCTCACGCTCTTCCTTAGCTCTTGCAATATTGATCTCCAGTTCTGCTAGGGTTTGCTGAGTTTGTGCCAGGCTATGGATGCATTCTTCCAGTGTTTCAACATACCGGAGCTTAGCCATGAGTGCTAGCCGTGCTTTTTCCTCATTCCCTTGCTCTACCGCATGTACCGCTTCAATTTCGTTTTGTTCAACCAACTGAGCGTATTCGTGTTTACGACGTTCTAGTACTTTTGCTGTAACTTGCAGCTCATGTTCATTGCGCTCAGCCATAACAATTTCATTTTCAAGATCACGTAGATATTGTCCGGTGAGTAGCACCGGGTTTTCTAATTTGTTCAGACCTTCATGTAGGGCTGCTGTTGTTAGGGTTGAAATTCTTTTTAATAGACTCATGTTCAATCTCTCCTTTTTGTTAATAGAAATCATGTCCACCTGAAAAACTGTCATAAGGTTCCTTAGGAACGATGATGCTAGCGATGATATAAAAAATAAGCACAGTGCCAAAACTGAAAAGTGCTGCCGCAACTACCACAAGTCTCATGACAGTAGAATCAACACCCAACCAATGGGCAAGACCTCCGCATAAACCACTAATCTTATTGTCACTTTGAGAACGATATAGTTTTTTCATTTATTGTATCTTCCTCTCGTATGGATGTTATTGTCATTGAATCTTGCAAACCGCTTGTTTATGTACTCATTGTAAAACTTTTTCATATGTGAAAAAACGGCCTCAAGACGGTTTTATTAACCAGACCTGAGTCGAGGATCGTTCCCGCAGAAAGGCGGGGAGGTTGTGGGTACAATAAAGAATGGAATACTTCTGATGGTGTCGATATATGCTTATATAGGACTACTACGGAATTGGAGGCGGAATATGAGTTTTTTTAACAAAGTAAAGGCAGGCGTAAGCGAGGCTGGGAACAAAGCAAAGACAGTGGTGGATATCAATCGTCTGAAATTACAAAACAATGGTAAGCAGAATGAAATTGACCAGCAGTATCAAGTGATGGGTAAGCTTTTATTTGAAGCAGTAACTCAAGGTGCAGGACCGCTACCTAGTGAGCAGATCGAGACGAATATCACCCGTATTCTAGAATTGAAATCTGAAATCGACATCAATCTTCGGCAAATCGCTGAACTGTCTGATGAGAAAAAATGCAAATCCTGTGGAATTAATGTGGCGTTAGATGTTAAGTTTTGTCCAAGTTGCGGTGCTACTTTTGATGTTGCAAAAGAGCCAATTAAGGAAGAGTCTATCAAGAATGTAACTTCATCATCATCCTCCTTGGAAAAGAAGGAATAGGATTATTTCATTAGATTGATTATGACAAAGAGAAATAGGCCAACCTGATTCAGGAACGGTCTATTTTCTATGTTCATCGTTCTTGGAGCCGCGGTGAGTAATCTTCGCCAATGCACTGAACAAATATTTTCAAAGCCTGTACCTACCTATTTCCCACATATATTCTCCCACTTGGTATATTCAAAAGCTCACTAGATATACTTCTTATTTATTGAAATTGCCGCCTTTAGCTTTATTATGATGATATTTGCGGTATTAACCGCTGCAGGATTCAAAATAATGCCTGTATTTGCCTTAATGTTATTTTTCAGTGGTCCATTAATTTCAATGGCGTCAGAAATGATGTCCAACTTTTATAGCGAGTGGATTTATTCGTGGTTACCAATGCGCTTCATAGTATCTGGTTTACGTGAAATTTTCTTCTTTGGCGGTGAATTATCATGGAATACTTCATTATCAGTGCTTGTATGGATTGCTGGTGTCACAGGGCTGTTTTTATTTTTGAATCATTATTTATTTAATATCGTTTTTCCCCAAGTGCGCATTGCCTCTAATACAGGCAGAAACTGCTTCCCTTGTTGCGTAAGCGAATATTCTACTTTTGGTGGTACAACTTTATATACTTCACGGTGCACGATACCATCTTCTTCTAATTCACGTAATTGGCGTGTTAAAATTCCTTTTGAAACACCAGGTACCATACGTAACAATTCATTAAAACGAATCACACCTTGCTCATGTAAATATGAAATAATAATTATTTTCCATCGTCCAGCAATCGCATCTTGTGCGTTTGTTAATGGACATACTTGCTGTATGAACTCCTTGGATGTCGGTACTTCTTCATATGAATGTCTTGCCCTTTTAACATCTCCTAAGTCACATTTTTATGACTATGTTATAAAATGAGCGTACTTATGTGAAAAGAAGTAATATTAGTACTAATTATGGAGGTTTTTGAAATAAGTTGTCGAATTTTTCCTTTAATCATGAAATATAGATTAAGGAGGCAGAGCATAGAATTTTTAAAATTACTTTCCATACCCAATGTAATTGGTTGGGTTGGAGGTTTAATGTTACTGATCTATTGTATTGATTTTTTTAGAACAACTCCTGCTGCACGCCTAGCTGTGTGAGCTTTTTTTAATGAAGATGAAAATATTTTTATATAATAAAGGAGAATGTATATGGAAATTGTTAATGCTTGCGTTAAAGTACCAGTAATTAATGGAGGAAAAATATTGAAGGGAATAGAACAAAGAGGACGTATTTGTTATAAATCGGAGGACTTAAAGAAAGAAGGTAGTGAATTTGTATTTTGCAATAGAATAGTAAATGATTATAAACATCTAAGTGTTATTGAACATGCTAATGTTGGAGTTGTAATGGTTACTAACAGAGGAGTAACACATGAATTAGTTCGTCATAGAATTGGAAGTTATTCTCATGAGTCAACTCGTTATTGTAATTATAGTAAAGATAAATTTGGTAATCATATTTCTATAATAAAACCCATTTTTGAAGAAGGGACATTAATCTATACAAGGTTTTGACTCATTATCTTTTATTGAAGCTGATTGTAGAAGTGTTAGCTTAGCTAGTAAATTTGATTTAATACTATGTTTATATGATGTTATAGGTTCTTTTCCGAATGAAGATGAAAATGTTAGAATATTAGAAAATATATATAATCATTTAAATGATAATGGTTATGCTGTTATTTCTGTAATGAACATGGAATTAACGAGTGAAATAGCATTACATAAAACGGAAATTTCAAAGGATCCTCTAAGTTTAATTAATTTAAAACCGAGTAACACAATGCAAACTAAAAGTGATATATTTGATCCCGAACATTATATCATTGATACTAAAACAAACTTAGTTTATCGGAAAGAACAGTTTGAGAACGACGGACAATTATCAGCTGAATATGTTATTAGAGATAAAAGATATACAAAGGAAGAGATTGTTGGGATTGTAAAGAAAGTTGGGTTTACATTAATTGAAAGTCGATTTGTTCAAGCAGGTAATTGGGATAAACCTCTTAATGCTATTGATAAAAAAGCGAAAGAAATTTTGTTGTTGGTAAAAAAATAAGGTACAATACCTCTCTAATTATGAGTGGAGTTTGATTTTTACTCTTTAATTCCTTTTTTTAGTGTTTTTAAGAAAAAGGAAAGCAATATCTATTTATTCTTTTCCTTCAAGTATGTTACTCCAGAAGTCCTCATGGTACTTTGAGGGGAGAGTATGCTTGAAGTTTTTTATGTTCAATTGAGCATTTATAAAACAGAGCATTTTTTTGCGTGTTTCTAAACCAGAGAAAAAATGTATGATTCTGTTTTCAGTATACATGCACTTCTAGGCACCTACCCACATACAATAAGATGACCATGAACCCGTAAGGCAAACAGATCGGTTTCATTGTACATGTACGGGAGGTGTCGCCAAGTTGCCTGGAATCATAAGCACAATTGCGCTGCTGATTAAAGAACTGACGCTGCTAGTATCATACGTAAGGAATAATGCATTTCCACAACCGCTCTCAGAGCAGGAGGAAAGCCGATACTTAGGGATGATGGCTGAAGGGGATGCTAAAGCCCGGAATTTGCTTATCGAGCACAATTTGAGATTAGTAGCTCATATAGTGAAGAAATTCGATAATACTGGGGAAGACATGGAGGATTTAATCTCCATTGGTACGATTGGGCTGATCAAGGCTATTGAGAGCTACCGTCCGAACAAGGGCACAAAACTGGCCACTTTTGCGGCGCGCTGTATTGAAAACGAAATCCTGATGCATTTGAGATCATTGAAGGAAACACGTAAAGACGTATCTCTCCACGACCCAATTGGGACTGACAAGGAAGGTAATGAAATTACACTCATCGATATCCTTGGCTCCGAGGCTGATGATGTCATTAAAGAGGTCGATCTTAAGATCGAGAAAAGCAAGATATATCGTAACCTTGATATTCTGGATGATCGGGAGAAAGAAGGTGTGGTTGGTCGGTTTGGATTAGATACAGGTGGAGAGGAGAGAACGCAGAGGGAGATTGCGAAGGAACTGGGGATTTCGCG
>JADMIO010796670.1_pt1 | contig 10515 bp, 10 predicted proteins | sample 8958161 | NCBI WGS metagenome assembly JADMIO01 (sample SAMN16585339, study PRJNA669376) | soil metagenome | isolation source: Crop rotation soil | place: USA: Cullars Rotation, Alabama | collected 2011
CTTTCCCGTAAACTTCACATCCCGACCACATACAGGCAAAGTAATGGCATTACCGCGAGCCATTACTCCTACGCGCGCAATTAACGAATCCACCATCGGGGCAGCTGGTGTCGATAACGAAGTATCTTCAACCGGTTGAGTATTGAGCGTATGTTTTGGAATAACAGGCGCACGCTTCATTATCTAATCTCCCAGCGTGGTTTAATCAGACGATCGAAAATTTCATTGCAGACAGGTTCCCAAATAGAAAGAGCATTTCTCCAGGCACCAGTTGAAGAGCGTTGATCAATGGCCTGTTCAAAAACAGTTCTCATCCGGATCTGACCTTTACCAACTTCATCCGTTTCACGTACAACATTTTTTAGAACCATGCTTCCCCAGGCATCCCGAATTTGCTCCTCCATCCACGGGGACTGAGAGCCATTACTATTGCTGTATTTGGTAAGCAAAATACGTACATCAGGCTCGAACCCTTTAAGATCAACGTTCTTGAGCAGATCACGAAGCATATCGAAAAACTGCAGTGCGGAGGTGTAGTCAAACAACTCAGCAGGCGTGGGAACAATCAGCACATCAGCAGCACATACGACATTAATCGTGCCGATACCCAGGTTAGGCGCGCTGTCAATAACTATGACATCATAGTCATGAGCAACAGTTTCAATGGCCAGTCGGAGCATCAGGTGTGGATCGGTGGGCAGTTTACCTTCATCAAATTTGCCCATTAACTCAGTTTCAATACGGTGCAGAGCCAGACAGGAAGGAATAATGTCAAGCCCCGGCCAGCAAGTGGGCTTTATTGCATAAGTGACATCGTCCTTTTCCCCAAGATAGAAAGGCAGGAGAGTGTCTTCTGCATGAATATGAAGATCTGGTACCCATCCGTGATACATTGAGGCTGTTCCCTGGGGGTCGTTACCTTCCACGAGCAAAACACGTAGCCCCTTCAGAGCCAGATCCTGAGCAAGATGAACAGAAACTGAGGTTTTGTAAACGCCTCCTTTATGGGCAGCAACCCCGATCACCGGTGGAAATACGTCTTCAGCACGTCGCAATCGCGTACCAAACACATCACGCATATGATTAATTTGTTCAATTGTATAACCAACACGTTGCTCAACCCGTCCTCGAATTTCCATATCCGGGTGCGGTAGTCGCCCTGCTTTCTCGGCATCTCTGATAGCCTGAGAAGAAACCCCAACTAAATCCGCTGCTTCACCTATTCTCCAGCGCCGGGTTATTTTCCTCGCTTCCGGGCTGTCATCATTAAACTGTGCAATGGCGATAGCCTTCGTCATTTCATGACCAGCGTTTATGCACTGGTTAAGTGTTTCCATGAGTTTCATTCTGAACATCCTTTAATCATTGCTTTGCGTTTTTTTATTAAATCTTGCAATTTACTGCAAAGCAACAACAAAATCGCAAAGTCATCAAAAAACCGCAAAGTTGTTTAAAATAAGAGCAACACTACAAAAGGAGATAAGAAGAGCACATACCTCAGTCACTTATTATCACTAGCGCTCGCCGCAGCCGTGTAACCGAGCATAGCGAGCGAACTGGCGAGGAAGCAAAGAAGAACTGTTCTGTCAGATAGCTCTTACGCTCAGCGCAAGAAGAAATATCCACCGTGGGAAAAACTCCAGGTAGAGGTACACACGCGGATAGCCAATTCAGAGTAATAAACTGTGATAATCAACCCTCATCAATGATGACGAACTAACCCCCGATATCAAGTCACATGACGAAGGGAAAGAGAAGGAAATCAACTGTGACAAACTGCCCTCAAATTTGGCTTCCTTAAAAATTACAGTTCAAAAAGTATGAGAAAATCCATGCAGGCTGAAGGAAACAGCAAAACTGTGACAAATTACCCTCAGTAGGTCAGAACAAATGTGACGAACCACCCTCAAATCTGTGACAGATAACCCTCAGACTATCCTGTCGTCATGGAAGTGATATCGCGGAAGGAAAATACGATATGAGTCGTCTGGCGGCCTTTCTTTTTCTCAATGTATGAGAGGCGCATTGGAGTTCTGCTGTTGATCTCATTAACACAGACCTGCAGGAAGCGGCGGCGGAAGTCAGGCATACGCTGGTAACTTTGAGGCAGCTGGTAACGCTCTATGATCCAGTCGATTTTCAGAGAGACGATGCCTGAGCCATCCGGCTTACGATACTGACACAGGGATTCGTATAAACGCATGGCATACGGATTGGTGATTTCTTTTGTTTCACTAAGCCGAAACTGCGTAAACCGGTTCTGTAACCCGATAAAGAAGGGAATGAGATATGGGTTGATATGTACACTGTAAAGCCCTCTGGATGGACTGTGCGCACGTTTGATAAACCAAGGAAAAGATTCATAGCCTTTTTCATCGCCGGCATCCTCTTCAGGGCGATAAAAAACCACTTCCTTCCCCGCGAAACTCTTCAATGCCTGCCGTATATCCTTACTGGCTTCCGCAGAGGTCAATCCGAATATTTCAGCATATTTAGCAACATGGATCTCGCAGATACCGTCATGTTCCTGTAGGGTGCCATCAGATTTTCTGATCTGGTCAACGAACAGATACAGCATACGTTTTTGATCCCGGGAGAGACTATATGCCGCCTCAGTGAGGTCGTTTGACTGGACGATTCGCGGGCTATTTTTACGTTTCTTGTGATTGATAACCGCTGTTTCCGCCATGACAGATCCATGTGAAGTGTGACAAGTTTTTAGATTGTCACACTAAATAAAAAAGAGTCAATAAGCAGGGATAACTTTGTGAAAAAACAGCTTCTTCTGAGGGCAATTTGTCACAGGGTTAAGGGCAATTTGTCACAGACAGGACTGTCATTTGAGGGTGATTTGTCACACTGAAAGGGCAATTTGTCACAACACCTTCTCTAGAACCAGCATGGATAAAGGCCTACAAGGCGCTCTAAAAAAGAAGATCTAAAAACTATAAAAAAAATAATTATAAAAATATCCCCGTGGATAAGTGGATAACCCCAAGGGAAGTTTTTTCAGGCATCGTGTGTAAGCAGAATATATAAGTGCTGTTCCCTGGTGCTTCCTCGCTCACTCGACCGGGAGGGTTCGAGAAGGGGGGGCACCCCCCTTCGGCGTGCGCGGTCACGCGCACAGGGCGCAGCCCTGGTTAAAAACAAGGTTTATAAATATTGGTTTAAAAGCAGGTTAAAAGACAGGTTAGCGGTGGCCGAAAAACGGGCGGAAACCCTTGCAAATGCTGGATTTTCTGCCTGTGGACAGCCCCTCAAATGTCAATAGGTGCGCCCCTCATCTGTCAGCACTCTGCCCCTCAAGTGTCAAGGATCGCGCCCCTCATCTGTCAGTAGTCGCGCCCCTCAAGTGTCAATACCGCAGGGCACTTATCCCCAGGCTTGTCCACATCATCTGTGGGAAACTCGCGTAAAATCAGGCGTTTTCGCCGATTTGCGAGGCTGGCCAGCTCCACGTCGCCGGCCGAAATCGAGCCTGCCCCTCATCTGTCAACGCCGCGCCGGGTGAGTCGGCCCCTCAAGTGTCAACGTCCGCCCCTCATCTGTCAGTGAGGGCCAAGTTTTCCGCGAGGTATCCACAACGCCGGCGGCCGGCCGCGGTGTCTCGCACACGGCTTCGACGGCGTTTCTGGCGCGTTTGCAGGGCCATAGACGGCCGCCAGCCCAGCGGCGAGGGCAACCAGCCGAGGGCTTCGCCCTGTCGCTCGACTGCGGCGAGCACTACTGGCTGTAAAAGGACAGACCACATCATGGTTCTGTGTTCATTAGGTTGTTCTGTCCATTGCTGACATAATCCGCTCCACTTCAACGTAACACCGCACGAAGATTTCTATTGTTCCTGAAGGCATATTCAAATCGTTTTCGTTACCGCTTGCAGGCATCATGACAGAACACTACTTCCTATAAACGCTACACAGGCTCCTGAGATTAATAATGCGGATCTCTACGATAATGGGAGATTTTCCCGACTGTTTCGTTCGCTTCTCAGTGGATAACAGCCAGCTTCTCTGTTTAACAGACAAAAACAGCATATCCACTCAGTTCCACATTTCCATATAAAGGCCAAGGCATTTATTCTCAGGATAATTGTTTCAGCATCGCAACCGCATCAGACTCCGGCATCGCAAACTGCACCCGGTGCCGGGCAGCCACATCCAGCGCAAAAACCTTCGTGTAGACTTCCGTTGAACTGATGGACTTATGTCCCATCAGGCTTTGCAGAACTTTCAGCGGTATACCGGCATACAGCATGTGCATCGCATAGGAATGGCGGAACGTATGTGGTGTGACCGGAACAGAGAACGTCACACCGTCAGCAGCAGCGGCGGCAACCGCCTCCCCAATCCAGGTCCTGACCGTTCTGTCCGTCACTTCCCAGATCCGCGCTTTCTCTGTCCTTCCTGTGCGACGGTTACGCCGCTCCATGAGCTTATCGGGTCCACTCGCGAACGCAGAAAGGCCCACCCGAAGGTGAGCCAGTGTGATTACATTTGCGGCCTAACTGTGGCCAGTCCAGTTACGCTGGAGTCACTAGTATTTAGGTGACACTATAGAAGCGGCCGCGACAACTTGTCCACGTGGAATTCTAAGCTTAGGATCCCAATGTGCTGGAAAGCGATCTCGAAAACCTGGTGAACGAGCTTGGGCACAAGGTGGTGGGCACGGCCGCAACGCGCGACGAGGCCGTCGCCAAGGCGCGCGCCCACAAGCCGGGACTGATTCTTGCCGATATCAATCTGGGCGAGGGCGGTTCGGGCATCGACGCGGTGAGCGAAATCCTGCGCAGCTTCGATATCCCGGTGATCTTCATCACCGCGTATCCGGAGCGATTGCTGACGGGCGAGCGGCCCGAGCCGACCTATCTGATTACCAAACCATTCCTGCCCGAAACGGTCCAGGCGACCATCGGCCAGGCGCTTTTCTTCCATTCTATCAAGCGTCAAGCAGCATAGCGGGCAGCTTGGCCGGAACGGCAGCCGACATCGCGCGTTCTTCATGTGACGGGCAAACAATCCGGGAGGTGTCACATGGCGTCAAGACGCAAACGTAGCAATGGCAATGGTCAGGATCTCACGAAACGGCTGAATTCGCTGCGCGACGATCTGGGCACCTTGCAGGACGATCTCAAAGGTCTGCTGCATGATGCGGGCAACAGCGCAAACGAACAGGTTCATGCCGCTGTGAAAGGCGCGCTGAGCCAAGTCGAGGATGTCGCCGATCAGATCGAAGAATGGGGCAGTGACAACATCGAATCGGTGCGCGACGTCGTGCGCAACCAGCCGCTTGCCGCCATCGCGTTGTCGATGAGCGCGGGCGCGCTAATCGGCGCGTTGTTCCTGCGCCGCTAGACGCGCTGTGTCGTTTGTCGAGTCGCAGGCCGTTCGCGCGGTCCTTCTGCTCACGCTCGCCGCTCTGGTGTTCACCGGAGTGGCGGGTGTGGGCGCCGCCGTTTTCCTCGCGCTGACGCTCTATGTTGCCGACTGGGCTGCCGCGGCGATCGCCGGAGCCCTATTTCTTTCGGTCGCTTTCGGTGCGGCCATCATCATTCGCAGCCGCGCTCGCCCGCCCATGCCAAAGCCCGTCCCGGTCGATAGGGCGGAGGATGCGACGGTCGCCATGATCGCCGGAATGGCAAAGGGAAGGCCGCTGCTGGCTCTGCTGTTTGCGGGGCTGGTGGGGGCCGCCGGTACGATTATTCAACATAACAGTCGCGTGAATTAAAGGCATGGAACCGCGGGCGGGACCATTCGTTGTTGCGCGTGGAGGGCACCGAAGAACCGACACGGAGTGTTCCTCGATGCGCGGTCATCCACTGCAAAGCCTTGTGGCTGTTATGCTTTTGGCGTTGGTCAGTGTTGTCCTCTGGAGTTCGGAAAACTCTGCTTCCCTTGCCGGACGGCAGGTAGCCTGCGCCAGTGACTCCGGATGTGGACTTCCCTAAAAAAAATTCGCACGCGGCGGGAACCGAATTTTGGGCCAAGCATTCTGTACGCGAGCGGGCCCCGGTCCAGGCTACGTCAAATTGCCCCCCTCGACAGTCGGCATCGGGTGCCTGCTCGCTTCTCTCCCACGAAGATCAATGTCCGGCCCGTCTCGCGCGGGCCGAATGTATTTCGGCCCCGCGGAGGTCGCGAGGCCGAACGCACATCTTTTCGGTGGCTGCAAAGGATCAGACGTTCAGGGCGTAGAGCACCGCAAACGCAATGAGCGACAAGATCAGACTCGCCGCCAAGACCAGCCGCACATGGCCGGATGTTTCGCCCTGACGCGCCTCGTCCTGTGACAGGATTGGTGCGTGTTCGGCGTGATCGCCCCTGCGATCAAAGTGAGTTGCGTCCGTCATGTGACCAGCTCCATCTGGTTTCTTCCTTTTGACAACGTTGCGGCGCAGCGGGGGTTGCACGTCCAAGTCAGCTTGGCGGCAACGTGTCTGGCCGGACGGAAAACGGTACGTTAACGAACACGGCGCGCGAACTCGTATTCAACCGTCACTGCCGTTGCGGCGAGGACTTTCTTCGGGATCGCCGTCGTTGACCTCGGTCAGCGCGCGGCGAACCTGATCGATCAGCGCGGGCTCTCCGTCGCCTTCGTTCATCCGCGCTTCCCACGCATTCAGAATCGCGCGCCGGTCATCATCGGATAGGCGGCGGTCGCGCAAAACATCGTTGGGCGTACGGTAAAAGCGGGGCGGATCCGCCTTTGCATCCTCAAGGAATTTCTCGCGTTTCACCATGGTGTGTGCTCCCACGCCTTGACGTGGGAACGCATCCGCGCAAGCAAGTGTTCCGTTAAGCTTGGCAGAAGGCATTTGAAAATGGCGGCGAAACGCGGCTCATCATCGAAAAAGAAAACGGCCGAAGCGCATCCGAAATCGGAGATCAAGCCGGCGCGCATTCCGGGATTGTCGAACCGCCCGGTGTGGCAGGGACACTTGCGCCTGTCGCTGGTGAGCTGCCCGGTTGCGCTGTTCAATGCCACATCGCGCTCCAACGACATCTCGTTCCATCTGCTCAATCCGGAAACCAACAACCGCATCCGCATGATCCCGACCGATCCGGACACCGGCCCGGTGGAACGTTCGTCGCTGGTGAAGGGCTATGAGATCGAGAAGAACCGTTACGTGATCATGGACGACGAGGATCTGGATTCGGTGAAACTCCAGACCACGCACACGCTCGATATCGAAACCTTCGTCGACGAGAATTCCATCGATCGCATCTTTTGGGACAATCCCTATCTGCTGTTGCCTGGCGATGAGATGGCTGTGAACGCGTATGGCGTGATCCGCGAAGCCATGAAAGATGCCTCGCGCGTGGCGTTGGGCCGCGTCGTCATGCATACGCGCGAGCGTCTGATGGCGCTGGAGCCGCGCGGCAAAGGAATTCTGGCGTACACCCTGCGAATGCGGAACGAGGTGGTCGATGTCGAAAAGGCATTCGACACCATCCCCGAGGAAAAGCTCGACAAGCGGATGATCGACATTGCCGAACAGATCATCGAGCAGCAGGAGGGCGCGTTCGATCCCGCCGGGTTCAAGGACCGCTACGAGGAAGCATTACGCGAACTGATCGAACGCAAGGAAAAGGGCGAGAAGACGACGGTCGCAGCCCCGCCGCCAGACACCTCGAACGTCATCGATCTGATGGATGCGTTGCGCAAGAGCCTGAAGGGCAAGGGTGCGCCGGCCGCGAAGCCGAAAGCGGCGGCCCCCAAGACCAAGAAGAAGCGCGCAAGTTAGGCGACGCTTACATCTTGTCGAGTTTCTTTCGAGCGGCCTCAAGATTGCCGGCCGATTTGTCGAGGTCCTTCCAGGGATCGGCGCGCTTAACGAACGCGCGTGCGGTCTCGATGGAATACTGCCTCGGATCGAGCGACGGCTTCACCTGCGACCACGCGATCGGCAGCGCGACGGTCGCACCCTCGCGGCCGCGCATGCTGTAAGGCCCGACCGCGGTTGATGTGCGGTCGTTGCGCAGATAATCGAGGAAAATCTTTCCGCCGCGCTGCTTCTTGGCCATGTTGACCGTGTATCGGGCGGGACTGTCCTTGGCCATCTGCGCGCAAAGAAGGCGTGAAAACTCTTTCGCTTCTGGCCAGCGGATGGGGCTTTTCGGCGTACCCTTGATCCCGGTCGCCACATGGATGCCCTTGCCCCCGGTTGTTTTCACGAAGGCAGTCAGGCCGCACGCTTCGATGCGGGTGCGCAATTCCTTCGCGGCTTCGATCACCCGTTCCCAGTCCAAGCCTTCTTCGGGATCGAGATCGAAAATCAGCCGCGCCGGCGTTTCCACGTCGCCCGGTTTCGAGCCCCAGGGATGAATTTCCGTCACCGCGAATTGCGCGAGTTCGGCGAGGCCCTTTTCGTCGTCGATCATCAGGTAGGGCTTCAGTTCGCCCGCGACGCGAACGGGATGGACCGCCTTCATGCCGGGAAGGATATGACGCTGGAAAAAGCGCTCGCCGTTGATGCCTTCTGGCGCGCGCACGATGGAAATCGGCCGCCCCGCAATGTGCGGCAGCATGAGATGCGCGACCGATTGCAGATAATTTGCGAGGTCGAGCTTGTTGACCGGCGCGGATTTGCCACTCGCCGGCCACAGAATCTTGGACGCGTGTGTGATGGTAACGCCCGCGACCACGGCGTCTTCCTTCGACGTCACGCCCTTGACGGTGATGATGTGGGTTTTCTTTTTCACATCGGCCTCCTCTTTGCGGACCTTGGCTTCGCTCGGCGGTGTGCTCGCGCGCTCGCGCGTGACGGAGCGGGCGTCCTTGTCTTCGCGCAAGCCCTTGAACGCCCCCTGCCGCACATTGCCGTCCGACGTGAAGCCCGCGAATTCGATTTCGGCCACGAGGCGCGGCTCAACCCAGTTGACCTCCTTCGCGCGCGGCGGCTTCGGCCCCGCCTGGAACGGCGAGGTCGGCCGCTTCAGCGGCCGCAGCGCTTTGAGCACGCGCGGTGCGTTCTCGGAATTGAATCCGGTGCCGACATTGCCGACATAGGTGAACTTGCCGCCGTCATGAACACCGGCAAGCAGCGAGCGGATCTTGGTGGCGTCGCCCCACCAGCCGCCGATGACGATCTCCTGTCCGCCGCGGCATTTCGATTTCACCCAGATGTCGCTGCGGCCGGGCGCGTAAGGCGCCTCAAGACGTTTCGAGATGATGCCCTCGAGCCCCATCTTGCACGCGGACGCCAGCATCTCCTTGCCCGACTGCGTGAAGTGGTCGACGTAATGGATGCGCGCCGGCAGCTTGGCGTGTTTGATCAGCTCCTTGAGCAATTGCTTACGTGCGGACAACGGCTGATTGCGCAGATCGTGACCGTCGAGAAAAACCAGGTCGAACACATAGAACGTCAGGTGGTTTGTCGTTTGCTCCGACAGCGCCGCCTGGAGCGCTCCGAAATCGGGCACGCCACGGTCATCGAGCGCGCAAACCTCACCGTCGATAATGCAATTGGGCAGCCGCGAACCGTCTTCGACGATCTCGGAGAACTTCTCGCTCCAGTCGAGGCCCTTGCGTGTGCGCAAGCGCGCCTTACCGCCTTCGACGCGCAATTGCATGCGGTAGCCGTCGAATTTCACTTCATGGGCCCACGCCCCGCCGACGGGCGGCGCGTCGACCAGCTTCGCGAGCTGTGGCTCGACGAACGACGGCATCGCGGCTTTCTTAAGCGGCGGCGCTTTTAACGGCTGCGCGCTTTGGCGCGGCGTGCCGGCGATGACGACGTTCGGGGATTCTTTTTTTTTACGCCGCGCGCAGCGGCGACCTTGGCGGCACCCTGGCTGAAACCCTTGGCCTTGCGGTTCGAATGCCAGACGCGGCCGCTCTTGTTGGCCGCGATCTCCTCGAGCGTGCGCCCCGACTTTATCGACGTCACTTCGCTCGCCAGTGCCTCCGGATAACCGGGCCGCGCGATCTCATCCTTCTCCTTGATCAGCAGCCAGTTGTGCCGGACCTTGCGCCCAAATTTCGCCGGTTCGTCCTTCAGACGGATTAGCGCCCACTTGCCCTGCATGCGCTCGCCGTCGAGCACGATCTTCAGTTGGCCCCTGGCGATCTCACGCTGCGGATTGTCCGCTTGCGGCCACCACGTACCGCGATCCCACAACTGCACCGTACCGCCGCCGTACTCGCCCGCCGGGATCACGCCCTCGAAGGTGCCGTACTCGATGGGATGGTCTTCGACTTCGACCGCCAGGCGCTTCGTCGCGGGATCGAGCGACGGCACTTTGGTGATCGCCCAGCTCTTGTAGACACCGTCCAGTTCGAGGCGAAAATCGTAATGCAAACGCGTCGCGTCGTGGCGCTGGATGACGAACCGAAGCTTGCTCTTCTTGCCGCGCTCGACTTTGCCGCGCGGCTCCGGCGTCGTCTTGAAGTCGCGCTTCTGGTGATAGAGGTCGAGTTTCGCCATTTCAGGCCAACAGCAGAACCGCGAACGCGGGCGCCTTTCCAGCACAGTGGGATCCGAAGCTTGGAATTCACGTGACTTGAAGTCGCGGC
>JADMIO011736258.1_pt1 | contig 10515 bp, 3 predicted proteins | sample 8958161 | NCBI WGS metagenome assembly JADMIO01 (sample SAMN16585339, study PRJNA669376) | soil metagenome | isolation source: Crop rotation soil | place: USA: Cullars Rotation, Alabama | collected 2011
CCATGGTTGACCAGGTCGCTACCGCTCCCTGTACTGACCCGATCCAAGAATGATTGCGGACTTTTTGAGAGGAAAAGCAGTGCCTCGTTGGACCACCACCCTAGTTATGGTAATGATGTTCGTCGCGTCGCCTATCTCCTTTGCTCAGAATCCGAAACAGCAGGCGGTGCGACAACCTCATCCCGATCCGAAAGAAAGTGATCCGCCTAAAGGAATTGTGCTGCTCCCTGGGTACAAGCACAAAAGCACAACAGACTTTGAGGGAAATCAAGTGGGCGAGATCTCGAGACCTGATGGGGTGAAGATTAAGTATGAAATGGGTTTAAATCAGGGAATGGCAGTCGACGCCGATCGACGAACAACGTACACCTGGTATCGAGAGCAGAAAACGAACGGGCGAGTTACTCGGTACGCACTAAACAAAAGCAACGTTCTTATAATTAGCATCCCGCTTGACGACACTCCCGGGACGCTTCACGTCGCTAACTTCTACGGCACAATCAAGAAGCGTGACGACATTGCCGACATGCTGTTGATGGTCCTGCCCTTTGCTTACTTGGATCGGGTCAGTACAGGAGCCGATCCAGGTACGCGCAAAAATAATTCTCACGAGCAGTAATAAAAACAATTTCTTCACATCTATTAAGTTCAGGTAGCCAGATTGAGCTTTGAGTTTGACGCCCGTCAAACGCACGCCGATTTGTGCCTGCCGCTCCATCCAGCCAGGGCTCGTCTTTTAAGATCGTCCAATTTGCGTTTGCGGTGTCGGTAACGCCCCAGGAGATTACTCATGAAAAGAACGCCTCTCTTCGTCATCGCCTTCATACTTCTCGCACTGGCACTTATGCCGTCGGCCCGAATGGAGGTTAATCCAACACTGAATCCGACACTCAAGAACGCAGGACCTATAGTCTTCGAAGCAGCGCCATTTCCCCCTCCTACGGTCACGCTGACGACGCCCTTTAATAATGCGCAGTTCATTGCCGGCGCTACGATTTCGCTCAGCGCCAACGCCGCGGACAGCGATGGCACGATCAGTAAAGTCGAGTTTTATCAGGGCGCGGTGAAGCTCGCGACGATTACTTCCAGTCCTTATAACTACGATTGGACCAATGTGCCTGCGGGCAATTACGTGTTGACAGCGGTGGCGACGGACAACCAGTCACAAGCCACTACCTCGAGCGCAATCAACGTCGCCGTCCTTGCTCAAGCCAAGCAATTCGTCGGCTGGTCGTCGATCACGAACGGAACAGATCTGGGTAGCGGCTCGGTGCGCAAGACGTCCACCGGAGCATGGGACTTTACCGCTAATGCGCTTCAGACGTTGCTGCCAGGAGATGGTTTCTTCGAGTCGACAGCAGCGAGCTTCAACCAGTCAATAAGTCTGACCGGCGCAAACGGCCAGGGACGCGCGATTGTGGTAGGCAGTGGAAGCTGGATTGGAATCTACGAAGGCAGCACCGAAGTTGCTGCGACGGTGGGCCATGTCCCAAGCGAAACAATCACGCCGCACATCGCAGGCGACCGCTATCGCATTGAGATCACAAGCTCCGTGCTTCGCTACATCCGATATCGTGGCGCCGTGCGCGAGGTGATGTTTCAGAGTATTGCGCCCTTGCCCACTTATCCGATGACCGGCAGTCTCGGAATGTCGCCGCAAAACGCGGAGTGGCAGAAGACGGTGCTGGGGCAATTGACGCGCAAGGCAACGTGGACGTCGATCGTGAATGGCATCGATCTTGGCAATGGAACTGTGCGGAAGACTTCAACCGGCAACTGGGACTTTTCCGCAACCGTTGGTCAAACTCTTGCTCGCGGCGATGGTTACTTTGAATCGACGGCGTCATATTGGAACCATTCGATCAACGTGAGCGGCTCCGATGGCGCAGCGCGCTCGCTGGTCGCTGGTACGGGTGGTTGGGCCGCCATCTACGAAAACGGAACGGAAGTAGCCAACACATCTCCACTCGGAAACATTTCACCGCACACGGCCGGAGATCGTTACCGTCTCGAGATCAGCAACGGCACGCTTCGATATGTCCGGTTCCGCGGCGGCATTCGATCGATCGTGTACACCAGCGCGAATGCGTTACCGGCTTATCCGCTTTCATTCAGCCTGGGCATGGGCATTCAGAACAGCGAGTGGCAGAACACGATCTTTGCGCAGCTCTCCAACACGGTAACCTGGACCAGCATTACAAACGGCATCGATCTCGGTAATGGCTCCGTGCGCAAGACGTCAACCGGCACCTGGGATTTCTCGGCCAGCGCGCGCCAGCAACTCGTCTTTAGCCCCGGATATTTTGAATCAACCTCCTCCTATTGGAACCACTCGATCAACGTTGGTGGCAGCGATGGAGCGGGACGTTCACTGGTAGCAGGCACCGGCGGTTGGGCCGCCGTCTATGAAAACAATGTCGAAGTGGCAAGCACTTCACCGCTGGGAAATCTGTCGCCGCACGTCGCCGGCGATCGTTACCGGCTGGAGCTGATTCGCGGCAAGCTGCGCTACGTGAGATATCGAAGCGGCGTCAGATCCATCGCGTTTACGAGCGCCAATCCAGTGCCGGCCCCCGCGATGGGATTTAGCGTCGGCATGTCGTTCCAAAACAGCGAATGGCAAAACACGATGTTCAGCGACAATGTCGCGGAACATAACGATGCCGCATTCGTGTCGCAAACAGTGCCGACGACGATGGTCCCGGGACAGACCTACAACGTGACGGTGACGATGCGTAATACAGGCGCCAGCACCTGGACACCCGATGGTGATTATCAACTCGGCTCGGAAAACTTATCCGACAATACGCGCTGGGGAATGAGTCGCGTTAACCTGACTTCGATTGTTCCGCCAGGCTCAGATGCGACTTTCAATTTCACGGTCACGGCGCCCGCCGCGGGCTCGCATAGTTTCCAATGGCGCATGGTCCAACAAAATGTGCAGCGGTTTGGCGCCTTGACGACCAACGTCAACGTGCAAACGGTAAACAATCCCCCAACAGTGACGCTCACCAGTCCGGCTCAGAATGCGATCTTCACTGCACCCGCGACAGTGTCGTTTGCGGCAACTGCTTCCGACAGTGACGGCACGATCACCAAAGTCGAGTTCTTCCAGGGCTCGACCAAGGTAGGCGAGGACACCACGTCGCCGTACGCCTTCGATTGGACCAGCGTCACCGCGGGCAGTTACGTGCTCAGCGCCAAGGCTACTGATAACGGTGGGTCAACAGCGATGTCGAACACGGTCAACATCACCGTGAATCCACCCAACCAGTTGCCGACGGTGAGTTTGACTGCTCCCACTAACGGTCAGGTCTTCTCGGCGCCCGCGAACATCACACTCACTGCTTCGGCTTCCGATCCTGACGGCATGGTCACCAAGGTTCAATTCTTCCAGGGTGCGACGCTGCTCGGCGAAGACACCTCTGCTCCTTTTAGTATTCCGTGGAACAACGTCGCCGCGGGCAGTTACAGTTTGACTGCCAAAGCATTCGACAATGCCGGAGCGACGACTACGTCCGCTGCCGTTCCGATCATCGTCAACGCGCTTCCGACGGTGAGCATCACCAGTCCTACTAATCCAACAACTTTCACAGCCCCGGCAACTTTCACTATTAACGCAACGGCATCAGATCCGGACGGCTCGATCGTCAAAGTCGAATTCTTTGCAGGCGTATCGCTGCTCGGTGAAGATACAACCGCGCCTTACAGTTGGCCCATGAACAACGTGAGCCAGGGCGTCTACAGCCTGACTGCGAAGGCAACCGACAATCGCGGCGGGACGACTACATCATCGCTCGTCTCAGTCGTGGTTAACACGTTGCCCTCCGTCAGCATCACGAGCCCCGCTCACCCGACGACCTTTGTTTCGCCTGCCAGTTTCACGATCAACGCAACCGCGTCAGATCCGGATGGCACGATCACCAAAGTCGAATTCTTCGCGGGAGCAGGACTGCTTGGTACGGATACGACCGCGCCTTACACCTGGCCGATGAATAACCTGACTCACGGCGTCTACAGCCTGACTGCAAAAGCCACTGACAACAACGGCGGGACTAAGACATCGTCACTCGTAAGCGCTGTAGTCACCGATCCGCCAACTACGAGTATCTCTGGTCCGATCAACAACACAACTATCCTTGCCGGTTCAAACATCTTCATCAGCGCCAACGCGTCAGATGACGGCAGTATCGCGAAGGTGGAGTTCTTCAAGAATGGTGTGCTGCTCGGACAAGACACCCAGGCGCCCTTCGAATTTGCGTGGAATTCAGTGCCGGAAGGCACGTACACACTCACCACGCGCGCAACAGACGATCTCGGAATCACGGCAACGTCTGCGCCAGTGACTCTCAACGTCGTGTCCACGAGTCTGCTCTCACGACTCGATCCAAAGAATGAGACAGGTGGAGGCACGGAACACCCACTCTCGCGTAACTACAACTGGAGCGTCCCACTGATTAGTTTGTCAGGACGCGCCGAAATGGAGCTCGGACTCTCGCTCAGCTACAACTCGCTGGTTTGGACCAGGACGGGAAGCTTCGTCACTTTCGATGACGACGCGGGTTTCCCGAGCCCTGGGTTCCGTCTCGGTTTCCCGCTGATACAGGGGCAGTTCTTTAACTCCGAAGCGAACAAGAACAGTTACCTGCTCATCCTGACGGACGGCAGTCGCACCGAGTTGCGCCAGGTGGGCACGTCCACGCTTTATCAATCGGTTGACGGTACCCATCTGCTGCTGGACAGCATGACGATGGTGCTGCGCACGCCTAACGGCATGGCGTTCTCGTATGTTCAGTATGGAAGCAATTTCCAATGTGTGCAGATCAAGGATCGCAACGGCAACTTCGTTACCGCCAACCGCGACGGCGCCGGTCGGATAACTACGATAGTTGACACCCTTGGTCGCACGATAACTTTCAACTACGACCCGACAGACGGCACGCTCACGACGATTACCCAAAGTTGGGGTGGCACCCCGCATGTGTGGGCGTCGTTCAACTACACCAACACCACCGTTCAGACAGGCTTTATCAACGTCACCAAGTTTGGTCCGGCAAATGGCGCCACAGTCAAAACGCTGCGGACTGTTTGGCTCAACGACGGCTCACGCTTCGAATTTGACTACACCTCCTGGATACAAATCTCGAAGATCAACCACTACGCAACCGACGGCCACCTGCTGAACTATCGTTCTTACAATCTGCCCCCCAACGGCTCTACACAGCTCGACGACTGTCCACGATTTACCGAGCGCCGCGACTGGGCCGAGAACTTCAATCGCAGCGGTGCGCTCGGCGCATCCGGCTTGCCGAGCGGACCCGAGGAAGAAGTATTGAGCGGTATCTGGACCGCTGCGGCCGACACCTCGTGGACTCTGCCGGACGGCACTAACGAGTCGGGCGTGATGATGCAGATGACTCACGCAGACGGTACGTTTGAAAAGATCTATTTTGCCGGCACGGCCGGTACTGCAACTGGTTGGAGGCGCGGTCTGCCGTCGATGATCGAGACTTTCGGCAAAACCACTCCGGATCAGCCATCCGCGATCAAGCAAAGGACGGGCGTGAGCACGTGGACGCAGGATGATGAGAATGTTTCCTTCATGTTGAATCCGCGCGTGCGCGAATCGCACGTCTACGACTTCGACGGGTCAGGCCAGCTCAAGAATCACAAGCGCACTCGGACCACGTTCGTGAGTCTGAATCTAGGCGATGGCACGAGTTGCAGCCTGCCGCAGGACATCTACGAGTATCAGGCGAACGCAACCACAGTCCTGCGCCGCACACACACCGATTATGCTACTCTCAGTAGCGCATATACCTCTCATCGCGTCATCGGTCTGCCGAGTGAGAGCAGGATGTACGAAGTCGATCCGAACACAGGCGCCGAGACCCTGATGACGAGAAATGCATTTGCCTATGACGAGGCCGACTCGATTCAGGGCACTGACGCGCCGATTCAGCACGACAACACAAACTACACCGCCAGTTTCGTGGCAGGGCGCGGAAATCTCAGTAGTGTCACGCGTTTCAATGTGGTTAGCGGGGCGTCCAGTGTAACGAGGGCCAAATACGACACCGCCGGCTCACCCCGAAAGACGATCGATGCCCTTGGCCATGAAGTAAACATCGGGTACACAGATTCATTCTCCGACGGCGTCAATCGTAATACCTTGGCCTATGCTACTTCGGTCACCGATGCCGACGGCTTCACTGCGACTTCGCAGTACAACTTCGATCATGGATTGATCACACGCTCGCAGACTCCGCCGCCGGCCGGTTTCGCTGTTGGTCCGATCAAGAAGTTCACCTACGACGCGAAGACGCGGTTGGACAAGGTGGCGATCGAGATCAATGGCAATCCTGATTACAGCCACACGCGCTTTGTCTATCCCGACAGTCAAAATCGTGTTGATACTTACACGACAATCGAGACGGGCCAGGGCGAGGCGTTGGCATTCAAGCTTTTTGACGGTCACGGCCGCGCGATCGCGACGGCCTCGGCTCATCCGGGGAGCAGCGGTGGCTTCGCCGCCAAACTCATGCTCTTCGACAAGCTGGGCCGGACCATCAAGGAGTCGAATCCGACCGAGACAAACACCTCCGGATCTTATTTGCAATGGGCAGCCACGGGTGACGACAGCACGGCAAATGGAGGCTCGGGTTGGGTCTATACCACTCAGACTTATGATTGGAATAATCGTCCGCTGACCATGACGAACACCGATGGCACGACCAAGACCGCCAGTTACGACGGGTGCGGCTGTGCCGGCGGTGATTCGATCACGCTTACGAGTGAAGGCACAGCGGCTGACGGCACTATCAAACGCCGGCAACAAAAGACCTATCGCGACATCATTGGCCGCATAACGCGGACTGAAACCTACAATTGGGATGGTGCTGGACCAAACGGCGCCAACGGCACTATCTATGCAACTACGGTCAACAGCTACAACGCGCGCGATCAGATCACGAGTGCGCGCAAGTTCCAGGGCGCAGCTCCCGCGGATCCAAATGCGGGCAGTTGTCTGAGCGAGCCTCTCCGCCTGGGTACAGACACAACCTGGAAGCAAACACGGACCTTCACCAACGGTTGGTGGAACCTGGGTTTTGACGATAGTTCGTGGTCAAACTCAGCAGATGAAGGAGCATACAACACTTCGCCGTGGGGTGCGGGAGGAATGCCGTCGGATACTCCGGCACGCTGGATTTGGTACTACGATTCACGTGCCGGCAGTGGCGATACTTCGCAGGTTTATTTCCGCAAGCAGTTCATCGCGACCTCGACGTCAGCCACGCTAACGCTCCGTGCCGATAATATTTTCGTCGCTTACCTGAACGGGGTTCAGGTAGCCACCGGAAATCAATGGCAGGTTACGAACACCGTGACTCTCAGTCTGACGCCAGGCTCTACTTACGTCCTGGGAGTTGAAATAGTTAACCAGGGTGGACCAGGCGGTTTGATCGCGGACCTGAAGAGTAACGGCACCTCGTGCGAACAAGGTGTGATGACTTACGACGGCTATGGCAGGTTGAAGACCAGACATGTACCGGGCCAGGATCTCAACGGCGTCACTACTTACAACTACAATGACGATGATACGGTGACTTCAATCGTCGATGCCCGTGGCGCTACCACCACCTACAGCCTCAACAATCGACACCTGATTACCGGTATCTCGTATGACGTGCCCTTCGGCTCGGGCATTACGGATCCTGCCAATGTTACTTACGGCTACGATGCCGCGAGTAATCGCACTTCGATGACTGACGGTATGGGAAGCATGTCGTATCAGTACGATCAGCTCTCACGGGTAAGTTCAGAAACGCGTACCTTTGCCGACCCGGCTTCGCCTTTCCTGAGTGCGTCTTACCAGTTGAATTATCAGTACAACCTGGCCAACCAGCCAAAGAAGATCACCGATCACACCAACACGACGATCAATTACAACTACGATCAGTCAGGCAGGATCACTGCCGTCACGGGGGAGAACAACCTGTACGCCGGCGTCGCGACTTATGCTTCGCTTGCCACTTATCGTGCCTGGAATGCATTGAAAGGAGTGACCTTCGGTAACAACTACACAACCTCGGTGAAGTACAACTCGCGTTTGATGGGCACTGAGTTCGAAGTCTCTGGACGGCCGTCACAGTTTGGCCCATCAACTGTGATGAAAACGCAGTTTACCTATTATGACGACGCCAGCATGAAATTCGCTCACGACACGATCGACGAGCGCTTCGACCGCGCCTACAGTTACGACAATATCGGCCGGTTGAAAGAAGCTTACACCGGGTCGGAAGCACGCGATTACAGAGACGGCACCAACTCGGGAGGCGCGACCGGACCTTACCGGCAGAGTTACCAGTACGACGTCTACGATCACATCACGCAGCGCACCAACCGCTTCTGGAGCCAGTTTGATTCCTTCAACGCCAGCTATGCCAATAATCGCAGGCAAGACCCCGCCTTCCAATACGATGCTGAAGGGAATCTGACCAAGGACAGCGATCTGCATTACACCTATGACGCGGCTGGAAGAAACATTACAACTTTCAACTTTGTGGGAACCGGCGGACGCAGCAGCACGCTGTCTTACGATGGCGATGGCCGGCAACTAAAGAAGAGCGTCACGCAATCGAACGTAACCACTCCAACTTACTACGTGCGTTCGAGTGTGTTGGGTGGACGCGTTATTACCGAACTCAACGGGCAGGGAATAAAGAAAAAGGGTTTTGTCTACGCCGGCGCGCAGGAGATCGCGCGACAGGAAAACAACGCGGTAGTGTGGGAACACGTCAACCCGTTGACGGGCAGTAGTGGTGATTCCTTTGCCAACGGCAGCTACACGATAACCAACGAGCCCGACCCGATGGGTATCAATGTTGGTACTGAGGATCCTTTCGCCGGATTGCCGTTTACCGGTTTTGAGCCGACGCCGGAGAGACCGATGATCTTCAGTCTCGGCGGCGAAGGTGGTGGCTGTAGTTTCTCAAATCCGAACTGCACCACCTGCACGTTGGATGGTTTCTCGATCGGGTGCGACCGCGCGATGCACCTGGTTGATATCGGCGCCGCCGACATCGTAGTGACGTTGAGTAATGGGAGCCGCGTGCCGGTCTCGGCCCCGGGCGGCTGCCCGCTCGGCGTCTGCCGGATTTGGGTTCCGGCCCAGGATCTCGATCTCCCGCATCCTGACGATGATGGCGATGTAGTCAGAATTTATACTGATGAAACCCAGGGCTTCTGGTACACGTTCAGCTTCCCGTTTGCGCCGCAAGGACAGGGACCGACTGGACCACAGGGACCGCAGAACCCACAGCCGACTGGAACACCATCGACGACGCTGCCGGGCTGTGTTTTCGAGATAGACCTTAAGGACAACGGTCTGCTCAAGCCCGATCAGCTCAAAGCACTGAAGGACGAAATTACTCGTATCTTCAAAGATGCCGGACAGGAGATTCGCTTTGGAAACAGCAATCCGGCGTACAAGCTGGAGGTTAACGATAAAGGAGCAAACTACACGAACAAGGAAAATGCGGTAGGCACAACGCCAAAGACGGGTACTTACGTGCATAATAATGGGCGTGTTTTTGTCGATCGATTAACGGCTTCGGCGAAGTCCACGACAGACGGCGATACGAAGTTTGGACAAAACTCCAAGGCCGTGGCCATCGGGTTGGGACGTGCCGGATCACATGAAATCGCGCACTTCCTGTTGCAGCAGGATACCGATGGGCCCAGTTTCACAGGTGTAATGCACGACGGGTTCAAGGGGACAGAATGGTTTACCAAGGACACGGAACGCCTGTGGAAGTTTACGGATCAGCAGATCAAGCAGCTTAATAGTTTGTGTGGCAGGTGATGATCTATGGTAGCGCGAGTTGCGAGTTACATCGCGGTTTTGTTGGTGCTCGCGCTATCGTGCATGTCTGCACAGCAACCTGAGGAGCGCGTGCGACGTGTGCTTGAAACCTTGGAGCCGGACAATTCACTGCGCTATGCGTTGGAAGGCGGGCACAGGGGAACTGGTCCACATCATGCATGGATGGACCGGATGCAGGCGCAGGAGATCAAACAAGCTTCTTATGTGATTCGATTCGTCTGGTCGCCGCGAACGAGGAAGCTGGATATCGAGAAGACTTCCTACCTCACGCGTTACTATCGCTTCGATACAAAGATTACGGATGAGTCGAAGCTGAAGGCGATTGAACGGAGCGGACTCAAACGGGCCCTGGAGCGTGCAATCCGCTCGCGCGCCCGGGAGGATCTGGTTCGAACAGCGCGCAAGATGAAGACGCGCTGGCTGTGTGGAGTTCTTTATTTGAATCTCCTGGACGATGAGGTCTTACCCATCCTTGACGAACCCACCGACCTCACCGGCGCCACCGCGCAGAAGTGCACTCAACCAGCGAAGTGATCACGAGGCTTGGCGGGTGACGGTGCGGAGGCTCGGGCGTGTCACGCGGCTGGCAAGCTCGGGCGTCTCACGATACGGCTGCGCCGCCGGATGTG
>JADMIO010932682.1_pt1 | contig 10514 bp, 11 predicted proteins | sample 8958161 | NCBI WGS metagenome assembly JADMIO01 (sample SAMN16585339, study PRJNA669376) | soil metagenome | isolation source: Crop rotation soil | place: USA: Cullars Rotation, Alabama | collected 2011
GCCGCGACTTCAAGTCACGTGAATTCCAAGCTTCGGATCCCACTGTGCTGGAAAGATGGTCTCCGACGGCCCCCAGCTCTGGAGCAGGGAGAGCTGCTTCTGGGCCTCCTCGATCTTGGCGGCGCGCAGCGACTCGTCGAGCCGGTGAGAGACGATCTCCATGGCGCGCGGGTGGAGCTCGCCGGCCCGCCGGAGGGCGAGGGAGCTGCGGGCGGCCACGGCGCGATAGGCCGAGTAGGCGAGGGCGACGTCGCCCAAGCGCTCGGCGGCACGGCCGATCAGCAGCTGGTTGGCGGTGTAGGTGGGCAGCACGTCGCCGACCTCCAGCAGCCGGCTGACCACGCGCGTGTTCTCCCCCGCCGCGAAGTCGACCTGAGCGACGAGGACCTGGGCGGGCAGGAAGTCCGGCTCCCGCTCCAGCATCTCCGCCGACGCGCGTACCGCTCCCGCCGTGTCACCGGTGTCGACGAGGTCGTGCCAGACCCTCTCCAGCCGCTCGCGGAGCTGCGGATCGGCCTCTCGCGAGTAGCCCTCCAGAGGGTCGACCACATAGGGCCGATCGGCGGGCTCCAGAGCCAGAGGCTCGGGGGCTCGCTGGACGGGCACGGTGGACGGCGGAGGTGGCGGGGCCGAGGTGCAGGCGAGGGCCGCCGCCAGCAGAACGCCGAAGACCGCGGCCGTGGCGATCCGGCGCCCCGGGCGGCGGCGGGCCTCAGGGCGCGGGAGGCGCCGCGGAGATCGTGGCAATGGCATGCTTGTAGATGAGGATTTCCTTGCCTTCGCTCTCGAGCACCACGGCGAAGCGGTCGAACCGCTTCAGGCGCCCGAGCAGGTGCCGGCCCGTCACCAGCTCGAGGTACATGGTCTGCCCTTCCTTGAGGCTCTGGAAGAGATACCCATCCTGAATATTGATGTTGTGCTTAGCCATACGCCCTCCCGAGACCCCTGTGCTTGGCATGTTCTAATACCCCCGGAATCTGCCGTTTTAGTTCCTGGGCCGAGAACCAGGTGACATCCGGCTCTTTCCGAAACCAGGTCTGCTGTCGCTTGGCGAACCGCCGAGTCTCTTGGACGATCTCGGCGATCGCCTGCTCGAGAGACCCATCCCCCTCAAGGTGACGGACGAGCTGACGATACCCTATAGCCTGAAATGCCGGAAGACGGGGAGACAGACCTCGCCGGAGCAGTCCTTCGATCTCCTCCAGCCACCCCGCTTCCATCATCCGGGCCACGCGGCCTGCGATTCGATCGTATAAGATGCCACGCGGGAGCGTCAATCCGACGCGTATAGCCGCAATGGCTTGAGTCCCAAAGGGTTGTTCGGCGACCCACGCCGAGAGCGGCCGGCCGGTGACCCGCGCCACTTCCAGGGCCCGCAGCACCCGCTGGGTGTCGCCGGCCGAAAGCCGCGCCGCCGTCTCCGGATCGAGCCACTCGAGCTCCTCCCGCAGGCCGGCCAACCCCTCCATCTCCAGCTGCTCGCGCAACGCCCGCCGCACCTCTGGATCGCCAGGCGGCACCGGGCTGATCCCCGCGAACAGCGCCCGCAGATAGAGGCCGCTCCCCCCCACCACGATCGGCACCTTCCCCCGCCTCTGGACGTCCGCGATCGCCGCCAGCGCCCGGCGGGCGAACTCCCCCGCGGAGTAGACCTCGTGCGGCTCGAGGATGTCGATCAGGTGGTGCGGCACCCGCTCCCGCTCGTCCAGCCCGGGCTTCGCCGTGCCGATGTCGAACCCCCGGTAGACCTGGAGGGCATCGGCATTGACGATCTCCCCTCCTAGCTCTCCGGCGATGGCCATCGCCAGCGCGCTCTTGCCGGTGGCGGTGGGGCCGAGGATGGCGAGGACGGGGTCCATGGTGCGAGATAGGGTACCCTCATTTCGGCACCCCCGGCGTCTCGATCCGCAACTGGCCGTCTCGGCCGAACCGCACCACCACTTCGCCGGCCCGGTCGGTCCGCAGCAGGCGAGCGTGGTGGTCCCCCAGTCGCTCGACGACTTCGGGCGAGGGGTGGTGATAGAGGTTGTTGACACCCACCGAGATCAGGGCCAGCCTCGGCGCCGCCGCGTCCAGGAAGTCTCCGGTCGACGAAGTGCGGCTGCCGTGATGGGCGACCTTGAGGACGTCCGCCCGCAGGGCTCGGGCACAACATTCGGTCAGCTCTCCCTCCGCCCCCTTCTCGATGTCGCCCGTGAGGAGCGCCCGCCGGCCGTGGGCCTCGGCCAGGATCACGAGCGACCTCTCGTTGACGGGCTGGTCGTCCTCGGCCCGAGGGTGGAGGACCGTGAGGCGCCAACGGCCGAGGTTGAGCCGTTTGCCCCGCCAGAGAAGGCGCGTCTTCACGCCGGGCAGATCGAGGAGCCGCCCGGCGCAACCGGCACGGTCCCATCCCGGGGCCATCCAGACCTCGCGCACGGGGAGATAGGCGGCGATGTCGACCAAGCCGCCGCAATGGTCGTTGTCGGGGTGGGTCATCACCAGGGCATCGAGGTGACGAATCCCTTCCCCCAGGAGAGCCGGCAGGAGAGCTCGCCCACCGATATCCCCTCCGCGCGAGCCGCCGCCGTCCACCAGGATCGCCCGGTCGCCGTCGCGGAGCAGGATGGCATCCCCCTGGCCGATGTCGAGCATGGCCAGCTCGGGATCGGGGTGGCTGCGCCCGCCAAGGACGACAGGGACTGCAAGGACCGCAAGGACGACAAGGACCGTCCGGCGGCGGAGTGGCAGCAGCAGAAAGGCCGCGACTCCCGCCGCGAGCAGCCAGGCCTGGAGCGGTGAGAGGGCGAGCGGCACGGGGAGCCAGACCTCGGGCGGTGTTCTGGAAGGCCAGGAGAACGGAACCGCCAGGAGATCGAGCACCGGGAGCAGAGCGCCCGCCAGGCCAGGGGCGATCAGGGCGACCGCCGTCCAGAGGAGCGAGACGACCAGCGCGAGGCCGGTCCAGGGGACCGCAGGCAGGTTGAACAGCGGCGCGAGCGGCGAGAGCATGTGGAACCGGGGGACGGCCCAGGGAAGTGTCGCGAGTTGGGCTCCCACGCTGGCAGCGATCGGCTCCGCGCAACGGACCGGAAGCCAGCGCCCCTGCCACCGCCGGGCCAGCGGCGGCGCGAGAAGGAGGAGCCCCGCCGTGGCCGACACGGTGAGTTGGAAGGCGGGAGAGAGCGCCACGTCCGGCTGATCGAGCAACAGCAGGATCACCGCCCAGCCGAGCGCGTTGGCGGCGGCCGGAGGCCGCTCGGCCAGGAGGGCCAGCACGGCGAGACCGCCCATGACAGCGGACCGCACGAGCGCCGGCAGCGGCCCCACCAGCAACAGATAGAGTACGATCGCGGCCAGCATCAGGAGCAGGCGAACCGGCCGGGGCAGCCAGCCGCCCAGGAGCCAGACCAGACCCGCCACCAGGGCCACGTGCACCCCGGAGACGGACATCAGGTGGTAGATCCCGGTCACGCGCAGGCCCCGCTTCCAGGCCAGGGGGAGCTCCGAGACATCTCCCAACACCAGCGCCCGGGCGAGCGCCTTTCCCTCTCCTCGTCCCGGGCCGGTGGCACGGTAGGCCTCCTCCACCCGCGACCGGATCGCACTCGAGAGGCGCGCCAGAGGGCCAGGCGGGCTCTCGATCTCGACGAGCTGGCGGCTCTTGACTCGCAGCCGCCAGGGGCCGGGGGGCGACGGGACTCGGTTGCCGAGCCCGGGCGAGCGCGCCAGATAGCCCTTGGCGCGGACGATCGCCCCGAACCCCGGCGGGGGCTCCTCGGGAGCGGGCAGATGGAGGAGGACCTCGATCGGCGGCGCCGTCAGCCGGCCTTCCTGGAGCAGGCGGACGACTCGCGCCGGCGCGGACCACCCTTCGTCATCCGGCGTCCAATGGCCGGTCACCCGGAGGACCGCTTCCACCGGACGGTCCCGCCGCAGGGAAGCGGCCGGATCGCCCGGCAGACCGAGCCGGACCGCCGCGGCCAGGAGACCGCAGGCGAGGAAGGCGAGGCAGATGCCGGCCCGCCGCCGCAGGGCCAGCCCGGCGAACGCCAGGGCGGCCAGCAGAGGGACGGACAGGTATGAGACTTGAAACGCCAGCAGGGTGCCGGCCGCGAACGCAGCGGCCGGAAGGAGGATCGGCTTGTTGCGGAAGTCGAGCTTGCGCAGGTCTGGATCGAGGGTATTCATACCCGATAAAGACGTAAAAACTAGGCTCCGCTGACAAACCCTTACTTACCAGATACTTAGGAGGCAGAAAAATGCCCGAGCTGATCTACGAGCACAGCGTGCAGGTCGAGGACGAGGAGGGCGCGGTCTACCTGCCGCGGACCTACGGTCAGGCGCGGGGAGACGGGACCTGGAGCGGCTGGATCGAGTTCCATCCCTTGGACGGCGAAGGCCTGTTCCTGCGCACCGACCAGGAGACCTCGCAACCCAACCGCGCCGCCCTGGAGTACTGGGCGTCGGGGTTGGAGCCCATCTACTTCGAGGGCGCGTTCGCCCGCGCAGCGGAGCTCACGGAGCGGTAGACGCTCACGTCGGCTGCGCCTCCGGCGAGAACAGCGACAGCACGGGGAGGCCCAGCTTGCGGCGGAGAGCCTGGCGGACCAAGCGCTCGCGGGAGCTCTCGAGCTCAGCAGCCGGCAGGCTGTCGCCGAGAGAGGCCAGGGTCTTCTCCACGGCTGCCTCAACCTCGGACCGCGTCTCGCCATCCGCCTCCACCCAGGCCTGATCGAGCATTTCCCGATCCAATGCGGCGAGGCGGTCCTCCACATCCTGGGGGTCTCCCTCCAGGGAAGAAATGGAGGCGGCGAGAGCCACCCGGCCGGGGAGGCTCGCGGCGAGGGCGGCGAGGCGGGGTGCGACCGCGAAAGAGGGAGACTCGGTACGGCGGGCCGGCGCAGTCAGCTCGCGCAGGTCGGCCCAAGCGGCCTCGACGGCGGGGACACAATAACGTAGGCTGGAGATCTTCCCCCGGGCCCCTCGTTCCTTGCGCTTGGCGAAGACTTCCTCCAGGGTCCTCTTCACCAGTGCGAGAGGGACACCCTCCCGATGCCACCTCCGGGCCACCTGCCAATCCGTCGGCGAGAGCAGCAGCGGCGCCCCCCGCAGCTCGACAAAGATCTCTTCGACGGCCTGGAAATAGGCTTGGTCTGAATTCTCAAGGTCGATTCCGTTCATAAATCAGCCACATGTCCACGGAGATAACGGGCGAGCCCCATGAGACCACAGAAGCACCTCTTCTATAAAAGCCCAGCGCTCGCCCGCTCCACAGAGAATCCTGTATTTCCTCAGTAGCCCCCGCCCGCTGGATGTACTAGGGTTGTACCATAGGACAGATCCAGGAGAACAGATATGCCCAAGATGAAGTTGACCGACGTCGAGGTTCGCAGGTTCCCCCATGCAGAGCCAGGGAAATCCTACTATGTAATGGATTCCTGCCTGACGAATCTAGGAGTACGCATTCACGACAACCGCAAGACATGGATCGTACGCTATCGCGGCAGAACCGAAGTTCTCGGTCCGGCTGACGGCGCCTTGGCGCTAAGCCTGTCGAACATCCGTCGTATCGCGGAGAGAAGAATTATTGAATTAAAGCATAATTTATGCAAGGAGATCAAAGAGCTGTTCGTGGAGCATGCCCGGCGCTTGCTGACTCGGACCGACTACGAGAGAATCTTGGCCAGTGTTGAGCGCGAATTGCGGAGCCGGATCGGCGATTCCGAGCACTTGCAGCGTCACCATGCCGAGGCCCTTACCATGGAAGATCTATTTGCCCGGCTCAGGGACGATAACCTTGAGCGATTCGGAGATACTCGGAATGTCCGCTCCAAGCTCGGTCGCTGGCAGCGCTATATTCTCCCTGGGTTCGGAGACATTAAGGTTCGGGATTTCTCGGCACAAGACATTGAAAAACTCAAGCACCGAATGAAGAGCACCCCTGAAGCCTTTAACGCCGTGCTGAACAACCTCCGCGAGGCGTTCAGGCGGTGTGCTCGCTTCAAGCCACCATGGCGGACGGACAATCCTGCCATGGAAGTAGACAAGTATCCATCCTACCCGCGCGAGCGGATCTTCTCGGCCCAAGAGCGGACGAGGCTCTTGGCAGCTATCGAGGTGACGCGCAAGCTCGAACTCATTGCACATCCATGCCTCTCTATCTGCATGCTCACTTTGGCGACAGGGTGTCGCCCCGGTGAGCCTCTGCGGGTCCGGAGAGACTGGGTAGAGATAGCCGGAGATCTTCAGAGTGGCATCATCCGTTTTCCAACACAGAAAGGAGATCGACCGGGACGTAAGCGAGGGAGGATCCTTCCTCTCGGTCCTTTGGCTGTTCAGGAGGTTCTCCGGCAGCCTGCAATTCCGGGGAGTCCTTTCCTCTTCCCGGGCCGCGACCCCGCGAAGCCGATCAGCTATCGCTCGGTTCAGGGAGCCTGGCGTGTTCTTTTCCGGATTGCGGGGATCGAGGGTGCTGTGCCCTACTCGGCACGCCATACCGCCGCGACGGAGGCCGAGGAGGCCAATGTGCCACTATCCACAGCCAGCCAACTTCTCGGACATCATCAGGTTCAGACAACGCACAAGCACTACGTAAAGCCCAAAGAGAGTAGCCTGAGGAAAGCGGCAAGCGCCCTCGAGTATCGTCTGATCCAAGAATCCGTGCCAACGGCGGAGGTGATCCGGGAGATCGGAGAACGGATAAGCCACACTACGACGCTTGAGGCTGGAACGACTGCAGTCGGCCCGGTGGAAATTCAGACCTCGTCCAGCCCCCAGGAATCATCCACACTGTAGAGTTTGAGCGGCTCCTCCCTCCCATGGCGGGAGGCGGGTGATTGCCGTTCCACCGGGGACACTTTATGAACTGTACAGTCTGGTCTCGCGTTCCAGCGATACTCGTGCTTCTCCTCCTCTTCATGCCTCCAGCCATCCTTGCTGCTCCCTGGCAGGAGCAGCCTGTGCGCTCCCTGCCGGGAGTCCTCGCATGGTTGAACCAGGCTCTCGACGAGATTCTCCCAGCAAGCCTGAAGAGTTCGGGTACGATGGACCCGGACGGCAACCCTCAGTCGCATATGCTGCCTGCTCCGACTACTATCGACTCGGGTGGGACCATGGACCCTGAAGGCCGCCTGGAGTAATGTAAAGAAGTGCCATGCTTGAGTACCCGCCGGTTCGATCCGGCGGCTTTTTTGTCTCCTAGAGACTTTCTCGGCACTTCCTGCGTTACCATAGGGCGCGTATTCACAGGTTCCGATAGGGAGGGAATAAATGGCTGAGGAACATATCCCAGAGGAGCTTCTCCGGCGGTTCTTGCAGGCGGAGGTATCCAGGGAGGAAGCGCGAAAAGTGGTGCGGCATCTCCTCTCCAGGTGTCCCGAGTGCCTGTCGTTTTCTTCCCGCATGATCGCCCAGCCAAGTCTATGGTCCAAAACCACCGAAGGAGAGGAGGCTTATGACGAGGTGCTTACACGGGTACTTGCTTTCGCTACCGAGCGGGAGAGGCAATTAGCGGTCGAGAGGTTGAGAGGGTGGGCACACTGGACCACCCTCGAGCCGGCTAAGCCCCAGGAGCGCTTCACTCTGGTCGAAGTGGATCCCAGCTATCATACCTATGGGCTCTACGAGCGACTCCTTGAGGCGAGCCGCTGGTACATCAGGACTGATCCTATCGAGGCCGTCGACATCGTCCGGCTGGCCATCTTCGTTGCCGAGCACCTCGATCCGGCACTCATCGGCGAGACTCGAATCGCCGATCTGCGTGCCGCCGCGTGGGCTTCTCTTGGTAATGCTCGCCGGATTGCCTCCGACTTCGAGGGGGCTCGCCGCGCATTCAATGAAGCATGGCGTATTCTTGAGGAGGAAGGGACCAATGATCCGCTGGATCGAGCTCATATCATCAGCCTGGAGAGCGGTTATATGCAGGACCTCGGGGAGTTCGAGACCGCCGAAGCTTCGCTCGAAGAGGCCCTAGATATATACCGTACTTTCCGAGAAACACATCTGGAAGGTCGGTCCCTACTCAAAATGGGTGATTGTATCGGCCAGATCGATCCTGAACGCGGCATCGCTCGAATCCGGCAAGCGCTCCCCTTAATAGATATTGCCAGAGAACCGCGCTTGGAGCTCTGTGCCCAGCACGACCTTGCCTGGTTCCTGAACGACAGCGGTGAGCCCGAGGAGGCTCTTGTTGTCCTCGACCGCGCTCGTCCTCTCTACCAGCGATTTCCGGACCGGTGGACACAGCTTCGTCTCCATTGGCTGGAAGGGAGAATCGCCGCCAACTTGGGCCACCTCGCCGAAGCCGTGAGCATCTTCAGCCATCTGTGGGACCAGTTCCGGAGCCGAAACCTCAATCACGAACTTATTCTGGTTTCAGTCGATCTCGCCGAGGTACTGGTCGGCCGAGGAGAAGGTACACGAGCTGCAGACCTGATCAGGGACTGCTACCCAATCCTGCAGACTTGGCGCCTCCACCGCTACGCTCTGGCCGCATGGATTGTCTTTGAGAGGGCAGTAGCCCAAGGAGAGGTTCACGGGATCTTTCGACGCATCAGGGATTACTACCGCCGGTACTGGGTTCGCCCAGCTGCCTTTATGGAGACTACGGAATAACTAACGCTTCGTCGCCGCGAGCTTCGAAGGGTGCGCAGATCCCATGGCTCTGTGGACAACCTCCACTAATCATCCGCTAGGAGGGGATCCCCTTCAGCCGGACGATCGCATCAAGGGTCGTCCGGATGAAATCCGCGAGGGCCTCCCGGTCGTACTGGTCAAGCCGCGCAAGCCTTCCCAACTCTCGGGAGAGTTCCGCTGGGAACTCGGACTCGAGGGACGAGGTCTCACCTGGGAACAGAACGCCCACATTTAAGTCGAGCGCGCCAGAGAGTTGGTACAAAGTGTAGGTCGGTACCATAAGATCCCCTGACTCGTACCGCGCCAGCCAGCCCGCTGGGATCTCCAGCATGCTCGCGAGAGTCTCCAAACGTAACCCCCGTGCCTGTCGCTGCTCTCTAATCCTCGCCCCGATCCCTTGGGCAAGGGCCTCTCGACGTAGCGATCTCCAGCGCTTTTGCATGAAGGGAGTCTGCCTTAACTGTAGCCCTGTTGTCAACAGTCGTTGACGATACGGCTATTCCGCAAAGCTCCGCGCATTCTGGAAAAGCTATTGAATTACGCGGGTTGTTATCTTGCGAGGAGGCTTTTTAACTGAAAAGGAGTCAAAATAGGGGATCGAGAATCGTCGAGACATGCCATCGTCAGTGGTGTGCCTGTCATCCACGAGGAGAGAATTCCATGACTCGACCACTGATACGAAGCCCGCCTAGCTGTAGTCCTCGCCGTTCTGGCCTTTGGAACCCTAGCCCGGATTTCTCACAAAGGGTCCCGTCCCGGCCGTTTCCGTGGCCCTATCAGGGCCGGTGGGCTGTCGTACCCTTGGATTAGCAGGTTTGGGGGCTGTCGAAGGGCGCGAACGGAGCATAAGCAGAGGCCTTGAGCGCCGTCCAAGGCACCTTTTCCCGGCACAAAGACACACCTCGACCCGGAGAGCGCAGAGAGGGAAGAACTTCGGGCGTGTCAAGTCGACGCCAAATTTCCCCCAGCTCTACGCTAAAAATCCCCTCCTGGTTGGTGCAGCCCTTGGATAGGGCGGCGGTTGTTTTGGGTGGGGAGCCGGGGCGGCGGCGGGGTCGGGTGGGTGGGCCCGCCGCCGCCCCGGCTTCCAGGAATGGGTGGGGGCTCCACCTCCCCCTCAGCGGCCTCTTCAGCTCGGCGCTCCCGCGGTCGCCGCCGCCTCCTTCGTGGTGAAGGGCTCGCTGCGAGTGAGCAGGCCCGCCTTGCGTTTCTCCTTCAGCCGGTAGCTCTCGAGGTGATCAGGATCGACCCGCGCGACACCAGCTGGAAAAACAGGTTGGCTCCCAGCCGCTCCAGCGGAAGGTAGCCGATCTCGTCGATGATCAGCAGCTTGGGCTGGACGAGTTGCTTGAGCTTTTCCTCGATACGGTTCGCGATCAGGCCGGCCGCCGTGGTGAAGGCGGTCCGGTAGCCCAGGGCGCAGGCCTTCAGCCCCAGGCCGACGGCCAGATGCGCCTTGCCCACCCCCGGCGGGCCGAGCAGCAGCACATTGTCCGCGTCGACCAGGAAGCGGCCCGTGGCCAGCTCGCGGATCACTTTCGGATCGACCGACGGCTGAAACTTGAAATCGAAACTGTCCAGGCTCTTCTGGAACGGGAAGCGCGCCATCGCCGTCTTCATCGCCGTGTGGCGATCCTGCTTCGACGCCAGCTCGCGGCTGAAGACCTCCTCCAGCAGGTCGGTGTAGGAGAGCTCCCGTTTTTGCTGGCATCCTGCAGCAGCAGCGGCAGCTCGGCCGCGGTCCGCCCTAGCTAGGTAGCCAGCCCGGGATTTCAATCCCGGGCGGCAGAGGCCGCGTGGTCCCCCGGGGGAACGCACCCGTCATTTTTAGGCTGACAGACCACTAGTGTAGTGGGTCCGATATTCGGGAACCTCTGTTATCCTCTCCTGGTGTTGAA
>JADMIO011121786.1_pt1 | contig 10514 bp, 8 predicted proteins | sample 8958161 | NCBI WGS metagenome assembly JADMIO01 (sample SAMN16585339, study PRJNA669376) | soil metagenome | isolation source: Crop rotation soil | place: USA: Cullars Rotation, Alabama | collected 2011
GATCTAGTCGATCCGCTGGATGTCTTCCATCGGCGACAGCTGCGTCAGCACCCGGACCAGCGGCCCGTAGATGGTCTGGTTCTTCTGGACGAAGAAGTAGGGGGTGACGTTGTGGCGTGGCGTGAGGATCTGGCGGGCGGTGCCCTCGAGGTCGAACGAGGGCGCGTCGAGGATGACGGCCACGCGCTCGAGCTGACTCGGACTGGTGATCAGCTCCGGCTGTCGGGCCGGGATGAAGTAGCAGTCGCGCTCGCTGGCGTCCTTGTAGCGTTCGTTCTGCCGGGGCCGCAGGCTGATGAAGTCCCAGGTCTTCAGGCTGCCGCGGTTCATCAGGAAGACGGCGCCCGGGTTGGGAAACTCCTCCTGCGCCGCGGCGACCGCTTCGCCGAAGGCCAGGTTGAGGATCGGATAGGCGTTGCCGACCACGCCGCCCTGGCGCGTCGTGGACGACCATTCGCTGACGATGGCCAGATAGTCGCAGTTCTCTGGGTTGCGGAGTGTCATCGGCACTTTCACTCGCTTTGCACCAGCGGGCTGCCGCGCGGTGGTAGGATCGCGTCCGGCGCTGGGGCCGAAGGCGGGAGGACGTCCACCTGCCGTGCCGGCAGCGAGCGGAACCGGCATGGCCTGCAAAAAGACCACGGGGTGGACTGTCAGCATAGTGACCGCGCCCCCGACCCGCAACGCGCCAGTTCTGCTGTGACGCTTCATTCTTTCGCATCGGCGCGAAACGATGAATCGTCCGGCGCCGAAACTCACCCCGGCGCCGTTCGGTATAACAAGGGTACCGGTCGCGTCGCGGACAGCCTGCGGCGGCGGTCCGGGCGGTTTGAGGATGTCTGCTCATGCACGCTCGTTCGTTCCTGGCGCTGCTCGCGCTCCTCGGCTCCGTCACTGCGCTCCAGGCGGCGCCGGTGACCGACAAGGTCGGCCAGTCGATCGCCGACATCACACTGCGCCGCGGCGACGGTTCCTCCTGGCGGCTGCACGACCTCAAGAACACCAGGGCCGTGGTGGTCGTGTTCCTGTCGACCGAGTGTCCGGTGTCGACGAGTTACGGCCAGCTCCTGTCGGACCTGGCGAAGCAGTACGGTCCCAAGGGCGTCGTGCTGGTCGGCGTGGTGCCCGGTGCCGAGCCGGCCGAGGCGGACGAGCTGGTGAAGGAGCAGCGGCTCACCTTCCCGGTGCTCGCCGATCCCGGCATCGTGGCGGTTGAGGCCTTTGCCGCCCGGGTCACGCCCGAGGTGTTCCTGCTCGATTCCAGCCTCACGCTGCGCTACCGCGGCCGGATCGACAACGCCTACTCGCAGCGCCTCAAGCGCAACCTGGAAGTGACCAGCCACGACCTGCGCACCGCTCTCGATCAGCTCCTCGCCGACAAGGCGATCAAGACGCCAGTGACCGAGGCGGTTGGTTGTGGGATCGAACGCCCCTCTCAGGCCAAACCGGCAACGACCAAGCTCACCTATTACCGCGATGTGCTGCCGATCCTGCAAAACCGCTGCCAGGGCTGTCACCGGCCCGGCGAGGTTGGCCCGTTCGCGCTGATGACGTACAAGCAAGCGCTCAACTGGGCCTCAGACATCAAGGAATACACCCAGTCGCGGCAGATGCCGCCCTGGAAGCCGGTCGACGGCGTCGCCTTCCACAACGAGCGCAAGCTGAGCGACCAGGAAATCGCAACCCTCGCCGCGTGGGTCGACGGCGGGACGCCGGCCGGCGACCTCAAGGACGCGCCCCCGGCCAGGAAGTTCACCGACGGCTGGCAGCTGGGCACGCCCGACCTGGTCCTGACGCCAAAGGACGAATACACGCTCGACGGCACCGGCAACGATTCCTTCCGCTGTTTCGTGCTGCCGACGAACCTCCCCGAGGATGCGCACGTGATCGCGGTCGAGGTCCGGCCGGGCAATCCGCGCGTCGTTCACCATTCCTTGCTCTTTCTCGACACGGGCGGCAATGGCCGCAAACTGGAGCAGGAGGCGCAGACCAACCAGGCCGCGACCCTGGCCCGTGGACGCCAGCTCAAGGACTTCGGCCCCGGCTACTCGGTCGCGATGGGCGTCGGCTTCGTGCCGACGGGGGCACTGAGCGGGTGGGCGCCAGGCCAGATGGCCCGCTATCTCCCGGAGGGGGCTGGCTACTTCCTGCCCAAGGGGGCCGACGTGGTCATGCAGCTGCACTACCACCGCAACGGCCGTGTCGAGCACGACCGCACCCAGGTCGGCCTCTACCTGGCGAAGAAGCCGATCCAGAAGCGCTTCCAGAGCATCGTCATCCGTGGGAACTTCCTGTTCATTCCGGCCGGCGACGCCAACTACAAGACCGACGGCAGCGTCTGGATCAAGCAAGACTGCGATATTTACACGATCATGCCGCACATGCACATGCTCGGCAAGGAGGTCAAGATCACGCTGACGCCGCCCGACGGCAGCGCCCCGCGGACGCTGGTGGCGATCAAGGACTGGGACTACAACTGGCAGGAGACCTATGTCCTGAAGCAGCCGATCCACGTCACCGCGGGGACGAAGCTGACCATCGAGGCCCGCTTCGACAACAGCGACGCCAACCCGAAGAACCCGCACAGCCCGCCGAAGATGGTCTTCTTCGGTGAGCAGACGACCAACGAGATGCTGTTCGGCTTCATCGGCTGCACCTCGGACACGCCGGGGCGCATCAAGATCGAGCGGCGCAAGCCGACGGAGCCGGCGGCGACGGCCAAGCCGGGGGAGTGAGCGGCGTTGATGTATCGTTGCGCGCGCCGCCGCGCAGAGGCTGGGTCTCCTCATCCCGACGCTGATGGTGGTGGCTGTCTGGATAGCGTGGTATGTCTTTCGATCGAAAGGATAGAGAGAACCAACAGGGTCCATCCCCCATCCGTGACTACGCCGCCGAGTCGTAACTGACTGTCTCAGTCCGAGGTTGCGGCTCAGGTGGTTTGATCGGCAGCTGCGCCTTCAGCTGAGCAGGCATGTCCGGGGAACTCCAACTCCACTGCAAGCGCCGGTCCGCCGCCAAGCTCACGGTGATCTTCCCGAACGTCTCCTTCCACCGGCCACTCACCACCAACCCACGCAGTACCAGCATCCCTTCCGCGTTCGGCTCTTTCCAATAGATGCTGTTCCCTTTCAGCCGAAGGTTGATCACCCGACGAATCGCGCTTTCGATCGCGCCGCTTCCCACCGGTAGCCCGCGCCGCCGATACCGCGCATACGACAAGTGTCCAGACTCCCCATGCCGCCTCAGGTAGTCGATCTCGGTCCACACCGGCGACTCATCCGTCGCGTTCGCCTCGATCGCCAGGCGCTCCAGTTCCGCCACCACCTTCTGCCAGCCGCCCTGCTTCAACCACTTCCGCAGCTTTTTGAACACCCGCTGACGTACCTCATCCCCCACCAGCATTCCCAGCGCCAGACTCACATGGTGCACCGCATGGCACCAATCCAGACCGCATGACACCTGTTTGGCTTTCAGACCAACTCGACGAATCACCCACTCCAGACGCTCCCACACCCAGGGCGCCCCATCCGCACGAAAGGCCACGACCTCCGCCTGGGCCGCCCCGACCTGGTGCAAGCGCAGTGCCAGCAGTTCCATCAGTTCGTCCGGCCCCGCAAACGTCCCATCGAGAATTGGTTTGGTACCTTTTTTCAGGCGGCCCTGGGCGTCCATCTCGAACACGATCAGCTGCTTGGGCTCACGCCAGTCGGTGTGGAACCGCCGTTTCTGCTGCTTTGACGGGCCAGAGCCACGCTGCTTGCGGGTCGTCGTACGCAGTTTGGTACGACCACCATCGATCATGGCAGCTAACCGTTTCCCATGGCCATCCCCAGCGGGCAGGCGGCCCGCGCGGTAGAGCAGCAGTTCCCGAGAGCGATAGGTCAAGGCCGCCTGGCCTGCGAACCGGCCCAGCCGGTGTACTTCCTTGACGGTCAACTTCACACCCCGTTCGGCCAACTCGGCTTGAACCGCTGCGTAGGAAGGCAACAACGCCGCCAACCGTCCCACGTCACGCACCAGGGCAGGGCTTTTGCCTTCCTGAATGCCCAACAGGCCCAACTCCGGGTAGAGGCCGCTGCCTTTGAGGCCACGCCCTTTTCCCGTCCGCAGGATAGGAGCGCAGTAGAGTGTGGTGATCCACACCAGCAAACCGCCGAGCAACCGCAGGCGGAGGGGCCGGCGTTCGCCTGCCCGGAACCTGGCGGTGCCGGCGTCCGTACTTCTGGCGGCTACTTTTTTTGAGCCTCCTCGGCGAATGCTGCGGCAGCGGTCGCCTGGGCCAACAGGCCTGCGACCACCTGGTCAGCCATCTGCTGGAAGGCGTGATGGACGGTTTGTTCCAGATCGGCAAAGGCCTGCGGTTGCTCACGCAAGGTTTGCAGCCAAGCGGGAGGGAGGGACTGCAGACGCTGCTGGATGTCAGCCAAGACAGGCTGGATACCAGTCAGGGGAGTGGCGGTCTTGTCGCCGACGCGAACGTCCATGGTGCAGCTCACTGCGGTGCGGAGAAGCTGATTCGCCTGCGGCCCGGCTCTTGCTACCATACGCTCCGGCAGGCGCTACGCTACCCCATTTTGGGGATGGACCCCCTGCTGGCAGAGTTCGAGGATCATGGCGGGTTCGAGCCAGCGGCCCAGGTCGCCCTGGACCTGCTGAAGTGCCTGCCGAAGTCGCTGGAACACGAGACACCTCCGTGCGAGACCGCGAGAAGTGGGTCTGAGCAGAAGCATTGTTCCCTGGGCCAGCGACTTGACAAGGGGCGGGTCGAAGCGAATAATCTGAACATGCTGCTGCGGAAGGGGTTGCGGCTTAAGTTCAGGCCATTCTACTCCCGACCCCTTTGTTTTTCTCCAGCCCCGTCATTTGTGCAAGTGTAAAAAAGTGACTCCTCCCTTGACATCGCCTGCGTAGAGAATCGCTCGAGAAGGATCAAGACTGAGCGCACTCACCAGGGTGTCTCGCAGTAGCACCACCTCACCTTCTCGTCGCCCCGTTTGAACATTGAAGATGGATATTTCAGAAGCTCCTTCCACCGCACTTTGAACTGCCAGCGCGACATGCGATCGATCGGATGCAATGGAAGCTGCGAGGACGAGATCGCGAAATGCAACTAGTTCGCTCAGTTTCCCAGTTTGCAAATCGAGCACCGAAAGCATGCCACCAAAACCTGAGACAATTGGCTCATAGTTTCGATCTGGAGAAGCTACTATAAGCAATGAGGTGGATCGGTTGACGTAACTCACCAACCGGATCAAACCCCAAGGAATGTCTCGCCGCTGGCGTACGGTAGAATCCTTGCCGAGTATGGCGATTTCGCTCCTTCTTACCACGGAGGGACTGATTCCGACAGCCACACCTTCATGATCAGGAGAGCAATCAACCGACGTGGGCATTCCGCGTGGAAAAACCATTTCCGGGTTTGCTGTCCCGGATTTGGTATTCCACATACGAACTTGCCCACGGCCTGTCGTCGAGCCATCAACGACTTGCTTGTCGATCGAAACGGCACTTCCTGCTGCAAGTAGACTCCCATCCCGCGAGAACGAAAGACACGCCATTGGATTAGTCAGAAGCTCATCAATGAATTCGTGTTTGAGCTTTCAGCTTGAGACGTCATACAAGCGTATGCATCCATGCGGTTTGAAATCCCCTAAAAAACGAGTGACACCAACAGCCGCCACCTTGCCATCTCGAGAGAAAGTCAAAGAGAATCCACTCTTGCCACACTCGGCAACAACTGCTGCCTTGCGTCCAGTAAGTTGGACAGAATGCAATTTAGCGTCTGCTCCAAGAGCGAGAACGCAACTGCCATCTGGACTGCAGGTCACAGCAGTTATCCTGATGCTTTCGCTCTGGAGCTGGAGCCGCTCTGGATCTGCACCTGAGGAGAAGGACGGTGCGAGCAGGCACGATGCGACTGCAACTAAGAGCATTGTAACGACAGAATACAGTCCGAATCTCATAAGTGAATCTCTGTGCTGGAGCATGCGTTACCATGCACTACCGCCGAGCGCTGGCGATTTGTTGCTGTAGAAATGCTGTGACTCGATCTGGATGCCGTAATCTATAAGTGTGCCAAGCGGTGAGCACAACCTCATCAATCCACCTCCACCGTTCCGCAAAAACCTCAAACCGTCCGTATGCGGGTACAAAACCCGCTCCTGGTATCGAGGTCCCACCAGTCATTGCCCCTGGCGTGAGGCCCTCGATGTGCCCTTTGAATTCGTCAAGAATCGGTTGAAGTACGCGCTGCTGCTCATATCGAAGCAAGTCTCGGTTTCCAGCCATGATGCATCTGGTCCCATCAACGATGTTGCCCGAATTGATGAGACGATTTCCACTATCAATTGTACGCCAGGCGTTTAAGGCTTCAGGGGAAATTGCATCGCCGGCATTTACCAGCGCTTGCAATCCACCGTAATGATAGGCCAGATGCTGCCACGCAACATCCCGAAAGATCGCAGTGTTTCCCCATGCGAGAATCGCGAACAAGTCCCCAATCCGAGTACCAAAGACTTGCATCCGCATCCCCAACTGGGCAGGCAATGCGGCATTCCTCATTCCCACACCAATATCGTGCGAGACGAATGCTGTATTACCTGCCCAGAGATACAGTTCTCGATTGGCCAGATGCATTTCTGCGTAAAATGCTGAAATCGCTCTGTTGTTGTCGACAAAGTGCTGGACCGTGGTTGGATTTGGATGCGGCAGGATGGAATTCGCGAAAGCTTGCCAGTTAGCGGCGGTCGCGGTGGCCGGATTGAACCCTTGAGGTAGCGGAGGAACGAGGCCAGTCGGATCCACTAAAGTTGCCGGGCTATTCGTTTCATAGCGGAACGTATCGAGGTCGCCAGCGAGGAAGCCAAGAGGGTCAGCTTGCATCCACCTGCCCAGTTCCGGTGAATAGATCCGATGGCGCTGGAGGCCCAATCCTACGCTGTTGTCAAAGAACATACCTTGGAAGCGCACGCTCCAGTTGTAGGCATCGCTGGTCGAACTCCATGCGGAGGTCAATGAGGAGGCAACCCCATACGAGGTGTAGATCCACCTCTGGGCGACGCTTCCGCTGTTGCTCAACAGGGCAGTGACGTTGAAGTTCGCGTCCTGAACTGCCCAAATGCGTTCATCGAGCGAACCGTTGCTGTCGGTGTCGCGGTCGCGCAGGATCAGCGCGTCAATGTAGACGATGCTCCAGACGTTCTGCGTGACGGTATTGCCACTGACCTGCTCCTCGATGACCTGCCAGTTCGCTGAGTAGTAGAGGTGGTGCGCGGTCGCGGCGTCCTGCACGACCAGGTGCCACAAGGCATCATACGCGAAGGTCACCAGCGTTGTCGAACCATTTTTGACCGCGACGACCCGATCCCACGCATCGTAGATCAGCGTCCGACCCTGTTCGTCGGTTGTAGTGTTGCCGTTAGCATCGAAGGCCAGACTCGTTGTGCCGACTGCCGTCACCTCGTTCTGACTGTCATGGGTGCGGTTGACGGTCGTGCCGTTCGTGGTCACACTGTAAGCGTCCGACGGAAAGCGTTGTTGACGGTCGTGGTAGCTTCGCCTTTGGTCCCTGCACCGGAGGTGTCCCATGCCTGGCCGTCGCCGTCGCCGCACCGATCCCGCCAAGGAAGCCTACTGGCGCGACCTCCTCCAGCGCTGGCAGACCTCCGGACTCTCCATCCGCGACTTCTGCCGACGACACCGCCTCTCCCAACCCTCCTTCTACGCCTGGCGACGCACCCTCGCGCAGCGCGACCGGGATCGGGCGGCGGCCACACCCGCTCCTGCCACCCCCACACCCACCTCTCCAACGGCCGCCAACCGCCAGTCTGACTCACACCGCACTCCTGGTCCGCCCACGCCAACCGCGGCCGCTCCCACCGCCACACCCCTGTTCGTCCCCGTCCGTCTCCGAGCCTCCAGCGCCCCCACCACCAGTGTCGGCAACGCCACGCCCTTTGAACTCGTCCTCCCTTCCGGTCTGGTGCTGCGCGTCCCCACCGCCTTCGATCCGGTCGCGTTGCAACGACTGCTGGCCGCCCTCGGCGCCACGTCGCCGGAGGTGCCATGCTGAGCTTCCCCGCCTCTGTGCGCCTGTACCTCTGTACGGTGCCGGTCGATTTTCGCGCCGGCTTCGATCGACTCGCCGCCCTGGTCCGCCAACACCTGGGCGGCGACCCCTTGTCCGGTCACCTGTTCCTCTTTCGCAATCGCCGCGGTGATCGCCTCAAGGCGCTCTACTGGGAGCCCTCGGGATTTGCTCTGTGGTACAAGCGTTTGGAGATCGGCACCTTCCAGTGGCCCACCGCCTCGGCCAGTCGCGCTGCGGTCGGTGACGCTGGCGTCGAAATCACTCCGGCCGAACTGGCCATGATCCTCGACGGCGTCGACCTCAGTCGCGTGCAACGGCGACCACGCTACCAGCGCCCGGCTACCACCTCCGCCTGAGCGCGACACCTGCCGACGGCCTGATTGACGTACCGCTGTCACTCCACCTTTCCCAGGTGCTACCACCGGTCCGCGCCGCGGGAAAAACTGCCGCATACGGTCACGTGTATGCAATCAATTTGGTTGGCTGAGCGTCAGAGAGATATGACGCCGGCCACTTCAGACACACCCGCACCGCCTGCGGCCGCCACTGGCCGCGAGCCGGATCTGCCCAACAGCGTTGCTCTGCTCAAGGCCGTGGTGTGTGAGCAACACGCCACCATCACGGAACTGCAGCGTTCCCTCGACGCGCTGCGCGCCCGTTTGGAAGCCCTGCTGCGCCGGGTCTACGGACCACGTTCGGAACGCCTGGCTGAGGGGCAGAGTGTGTTGTTCGCCGATGCTGACGTGGCTGAACCGCAGGCGGAGAACACTCCCGTTGACACGGTTGAGGACGACACCCACCAACCGCGCCGCCACAAGCATGGTCGCAAGCGCCCCGCTCAGGAACTGCAGCGCGTGACGGTCGTCCACGAACTGAGCGAAGCCGAACGACGCTGTCCGTGCTGTGGCGCGGTCTGCGCGCACTTCAGCGATGAACGCAGCGAACAATACGACTATGAGCCGGCCAGGGTCTACGTGCTCGAACACGTGCGACGCAAGTACGCGTGTACGAACTGCCTGGCACACCTGAAAACCACCGTCAACGAACCCGCGACTGCGCCTGCGCCTGCGCCTGCGCCTGCGACGGCGCCTGCGACGGCGCCTGCGACGGAGGCGGCCGCGGCGGAGGCCGGAGTGAATGTGGCGTCGACACCGCCAGGAGTACCACTCCCACCACCGTGTCCAGAAGCGGCGGCGACGCCAGCGCCGGCGACGTGGGCCTCCGTCACTGGAGCGGCAGAAGCCCTGACGACGGTTGAGGCGTCAGAGCGTACTCCGGCCGTGGCGGCCGTGCCGACGCCCACGGGTGGCGGCGCCGTGGTCCCGGTGTTCGTCGTGCCGCCCACGGTCAGTGACCTGATCATCACCGCTCCCAAGCCGGAGTTGCCCTGGCCCCGGGCGCTGGCTGGCCCCGGGTTGGCGGCTCACATCATCGTCAGTAAATTCGCGGATCATCTGCCACTCTACCGCCAGGAGCGGATCCTGCTCCGTTCCGGTGTGGTCCTGACGCGCTCGACGCTGTGCGAGTGGTTGCGTCACGCGGCCGAATTGTGCAAACCGTTGTATGAGCACTTGCGTGACTGGATCAAGGGTTCCCTGGCGATCCACGGTGACAGCACGCCAGTGCGGGTCCAGGACCCTGGTGCGGGCAAGACCCGCGAAGGCACGCTGTGGGTCTACCTGGGTGATGCCGAACATGCAGGTGTGGTCTACGACTATACGCCGGATCGCACGCAAGAACGTCCGCAGTCGTTCCTGCTTGGCTACCGCGGTTACCTCCAGGCCGATGCGGCGTCGAGTTACCAGGTGGTCTACAGCGCGGGGACGATTGTCGAGGTCGCCTGCTGGGCGCACGCCCGCCGCAAGTTTTTCGAGGCGCGAACGAGTGCACCGGTGGACGCACACCTGGTCCTCGCCATGATCAAACAACTGTACCAGGTGGAAGCCGATGCGACAGCGGCGGGCACGACCAGGAGACTGGGCCTGATGGAGTTGTGGGCGTTGCGCCTGCGCTTGCGGCAGGAGAGGTCACTGCCGGTGCTCAAGGAACTCAAGAAGTGGCTGGACCAGGCCAAGGCTGACCTGCTGCCGAAGAGTCCGCTGGCCGAAGCCGTCAACTACGCGTTGAACCACTGGGCGTCGCTGGTGAGATACACCGGCGCGGGGTTCCTGGCGATCGATAATAACCCGGCGGAGCGGGCACTGCGCGCGGTAGCAATCGGCCGGCAGAATTGGATGTTCTTTGGATCAGACAACGGTGGTGAAACAGCGGCGGTGCTCTACTCGCTGGTGCAGAGTTGCAAGCAGCTGGGCATCGAGCCATTCAGCTATGTGAAGGCGTTGCTGAACGCGCTGCCGCGGTTGCCACCCGAGACGGAGTGGGCACGTCGGCAGGCGGCGCTGGACGCGTTGCTGCCGCATGCCTG
>JADMIO012423499.1_pt1 | contig 10514 bp, 12 predicted proteins | sample 8958161 | NCBI WGS metagenome assembly JADMIO01 (sample SAMN16585339, study PRJNA669376) | soil metagenome | isolation source: Crop rotation soil | place: USA: Cullars Rotation, Alabama | collected 2011
TTGCAGCGCAAATAGGAACAATACCCGTAATCGCCGTCATGTTTAATAAAATTTCCATTATTTCACTGGCTGCAAATTTAATTTCAATTCCCGTATCCAATATTTCACTCGCCCTGGGATTCGTTATGGTTCTATTCTCAACATTCTCTCCATGGATTGCCGGGATATTTGCAGCGTTCAATAATTTTTTGATGTTTTACCTTTTGAAGTTTGTGGCTTTATGTGCTAACATGGATTTCGCTTTTGTTGAAACATACAGTGTTGATATACTTTTATTCTTGGTATACTACGTTATTATTTTTTTACTTTTTACGCTCAATAAAACAAATTATAGGTCAAGGCTGGTTGTAATAGCTTTGTTCATAGCAAATTTTGTTATGTTAAAATCAATTTTTAACGAAACAAATAAAGCTAAACTGACTTATCTTGATGTCGGTAATTCAAATTGCAGCCTCATCTCAATGCCGCAGGGGACTAATATTTTAATTAATGCAGGTACTTCGAAAAGTAATTATAATAGCGCGGAAAGAAATGTAATACCATACCTGAAAGCTCAGGGTATTAATAAAATTGATCTTCTTGTTATTACTAATATAGATAAAGACGAATTGATTAATTTAAATTATCTGATATGGAATTTTAGAGTTGGTAAAATATTAATGCCGGCGTATTTTAAACCATTATTTGAAGATAAATATATTAATGTTTATTTCAAAAAACAAAACATCGAATTTATAGAAGATTCAAAAATCCTGAACCAAAAAGGGAATTTCAGAATATATCTTTACTATGATAAGGAATTGAAGGGTGAGTCAATGCTGGCGCAGTTCGTTTACGGAACCCAGAGCTTTGTATTTGATGATTCGGAAAATGACTATGAAGATTATATGAATTATAAGATGGTAAACCCACCCCAGTCCTCCCCAAAGGAGAGGGAGTCCGAAGTTAACAATACGAAGACACAGGTACTCCGACTGCCATTATCCGGTTCATTTGCATATACATCTGCTGATTTTATTGCAAAAACAGATCCGGAGTATGCGGTAATTTCTTACTCTAAACCAGAAAAGAGGAAGAACACAGACATCTTTTCAAGATCACTTGAAAGTGTAGGAATAAAAATTGAGAAAATAAATGAAACAGGGGCTATAGTTTTTGAAACTGATGGGAAGACAATAGAAATGGTTGAGTGGAAGTAAATATATATTCTCACCCTGAGCCTGTCGAAGGGTGAAGATATTGTTGGTGAAAACACAACATCGGCGGGTAGTAGTATATGAAAATTAAATTACTTCCCGAAATGCTTTTTAAATACCAGCAGATCACCTTTACCTGTTTTAATTTTTACGGAATCTGATACCGACACATTTAAAGCTCCCTGGCGCTTCCCAAACTCAAGGCTCTCATTTTTCAGTGTCCATTTAAGTCCCTGCGTCGTAATATTCCCTGCTTTTGGTATTCCAATAATTGAAACGATCTCACCTTTTCTATATTCAAATTCTGTAACCTTACCGGAATAGAATATTTCAAACTCATTATCAACAAATCTTATATTGCATTTCCTTGAAAACTTTTTCAGGATGCTGAAATTATTTAACGTATGGTCGATCCGTTTGCCGCCATATCCAATGACAGTGATGCTCTTCAGCTTCATTTTCAAAGCAAGGTCAATTGCTTTTTCCAAGTCGGTCTTGTTCTGGTTGATAACCTTCTTAACATGTACTTTTTTGTTTCTGTAGTATGTAAGGACTTGCGGTAATATAGAATCGAGGTCACCTATAATGAGATCAGGTACAGCGGAATACTTTTTCATAGTATTTGCTGCCCCGTCACATGAAATAATTGTATATTTCTTAGCCGGCGAATTTAGTTTTAAGAATTTATCTAAAAGGTTCTTGCTAAATTCTCCGTTACAGACAACCAGGCAATCTTTTATGGAATTACTTTTGCCATTTGCCGTCGTTCTCTTCAAAGTATAATTACGGAAGCATTACAGCAGCGGAAATAACTGTTGTCCACAGCCCGCCCCTGTCGCCTTCAGTAGATTGTGTTATATTGAAAGTCTTATATATCTGTCCGCTTGCTTTATAAGCCTGTTCGCGTTCATCCCATGCTGTCTCCGGGTCAAAATCCAGGCCTAGTGTTGTTGCAAGCATCTGTGCGGCTATGTCTTCGGCGTAATCGCCGGCTGTCTTTTCATTTTCGCCGAACGGATGATGTTCTGAAATATACCCGTACTGGTTGCCGTCTTTTGGTAATGCGACTCCGATGGAGGAAGCTATAAGCCTGTTAGGTTCATTGGTAGAATTCCTTGCCATAACGCAGAACGTGATCATTCCGGGCTCTATAAGCTTAAGCCCTTCCTGTGTAGAGAGCCTTTTGCAGCCTGCGGGGAAAATACTTGATACTGAAACCAGGTTGCATTTTTCAATGCCCGCCATTCTTAATGCCAGCTCAAATGACTGTAAATAATCCCTGTGTTTACCGACTCCTTTTGTGAAAAAAATCTTACTGGGTTTGAACAATTTCTTATCTCCGGTTTTTAATGTTTTGGATGTATGAATTATGGGATGTTAAATCTGCACAAATATAATAATTTATTATTTATTACGTTATGTATATTTTAAATTATTGCGGAACTATCTTAACGAATTTTCTTTTGCCGACCTTAAGTATAAAATCATTATCAGCATTTACAAGATGCTTGTCATCGGTAATTTTCTCCCCGTCGATTGTCACGCCGCCCTGTTTAATAAGCCTGATAGCTTCCGATGAAGAGCTTGCCATTTCTGATTCTTTCATTAATGTTACAAGCTTTATTTCGCCTTTGTTAACAGTGAACTCCGGAATATCATCGGGGATCTCTTTTTTTACAAAGATAGTTTCGAATTCATTTAAAGCGTATTTAGCGCTTTCTTCATTATAGTATTTCTTTACAAGCTCATAGCCAAGTCTGACCTTTAAGTTTCTAGGATTGGTATTAGTATCTGCAAGTTCACTCTTTATTTTTTCAAGCTCATCTTTACTAAGATCTGTACACAGTGTAAAATATTTTAATATCAGGTTATCAGGAATCGACATTGTCTTACCGAATATATCCTTTGGCGAATCAGTGAAACATATCGCGTTGTTAAGCGACTTGCTCATTTTTTCAACACCGTCGGTGCCTTCAAGCAGTTCCATTGTTATGATACACTGGGATTCCTGTCCATACGCATACTGGATATCCCTGCCAACCAGCAGGTTGAATTTTTGGTCTGTGCCGCCAAGCTCAATATCGCTTTTTATTGCAACGGAATCATACGCCTGTGATAGGGGATAAAGTATTTCGTGGAGACTGATAGGCTCATCTTTGGATAAGCGTTTTTCAAAATCATCACGTTCTAACATTCTTGCAACTGTGTAATGGCTCGCAAGCTTAATGACATCACTGAAAGTCATTTTGTCCAGCCACTCTGAGTTATACCTTATCTCAAGATTATCTTTTAAAAGTATCTTTGACGCCTGCTCAAAATAGGATTTACCGTTTATCCTGGTTTCTTCAAGTGAAAGCGAGGGACGTGTCTTATTTTTTCCTGAAGGATCACCTATCATAGCAGTGAAATCCCCAATAATAAGAATTACTTTATGTCCCAGATCCTGGAAGTCACGCAGCTTTTGCAGTACAACACTGTGCCCGATATGCAGGTCAGGACGTGAAGGATCACATCCAAGCTTTACAGTAAGTGGTTTGTTTTCTTTAATGGATCTCTCTAACTTTTTAACAAGCTCTTCCTCCGGTATTATTTCAACCGTATTCTTTTTTATAAGCTGAAGCTGTTCTTTAACTGACGGGAAGCTCAATATGTTTTATCCTGGTTTAAAATGAATTCTTAACTCGTTTAAGCTGTCTTTGGACATCAGCTTTTTTAATTGATTCTCTCTTGTCGTATAACTTTTTACCCTTTGCGATACCTATCTCAACTTTAACAAAGGGACCTGAAAAGAAAAGCTTCAGGGGGATCAAAGTAAGCCCTTTGTCCTTCAGCTTATTCTCGATCTTCTTTATCTCAGCATTATGAAGAAGCAGCTTTCGGTCCCTTACCGGAACATGATTGTTAAGGCTGCCGAATTTATATTCAGGTATATTGGAATTAATAAGCCATATTTCACCATTTTTAATCCTTGCATAAGCCTCCTGTATACTGCCTTTCATGCCCCGCAGGGATTTTATCTCAGTACCTGTTAATGCTATGCCTGCGTCGTATTTGTTCAGAATCTCGTATTCGTAGTACGCCTTTTTGTTTAAGGTAATTACTTTTTCGCTCCGTTTTGCAGGGGTGACCTTCTCTTTTACGTCGTTTTCTTTCATGATGAATAACAAAAATATCCATAAAACGCATAGAATTCAATTGAAATAAGAATCTTCATTCATTGCGAGGAGCGCAGCGGCGCGGCAATCCTGAAATAGAACAATAAAATTCTATTATATTTGAAATACCTCTCCTTCCCCTTTCCTTATAGGAATGGCACAAAGTGGGCGGGGGTGAGGTGTAATGTTCAAATTTTATATAATTTAAAACTTATGACTGTTAAAACATTTTGTGTAAATCCATTTGAAATGAATTGCTATGTGTATTATGATGAACGATCAAAAGAAGGTATCATAATAGATCCCGGCGCTTATACTGATGAAGAGAAATGGGAAATAGAGAATTTTATTAAAAATGAGGGGATCAATATAAATCTCATTTTAAATACGCACGGACATATTGACCATATTATCGGTAACGACTGGGCTAAAAAACTATTCAATGTTCCTTTATTAATGCATAAGGAAGACCTTCCTTTAATTAAAAAAGCATTGGTCCAGGGCGAGATGTACGGAGTCGCATTTCCTCAGCCGCCTGACCCTGATAAGTTCATTGATGAGTCAGATGAGATCAAATTCGGTGATACGGTTTTTAAGTTAATCTATACACCGGGACATTCACCGGGAAGTCTATGCTTTATAGATGAGAAAGAAAAAATAATATTCGGCGGCGATGTCCTGTTTAAAAATTCTATCGGCAGAACAGACCTTTGGATGGGTGATATCGATGTACTTCTCGATTCGATCAATAATAAAGTTTTTAAGTATGGTGATGAGTATAAGATATATCCCGGGCACATGGAAGAAACAACTATAGGGGATGAGAAGAAGTATAATCCGTTTTTAAGATAATAAAAAGACCTGACAGGTTAAAAAACCGCCAGGTCAGGAAAATATCAAGATAAAACTAAAAATTTATTTGGATGAGTGTAATGCTACTTTGTTGCCTTCTGTATCCGTAAACATGGCCATATAACCTATTTCAGGGGTGATCTGTGTTCTTGGCATGACAACTTTACCGCCGGCTGGTGCAATACGGTCAATAATAGCGTTCATATCCGGATTAGCATTCAGATATACGACTACACCATCCATTGAAGGTTTGTGCATTGGTCCCTGAACTAATGAACCGCCGACTTTTCCGCCTGCGTTATCAGCCGGGAAACCTACCATTTTCATCCCGTTCATTTCAGGCCATTCGTCCATAGTAACTGCAAAGACTGTTTCATAAAATTTTTTTGCTCTTGAGATATCAGTTGCAGGAATCTCAAACCAGTTTAAAGCATTTGTGTTATCCATGTTGTTTTTTTGGTTTTAGTTTAATGAAAAATGTTAGTTGAAAAGTTAATATAAATCTCTTAATAGTGCGGCGACTTAAAGCCGCAGTCGAATATATTATTTGACTAAAAAATATTGTAGGATGAATTAACTAAATTCATTGTTTCAGCTTTTGGGGGAGCATCAAGTCCTTTTGCCTGCAGTTCTGAAGTAAACTTTTTAAATGATTCAAGCCCGTTGAGTACTTTTTGGCCCTCATCATTTTCAAACATAGCAAAATGCATGAAAGACCTTCCGTCTTCAGCAAGAAAAACGCTATATTTAATTTCTTTATTATTCAGTTTCCGCAGTTCTTCCATAACATTAGAAATATTTGCTTTGTTGGTTTCAACATAATCCTGTTTAGCAGTGTATTGAACTCTTACTATTTTCATATGATTTTTGTTTAATTGTAATGTCTTTATTATAATGACGAATGAAATATGAAAATCAGGACAGTCAGCAAAAATAATAACTAATTGTTTATTTTGTGTTAATTTTTGCTGTTGGTTTTGTATATATCCACGCCAGCCAGAGCAATATGAACTGTATTGGAAGCCTGATAATAGCAATCCAAAGCCCGGGATGATTGTATATCCAGTAATTTATTGCCATTTGAATATTTGCAGGGTAAACGGCTATCAGCAAAGCTATCAAAAGCCATGCTCCTAAACGCCTTGTTGGTTTTGGTACCAGTAAAACTCCAACGATCATTTCACAGATCCCGCTGAGGTAAACAAGCTTTAAATGCCATGGCAGATATGGCGGCATGATCGCTAAATAGAAATCAGGTTTTATGAAATGCATTATGCCCGCAAGAATATAAAAGAACGCCATTACATAAACAAAAACAGCTTTTGCTTTTAGCATTTAATATATGGGAGGGCAGAGATATTATTTAAATCTATTCTTACTGCGCTGTCGGAAGAAACGAATCAGAGATCTTCTTGATCTGGCTCTGGAGATCTGAATTATTGAACTCATTCGTTGTAATGATCCTGAGCATGTAAACATAATTGTTCGGCGCATCTACAAGCTTGGTTCTGTAATATGAAATATTCTCGGTGTACTGAGCATCTTTATATACTGCTGACTTTGAATCATATGTATCGGCATCTGAGCTTGTGTAATCCCCGCTTTTGGAAGGAATGTTAAGACTAACATCTTTTTCCATAGTGTAGATAAAGTCATCAAGATTTTTTACAGTTGTAAGCTTAAATGCCAAAAGCATTATCGCGCAATGTTTGTCTTTTCTTTCGAAGGAATATGATATGCCGTCTTTATCAGCGGTCTCTTTAATATCTTTGGTTTCCCATCCATCCGGAATGATCATAGTAAACTTAAAAATGGGGTCGTTTATTTCTCTGCCGTCTGATGTTGATGCCTGTATGTTATTTAAAATAAGGGAATTAAAAATTAATATGAAGGAAAAAATAAATATGATAATTGACTTCAATATACTGTTGTTAAAAAGATTTTAAAAAAATAATTAAATACTGTTAGGGCAGTTTTTGTTTCATTGCCTGGTACTCATTAGTAAAGAGCCCCTGCGTTGGGTCGGGTGGAGGTTTTAACGTGCTCAGCTCTTTTCTTGCGGATTGTATCCTGTCTTCAGGAAGAGGGTGTGTCGCAAGGAGCCTGTCCAGGTCTCCGGGGTCTTCGCCTTTTCTTTTCTGTTCCTCACGGATCTTATCAAAGAAAAATGTAATTCCTCCCGGGTAATACTTTGTAGTTTTTAAATACTGGATCGAATAGTAATCAGCCTCAGCCTCATCGTCACGTGAATTTTTAAGGAATGCCAATCCTACAAATAGATTTGAAGCTATCTCGGCTAAAAGGCTTGGATTGCCTCCAAGGATAAAGCTCATAAGCATACTAACGCCGTAATAAGCTGTCAGTCTCTGAGTAACATGCCTTCTTTCAGCATGTGCTATTTCATGCGCCATAACGCCAGCAAGCGTTGCTTCGTTATCGATAAATTTCATCAGCCCGGTATATACATAAACAAATCCGCCGGGTGTGCAAAAAGCATTTACTATCGTATCATTTATAACCTGGAAATTATATGGATAAATATCCTTCTTTTTGATCTTTGGTGAATTATTTAGAATATATTTTCCTACCCCGGTTACATAGTTTTTTATATCATCATGTCCTTCCAGCATGTGGAAGGTCGGGTCCGCTTTTATTTCTTTATCAAATTCTTTACCGAGCTCAACATCATCCTTATCCGAGAAAATATTGGACTGCTCACAGCTTAGAAAGATGGAAGCTGAAACGAGTATAGCAGCCAGCATCATAAATGGATAAAAATTTTTATTGCTGAGCTTACGGTAAATTGATTTCATGACTTTTTTATTTAAACTGTTTCTAGTTCAGTTTTCCCTGTAAATTATAATAGAGCTTCTGCGCGATTTCGTATTCCGGATCAATTTCCATCGCCTTCCTGTATTCATCGACAGCTTCAAACCATAATCCTTTTAATTCAAAGGCCCTGCCAAGATTTAAATGAGCAAAGTGGTATGAATCATAACGTTTGGCTTTCAAAGCAAGCTCAAGCCACGTGATAGCTTCATCATAATTTCCCTGCTGTATCAAATATGAACCAATATCATTATACGGATTCCCGTAATCCGGGTCTATATCTATTGCTTTTTTACATTCTTCGATTGCGCTATCCAAAGCTCCCTGGAAACTGTAAGTCCACCCTAAATAGGTGTGTGCTTCAGGGGTCGGATAATAATCTATTGATAATTTATAATTTTCTACCGCTTCAGCCAAGTTGCCTGACATTTGGTATTTATATGCTTTCCTCAGGAATTCCTGTGCCTTCGATATGCTTGATTCTGTAATCATTTCTTTTCCTTATTAATTTGCAATAATTTCCACATCTACTAATTAAACAGAAAATTTATATCTTTTGTTTCAGCTCAAATCTGTGCAAAATTAAAGAATTATAGTTTTAAATGATACTATATTTTCCAGTATAAACTTGTTTAAAATAGAGCTAATTTTGATTAAAACCAATATTAATTTCTATAATTTGTCACCCTGAACTTGTTTCAGGACATTTGAACCTTCAAAATTAATTTTATGGAAAATTTTTGCTTACATTGTCATTAGGTTCCAAAGGAAATGTACACAAAGAGAATGTATGAATAATTCCGCAAATAAAAAAATAGATCTTGGACTAATTCTTGGTTCCGGAATTGATATATCAGATGATCTGGTCAGGGATAAAAAGATAATATCAGAGGAGAGCTCAGGTATCCACAACAAGATCGTTTACACCGCGTCAATTGACGGAAAAAGGATAATTGTCTTTAAAGGAAGGAAACACTTTTATGAAGGGTACAGTCTCGATGAGATCTGCTCAAACATTAACATCGCTGCGGAACATAAAGTAAAGAACATTCTGATCACTAATGCGGCTGGAGGGATCAATGAGAATTTCACAGAGGGTGATATAATGATGATAAATTCCCATATTAATTTTAACTCCAAATTAATAAACAAAAAAAATTTTAATCCTTATAGTACAAGCCTGCGTAATAAATTCAGAAAAGTTTGTATAGAAAATAAAATAAAATTCCATGAAGGTGTTTACGGCAGCCTTTCCGGACCTACCTATGAAACCAAATCAGAGATCCGGATGCTTAAAAAGATCGGAGCTGATGCTATGGGAATGTCAACCGTTCCCGAAGTAATCGAATCATTTTCTTCCGGGATAAATGTCATTGCTGTATCAGTAATTACAAATTTACTGCGTGAAAACCGCATCGAAAAAGCGGACCACAATAACATTGTTTTAACAGCACAAAAAGCCTCTCAAAGCCTTAATTTTGCTATAAAAAATCTCCTTTCTGAATTGAATTAGTCCTAAAAAATGGCTAAATTGCTTTATAATTAATAATTTTAATCAATACATTATCTTTTACAGTCAGCCTGCCATGCATATGGTGTGCCCGGCAGAATATAACAACTTAAGAATATTTTTTCATAATTATATATAATCCAATTAATGGCCAACGAAAGAATTATACCTGTTAATATAGAAGAGGAAATGCAAAATTCGTATCTCGATTATTCGATGAGCGTAATTGTATCGCGCGCTTTGCCGGATGTGAGAGATGGATTAAAGCCGGTTCACAGACGTGTGCTTTATGGAATGAATGAGCTGGGGCTTGCGCCAAACAGACCTTATAAAAAATCCGCAAGAATAGTCGGTGAAGTTTTAGGTAAATATCATCCGCATGGTGATAAGGCAATCTATGATACTATCGTTAGAATGGCTCAGGATTTTTCTTTGCGTTACATGCTTGTTGACGGCCAGGGAAATTTTGGCTCTGTTGATGGTGACTCTCCCGCAGCAATGCGTTACACTGAAGCCCGCCTTGCAAGGATAGCTGAAACAATTTTAAGGGATTTAGATAAGAACACAGTTGACTTCACAGCTAACTTTGATGATACTTTAAGAGAACCGAGTGTACTGCCTTCTATTCTTCCAAACCTGCTTATAAACGGCTCGAGTGGTATCGCTGTTGGTATGGCTACGAATATTCCTCCTCATAATTTAACTGAAGTTGTTGATGGCCTGATAGCTTTGATCAAAGATCCGGCTATGTCTATCGATAAAATAATGAAACACATTAAAGCGCCGGATTTTCCAACAGGCGGAATTATCTGGGGATTTGACGGAGTTAAAGAAGCTTACAATACTGGCAGGGGAAAGATCATTCTGCGAGCTAAAGCCGGCATAGAGATAGGTAAAGGAGACAGGGAAAGCATTGTTGTAACTGAGCTTCCATACCAGGTGAATAAAGCTAATCTTATTGAAAATATTGCA
>JADMIO010787708.1_pt1 | contig 10513 bp, 14 predicted proteins | sample 8958161 | NCBI WGS metagenome assembly JADMIO01 (sample SAMN16585339, study PRJNA669376) | soil metagenome | isolation source: Crop rotation soil | place: USA: Cullars Rotation, Alabama | collected 2011
CTTTCCCGAGGAGCTGCTCGGCGGGCTGGCCGCGCGACGGAGCGCGGTGACGTCGCTCCGCGCCCGCGCCCACGTGCGCAGTCGCCTGGCGACGGTGGGGACGCGGCAGGCGGTCCTCGTCCGGCGTCCCGACGCCGTCCGGATCGACGTGCTGCATCCCTTCGGGCTGGTGCTCGCGGTGGGGGCGAAGGACGGTCGGCTGTGGGCATATCGGCCGTCGGAGGCGACCTGCTATCAATCGCCCGCGACCACCGAGAACGTCAGTCGTCTCCTCGGGGCGCCGGTCGCGCTGCCCGACGTCGTCGACGTACTCCTCGGCCTGCCCCCCGCGCGGACGCCGACCGGAAAGCCGATGCTCGCCAGTGCCGGGGCGGAGTATCGCCTGACGGTGCCCTTCGCGGGTGGCGTGCAGACCATCCGCTTCGCCGGCGATCCGCTGAACGTGGTGGGCGCGGAAGAGGTGCGTGCCGACGGCACGCTGCTGCGGGTCGCGTTCGGAGATCATCAGGACGGCTTCCCGCACTCCATCGACATCCTCACGCCGGCGACCGGGGAGGAGGTGAAGCTGGCGCTCGACGCGGTCGAGCCGAACGCCACGCTCGACCCCGCCCTGTTCGCGCCTCCGCCCGCGCTGCACGTGCTGCCGCTCACCGCGGCGCTGGAGGGGGAGTGAGCGTGCTCGAGGTCCGCGCCCTCGAGACGCACTTCCAGCTGGACGGGGGCGTGGCGCGCGCGGTCGACCGCGTCTCCTTCGATCTCGAGCCGGGTACCGTCCTCGGTCTGGTCGGCGAGTCGGGATGCGGGAAGAGCATGACGGCGCTGTCGCTCATGCGGCTCGTCCCATCGCCCGGCCGCGTCGTCGGTGGGATGATCCGCTTCGACGGGCGCGACCTGCTGGCGCTCCCCGAGGTCGACATGCGGGCGGTGCGCGGCGCGGGGATCGCGATGGTCTTCCAGGAGCCGATGACGGCGCTCAACCCGGTGATGCGGGTCGGCGCGCAGGTGGCGGAGCCGCTCTGGCTGCACGGACGGACGGGACGTCGCGGCGCCTGGGAACGCGCGGTCGCGTTGCTCGGGGAGGTCGGGATTCCGGATCCCGCCGCGCGCGCCCGCGACTACCCGCACCAGCTGTCGGGCGGCATGCGCCAGCGCGTCATGATCGCGATGGCGATCGCCTGCGAGCCGCGCGTGTTGATCGCCGACGAGCCGACGACCGCGCTCGACGTCACGATCCAGGCCGAGATCCTGGGCCTCCTCCGCACCCTCCGCGAGCGTCATGGCATGGCCGTCGTCCTCATCACGCACGATCTCGGCGTGGTTGCCGAGCAGGCGGACGCGGTCGCGATCATGTATGCGGGAAGGATCGTCGAGCAGGCCAGCGTGACCGACGTGTTCGACCATCCGCGCCACCCGTACACGCAGGCGCTCTTCCGCTCGATGCCCGGCGTCGGCGCGAAGCGCGAGCGACTGGAGGCGATCCCCGGCCAGGTACCCGACCTGCTGCATCTGCCGAGCGGCTGCGCGTTCCGCGACCGCTGTCCGCGTGCGATTCCGGCCTGCGCCGAGGCGGTGCCGCCGCTGGAGGAGAAGGCGCGCGGTCACCTCGCCGCCTGCATCCGCGCATGACGCCGCTCGTCGAGGCATGCGAGCTCCGGAAGGACTACTCGGCGCCGCGCGGGCTCCTCCGGCGGGGGTCGCGCGCGGTCCGGGCGGTGGACCGGGTCTCGCTCGCCATCCAGCCCGGCGAGACGGTCGGGCTGGTGGGGGAGTCGGGGTGTGGCAAGACGACCCTCGGTCGCCTGGTGCTCCGACTGGTCGAGCCGACCGCCGGCGACGTCCGCTTCGAAGGTCGCTCGCTGCTCGCGCTCCGCCCCGCCGAGCTGCGGGCGCTGCGCCGGCGGATGCAGATGATCTTCCAGGATCCCTACGGCTCGCTGAATCCCCGCATGCGGGTCGGCACGATCGTCGGCGAGGGACTCGCGATCCACGCGCTCGGGACGCCTGCCGAGCGTCGGACCCGGGTCGGGGAGCTGCTCGAGCTGGTCGGCCTCCCGCCCGATGCAGGCGGCCGCTACCCCCACGAGTTCAGCGGCGGACAGCGGCAGCGGATCGGGATCGCGCGGGCGCTCGCGGTCGAGCCGCGCTTCGTGGTTGCCGACGAGGCCGTCTCGGCGCTCGACGTCTCGATCCAGGCGCAGATCATCAACCTGCTGCAGGACCTGCGCGTGCGTCTCGGGCTGACCATGCTGTTCATCGCGCACGATCTCCGCGTCGTCGAGCACATCAGCGACCGGGTGGCGATCATGTACCTCGGACGCATCGTCGAGATGGGCCCGCGCGAGCGCATCTTCGCTGCGCCCCGTCATCCGTACACGCGGGCACTCCTGTCGGCCGTGCCGGTCGCGGACCCGCGCCGCCGGCACGAGCGCATCGAGCTGTCGGGCGAGCTCCCGAGCCCGCTCTCCCCCCCTGCGGGCTGTGCGTTCCACCCGCGCTGTCCGCATGCGGAGGACGTCTGCCGACGCGTGACACCGCCCCTCGAAACGGGTTGGGACGGCCACGCGGTCGCCTGCCACGTCTTTCCGGCGGCGCGCAGCTGATTTCAGGGCGGGGTTTTACAAGCGACGGGAGACCACCCTATAGTGCAACTCGTTCTCCCGGACGACGGAAGGAGTGGACGGTGGCCGAGCTGAAGGCGACGAACGGCGGCGTGTGGCAGGATGTCCGGGTCTCGCTCGGCCCGGACGCCGAAGTGACGGGCAAGCTGTCGTTCGTCACGCCGACCCGCATCGAAGGGAAGCTGCGCGGCGAGATCCGCGCCTCGGACCTTCTCGTGATCGGGGCCCAGGCGGTGATCCACGCCACTGTGCGCGCGGAGAAGCTCGTCGTCCTGGGTGAGATCCGCGGCGAGGTGCAGGGCGCCAGCCGGGTCGAGATCTGCGCCGGCGGACGTCTCTATGGCGACATCGAAACGCGCTGCCTCGTGGTCCAGGAAGGGGCGATGTTCGAGGGACAGAGCCGGATGGGACAGAAATCGGGCGGCACGCAGGCCGAACGCCCGGTCCTGGCCGGCGTGCCCGCTCCGGTCGAGCCGATCCCGGCGAAGCCGAGTCCGGGTTAGGGAGCTGCAGGGGCGAAACGCCCCGTCCCCGGTTCAGCCCTTGCCCGAAACTTCTTCGGTGACGCGTGCCGCGCGTCCGGAGCGCTCGCGCAGGTAGTACAATTTTGCGCGCCGCACTGCCCCGCGGGTCACGACGTCGAGTCGGTCGACGCGTGGCGAGTGAACCGGGAACGTACGCTCGACGCCGACCCCGTACGAGGTCTTCCGGACCGTGAACGTCTCGCGGTTCCCGCCCCCGCTGCGCCGGATGACCGTGCCCTCGAAGACCTGGATGCGCTCCTTGTCACCCTCGACCACGCGGACGTGCACGCGGACCGTGTCGCCCGGCTTGAAGGTGGGGACATCCTTGCGGAGCTGCTCCGCCTCGATCCGGTCGATCGGATTCATGGAAACAGGCCCTTCTAGCGGCCCCCGCGCAGACGGTCAAGGATAATGGCGGCCGCCGAGCGGACCGAGAGATGGTTCCAGCCGTCGGTCCCGCGGATGGGCTCGAGCACGTCGTCGACGCGGTCGAGCACCTCCCGGGTGATGCCCCATCCCGTTCCCAGGACGAGCAGCTCCGGCCGGCTGCCGCCGTCGATCCGTGCGCGCAGGTGCTCGAACGAGAGCCGGCGCCCACCCTCGCGCGCCGACGTGGCCACCACCCGGGGCAAAATGCCCGTCTCCCGCTCGACGTCGGCGATCGCGGCGTCGAGGTCGGACGACAGGCGCACCAGGGCGAGGGCTTCCTTGCGGGTTTGGTTGTAGGTGGATCCCGGACCTGTCTCCCAGTGTCGCATGATGCGCTCGACCAGGCGGCGGAGGGTCTCGACCGGGGTCGCGATGTAGCAGGCGCGCACGCCGAACGTGCGCGCGAGGCGCCCGAGGTCGTGGACGTCCATGTTGGTCACCGCAGTGGTGACGACGGCGCCGTTCTTGTCGTAGACCGGATGGTGGAGGAGGACGAGGTAGAGGTCGGCCACGGCTCAACCTTCGCGCCAGCCGAGCGAGTGCAGGAAGGCGCGGTCCGCGTCGTCGAGCGGAGCGCGGGCGAGCAACTCGGGACGGCGCTCCAGGGTGAGTCGCAGTGACTGCTCCCGCCGCCAGCGCGCAATCGCCGCGTGGTCGCCCGAGAGGAGCGGGCCGGGGACTCGCACGTTGTCGTAGTCTTCCGGTCGCGTGTACTGCGGATACTCGAGCAGGCCCGTCGAGAAGGACTCGTCCTCGGGGGACGCTTGGTTGCCGACGGCACCCGGCAGCAGACGCACGATCGCGTCGATCACGACGAGGGCGGGAAGCTCCCCGCCGGAAAGGACGTAGTCGCCGATCGACAGCTCTTCGTCGACGTGGGCGCGGACGCGTTCGTCGACGCCCTCGTAGCGTCCGCAGACGAGGAGCAATGCCGGCTCGGCCGCCAGCCGGCGCGCGTGCGCATGCGAGAACGGGACGCCGCGCGGGCTCAGCAGGATCCGACGCGGCGCACCGACGGCGCTCACGTGCGCGATCGCCGCGATCAGCGGCACGGCTTTCATCACCATGCCCTGGCCACCGCCATACGGCGTGTCGTCGACCTGTCGGTGCCGGCCTTCCGCGTAGTCGCGGAGCTGGTGGAGCGACACGTCGACGATCCGCCGCGCGCGGGCGCGTCCGAGGACGCCGCCGGCGAGCGGCGACCCGAACATCTCGGGGAAGAGCGTCAGGACGTGGATGTGCAACGCCACCCTACTCCAGCAGCCCCGGCAACGGCTCGATCACGATCCGTCGCGCGGGCCGGTCGATCGTCCGGACGACGTCGGCGATGACCGGGATCAGGAGCTCGCCGCGCGGGCCGCGGACGACGAGCACGTCGTTGGCGCCGGTCGGAAAGGTCTCCGCCACCGTGCCGAGGCGCTCCCCGGCGACCGTCTCGACCTCGAATCCCTCGATCTCGTGGTAGTAGAACTCGTCCGCGCCAGGCGGTGGGAGATCGCCTACCGCGACCAGGACCCGGCTCCCGACCAGGGCCTCCGCGGCGTTACGGGTCGCCACGCCATCGAGCTGGACGAGGACGAGGGTGCCGCGGAATGCCGACGCGGCGATCACCCGATGCGGCGTCGTTTCCCCGTCCCGTTCCAGCATGATCCGGGCGCCGGCGACGAGGCTCGGCGCGGGGGGGTGGTACGCACGCACCCGGACGGCGCCGCGGAGGGCGTGGGCGGCGACGATCTCGCCGACCGCCACGTCAGTTCTCTTCGACGATCTCGAGGACGACCTTCCGGTTGTTGCGGGAGGCGGCGGCATTGAGGATGGTCCGGATCGATTTGGCGGTGCGGCCCTGCTTCCCGATCACGCGGCCCAGATCCTCCTTCGCCACCTTCAGCTCGAGCACCGAGGCCGTGTCCCCCTGGGTCTCCTTCACCTCGACGGCGTCCGGATGGTTCACCAGCTGGCGGGCGAGGAAGAGGACCAACTCCCTGAACGACTCCGCCATGCTCAGGTCACCGTTGCCGCCGGACCGCTACCCGAGCGCTTGATCAGCTGCGCGACCGTCTGGGTCGGCCGCGCGCCCTTCTTCAGCCACGCCGCCAGCTTCTCGGTCTGGAACTGGATGAAGCTCGGCGAGCGGGTGGGGTCGTAGAGGCCGACCTGATCGATGTAGCGGCCGTCGCGAGGCGACTCGATGTCGGCCACGACGATACGGTAGACGGGACGCTTCTTGCCACCGTGTCGGGCCAGACGGATCTTCACTGCCATGGGTTCTCTCCTCGGTCAGCGAGGCATCCCGGGAAGACCCGGGAGGTTGGTGGGCAGGGGGCCCGATCCGAGTTTCTTCAGGAGCTTCTTGGTCTGCGTGAACTGCTTGATCAGCCGGTTGACGTCGGCCACCGACGTACCGCTGCCGGACGCGATCCGCTTTCGCCGGCTGGCGTTCAGGATGTGGACGTTCCGGCGTTCGGCGCGCGTCATCGAATCGATGATCGCCTCGACCCGCTTCAGCTCGTCCTCGGCGCCGTCCATGTCGGCGCCGCCGACCAGCTTTTTCACGCCCGGGATCATCTTGAGGAGCTCCGTGATCGAGCCCATCCGGCGGACGGCGCGCAGCTGCTCGCGGAAGTCCTCGAGGTCGAACTCGTTCTTGCGGAGCTTCTTGCCGAGCGCCTCCGCCTGCGTGCGGTCGTAGGCCTTCTCGGCGCGCTCGATGAGCGAGAGGACGTCGCCCATGCCGAGGATGCGTGACGCGATGCGCTCGGGATAGAAGGGCTCCAGCGCCTCCAGCTTCTCTCCCGTCCCCACGAAGACGATCGGTTTCCCGGTCACGGCGCGCAGCGAGAGCGCGGCGCCGCCGCGCGCATCGCCTTCGATCTTGGTGAGGACGACACCCGAGACCGGGAGTCGCCCGGCGAATCCCTGCGCCGTGGCGACGGCATCCTGACCCGTCATCGCGTCGGCGACGAGTACGACGTGGGTCGGGCTGACGGCGGCGACCATGCGCTCGAGCTCGGCCATCAGGTCGTCGTCGACCGTCTGGCGTCCCGCCGTGTCGACCAGGACGGTATCGCGCCCCGCGGCCCGCGCCGCCGCGACCGCCTCCCGGGCGATGGCGACCGGGTCCTGTCCCGACTGCACCGCGTGGACCGGCAGGTCGAGCTGGCGGCCGAGCGTCTCGAGCTGCGTGATCGCGGCAGGGCGGTACACGTCGGCGGGAACGAGATACGGTGTGCGATGTCGCTCCGCGCGGAGCCACCGAGCCAGCTTCGCCGTGGTCGTCGTCTTGCCCGAGCCGTTCAGGCCGACGAGCATGACGACGGCGGGAGCCGCGCTCCCCAGGTCCAGCTGCGCGGGCGTCCCGAGGAGTCGGACGATCTCGCGATGGACCAGCTTCAGGAAGTGCTGCTCGGGGGTGAGGCTCCGCAGCACCTCCTGCCCGAGCGCGTCGCGTTTGACGGCCTCGACGAAGTCGCGGACGACGTTCAGGTTGACGTCGGCCTCGAGGAGCGCCAACCGCACCTCGCGGAGCGCCTCCTCGATATTGCGCTCCGTGATCTTCCCCTGCCCTCCGAGCTTGCGCAGCAGGGCATCGAACTTCTCGCCGAGTGATTCGAACATACGCTGGCCAGGGAGGGACGCCGCCGCCGGCAGATCGATTAGCTAGATGAGGCCCCCCGGGCTGTCAAGAAACTCCAACGAACTCGGATGATAAAGCGAGCCCCCGGAACGTGTCTCCGGGGGCTCGCGTCGGCAATCACGTCTTGCCGGATCCTACATCATGCCGCCCATGCCACCCATTCCGCCCGGCGGCATCGCCGGACCCGCGGGCTTCTCCTCCGGCTTCTCGGCGACCATCGCTTCGGTCGTGAGCAGGAGGCCCGCGACCGATGCCGCATTGAGCAGGGCCGTGCGGACCACCTTGGTGGGATCGATGATCCCGGCCTTGATCAGGTCGCCGTACTCTTCCTTCGCCGCGTCGAAGCCGAACGGCCCCTTGCCGTTCTTCACCTTGTCGAGGACGATCGAGCCCTCGGCGCCGGCGTTCTGCGCGATCCAGCGCAACGGCTCCTCGATCGCCCGCTTCACGATGTTGACGCCGAACCGCTCGTCATCCGAGACGGACAGCTTCTCGAGCGACGCGGCCGCGCGGATGAGCGCGACGCCGCCGCCCGGCACGATGCCTTCCTCGACCGCCGCCCGGGTGGCGTGGAGCGCGTCCTCGACGCGCGCCTTCTTCTCCTTCATCTCGACCTCGGTCGCGGCCCCGACCCGCACCACCGCCACGCCGCCGACCAGCTTGGCGAGCCGCTCCTGGAGCTTCTCGCGGTCGTAGTCGGAGGTGGTCTCCTCGATCTGCGCCCGGATCTGCTTGATGCGACCCTCGATGTCGGCCTTCTTACCGGCGCCGTCGATGATCGTGGTGTTGTCCTTGTCGACGACGATACGTTTGCAGCGCCCGAGGTCCTGGAGGGTGACGTTCTCGAGCTTCATGCCGAGCTCTTCGGCGATCACCCGCCCGCCGGTCAGGATCGCGATGTCCTCGAGCATCGCCTTGCGCCGGTCGCCGAAGCCCGGCGCCTTCACGCCCACGCACTGGAGCGTGCCGCGAATCTTGTTGACGACCAGCGTCGCCAGCGCCTCGCCCTCGAGGTCCTCGGCGACGATCAGCAGCGGCTTTCCGGAGCGGGCAACCTGCTCGAGCAGCGGCAGGAGGTCCTTCATCGCGGAGATCTTCTTCTCGTGGATGAGGAGGAAGACGTCCTCGTAGACGCACTCCATGCGCTCGGGATCGGTGACGAAGTAGGGCGAGAGGTAGCCGCGGTCGAACTGCATGCCCTCGACCACCTCGAGCTGGGTCTCGAGGCCCTTCGCCTCCTCGACCGTGATCACGCCCTCCTTGCCGACCTTGTTCATCGCCTCGGCGATGATGTTGCCGATGGTCGGATCGTTGTTGGCCGAGATGGTGCCGACCTGCGCGATCTCCTTCTGCTCCTTGGTGGGCTTGGAGAGCGACTTGAGCTCGTCGACGATCGCCTGGACCGACTTGTCGATGCCGCGCTTCAGGTTCATCGGGTCGTGACCCGCGACCACCATCTTCAATCCCTCGGTGAAGATCGCGCGCGCGAGTACCGTCGCAGTCGTGGTGCCGTCGCCGGCGACGTCGGAGGTCTTGGAGGCGACCTCCTTCACCATCTGGGCGCCCATGTTCTCGAACTTGTCCTCGAGCTCGATCTCCTTCGCGACCGTGACGCCGTCCTTGGTCACGTTGGGCGCACCGAAGGACTTCTCGAGCACGACGTTGCGCCCGCGCGGGCCGAGCGTCACCGTGACGGCATCGGCGAGGGTGTTGACGCCGCGCAGGATCTTGTCCCGGGCGTCCTGATGAAACTTGACCAGCTTCGCTCCCATGTCTCCTCCTTACCCCTCGAGCACGCCGAGGATGTCCTCCTCGCGCATGATCAGGTGCTCCTCGCCGTCGAGCTTGATCTCGGAGCCGGCGTACTTCCCGAAGAGAATCTTGTCGCCAACCTTCACGTCGACCGGCGTGACCTTGCCGTCATCGCCGAGCTTGCCCTTGCCGACCGCGATCACCTTCCCCTGCTGCGGCTTCTCCTTGGCCGTATCGGGGATGATGATCCCGCCTTTGGTCTTCTCCGGCTCGTCTTCGAGCCGCTTCACGAGGACGCGATCTTGAAGTGGCCTGATCTTCATGCCCTGCTCCTTTCCTGACTAAACGCCGAGAAACGCTGATCTTCCGAGATCGCCGGAGGCGGATGAAACCCTCCCGCGGGGCGTTATCGGGCCGGCAAACTAATCACCTGCGGTTTCGTGTCAAGCGCGGGGCGTTCCGCTCAGCCACCGAGTTTCCGCCGCTCCTCCTCGTAGTAGCGGCGGTAGAGCACGTCCCATTCCCGGCTCCCCGGCACGACCCGTTTCGGCATGCGGGCCCGCGCGAGCTGGTCCAGGCGGCCGTCGATCGAGAAGACGTCGGCCAGCACCCGCTTGGCCTCGGCCAGGAAGAGGCGATCGTTGGCGACCCGGCCGAGCTTCTCCTCGGTCACCGCCCGCATCAGGGCATGGGCGAGGTGGGAGAGCCGACCCTCCGAGAGCGTCACAGCGCGAACCCCTTCGCCTTGGCGATCCGCTGCTTGACGAGCTGCTCGACGCGACGGAGGTCGACCTCGTCACGACGGACGCCGGGGGCACCCTGGCGCACCAGGCGTTCCGCTTCGACCATCGCCTGGCGCTCGATCTCCGCCTCCTCGTCGAAGTTCTGGGTGAGGATGGCGGTGAAACGTGCGCGGATCTTCTCCTCGGGGACCGACGGCTCGAGCTGCTTGGCCTTGACCAGTCGCTCGACGAGAGCCTCCGCGACGCGCTGGACCTGCGCCGGCGACGGCCGCATGGGGCGAGAGTTAGACGCCGCCAAGAGGTTTTGCAAGTAGTGGTTTGACTTGCCGAAGTACAGCCGGTATCTCGGCGCGGTATTGAACCTCGCCCCGATCCGAAAGCCTCCCCGGCTCCGGAGCGGCGACACCGTGGCGATCGTGGCGCCGTCGGGAGCGGTGGATGAGGAACGGTTGCGAGCGGGCGTCCGGGTGGTGGAGGGCTGGGGCTTCGAGGTGGCGCTCGGCGAGGCCGTCTTCGAGCGGCGAGCCTACCTGGCCGGCACGGACGAAGCGCGGCACGCCGACCTGCGCCGCGCGCTCGACGACCCGGCCGTGCGGGCCATCTTCTGCGCGCGCGGAGGCTACGGCAGCCAGCGTGTTCTCCCGCAACTCGACCTCGCGGTGCTCGCCGAGCGCCCGAAGCTCGTCGTCGGGTACAGCGATGCGACGGCGCTCCTCGCCGCCGCGGTGAGCACCGGTACGGTTGCCGTCCACGGTCCGCTTTCCAGCACAGTGGGATCCGAAGCTTGGAATTCACGTGACTTGAAGTCGCGGC
>JADMIO010792899.1_pt1 | contig 10513 bp, 6 predicted proteins | sample 8958161 | NCBI WGS metagenome assembly JADMIO01 (sample SAMN16585339, study PRJNA669376) | soil metagenome | isolation source: Crop rotation soil | place: USA: Cullars Rotation, Alabama | collected 2011
TGGTCTTCAACAGACCAGCCAGCCCGGAAACCGGCTCGAGATGGCCGACATTCGACTTGATGGAGCCGATCGGCAGGGGTTGGGCGCGGCGCTGCGCCAGGCCCTTGCCCAGGGCATCGGCCTCGATCGGATCGCCGACCTGGGTGCCTGTCCCATGCGCTTCGAGAAAGAGCAGGTCGGCGGGATCGACCGCAAACTCGCCGTACACCTGCTCGAGTAGCAATCTTTGTGACTCGGCCGAAGGTAGCGAAAGTCCAGTAGTACGGCCATCCTGGTTCATGCCGGTCCCGACCAGCACGCCATGGAGATGGTCGCGTGCCTTGCGGGCTGCCGCCATGGACCGCACGACCACGGCGACGATCCCTTCGGAGCGCACGTAGCCATCGGCGGCCGCATCGAACGGACGGCACAGGCCCGTCGGCGACAGCATCGAGGCGCGCGAGAAGCCGACGTAGGAGAACGGCGACAGGATGAGGTTCACGCCCGCGACGATCGCGGTGTCGATCGTGCCGTTGCGAATCGCCTCGGCGGCCAGGTGAAGCGCCACCATCGACGACGAGCAGGCGGTGTCGATCGACATGCTCGGCCCCCGCAGATCGAGGGCGTAGGAGATCCGGTTCGCCATGATGCTGGGCGAATTGCCCGTCATCATGTGAACATCCGCCGCCGAGGCGTCGCTGAAGAAACGAGCGACATGGTCGACGGACGATGCGCCGACATAAACGGCCGTGTTGCTGCCCGCCAGGCTCGATGGCCGAATGCCGGCATGGGCGAGGGCGTCATAGACGACCTCGAGCAGATGGCGGTGCTGCGGATCGACTTGCTCGGCCTCGCGTGGGCTCATGCCGAAGGCGGTGGCGTCGAAACCCCAAATGTCATCGATCACGCCGGCCGCGAAGGTGTAGCTCTTGCCTTTCTGGTCCGGCGAGGGGTGATAGAAATTCTGCGTCGAGAAACGATCAGGCGTTATTCGCGTCACGCTGCAACGGTTGTCGCGCAAAAGGCTCCACAGCTCGGCACTGTGTCTTGCGCCCGGCAAGCGACAAGCGAAGCCGACGACGGCTAACTCGCTCTCCAATTGCATCCACCCACTATTTTCGAAATTTACGACGGTGCCCCAGCCACCGTCGTGCCGTTTCGCAGGTTGCCTTCCCAATGCCCTTCCGTGCGAAAGCGGCGGCCCTTCCGGCGTATACCACGGCAGTCATTGGCGGGTTGGTGGCAATTTGCACACTTGCTGGTCGACGTTGTCGCGGACTTTCAGGATACGTCTTGGTCCAACAGATCGACAAAACTCCTAAATATCAGTCGGTTATGTAATAATTTTCAACGTTATCCAGAAGGTGCTGACGATGTTGGCGTGGGCGCTTGCCTCGTAACATTTTAGAGAAGGTTCAATATCTGCAGTGTGCAGGAAAGGTGGCTTTTCCCTTGGCCAACAATGGGTGGTGGCAGGATTTGCTGCACTGCGCTATACTAGGGATCGGGAAAATCCTGAGTATTTTGGGGCCTTGGGGGAGATAATCGTGAAAAAGACTTGGATCGTGTGCGCAGCGCTTGTCGCGGCGCCGGTAGCTGCTGGCGCTCAGGACAAGGGCGATTTCTGGAACGCCATAACCCCGTTTCAGGGTTTCTATATCGGCGCCGGCGGCGGCATCACCACTCCGCTCAGTTCGCCGAACAATGCCTCGGGTGTCGGCTTCGTCGCCGGCGGCAAGGTTGGCTATGACTTTGTCGGTCCCCGTCTGGATCTCGACGTCGGCTATGGCCAGACGCCGCTGAAGATCAACGTTCCAGGCACGGCTCTCATCTACAAGGGCGGGCAGCTTACGACCCTGGTCAACTTGTCATACGACTTCTGGCCGGCAGCGCTCATCACACCGTATGTCGGTGCCGGTCTCGGCCTCGCCTTCGTCGATTCCAACACCGCGCTCGGCAGCACGCAGTTTGCCTGGGATGCGCTGGCTGGCGTTCGCTACAACATCACCGGTTCGTTGACGTTCGGCATCGAGGCCCGGTACGTCGGCACCACCAATCCCAGCGTGCAGGTCGGGGGTCAGACGTTCTCAAGCCCGAACCAAAACTTCACGGCGCTGGCTGGTATTGCGTACAAGTTCGGCGCGCCCGACGCGGCGCCACCGCCACCGCCGCCGCCGGGTGCCGTGGCGCCGTCCTACATGGTGTTCTTCGACTGGGACCGCTCGAACATCTCGGCCCAGGCGCTGCAGACCATCAAGCAGGCGGCCCAGGCCTTCAAGACCAAGGGCAATGCCCGCATCACGGCGACCGGCCACACCGATACGTCGGGCCCGGAGAACTACAACATGGCGCTGTCGCTGCGTCGTGCGAATGCGGTCAAGGATGCGCTGGTGCGTGAAGGCGTGCCGGCGACGGCGATCGCGGTTGTCGGCCGCGGCGAGCAGGGCCTGCTGGTCCCGACGCCGGACGGTGTCCGCGAGCCGCAGAACCGCCGCGTCGAGATCGTCATTCAGTAACGCCGGAGCTGGTGGCTGCGCCCCGCCGGCGTTGGCCGGCAGGGCGCTTTCATGACTTGGCCACGGCGTCGAGGTGTACCGCCAAGCCGTCGAAGTGTTGTTGCCAGGTTGGTGCCGACCAGGTTGCCAGTCGGTCGAGCTGGGCTTGGCGCTGCGGTGAGCTGGCGGCTGCGTATTGCTCAATCGCAGCCAGCCATCTCGGCCCGTCGAGGGGGTCGATGAATTCCGGCACTTCGACACCGACTTCCCGAAATACGGCGATATCGCTGCACAAGACGGGAACCTTGAGGGCGAGGGCCTCAGCAAGCGGCAGTCCGAAGCCCTCGGCGAAGGACGGCATGAGAAGCGCACGCGCGCCGGCAAGAAGACGAGCCATGTCTGCGTCGGAGACGCGGTTGAACTCATGGACGAACGACCGCAGGGCCGGGGTCCTTTCCAGCATGTCGACGACGTTCTCGTTCTCCCAGCCCCGCGCGCCGATTATGACCAGTCGAGGCGCGGCGTCTCGTCTCTTGGCCCTGAGCTCGCGCCAAATGTTCAAGATCAGCAGGTGATTCTTGCGAGGCTCGATGGTGCCGACCATCACAAAATAAGGGTCCTCGATCGCCGGACTGAAGGTCGATTCACGGTGAGTTTCGATCGTGATGCCGGGAGGAGCAACGACGATGGACTTCAGGTCACGGTGTGGTGCGAAGTCCTCCCTGAACGCCGTCGCGGTGTCCTGGGAGTTTGTCACGATGACGTCGGCTAGTCGTGCGGCGGCGATCATCCTGCGCCGGCATGTTTCTTCATCCTCGGGCGGAAAATACTCCGGGAATCTCGTCGGCAGGATGTCATGAATGAAATAGACCAGCCGCAACTTGCCGCTGCGCTTGAGGCGCTCGATCAGCCTGAACCGCTCAATGTGAAGCTGCGAGGGAATGATGTATGTTGCGCACTCCTCGCGCTGTTCCACAGCTCGCGCCAGGCTGCCCCATCGCTGAAGCAACAGCTCGGCGTGGATGCGAAGCGCACGCAGGACGATTCCGGCGTAGGCTCGGCGAGACGAGACTTCAGCTCGCCAGTACTTCGCGATGGCCGCGACGAAGTCAGCGGCCCGGTGCTTGTCGACAATACTGAGGCGGCCGAAGATATCGAGGACGACGAACTCCAGGGTCCCGGACAGATTCGCTATGAAGTGTTCGGCATAGGCCAGTTCCACGCGCGGGATACCTGCAGGCGTCCGTCGCCAGGCGGCGTAGACCAGGCGTGACAGGTCGAGGTATGTGCGGAGAGGCAGATTTCCGATTTGCAAGCCGGACAAGCCTTAGGATGATCGATAGTGTGTATAGCCCGATGCGGGCCACAATTCATGCCGGCGGATAATCCGGTGTTGTCCAAAAAAGAGCGAACTGTTCGCATCGGGGAGTCTCCGGAGCATGACCTCCAGGGCCAGACTTGGTTTGCCATGGACTTCGAGGGCGGACTGCCGGCGGGCCGATGGATCTGCCTGCACTATCGTACGACCCTTCTTGGCGACGCCCAGCGCCCGTTTCTTCGTCTTCGCTCCAAAGGGGCCGAACAGCAGGTGCCGATGCCTGCAGGGCTATTCGGTCGGGCCGAGTGGGTCGGCTATCTCCCGTCAGACCTCGCAGACGTTGCAGTTTCTTCGGCAATTTTGGGCACCCCGTCCTACCGGACGTTGTCGATCTGCGCGGTGTTCAGGCGCGGCCTGGTCCGAAATCGTTTATCGGCGCTCCACGCCTTGAGGCTCTGGTCGACCGGCCGGCGAGCTGAGGCCTGGAATGAACTGCTGGTCGCCTGCAAATCGACTCCCTTGGAGGACTATCATCGATGGCGCGCCAAATCCTTGCGCGAACCCGATCCGGAAGGCTTGGACGCGCCCCCGGAGAACTGGCTCACAGGCCCACATGTGCGGGCGATCGTCGAGGCCGGTCCAACCGACGCCGTCGAGCGGACGCTCACGTCCCTAGAGCATCAACTCTACCCACGTCGGTCGGTGAGGGTCGCCGAGCGCGAGAAACTGAACGGCGATCCCTCCGGCTTGCTGGCTGACCTGGACGACCGCGACATCGTCACCGTCCTACGTCCCGGAGACGTCCTGCCGCCATATGCATTTGCGACCGTAGCGAATTATATGGCCGGCTATCCCGACGCCGATCTGGTCTATGGCGACGAAGAGTCGATCGATGCGCGCGGGCGGTACGTCGATCCGCAATTGAAGCCAGACTGGAGTCCCATATTCCAGGCCATGCGCCCCTATGTCGGTCGGGCGGTGTATGGTCGGCGCGACCTGGCCGCAGCGGGTTTGGGCAAGCCGTGGCCGCCACTCCCTGAAGCGACGAAATCGATACGACACATTCGACGTGTGCTGCTTACCAAAGCCGTCGCAAATGAAGAGGCGGCGATCGCGGGTGGCCGAAGCCACCGAGCAGTGCTTGCAGATCACGCAGCCGCGCCTGCCCCCGCGACCATCGTCATTCCGAGCAGCAACAGGGCGGATCTTCTTCTTGCCTGCTTGCGCAGCCTGCGCGCGACGCAGGCGACCTTCGAGGTCCTGGTTGTCGACAATGGCCAAGATCAGGCCGTCACAGCGGCCGAGTGCCAGGCGGCTGTGGGTGATCATCCCATCCGCGTCCTTCCCATGCCGGGCCCGTTCAATTTCTCGCGTCTCTGCAACGAGGCGGCCGCGGTCGCACGCGGCCAAGTCTTGGCATTTCTCAACGACGATACCGTCGCCACTCAACCCGATTGGCTTGTTCGGCTCTCGGCTTGGGCAACGCGCGCCGAGTGCGGCGCGATCGGGCCAAAGCTGGTCTATCCTTCCGGACTAGTGCAGCACGGCGGTATTGTCGTTGGCCTGGGGGGCTACGCGGCACACATTGAAAGCGGCGCGCCGGGCGACCACTCGGGCTATGATGAACGTCTTCTTGTCACGCATGAGGTGTCCGCCGTGACAGGGGCATGCCTGGTGGTCGAGAAGAAGAAGTTCGATGCCGTTGGCGGCTTCGATGCCGACAGATTCCCCGTCGAACTCGGCGATGTCGATTTGTGCCTACGGCTCGAACGCAAGGGTTGGAAGACGGCGTTGGTGCCGGAGGTAAGCCTCGTTCATCACGAGTCGGCCACCCGTGGACGCACCGACCATGGCGAGGTGCGTTACTCCTGGGAGAAGGCGCATTTCGCCAGGCTCTGGCAGGCTCGCATTCGCGATGATCCGTTCTTTCATCCGGCTTTCTCGCTGATCTCTCCGCGCACTAGGCTGGATGGATAGCAAATGAGCTATCGCACGCCGTCGCGCTACGACCTGCCCGCAGACGCGATCAAAAGGACGCTGGCTAAGGCCTGCGAGGTCGCCGCGTCGTGGCGGGATAGTGCGAGCCTTGCGGTGGTGGAAGCCAGCCTGTTCGGGCCATTTTGGGGGCCATGGCTGCGCGCAATCGCCGCGAAACTCATCAGCCGCCGCCTGCGCGTCCTGGCGCCGCAATTCGATCCCGCATTCTATGTGCGCCAATTCAAGAACCGGCGCCGCCCTACGGTGATGCGCGCGCCGCTATTACACTACGCGCTCATCGGATGGCGCGAGAACAGGTCGCCGGCGCCGGGCTTCGATCCGATTTTCTATCTTCAGGCCAATCCCAGCCTCGGCAAGGCCAGCGATCCGCTACTTCATTATGTGACCGTCGGCGCGGCCAATTCGGCCGCACGCATCGATTCAGAAGGGTCGCGTCCGTGGAGAAACGGTCGCGACGCGGTGTTAACCATCCATCATCCGAGGGGCGGAGGAAGCAACCAATTTCTTGATATCTTCGAGGAAGACCTCTGGCGGAAGGAAAGCAACGTGCTGCGCCTAAGGGCGGTCATTGGCGCGCCCACATTGGGCGTGATCGAGGATCGTGCCGAGAGGCATGGAAACGCGCATCCCTCGGAGACATTCGACTTGTCGACGGACCGCGCGCGCTTGGCCGCGTTTTGCCAACGGCGCGACGTGAAGCGACTGCTGGTCAGTCACCTGGTCGATCGGCCTGCCGAGATGACGAAGTGGATCACGGAACTCAGCCAGCGTCTGGGATGCCCGTACGACGTCATCTTGCACGACTACTACGCTTTTTGCCCGCGGCTCAACCTGGTGAACGGGCAAGGCCGGTTCTGTGGCGTGGCGCCGGTCGAGGTGTGCGTCTCATGCATCGAGCGGGACGGCTCGGACGTGGGCAATGTCGATCCGCTGACTTTTCGGCGGGACAATCTCGCCTTCCTGTGGCAGGCCGGGACCGTGTTCGTGCCCAGCCAGGACGTTGCCTTGCGCATGAGTCCGTATCTGCCGCACAACCTCCAGGTCTGGTCGCCCGAGAACGACGACGCCCTGCCGCCTGAACGCCAGCCGTGTCTGCCGCCGGACGCTGTTCTCGACGTCGGGATCATAGGCGGATTGAACGTTGCCAAAGGCTTGCATGTAGTGGCGTCACTCGCCCGCGCGGCGCGGCTGAGCAATGCGCCCCTTCGCTTCACGCTGGTCGGACCGGCGTCGTCCCGCGCTCTATTGGTCAAGGAGGGCGTCAAGGTCATGGGGCCATACGCCCCGGAGGACGCCGATCGTCTGATCGACGAAGCTGCCCCTCAAGTGGTGTTCCTGCCGGCGATCTGGCCGGAGACTTGGTCTTTCGTGCTGACCATCGCGCTGCGCCGCGGCCTGCCTGTCGTGGCCTTCGACATCGGCGCCCCCGCCGAACGGCTGCGCCGGCTGGGGCGCGGCAGGCTGCTGGACCTCGAACTCGCAGAACGGCCCGACGCCTTGCTCGCAGCCTTCCTGGAACTCCGCAGTCGCTGGTTGAGGAAGTGATGGACTGGCAGGTGCGCCTGCTGGCGGGCCTTGTGCCGCTTCTTCTGCCACCGGTCGCACGCTCGATTTGCGCCCGGGCCGGGCTCGACGATCTCGTACTGGCCGACCGGAAGCGCGGGTTCGACGTCGGGCACTACGAACGATCCGCTGGCCGCCGCTTCCGAAAGCGCGAGGCTGCGCTTTTCCACTACTTGCTCGTCGGATCGCGCATGGGCTTGCAGCCGAGATCCGGCTTCGATCCGGCCGGCTATCTCCGTCGCAATCCCGACGTCTCGGCGGCCGGCTATGAGCCTTTCGCCCACTATTTCCGCTTCGGCCATCGCGAGGGCCGAGCTCCCGATGCCCAGGCCGACGCGCCGGATGACGACGCGCTGCCGCAGCCGGATCTCTCGCGCATGCTTCAATATCGTCCGCGCAGGATGGACGCCCCCACGGTCGACGTCGTGATGCCGGTATACGGCAGTCGTCGGCTGACCCTGCGGGCGATCGATAGCGTGCTGGCATCGCAGCAAGCCACGCCATACGAGCTGGTCGTCATCAACGATGGCGGGCCGGATCATAAGCTGCGCCGCGACCTCGAGCACCTCGCCCAGGCGGGCCATCTCACCCTGCTGGCGAACGAGCGCAATCTCGGCTTCGTCCGCACCGCCAACCGCGGCTTTGCGCTGCACCGCGATCGCGACGTCGTCCTGCTCAACTCGGACACCGAGGTCTACGGGGACTGGCTGGATCGGCTGATGGCCGTGCTGCACGGTTCACCGAGGACGGGCACGGCGTCGCCGCTTTCGAACTCGGCGACCATCCTGAGCTACCCGATTTTCCTGCGGGAGAACAATCGATTGCCGGGAATGGACTTCGCGGCATTGGACCGACACTGTGCCCGACTTGCCGCGCCCCCGGTCGAGCTGCCGACCGCATTGGGCTTCTGCATGGCCATCAAACGCACCTGCCTGGCCGAAGTCGGCCCCTTCGACGAAGAGAACTTCGGTCGCGGCTACGGTGAAGAAAACGACTTCTCGCTGCGGGCCATCGCAGCCGGTTGGCATCACGTGGCGGCCACCAGCGTGTTCGTCTGGCACCGCGGCGGCGCCTCCTTTGGGCTCGAGCGCGAGGCGCGGATCGCCACGGCGCAACAGACGCTCGAGAAGCTGCATCCGGGATATGCCGATTCCGTTCGACGTTTCATCGCCCGCGATCCCTTGCGGTCCGTCAGAGAGGCCTTGGACATCGCGCGCATCCGTGACGATCCGCGTCGCAAGGTGCTATGCGTAAGCGATCAAATCGGTCAGGCGAATGAGAACGCGGTAGTGCTTGTCGCGGAGATTGGCCCGTTTTCTGGCTCGTATCGTCTTGTCGTTCCCAGGATGTCATTTATTTCAAACCTGCCCCGGATCCGGCCCAAGTCCGCCGCGAATGATTTGTGCCGGATCATGCAGGCTTTGGCTGTACAAGAGGTCCGTTTACCGCCGGTGAGTGGACCGATGCCTTGGCTTTCCAATATTGTGCTCCTGGCGGCACGAATGGCAGGCGTTCCCGGCGGGGCTCACACGCCAGTTCGCTCAATTCGGCCATGAGACGATGAGTATCGACAAGGGGGCAGCAGTACCGCCAGCTGCTGCGAGGGAGTTACGCCTTTTTGGCCAACTCAGACCGGGCTTGCAGCTGAAGCTTTCGTCGCCTGCAGTATCTTAGACGTACCACCTGCTTCGCGTAGCGCGCGAAGCACTCTTGTGTAACGTTCAACCAAAGCCGCCTCATCCTTTGGCGGCGGACTGAGGCTGCCGACGAGAATTGCGGCGACGATTACGTCTCTGTCTCCAGTCGTGAACGCGTCACTCATTTGTTTAGTCTACCGTCTTTGCTGAGTTTGGTCCCGTGAGGCGTTCATTCCATAGTGTGAGCTTCTTCACCTTCGACTGACTTTGCCAATCACGGCTACGTGAAGGTGTGTGGCAGGACGCGATGTGCATAGTTGCCAGTTTCGTCGTCAAACAAATACAGGACAGAGCATCAAATGGGCGTGGATCTTGTGAAGCTACCGATCGACGGAGTCATTTTGATTACGCCCTCAAAGTTTGCCGACGAGCGGGGCTTTCTTTCAGAGACCTATAGTATGCGCCGGTGGCGTGAGTGGGTTGGACCTCTTCAGTTTGTCCAAGACAACCACACCTATTCGGCTGCCGCTGGGACGATTCGGGGTTTGCATTTTCAGATCCCACCTGTCGCGCAGGGCAAGCTCATTCGCGTACTTCGCGGCGCCATATATGATGTCGCCGTCGATATCCGCAGCGGCTCGCCGACTTATGGTCGCCACGTCGCTGTCAAGTTGAGTGCCGCAAGCTGGCAACAACTATGGGTTCCGCCCGGCTTCGCTCACGGCTTCTGTACTCTCGAGCCGGAAACGGAAGTCGAATACAAGCTCACCGATTACTACAGTCCGGATCATGACAGAGGGCTTGCGTGGGATGATCCGTCGCTTGCGATCGCCTGGCCCATTCCCCGGGATGCGGAGCCGTGCTTGTCTCCTAAGGATCGCGCGCAGCCGCGCCTCGTCGATTTGCCCCCGTACTTCACTTGACCTGACATTCTGGGGATGATTGAGGGATTCTGTCGCTTTTGGCTCGCTTCCTAAAGCTGTTAGGATGGAAGCACCCGATAGCTTGCCCATCATGGGTTGAGCTATGTGAACTGTGGCCGTTCTGATTGCCCTATTGCATGCCGCTGTCGAAGCCAGTCTTTGTCTGCCTTATGGTATTTGCTTTGGTCGGATGTTCTCTTCCGTCAGCAGGTCCCACGGTTCGCCAGGTCGAAGGTTCGGCAGATCCCAATCTCGACTTGTACGTGGTGAAGGTCACCCCGAAGGTCGTTGGCGCGCTGGCGTCGTTCAGGACCCAGGGTTTTCCTCAATCACTCCGTTTGCAAAGCTACCAGCCTAGCGTTGCTCTTCAGCCGGGCGACGTGATCAGTGTCGCCATATACGAAGCAGGCGGCTCACCGCTCTTTGGCTTTTCTGGAGGTGGGGCGGCTGGAGCTCCGGGTGCTCCCACGCCTCAACCCAGCGGGGCAGCCCAAGCGACCACGCTCCCTCAGCAAATCGTCGAGGCCGACGGCAAAATCCTCATACCTTTCGTCGGTTCGGTCCAGGTTGCAGGGCGGACGCCAGCCCAAGCAGGGAAAG
>JADMIO011456630.1_pt1 | contig 10513 bp, 10 predicted proteins | sample 8958161 | NCBI WGS metagenome assembly JADMIO01 (sample SAMN16585339, study PRJNA669376) | soil metagenome | isolation source: Crop rotation soil | place: USA: Cullars Rotation, Alabama | collected 2011
CGCGACAACTTGTCCACGTGGAATTCTAAGCTTAGGATCCCAATGTGCTGGAAAGTGGTCCGCCTCCTCCTCTCCGCCGCCTGCCTCGCGTTCGCCGCGCCCGCCGCCCGCGCCGACGAGCCGCGCCGCGGGTCGAACGTCGTGTTCATCCTCGCCGACGATAGGGATTAATTGATGGATCCCTTGACGTGAGGCGTCTCAATTTGCCTTGTTTTCGGGGATGAGTTCGAGACGGTCGGGATCTGCGTGATCTGGGAATCGGGTCAGTCTTCGGAGGATTAACTACATGCTACTACATCTCGAACCCGAGCGGGGCAAGACAGAACTCGATGCACTCTTCGTTTCACCGAGGCGACCGGCTGCCATCCAGTTGAAGGGCTTTGAATGGGGTGCTTGGTTCGGGTCCAAGAGGTCGCAGGTTCGAATCCTGTCAGCCCGACTAACATTTCCGAACGAGTCCCCTCCCGACCGGGAACTTGGGACTCGGGAGACTGCACACCACCAATTCCACCACTCGCGGGCGGCATATCGGGGCGGCCACTCAGGGCACGACGACCCGTGGGGCCATCATACAACGAGATTGGTGGCGGGGTCGCCCCGAACGTCGCCACTCCGCCCGACACCCGGTTCACCGTCCGTTTCCCCCAACTCACCGGCGCGAACCGGAAAAACATCCGCGCGTTCAGTCGGGTGAAGAGTGTCGCCACGACTCCCAAGTTCCCCGGCTGCGCCGCCAGCGGAGCCAATCGGTCCAGGACCGCGAGCGCCGCGTTCACATCCGTGCCGGTGGCGTCCCTCGCCGGTTCCGTCTGCCGGCGCGCGATCCCGAGTTGCTCGTCGAGGGTCCGCTCCTGCTCTTGTAGGTGATCGAAAATCTTGGAGACGGCGCGGAACTGGTCCGGCGTCGCCGCCAGTGCCATGTTCTCCTCGGCCAGCGCCCGCTTCCGACGAGCCTCCGCGAGCGACCCCTCCAGGGCCGCGACGACATCCAGTGCCGGGCCGGCCTGGGCTCGCTCGTTCCGGGCCAGTTCCTGGAGCCGGCGGCGGAGGCGGTCTCGGAACCCCGAATCTAGAACCCGGAATCACTCGCTCCACCTGCCCCGGTTCGACCGGGGAGCGAAGCGCGTCGGGGCGGCGATCCGATCGGCCTCGGGGTTGATGATCACTTTCGGCTTGCCGTCCGCGCGGAGGTCGTCGTCCGTCAGTTCCCGCGGCTGGAGCTTCGTGAACCGCAACACGTCCCCCATCGACCGTCGCCCGTACTCCACGACCGCCGCAGGAGGGGGTTCCGGGCGATCCCCGTGACCGTCACCTGGTGCCACACGCCGCTCGTCTTGTGCCGCACCCCGCCGTCCGTCCGCTCCCGCCCGGGTAGATGTTCACGGGGATAGCCAGTCCCTGGTCGGCCGCGTATCCCATCCGTCGGCACGACGCCCTCACCGCTTCCCTCGGACGTGCTCGCCTCCTCGCCGCCCGCGGTGCAGGCGCACATCCGGCATCTCGAAGCCCGGCTCGCCGCCCTCGACGCCCGACTCGGCCGGAACCCCACCGACCCCTCGAAGCCACCGTCGTCCGACCCGCCGCACGCCCAGCCGGCCCCGCCCCGGACGCCGACCGGAACGGCGGGTCGGCCGTCGGCGAGGAGTTGCGGTTCCTGGCCGGCCGGATGCCCGGGCGATGGGACCGGGTGCGGGACCGGACACCCACCCGCCGCGGGTTCCGGCGGTCCCTCGGGTGGGTCCGGGCCGAGCCCCCCACCGTCCTCGGGAGCCGGGCCGGGTGCGGTGTGCGACCACGCCCGGGGTGTGCCGGGAGGTGCGGGCGATCGAGCCGGCCCCGTGGACGTTCGCCCGGGTCCCAGGGGCGGAGCCGACGAGCAACGCGGCCGAGCGGGCGCTGCGGCACGCCGCCGGTTGGCGGGAGGCCCGCCGGGGACGGACTCGGCCGGCGGCAGCCGGTTCGTCGAGCGGGTGCTGACGGTGGTGGCGTCGTGCCGCCAGCAGGAGCGGGACGTGTGGCGGTTCCTCGCAGACGCGATTCCGGCGACCAGGGACGGGACCGGGTCACCGTCACTCATCCCCGCAAGCACATCAGCAGCGTGAACGTCTACGGCGGGTGAATACATCCCGGGGACGCCCGCGCCTGGAGGTCTTCGACGGGTTCGACCTCCCACTGCCGGTCGGAACCCTGGCGGTGACGCGACCGGGGTCGGGCGCCCGGTGGTCGACCTCCTGCGGCAGGCTGGGATCTCGTGTCGACTGCAGGGTACGCGCCCGGCGGATCACGTCATTGACCGGTGAGATACCTTCGGGGGGTTGTCCCATCCCCCCGAGGGTTCTCCGATGTCCGACCCCATCGTTGTGCCCGACACGACCGCGACCCGGCCGCCACCCGCCCGCGCGGGGTCGAACGCCTCGACCGGTTCCGAGCCGCCGAGCAAACGGTCGCCGCGTTCTGCGCCGCCGAGGGCGTGTCCGTCCCGGCCTTCGACCAGTGGAAGCGGCAGCTCGCCGCCGACACCGCCGGCCCGGCCGACCCGCCGGCGTTGCTCCCCGTTCGGGTCGCCATGCTGTCGCCGCCGGCCATCGAGTTGGCGCGGCCCGGCGGGGCCGTCCTCCGGTTCCCGGCCGGGGTCGAGTTCGCCATGATCCTGGACGGCATCGACCTGTCCCGGGTCCGCCGGTTCAAGCGGTTCGCCCCGCCGACGGCCGGTTGACGGTTCTCGCTGGCGCGACCGCCGGCGGCCGGCCAGGATCGTGGGCATGGGCGCCCCGCCCCCCGACCCGGGCACGCCCCTCCCGACCGACGTCGCCGCCCTCCAGGGGCTGGTCCGGGAGCGGCTCGCCGACAACGCCCGCCTCCGGGCCGAGGTGGCCGACCTCCGGGGCAAGCTCGACGCCGCCCTGAAGCACCGGTTCGGCCGCCGGCCCGAGCGGGCGACGCGGACCCGCCGGGTGCCCGAGCCGGCCGCCGACCCCGACCCCGCCCCGGCCGCCGGCGGACACGGCCGGGCGCCGCTGCCCGATCACCTCCCGCGGCGGGCCGTCGAGCACGACCTGACCGCCGCCGAGAGGGCGCGCCCGTGCTGCGGCCACGAGCGGGCGTGCATCGGGGTGCAGACCGCGGAGCAGCTGGACTACGACCCGGCCGCCTACGTCGTGCTGCGGACCGTCCGGAAAATGTACGCCTGCCACGGGCGCGACGCCGCGGTCCCGGCGGGCGAGCGGATCACGACGGCCGGGCCGCCATCGGTCGGACCGGTCCCGAAGGGGCGGGGCGGGCCGGGCCTGCTGGCGTTCGTGGTCACGTCGAAGTTCGCCGACCACGTCCCGCCCCACCGCCGGTCCGGGATGATCGGCCGGTCCGGGGTCGCCGTCCCGCCCTCGACCCCGGGCGACGGGGTGGCCGCGGCCGCCGACCTCCTGCCCCCGGTGGACCGGCTAATGCACCGCCGGGTGTTGCTCTCCCGGGTGATCCACACCGACGACACCCCGGTCCCGTTCCGCGAGCCGGGCCGGGACTGCACCCGCCGCGGCCACCTGTGGGCGGACGTCGGCGACCCGGCCCACCCGTACGCCGTGTTCGACTTCACCCCCAGGTACAGCCGGGACGGGCCGACGGCATTCCTGGCCGGGTATGCCGGGGACGTCCCGGCCGACGCCCTGGAGCCGTACGCCGACGTGTACGAGGCCGGGGCGCCGTACGTGTGCTGCGGGGCGCACGCCCGGCGGAAGTTCGTCGCGGCCGCCGACGCCGGGGACGCGCCCGCCGCCGCGGCTCTGGCCCTGATCCGCCGGCGGTACCACGTCGAGCGGTCGCTCCCGGCCCTCGGGGCGTCGCACGACGCCGAGGCGGTCCGGTACGCCCGCCGGCAGGCCGAGGCGGTGCCGGTCTTGGCCGAACTCCGCGGCGGACCCGACCGGCACCGGCCGGGTGTCCGGCCGAGGACGCCGTCGGGGCCGGCGATCACGTGCGCGATGACCAACCGGGACGCCCGACATCGGTACACCGCGGTCGGGTTCCTGGCGGTCGACAACAACCGGTCCGAGCGGGTGCTCCGACAGGTCGCCGTCGGGCGGAACAACTGGGGCGTGGCCGGGAGCGCGGCGACCCCAGGGCCGGGCGGAATCAATGTGCCCAAGAAGGAACTCGTGTCCGTTCTGCACGTGCTACTCCAACCCCGCAGGTTGAAGGTTGCGAAGGGCTTGCAGGCTGCCGTGACTCTGGTGAGGGAGCCGACCACGATCCAGACCAAGATCACGTTGGCAGGGAACGAGACGTTCGGGGCGTGGCGGGAAGGAGCACACGACGACCTGGTTCTGGCCGTTGCCCTCGCGGCCTGGTTCGCGGAGCACGAACCGGATTCCGAATCCTATCTGCGAAACTGGACGGACGGGGAGTGCGAGTCGGCGGCCACAGCACCGCCGCGCAGCCGACTGGGGCGGATCCTCGACGAACTCGGCCTCGATTTGGGTGGAAACTGGTAACAAGCTCCTTTGCCACCCTGAGACCCGGACCAACACCAACGTTACTTGTTTAGCGCGCCCTCTGGCGAACCGGGGGAGCTGATCGCCAGCCAATTTCCTACCCGACCGGCATGGGCGAGCCCGCCTGTCCCAGCTGCCGGGAACTTCTCCAACGCGTCGCCGCATTCGAGCTTCCGGGTCGCCGAGCTGACCCGGAAGCTCGAGGATGCACTCCGCGCGGGCAAGTGGGAGACCTCCTCCTCCTGAAAAGGCCCGCCCAAGCCGGACCCGAAAACCCCCGGTCGCGAGTCGGGCGACGCCCACGGCGCCGACGTCCACCGCCCGCCCCCACCGCCCGGCCAGGTCGCCGAGTGCCCCGACGCCCACCTCCCCGACGCCTGCCCGCACTGTCGGTTCGGGTTCGCAAACCCAGCCGACGGACGGAACCGCACCCTGATCCTGCCGAAGGCGAACACGGGCACGATGGGGCAGGCTCTGGCCGAGTTCGCCGGGTGGGCCGACCCGGACGGACGGAAGGTATTGGTGGTGATCGTGGACAACGCCGGGTGGCACGTGGCCGGGAAGTTGGTCGTCCCGCCGAACGTGGTCCTCTACCACCTGCCGCCGTGTACCCCCGACTTGCAGTCGGCCGAGCCGCTCTGGCCGCTGGTTCGGGAGGAGCTGGCGAACAAGACATTTCCCACCCGCCCTGACGGAGCCTCTGGACCACCAGTGCCGGTGGCTGGCCGGGGACACGTTCAAGGGGGACGTCGGATTCCAGTGGTCTGTCGCCATCTGATGATTACGGATCAACGCAACTCGGTATGACGCCCTCGGCGCGGCCGAACCGGGCCTCGTCCTCGAACCACTCCACGACCCGCTCCCCGGGGCGAGCGGCCACGACCTCGGCGACCCGCCCGGGGAGCGTTTTGGAACGCCTTCTGGGCCTCGGCCGACGCCTTCGGCTGGCGGGGCCGGGGGGGCGGAGGGGCTCGATCCCGAGGGCGTGGAGCAGGTGGTAGACGGCCGACAGCGACCCGACCATCCCGAACTCGGCCTTCAGGATGCGATGGACATCCGCCCCGCGTAGAGTGCAGACCTCGTCGGTCGGGGTCAGCCCGGCCCGGAGGCGGTCGGCCAACCGGGTCCGGGGGTCGACGTCGAGCGGTGGCTTGCGACCTCGGCCGGGGCATCAGTTAGCCCTTCCGGGCCGCTGGCGTTTTGTACTGGTGATCCAGATCCGCACTTGGTGGGCGGAGAGGAGAACCTGGGGGCGTTGCCCTTGGGCCGGTGCCCGGGGAGGGCGAGGCGGACGGCGGTGAGCCGGCAGCGACCTTGGCCCGGAACTCGGACCGGATGCGGGCGGCAAGCTCGGCGGCGGTGGCGTGGGGCTCGACGCACCTGGCAACCTCCTGTCGGTCACGACAGGGTAGTCACCAGCCCGGCGGGATGGAAGCGAATGATCGGCAAATGATCTCGCAAACACGAGCGAAGTTATCGATGCCGACCAGCTAATCCACCGTGTGGTGAGTAGTAACTCGGGTATACATAGCCTGGGTAGCCGTACGAGGGCGTGGGCCAGGGATGACCTACGTACGGTGTGTAGTAATTCGGATAACCATAGCCTGGGTAAACGTAAGGGGATCTGGGCCAAGGCTGACCTGCTGGGAGCAAATAGTAGCCGGTTTCGGTCCACGGCGCATAGACGTATGGAACTCCCATCGGCAGCGGTTCCGGGGGGCGAACGCTTTGGATGGTCGGTATCGCCGGCGGTTGCGGCGCCGACGAGGGGGGAGGCGCCGAGGGCGGTGGCGCCGAGGGCGGTGGCGACGGGGGGGGAGGCGCCGAGGGCGGTGGAGCGGGTGTAAGATAACCCACAATCCAGGCGTACTGCGCACCGCGAACGAACGTGAGTGGTTTACCGTCGAGTTTGAGCTCATCTCCCACGGCCAGAACGACCGCACAGCCCGCGAGCAGTTGTTCGGGGTTGAACAACGCCTTGACTTCGGTGACGTTCAACTCAGCCTGTTTCTTCACTTCTGCGGGGAGGGAACCGAGGTCGATCGTGGGAAACTGTAACGGGTCTTTCGCGAGCATGTCCGTGAGCTTGCGGAAGTCGGCCAGGGTGACGGTCACGGTCGTCGCGTCCGGTTGCTCGGGGTGAGTGAGGGTCGCTACCGCGTAGGTGATTCCCCCAATAATGGTGACCTGGGTCTGACCGGCCAAAGCCGGCTTGTCGGCGAGGGCTTTTCGGGCCGCCGGCAGAAGTTCCGTTGCCCGAACGCCTGCGAAGGCCTCACGGAATGGCACCTTCTTTTCGGCCTCCGCCTTCCGCACCGCAGTGATCAGACTTCCGGTGCCGTAAGGGACCTCGAACGATTCCAGCCCGGTTCCGGTGATCACACCACCCTTCGTGTTCCCGGACCCAAAGTCGAGCATCAGCCCGCGCGGGCGGTTGCCGAGGACCGCGAGCCCGGCGATGGCGAGTCGAGCCTCCTCGCTAACGCTGGTGAGGAACTTCATCTTCACCTTCGTTTTTTCCTCGACGAGCGTAGCGAGCGTTGCGCGGTCGGGCAGGGCGGCGAGCGCCGAACTCCCGACGAGTTCGATCCGGTCCTGCGGCACGCCGTACACCGTGGTGAAGACGCGCACGAACTCTGCGAGATTGTCCACCGTTTCCGCGATCGTTCCGGGCACCAACTTCCCGTCCTTCACGAGGCCCGTGTTCGGGTTCGTGACACCGCGGTACAAGACCGATGGCGGGGCCATCGGCGCGGCCGGGTCGTACTCGACGACCACAGCGCGGACGCCCTTACTGCCGATATCGGCCCCGGCAACGCGGACCGGGGCGGCGGACGCCGTTCCCGCGTGGAAGGCGAGGACGAACGCGGCCAAGAGTGTTGCGGGAGCGGTCGCAGTGAACTTCATGGAGTCGCCTCGGGGTGCCGTATCCAGTTGAGGGTCTGATCCGAGGAGCCCGGACGGCCCGCGCAGATGCCATTTGCGTGGCCATCTGGCATTGTGCGGGAAACCGTCGCGACAAAACGCCCGCATCCTGCGACTCGCGACAGAACCAAGATGATGCCTTGGGCGCCAAGCGCAGGCCGCTCGTGCTAATCCTTTCTCAAACTTCTCGTCAAGGATTGCTGTAGTTGGTAGCGGAGGAAGCCGGTTGCGAGTAAATACTGGCTATTTCGAACGTACTGGCTACTCTCCTCGTTCCGCCTCCTGCCGTCGCTCCGCAAGATGTAGATCGTCTTATTCGCCCCGTCCATGCGGAAGGTCGTACTCCACTCTTTGAGAATCCCGGCCGCTGCGGCCAGCTGCTCCGCCGAATACGTCCGCTTCAGGTACTTATATTCCTCTTGGAGGCGGATCTCCGTCTGTGAGTTGACGCCCTCGGGCAACACCAACGGTGGGAACTCAAGGCGCCCGTCCTTGTCCCGCCGCGTCTGGACGAGTTTCTCGAACCTGGTGATGTCCTCGGCCGTGATCGCGATCTCCTTCGGTGCCTGGAGGAGCTTTTCCGGGCTCACAAGGATGGGCAAGGCCGAGGCCATATCGCCGACGATGTAATGCCGGTCGAAGTTCACGAACCCGACGCGGACATCTCGGTTATACACAAACGGGGCCGTGATATCCTTTTTCAGCACCCCGGGAAGGTGCTTGGTAAATTCCTGTTGGTACTGGTCCTTGCCCACGCTCTCTCGAATCTTGAGCTTTGCTTCAAGGCTTCCGGGAATCCGCTCCCGTTCGGTCAAGAGTTGGGGCAGCGAATCACCGTTGCGCGGCACTTTGTAACCGATCGTCGTTACACCGGCAGCTACATCGATGAATGTATATTCGCCCGTCTTGTCGTCGATTCGCTCCATTTCATACGCGCGATACTGCGCCTCCTGCCGCGGTTCCAAGAAGGTCACGGCGATCGTCTTCCCGGGCTGGGCGTCTTTCCACTCCTTCCATCCCGCGATGCCCTGCCCCTTGGCGTCGAGCGCGCGGTTCAGCATGTCCACAATCTTGTCCTTCTCCGCCGGACTCCGGGCGGAGAAGTGGTTATCGGCGATGAACCAGATGCTCTCGGGCTTGACTTTCTCTCGGTCTGCCTTCTTGTCGGCGCCGTGGAGAGGTTGGCCGCGGAGGAGTTTCCCATAGAGCTCGGCTGCGGAGCCGGTCGCAGCGAGAAGTGCGTCCTCTTTGAGCATGCCCTCTTCGAAGAATCCCCCCTTTGGTTCCGTCGTCGCGATGTCCCTGACATCGAATTGTAACTTGCCGTTCACCACCTCGGCATCGGCCTGGATGCACGCCACCCGGGCCGCACCGAATTCGATCACTGCGAACGACTGAGACGCGCCACGGGTCTCCGGCTGGGCGCCGGCGGTTGGGGGCGCAACGAGCAAGGTGGCGGCGACGAAGAGCGTGTGGACCGAACGGGCTGGCATCTCGAAACTCCATGGGCGGCGTGGAAGAATCGTATCTGTCTTGAGCCACGAGGAGGTCGTGGCGGTGCTACGGGTCTTCCTCGATCTCGCTCGTCGGGCGCTTCGGAGGTTCGAGTTTCAGCTGTACCGTGGGGCCGGCTGGCGGAACCGGGCGCGGACCCGGTGTTGGTGTCGCAGCCCCCCCGCCCTTAGCCAACCTCCCGTCACCTGCTAGAGGTACGCCGGCCTTTCCGCGTATCTCGCCGGCACCCTGCTGCGAGACGGGCGGCTGCGGAGTTGGCGCCGGCCCCACCGGCGAGGAACCCCCTCCAGCGGCGGGCAAGCCGACCGCAGCCGGACCAGATGAGTCCGGCGTCTTGGGTAGATTCGGTTCCCGCTCGACACCTCCCGTGCCATCGCCCGGCTTGCGGGCTTCGGGTGGTTCCGGTGCTGAAGAGGGCCAGGTGAAAACCGCGACCAAGACCCCGATCGCGAGTACGGAGGCACCGATCCTGAGAGCCAGAGGCGGCACGCTCCAGCGCACATCCTCGCTCGCCGTCTCGCGCCGTTGATCGTCCCACCTATTGCTCGCGGCACCCGCTGTGTCGAAAGCTGGCGATTCGGTACTGATGTCGGACGACTTCACCTGCGACCCGAGCGAAGCCGGTGAATCTGGTGAGGTTGGGCTCTCAAGTGTGCGATCGCCGTCGACGAGATACTCGCTGCTCGCGCGATCAGTGTCGTCGGGGCAGTCCTCGTCTATGAGATATGGGAGATCGGACTCGGGATTTTGTTCAGCCATCATTCCCTCCTAGAAGACCTGAGCCGGGGAGGTCATTGTTTTGTCGTTTACAAATCATCATATCCTGGTCTAAAATGGTCGCCTACTTGTTTAACTTATACCCTCGGTCATCGGCTCCTACAAGGGGTATTCCCCAGATCTCCGGAATTCGCTCCGCTTCGCCGATCGCCGGCCGTGCGCGGGCTCGCCTGGCGACATCCGTAAGTAACGGGTGAAAAACTCGAGACGGTCCCGCCTATTTCGAATGGCGTGGCTTCGAAGGACTTTTCCCTTGCGAAGCGAACCAGAAGTAGTTCTATTGACACACGAAGACTGCGAGCAAACCACACAAGCGTGACGGGCGATCTCCTTTTGATGAGACGACAGTCTGCGGCATGATTGGGACGAGCCGAACAAGTCGAGCAGAGTGGTTCCTCCACCTGGAACTCCTGTGGTCTGGAGCCGGCCGCGATCGCCCGGATCGGAAGCACGACTGCAAAAGGTCGGTCCTATGGCGTTTCCCTCTTTAGGTCGGTGCCGGCGTGGGTCCCTGGCGCGGTAACGGGTTGGTTCGGGGGTGTTATCATGAGGCAGGCGGGAGCGGACTGGGCGGCAGACTGGTTCTGGTTCCCGACGTCGGCTTTGTTGTGGTGTCGGACCATCGATCCGCAGTCGCCCCTCCGCCTGCGGGTGTGGGGTCAGGGCTCGAGCGGCGCGGACGTGCCGCTGGCCGAGTCGCCGCGTCAAACTCGCCCGTCGCCGCACGGCTGGCTGATCGGACTGCCGGAGTACGCCAGGGCTAACAGGTGGGCGGTTTCGACCGGACGAATGCCGGATGGGGGGGGGGC
>JADMIO010812973.1_pt1 | contig 10511 bp, 10 predicted proteins | sample 8958161 | NCBI WGS metagenome assembly JADMIO01 (sample SAMN16585339, study PRJNA669376) | soil metagenome | isolation source: Crop rotation soil | place: USA: Cullars Rotation, Alabama | collected 2011
CGACTTCAAGTCACGTGAATTCCAAGCTTCGGATCCCACTGTGCTGGAAAGCGCGGCAGTATAACGGCAGCAGGGCCGGCGGCCCACCCCGGGCTGATCGGCACCGCCACGGCCCGGTGCGCTCCTGGCAGGGAAACTTAATCCGCAGGCCGCTAGGGTGCGCCATGGGGCAGCGAGGGGGCGGCGTGTCCGGCTGGATCATCCTGTGCGATTTCGACGGCACGATCAGCGTCGAGGACGTCACCGACTCGCTCCTGGAACGCCACGCCCACCCGGACTGGCTGGTCCTGGAACAGCGCTGGAAGTCCGGCGCGATCGGCTCGCGCGAGTGCCTGGCCGGGCAGGTCGCCCTGCTCGATGCCGACCGCGGCCAGCTCGACGCCCTGTTCGCCGCCATGCGGATCGACCGTCATTTCCCGGCGTTCGTCGAGGCGGCGCTAGCGGCGCAGATCCCGGTGCGGATCGTCAGCGACGGCCTCGACGTCGCGATCGAGTCCCTGCTGTCCCGCCACCAGCTCGACCACCTGCCGGTCGCGGCCAACACCCTCGAGGCCGCCGGGCCGCGTCGCTGGCGCCTGTCGTTCCCGCACGCGAGCGCCGACTGCCGGGTATCCAGCGGGTTGTGCAAATGCGCGCAGGTCGCCAAAGCGCGGGCGCACGGGAAGAAGGTGCTGCTGGTCGGCGACGGCGCCTCGGATTTCTGCGCCGCCGGCGCCGTCGACCTCGTATTCGCCAAGCACCGCCTGATCGAGCACTGCCGCGCGCAGGGCCTGCCGTATGTGCCGATCACCGGCTTCGAGGACGCGCTGGTCATGCTGCCCGCGCTGGTCGAGGGTACGCTGGTCCCGGCCGCGCCCGCGCGCGACGCTGCGCCCGACATCCTTCCGCGAGGCTGAAGCGCATGCCGGACTCCACCGCGCCCGTTTCGCCGGCCGATCGCGATGCCGCGCTGCTCGCCGACGAGGCGCGCTATTGCTCGTTCGGCGACACCGTCCACTACGCCGAGCCGCCCAAGGTCTTCGCGCGCTGCGAGGGCAGCTGGCTCTTCGATGGCGCCGGCACGCCCTTCCTCGACCTCCAGATGTGGTACTCGGCGGTGAACTTCGGTTATGCCAACCCGCGCCTCAACGCCGTGCTGAAGCGCCAGGTCGATACCCTGCCGCAGCTCGCCAGCCAGTACCTGCATCCGACCAAGATCGAGCTGGCCAAGGTCGTCGCGCAGGACGCGAAGCGCAAGTGGGGCCTCGACGGACGCGTGCACTTCAACGTCGGCGGATCGCAGTCGGTCGAGGACTCGCTCAAGATCGTGCGCAACGCGAAGGGCGGAAAGAGCCTCGTGTTCGCCTTCGAGGGCGGCTACCACGGCCGCACGCTCGGCGCGTCGGCGATCACCTCGTCGTATCGCTACCGCCGCCGCTACGGCCATTTCGATCGCGCACAGTTCATCGAATTCCCGTATCACTTCCGTGCTTCGAAACTCGCCGGCCCGAAGGGCATGTCGAAGGAGGAATACGGCGAGCACTGCGTGGCCAGGTTCGCGCGCCTGTTCGAGACCGAATACAACGGCGTCTGGGATCCGAAGTCCGGCCAGTGCGAATACGCGGCGTTCTACGTCGAACCCATCCAGGGCACCGGTGGCTACGTCATCCCGCCGCCGAACTTCTTCGCCGGGCTGAAGAAGGTGCTCGACCAGCATGGCATCCTGCTGGTCGTCGACGAGATCCAGATGGGCTTCTTCCGCACTGGCAAGCTCTGGGCGATCGAGCATTTCGGAGTGAAGCCCGACGTGCTCGTGTTTGGCAAGGCGCTGACCAACGGCCTGAACCCGCTCGCCGGGATCTGGGCGCGCGAGGAGCTGATCAACCCGGCCGTCTTCCCACCCGGCTCGACCCATTCGACCTTCGCCTCCAACCCGCTCGGCACCGCGGTCGGACTGGAGACGATGAGGATGCTCGCCGAGACCGACTACGAGTCGATGGTGAAGGCCAAGGGCGCGCATTTCCTCGAAGGCCTGCGCGACCTGCAGAAGCGCCATCCGGAAATCGGCGACGTCGATGGCCTCGGCCTCGCCCTGCGCGCGGAGATCTGCGAGGCCGACGGTTTCACCCCGAACCGCGCCCTGCTCGACCGGATGGTCGACATCGGCCTGGCCGGCGAACTCGACCACGATGGCCGCAGGACGGGACTGGTGCTCGACGTCGGCGGCTACTACAAGAACGTGATCACGCTGGCGCCGTCGCTGCACATCAGCACGGAAGAAATCGACCTCGGGCTGAAGCTGCTCGACCAGTTGCTCGCGAAGGCGAAGCGGGCCTGACGGCCGCGGCTGGCGGTCGCCGCACGCGGATGCCGCAGCGCGAAAGCGGGCCGCCGCGAACCAAAAGCTAACACCGCGCGCGCGCGGATCGGAAACACTACGCGCCCTTTCGCGATGGAATCCGCCCGCATGCGTCGAGTCCTGCTGGCCTGCCTGCTGTCGTGCTCGCTCGCCGTCGCCGCCGGCGCGCAGGCGCAGGATGCCGGGACTGACATCCCCGACGTTCCGGTGTCGGCCGCGGATGCCGCCCGTGCCCATGACCTCGCGCTCGTCGTCGTGCGCGGCGTGCAGCCCGGGCCGAGGCTCTGGAAGGTCACCAAGGGCGACCATGTGCTGTGGATCCTCGGCACGCTCTCGCCGCTGCCGAAGCGAATGACCTGGGATTCGCGCCGGACCGAAGGCCTGGTCGCCTCGGCTCAGGAAGTGGTGACCGCGCCCGAGGTCAGCCTCAAGTCGAACGCCGGGTTCTTCGCCACGGTCGCTGTGCTGCCCTCGCTGATCGGCCTGCGCGACAACCCCGACGGAAGGAAACTGCGCGACGTCGTCCCCGCCGAGCTCTACCAGCGCTGGTCGCCGCTGAAGGAGAAATACATCGGCGGCAGCCGCAAGGTCGAGGGCTGGCGCCCGCTGTTCGCGGCGATCGCGCTCTACGATGCCGCCATCGGCAAGATCGGGCTGAGCGCCGACTCGACCATCCAGAAGACCGTGGTCAAGGCCGCGAAGCGCGCCAAGGTGAAGGTCACCACGCCGATGGTGGAGGTCACGGTCGACAAGCCGCGCGCGGCGGTGAAGGAGTTCAAGAAGGCCGGCCTCGACGACCTCGACTGCTTCCGCAAGACCCTCGACCGCATCGACGCCGACCTCGGCACGATGACCGCGCGCGCCAACGCCTGGTCCACCGGCGACGTCGGCACGCTGCGCCGGCTGCCCTTCAGCGACCAGATGGCGACCTGCGCCGCCGCCGTGTCGCGATTGCAGCTGGAGCAGACCCACGGCGTCGGCGAGCTCGACGTGCGGGCGCGCAAGGCCTGGCTGGACGCGGTCACCGGAGCGCTCGACCGCAACGCGGTGAGCTTCGCGATGCTGCCGATCGCGCGCCTGCTCAAGTCGGATGGCGGCTACGTCGCGCGCTTCCGCGAGCTGGGCTACACGGTGGAGGAGCCGGCTTCGACCGCTCCCGCCGAACCTGCCGCCGCGGCCATGCCCTGAATCGGTCGCGTGGCTCGCCTCAGTAGTAGGTGTTCTGCGCCATGCCCATGTCGGGCTGGAACGACGACTTCGCTTCTCCACCCGGGCTCGTGAGCCGGGCGTGCAGCTCGAGCATCACGAACAGGTTGGGGATCGACTGCACCGGCAGCGAGATGGCGTTGAGCCAGCCGCCCTTCTTCTTCAGCAGGAAGCGGCCGTTGCTGATCGCGGGCTTTTCGCAGTCGTTGAACGGTACCGGGTCCTTGTTGCCGCGGGCGATACCCTTGCGCGAGATCGACACCTTGCCGAAGTTCGCCGTCTTGCCCGCCTGGACGAGGTTCCAGGCGGATTCCACGAGGCGCGGATTGACGTTGGCCAGCACCAGTTCGTAGGCCTTCACGACGTCGCGGTCGTTCGAGGTAAGCGTGATCTTCTCGCCGGCCTTGCCGACCAGGCGGATCCTGATGCTGGTGTTGTTCTGGTTGAGGCCCTTGTCCTTGCGCATCGCATCGATCGCCGCGCCGGCGAGGGCGCCGACGAGGCCGCCCGCCCTCACGCGCGTCGCCCGGAACCACACTTCGGTCACGTCGCTCCAGCGCAGCTCCTTGCGCCGGCTGCCGACCAGGCTCTCGATGCCGTCGGCATGGAGGTTCTTGACGCTGCCGGCCTCCCGCCACCAGATGTAGGCGGTGAGCCCGAGCAAGGCCACCGCGGCCGCCATCAGGGCGACGACGGCGCCGGTATCGGCATCGGGGGCGCCGATCCCCAGCGAGCCGATCCATCCCAGGGCGAGGCCGGCCAGCGCGATCAGGACGGCGAGGAAACGAATGGTCCAGGTGCGGCGGACGACGAGCAGGGGCTTGCCGGTGAACATGGCGCGAATCCTGATGAAGGGTCGCGCATGGTACGCGATCGCTGGCCGGCAGGCCCGGGAGCCTCGGAAGCTGGCGCTCTCAGGGCATCAGGGACCGTAGCCCGGATGACAATCCGGGGACGCTGCCGGTTGTCGACTGGCACGCGGGGCGCAGGGCAATCGGAAGTCCGTGGTTCGACAGGCTCACCACGAACGGAATCCCGAAAGGGTCGCCACGAAGGAATCCCGCCCTTGCGAAAGCCCCGGCTCGTCCTCACGCCTGGCGCAGCGCCACCACCGCGTTGAGTCCGCCGAACGCGAACGAGTTGCTGAGCGCGGCGCGCACGGCCTTTTCGCGCGAGACGTTGGGCACGACGTCGAGGTCGCAGGCCGGATCGGGGTCGATGAAGTTCGTGGTCGGCGGCACCACGCCTTCGCGCAGGGCGCCGATCGCGGCGAGCAGCTCGATCGCGCCGGCCGCGCCCAGGGCATGGCCGTGCATCGACTTGGTCGAGGACACCGCGAGCGCGTCGGCGTGCGCGCCGAAGACGCGGCGGATCGCCGCAGTCTCGGTCGGGTCGTTCGCCGGCGTGCCGGTGCCGTGGGCATTGATGTAACCGACTTCGCCGGCATCCATGCGCGCATCGGCGAGCGCGGCGGACAGCGCCCGCGCGGCGCCGTCGACCGAGGGCAGGACGATGTCGGCGGCGTCGGCGGACATGCCGGCGCCGGCGAACTCGGCGAGGATGTCGGCGCCGCGCGCCTTCGCGTGCTCCCATTCCTCCAGCACGAAGAGGCCGGCGCCCTCGCCGAGCACCATGCCGCGGCGCTGCCTGCAGAACGGCCGGCAGGTGTCGTCGGCGGTGACGCGCACCGCTTCCCAGGCCTTCACGACCGGCACCGTCAGGCAGGCTTCGCTGCCGCCGGTCACGGCGAAATCCACGCGTCCGTTGCGGATCATGTCGAAGGCCTGCGCCATCGCGTGGTTGGCCGAGGCGCAGGCGCTGACCACCGCGAACGACGGCCCGGTGATGCCGAATTCCATCGTCACGTGGCAAGCCGGCGCGTTCGCCATCAGCCGCACGATGGTCAGCGGGTGCACGTTCGCCTTGCGTTCGCCGTAGAAGCGGCGCGCGGTCTCGTCGTGGGTGTTCTCGCCGCCGATCCCGGTGCCGATCACGCAGGCGCTGCGCTCGCCGCGACCCCCGGCGCGAAAGTCCAGTCCCGACTGCGCGATCGCCTCGCGCGCGGCGACGAGGGCGAATTGCGAGACGCGGTCGAGCAGGGCCAGGCGCTTGGGATCGAAGTGGGCCGCCGGGTCGAAGCCGCGTACTTCGGCGGCGATCTTCACCTGCAGCAGTTCGGTGGCGATGTTGACGATCGGACCGATGCCGCCGCGGCCTTCGCGCATCGCCTGCCACGACGTCGCGGCGTCATGCCCGAGGGCGTTGATGGAACCGATGCCTGTGATGGCGACGCGGCGCATGGGAGAACTCCGTGCGACCTGCAAGTCGCAATCAATTAATCATCCGTCATCCCGGCCAAAGCCGGGATCCATTTTGATCTTCCTGGAAAGCAAAATGGATGACCGGCTGCGCCGTTGTGAAACTCTTCCGGCATGACCAGCCTTCGGCTGTTGAAGGCCGCCGGAATGACGAGCCAATCCATGGCTAAGCGGGACCGATGCTGGCGGCGTTCTTTTCCGCGACCAGCCGTTCCACCGCCGCGATCAGGCCGCTCACGCTGTCGGTGTCGATCGCCGGATCCTTGTCGGGCAGGGTGATGCCGAAGCGGTCCTCGAGCTCGAAGATGATCTGGACGATGTCGAGCGAGTCGATCTCCAGGTCCTTCAGGGTGGACTGCAGGGTGATCTTCTCCAGCGGGATGTGCGCTTCCTTGGCGATGATCGCGAAGATCGTGTCCTGGGTGCTTTCCATGCTCGCTCCGGGGATGCTTGGGACTTTCGTCGCAGGATAACGCCTTGCCTTCAGGCCGTCTGCGGGCGGCTGGCGGCGCAACGGGAAAAGAACTCGGCCGATCGCGCGGCGACCGCGCGGTGTTCCTGGTCGACCGTCACCATGTGGTAGCTGTCGTGGAGCAGCAGGGTCTCGACGCTGGCCGCGACCCGCGCCTCGACGATCTTCGCGTTGCGCACGCTGGCGACATCGTCGTTCGCCGAATGGACGACGAGGCAGGGCGTGCGCACGCGGCCGAGCAGGCGGCGCACCCGCGAAGACAGCCGCTGGAATTCCGCCAGCGAAGGCCAGGGGTTGCCGGGCAGTCCCGCCGCGGCGCTGTCGCCGGCGAGCATGCTGCCGGCGATGCGCTGGCGCACGCGCTCGCACTTGATCCCGTAGGGCGGCTTCTCCATGAAGCGGCGCCGCCGGCCGATGCCGAGGCTTACCGCCAGCGGCAGCATGAAGGACAGTTTCGCGATCGGCGGGATCGTCCAGCCGTCGTAGGCGAAGGTGGTGCCGTACAGGGCCAGGCCGCCGACCTGCGCGGGCCGCTCGGCGGCAAGCATCAGGGCGAGGATCGCGCCCATCGACAGGCCGCCGACGAAGACCCGGTCGACCTGGCCGGCGAGGCGGTCGGCGGCCTCGGTCACGCTCCGGTACCAGTCGCGCCAGCCGGTCGCGAGCAGGTCGGCCTCGCTGCCGCAATGGCCGGCCAGCTGCATGCCCAGCACGCTGTAGCCCTCGCGCTGCAGGCCCTTGCCGACGAATCGCATCTCCGCCGGCGTCCCGGTCAGGCCGTGGATCAGCAGGACGCCGTCGCGGCCGCCGGGCAGGAAGAATTCGCTGGACTTCATCATCGGCTGCGATCGCTGGGTGGTGCCTGCGTGCGGTGACCGAGCTTGCGGCATGCCGCGTTACGCCACGGTTGCGCCGGCGTCACGAAAGCGTTCTCGCAACCCCGGCCCGGACCTGATCGAACGGAGCGACCCGTCCGGCGATGCCTCGGGAGGAAGCCGTTGCCGGCGATCGCTCATTCCGGTTCGCGGAGCCTCGGCTGGACGTGCGGCTCCACGTTCGCCGTCAGTGCCCCGGTCCCGTCGGTGCCATGGCGATCCTCAGCAGGAACGCCTGGTCGGGCGTGTCCGCGGTCGCGAGCGTCCAGCCGTAACGCCCGCAGAGGCGTCGCAGCATGCCGATGCCGCCGGATTCGTCGGACCGGCGCGCAGGCGTCGTGTTGGCATCGCCTGTTGCAGCGGCGGAAGCCGTGGCCTGGGCGGGATCGGATCCGTCCGGATCCATGGCCGTGGGATCGGATGTCGACAGGGTGATCGCGGCGGCATCGACGTCGAGCTTCAGGTGCTCGCCCCAGGCGCCCCCGGCAATCGACCGGAACAGCAGGCGCAATACGGTCCGCAACAGTTCGGACGGCGCCTGGATGACCGCGTCCGGCGCGCAACGCACCCCGATCGCGATCCCTGCGGCGGCCAGCTCGTCGCGGTATTCGGCGATCACCGCCGCCAGGGTCGCGCCGACATCGACCGTGCGCGGCGCGGCGTCCTGCGATTCCTCCGGGCGCGCCATCAGCAGCAGGGCGTCGAGCAGGATCGCGATCTCGGTGGCGCTGCGGCGCATGCGCTCGATCCGCCGCCGCGCCGGCGCCTGCACGGTCTGCGCGTCGAGCAGGTCGAGCGCGCCGCCGAGCACGCTCAGCGGCGTGCGCAGCTCGTGGCCGGCGTCGGCCGAGAACAGCACCTCGCGTTCGATCGCCGCGTTCACCCGGACCTGGTAGCGGATGAAGGCATTGGCGAGCGCGCCCACCTCGTCGCTGCGGTGGTCGTCGGCGATGCCGTGCAATTCCTCGCCCGGGTCGGCGCGGTCCATCTGCCGCGACAGCCGCAACACCGGCGAAAGCATGCCGCTGGCGAGCATCCGGCCGAGCCACGCGCCGAGGACGATGCCGAGCGCGATCATCGCCAGCAGTTCCTCGGTCAGGCGGCGTTCGCGCGCCGGCGAGGTGGGCAGGCCGCGCACGATCGTGAACCGGCCCGGCGGCGCGGCGCGGATACCCACGAAGCGCTCGTGCCCCGCGTCGCCGATGTCGTGGATGCCGGGAACCAGGTTGCGCAGTTCCGGCGGCGACGTGGGCGCCTGGCCGGGACGGTCGATGTAGACGCTCTTCCAGTCGCCGCGCGCCAAACGCCCGTCCTCGGGATGGTTGGCATGCAGCGCGATCTGCGCATCGAGCTCGGCTTCCATCTCCTCGCGGATCAGGATGTGCTCGTACTGGTCGGCAATGCGTTCGGCGACGAAGGCAAGGCACACGCCGATCGCGCCGCCCAGCGCGGCGCAATAGACCATCACCCGCATGCGCAGGGAGGTCCTACGGGGCAGGAGGCGGGACAATCCGGTATCCGAAGCCATGGACGGTGTGGATCAGCGGCTGCTCCCAGGCGCGGTCGACCGCGGTGCGCAGCAGCGAGACATGGGTGTGCAGGCGCGCCGGGTCGTGCTCGGAATCGCCCCACAGCGCCTGCGCGAGGTCGGCGTAGAGCATCACGTGCGGGGCCTTGCGCATCAGCGCCTCGAGCAGGCGGAAACCCGCCGGAGACAGGCTCAGTGGCTGGTTGTCGCGCATCGCGCTGCGCGCGGTGAGGTCCATCACCAGGTCGCCCACGCGCAGGATCGCCGGCGACAAGCGCTGCTGGCGGCGGTACAGGACCTGGATGCGCGCGGACAGTTCGCGCAGTTCGAAGGGCTTGGTCAGGTAGTCGTCGGCGCCGGCCTCGAAGCCGAGCAGCTTGTCCTCGAGCCGTTCGCGCGCGGTCAGCATCAGGATCGGCGTGGTCCTGCCCTGGCCGCGATAGCGGCGGCAGACCTCGATGCCGTCCAGCCGCGGCAGGCCGAGGTCGAGCACGATCACGTCGTAGGCGTTGTCGAGCGCCAGCTGCAGCCCGCTCTGGCCGTCCGCGGCGTGGTCCATCACCTGGCCGTGCAGCTCGAGGAACTCCCAGATGTTCTCGGCCAGCGCGCGCTGATCCTCGATCAGCAGTACGCGCAGGTTGGCGGTGGCCTGGGTCATGGGAAGCGCCGGGGTCGTTGGGCGCATTGTAGACAGGCAGGGCGTTCGCAAGTTCTCCGCGCCGCCGCCGGGTCGCAGCGGCCGCCCGGCGCGCTGCCGGCGCAGGCTGCTAGAATGGCGCGCCGCCGGAGCCGAGCGCCCGGCCGCCGCACGCCGTTTCCAGACACGCGCCCGTAGCTCAGCCGGATAGAGTAGTGGCTTCCGAAGCCATTGGTCGGGGGTTCGAATCCCTCCGGGCGCGCCAATTCCCTGCCTCCGGACCCGCGGCTCGTACCGCCGTCGGACCTGCCGCGCCGGTGGTGCCGCCGGAGGCTCGCTCGATCGCCGACATCGCGATGCCCGCGGGCTATGAGGACGCCATGGTCACCGTCTGGGAAGACGGCGAGCTCGTGAGCGACTGGACCTTCGCCCAGGTTCGCGAGCGCGCCAACGCGACACGGCTGTAACGGGCGCGTGGCGACGCCATCGGTCCGACGGGAAAGCGATGGCGGCTGATCGTCGACTTGCGGTGCGGCGTGCGTCAACCCTTCGCCAGCCTCCCAGCCAGTCCACCGGCCCGCTGCACCGGACGTCCCAGCGCCGCGTGCAGCGCGGCTTCGCTGCGCCACAACTCGACCGACACTCGCGCCCGCGACAGCGCCGTGTAGAGCAACTGCCGCGACAGCACCGCGTTGTCCGGATCGGGTGCGAGCAGCAGGGCGACGCGGTCGTACTCCGAGCCCTGGCTCTTGTGCACGGTGATGGCGAACGCGCTTTCATGCGGCGGCAGCGTGTCGGGCGAGTGCGCGCGAATGCCTGCTTCGTCATCGCCCGATTCGAACCACACCCGCAGGCCGCCGTCGGCGTCTTCCAGGCACAGGCCGATGTCGCCGTTGAACAGCTTCGCGCCGTAGTCGTTGCGGGTGACCATCACCGCACGGCCCGGATACCACGCGTCGCCATCGGGCGCGCGCCAGGCCGCGCGCAGGTGGCGCTCGATCGCGGCGGCGGCGGCCAGCGCGCCGAAGGGTCCTTCGCGCAGGGCGCACAGCAGCTGGCGGCGGGAAAGGGCGTGCAGGGCTACGCTCGCGACGGTCGCAGCCGCGGGTGGATCTGCCGGAACGATGGGCGGGAAAG
>JADMIO010814669.1_pt1 | contig 10511 bp, 8 predicted proteins | sample 8958161 | NCBI WGS metagenome assembly JADMIO01 (sample SAMN16585339, study PRJNA669376) | soil metagenome | isolation source: Crop rotation soil | place: USA: Cullars Rotation, Alabama | collected 2011
TGCCACCGCCCGCGCTGACGCCGCTCGCACCGCCGCCACCGCCCCCGCCGGGCGCCATGCCGCCGTTCGGCACGGCACGCCGCCTCAGGTCCTCGAACCCGAAGCGCGGCGACCGCGTCCTCGGTCCGCGCGTCTCGTCCTCGACGATCAGGTAGCTCGTGTAGGGCGTGACGATCCCGAACCGCTTCGCGAGCCGGACGATCTCCTGCTCCAGCTCGCCCGCCGGCGCGCGGGACACAGGGCCGCGCTGCACCGCGCCGAGCCTCGCGTCGACCTCGCCGTGCAGGCGCAGCTCGTCGAGCAGATAGCCGACGCGCCGCACGGCCCACAGCCGCGGCAGGAACTCGTGACGGGTCTCCGTCTCCGGAAGGCGCACCTCCTCGACGACCTCGCGCGCCTGGCCCGCGACCTTCCCGCGCAGGCGGACGACCGCGTTCCCCGGCGTGTAGCGGCCGGCGACGAGGATCTCGCCGCCGTGGAAGAGGTCGCCGAGGCGCTTGGGATGGACGGCCGACGTCGGCGCGCCGTCGATCGAGAGCTCGAGGTCCGTCATGGCCGGCCGCGCGAGCTTCGCGTAGAGGTTGCTCACCTTCTCCTCGATGCTCTCGGTCGGGGCGACGTAGTCGCGCGCCCCGCGGTTCTCCGTCGCCAGACGGTCGAGCAGCTTCGTGTTCACGTCGTCGCCGACGCCGAAGACGAAGAGCCGCGCGGCGCGCGAGCGCTCGCCGGCGTGGCGCAGGATCGTCTCGACGTCGGTCTCGCCGATCGTCGGCAAGCCGTCGGTGACGAAGAGCACGATGGCCGGCCGGTCGGACTTGGGGTCCGCCGGAGCGGGGAGCATGCCGAGTCCGGCGCGCAGGGCGTCGTCGATCGCGGTGCCTCCGGCGGCCTCGAGGCCGTCGACGAACTTCTCCGCGGCGGCGCGCGTGTCGGCGTCGGCGGGCACCAGCGCGTCGCGGAACGGCCGCGCCTCCGTCGAGAACGGGACGAGCCCGAAACGGTCGCCGGGGCCGAGGCTCCGCAGGCAGAAGCGCAGCGCCGCGCGCGCCTGGTCCATCTTCTGGCCGGCCATGCTGCCGGACGTGTCGACGACGAACACGACGTCCTTCGGGATCGCCGGGGTGTCGGCGGCCGGCCGCGGCGAGAGGACGAGGAGGAACGTGCCCTCCGGGTCGGACGGGTCGCGGTGTGCGATGACCGAGATGCCGACGTCCTTCTTCGTCGGCCGCCAGTAGAGGAGGAAGTCGCGGTCGGGCGTGACGTCGCGCGCCTCCCAGCCGACCTTCACCGTGCCGGCGAGGTCGCGCGGCACGTCCACCTTGTGGCTCGGCGAGAAGACGCTGGCGACGGGGCTCCCGGCGTCGATCGTGACGGCGACCGAGACGTTCTCGAGAGGCCGGCTGGAGAACTTCTCGGTGTTCAGCGGGTAGCGGTACGCGACCGTGCCGTTGTCGGCGGGGAGGATCTCCGAGTACTTGATGCGGACGCGCTTCTCTCCGTTGGGGTCGATGGGGAAGATGCGCGCCTTGAACAGGCCGCGCTCGGCGTACTCGAGGAGCGCGGGGTCGCGCATCGAGCGGACGATGCCCTCGTACACGTCGCGGGCCTTCGTCGCGTCGAGGAGCTCGGCCGCGGCCTCCTTCCCGTCGATCCACATGCTGAAGCGGTCGATCGTCGCGCCCTCGGGCAGCGGGAAGAGGTACGTGCCCTCGAGCTGACGCGGGTTCGGGTTCACGAAGACCTGGTCGACCTCGGTCGTCGCGACCCGGTCCTCGACCTTCACCGTCACGTTGTGCGAGCGCACCCAGAGCGGGACGTTCCGCAGGTGCGGCGTCTCGCGGACGACCGGCTCGACGACGACGAACCCGTCGGCGAGCGCGCTCTCGGCCGCGGCGGCCGCGAACGTCAGGGCGAGGACGGCGAGGACTTGGCGCACCGGACACCTCCGTCAAGAAGACGAACGACGAGGCCGGTGTCTTGGATGCGGGGGATCCCGTGGAGTTCCGCGCGAGCTTCTGCAGAGAGAGCGACCCGATGAAGGTCCCTGTCAGGCGACGCGACGGGCGCGAGATCCGCAGGACCCACCCGATCGATGGAGATGGCCCGACGCGGCCAGAGGAGCATCGACTTGCACAAGTGATCGATCGCAGGATTCGACCGAGCACCTCCGGCCGGCTGCCCGCGGCGTCGCGCTCCGCAGTCGCATCGACGCGCCGCCGCGGGATACCTGGAAGCGAGGCCGCCGGCGACGCACGCCTCGTCAAGGCCGCCCGCCGGCCGAGCTTCTAGACGGCCTCCCGCCCCGCGCACACCTCGCACAGCGACCGCTGCTCGTACTCGCCCGACTTCGTCCGCGCGGTGATCTTCACCGTCGCCGGCCGCTTCTTGCAGCGTTCGCACGGGTCGTGCGAGCCGGAGGAGTGCGCGTCGGCGGCCACCTTCGCGAGCATCTGCGCGATCAGGGCCTTCTTGTGCTCGGCGGGCAGGTCCTTGAACGCCTTCTCCAGCGCCTCTTGGAGGCTCGTCGCGCCGCCGATCGGCACCTCGACCGACTGCAGCAGCTCGACCGCCGCCTTCAGCCCGCCGCCCTTGCGCCGCCTCTCCTCGCGCGCCAGCCACTTCTTCCATCGCTCGATCGACGCAGTGCGCTCCTCGGTCGACCCGCGCCAGGAGAAGTCGAGGCGCTGCTGGGTGAGGAGCGCCAGGTTCTCGATCGCCTGCCGACGCTGGAACGCGTCGTCGCTCGCGAGCTCCTCGACGAGGCGCTTGACGGTGCGAAGGTCGGCGTCTTCGGCGGACACGGCGACATGCTGGAGGGCGCCCGCGGCCCGTCCAACGAACTCTCAGCGGACCGAAGCGAGCACCGCGGACACGACCTGGTCGGTGGTCACGCCGTCGGCCTCGCCTTCGAAGTTCAGGAGCAGGCGGTGACGCAGGACGGCAGGCGCGAGCCGGCGGACGTCGTCCTCGGACACGTTGCCGCGGCCGCGCGACAGGGCGCGGACCTTCGCGCCGAGCACGAGCCCCTGCGCGGCGCGCGGGCTGGCGCCGTAGCGCACGACTTTCTTCACGAGCGCGGGGGCTTCCGCGACGTCGGGGTGCGTAGCGAGCACGAGGCGGCCGACGAGCTCGCGGAGGTGGGGGGCCAGCACGACCTCGCGCGCGAACTCCTGCATCGCGAGCACGGTCGTCGCGTCCGCGACGACGGCGACGTCGGTCTTCGTGCCCCCCGTGGTCATGTCCACGATCCGCATCAGGTCGGCCAGCGGGGGAGTCCTCACCAGGATCTTGAAGAGGAACCGGTCGAGCTGGGCCTCGGGGACGGGGTACGTGCCCTCCATCTCGATCGGGTTCTGCGTCGCGAGCAGCAGGAACGGGCGCGGAAGGGGGTGCGTGCGGCGCGACACGGTGACCTCGCGCTCCTCCATCGCCTGCAGCAGCGCGGACTGCGTCTTCGGCGTCGCGCGGTTGAGCTCGTCGGCGAGCACCACGTTGCCGAACACCGGGCCGGGACGGAACGCGAACGTGGTCGTGCCGTCCTTCTCCGCGAGGAACTCGGCGCCGACGACGTCGGCCGGCATCAGGTCGGGCGTGAACTGGATGCGCGTGAACTGCAGGTCGAGCGACCCCGCCAGCGAGCGCACGAGCAGCGTCTTGCCGATCCCAGGCACGCCTTCGAGCAGGCAGTGGCCCGACGCGAAGAGCGCGACCAGGAGCTCCTCGATCACGTCCCCGTTGCCGACGACGACGCGCGCGATCGACTCGCGGACCGCCTCGAACTTGCGCTGGAAGACCTCGGGCGACTCGATCAAGCCAGCGCCTCCCGCGGGATCCCGAACGCGCGCAGCGTGTTCTCCTCCGTCGCGCGCTCGATCTCCTCGTACGTCGCGCCGACGACCTCGGCGAGCCGCCGCGCCGTGTGCACCACGTACGCCGGCTCGTTGCGCTGACCGCGGTGCGGCTCCGGTGTGAGGTACGGGCAGTCCGTCTCGACGAGCAGCCGGTCGCGCGGCACCTCGCGGGCCGCCGCCCGCGTCTTCTCGGCGTTCTTGAACGTCAGCACGCCGGAGAAGCTGACGTAGAACCCGAGCGCCACCGAGCGCGCGGCCTCCTCCGGTCCTCCGCTGAAGCAGTGCATCACCCCGCGGAGAGGGCCGCGGGCGGCGACCTCCGCCTCGAGGATGCGGAAGAGCTCGGGGTACGTGTCGCGGTTGTGGACGACGAGCGGCAGCCCGGTCTCGCGGGCCAGACCGACGTGCCGCTCGAACAGCCTCACCTGCGCGTCGAACGGCGCGTGGTTGTGCGGCCCCTTGTCGAGCCCGCACTCGCCGACCCCGACGACCTTCGGCGAGACGGCCAGTTCCGTGATCTCGCGCCACTCCTCGACCGTGGCCGTCCCCGCGTCGTGCGGATGGATGCCGACCGTCGCGTAGACCCGCGGGTCCGACGCCGCGAGCGCGATCGAGCGCTTCGACCCTTCGACGCCCGTCCCCACGTTCACGACGAGCCGCACGCCCGCCGCGAAGGCGCGCGCGACGACGTCGGCGCGGTCGCCGTCGAACGGCTTCATGTCCACGTGGGCGTGCGAATCGATGATCGACAGGTCTCCAGAGAGGGGCGGATTATGGGCCGCGGCTTCTTATTCACCGTCGTTTATGGCCCAAGCGAAGCTTGGGCCCATGCTCGACGTGAACCTCATCCGGAAGCAGCCGGACCTCGTCCGCAAGGGACTCGCCGAGAAGGGCGAGACGGGTGAATCGTTGGAGTGGTTCATCCAGCGCGACAAGGAGCTGCGCAAGCTGCAGACCGAGGCCGAGCAGACGCGCGCGGAGATCAAGAAGCTCCAGGAAGTCATCACGAGGAAGCGTCGCGAGACCCAGGACTCCGCGGCCGAGGTCGCGACGAAGACGCAGCTCGAGGCGCGCGAGAAGGAGCTCACGGACAAGGAGAAGCCCCTCAAGGAGGACCTGAAGAAGCTGCTGATGCGGATGCCGAACCTGCCCGCGGCCGACGTGCCGGTCGGCGACGCCACGGCCAACCGCGTCGAGCTCTCGTGGGGCGACCCGCCGAAGTTCGAGTTCCAGCCGAAGCCGCACTGGGAGCTCGGCGCCGCGCTGAAGATGTTCGACCCCGAGAGCGCCGCGAAGATCAGCGGCAGCGGCTTCTCGCTCCTGACCGGCGGCCTCGCGCAGCTCGAGCGTGCGCTCATCAACTACATGCTCGACCTGCACACGCGCGAGCACGGCTACCTCGAGGCGAACGTGCCGTACATGGTCAAGCAGCACTGCCCCGAGGCGTGCGGGCAGCTCCCCAAGTTCGAGGAGGAGATGTACCGCTGCCGTGACGACGAGCTGTTCCTGATCCCCACCGCCGAAGTCCCGCTCACGAACATCCACCGCGAGAAGATCCTGACGGAGGCGGAGCTCCCCATCCGTTACTGCGCGTTCTCGCCCTGCTTCCGCCGCGAGGCGGGCGCCGCGGGCAAGGACACGCGCGGCCTCCTGCGCATGCACCAGTTCCACAAGGTGGAGCTGATGTCGTACACGACCCAGGAGGCGAGCGAGGAGGAGCAGATCCGGATCCGCACCAACGCGGAGACCGTGCTGAGGAACCTCAAGCTCCCGTACCGCGTGCTGTTGCTCTCGACGCAGGACATGTCGTTCGCGGCGCGGCGGACGTACGACATCGAGCTGTGGGCGCCCGGCGTCGGGACGTGGCTCGAGGTGAGCTCCGTGTCGACGTTCGGGGACTTCCAGGCGCGGCGCGGCGGCATCCGCTACCGCAGCGCGAAGACGAACAAGGTCGAGTTCGCGCACACGCTCAACGGCTCGGGCGTCGCGCTGCCGCGGCTCCTCGTCGCGCTCCTCGAGACGTACCAGCGGGCGGACGGCAGCGTGACGGTGCCGGACGTGCTGCGTCCGTACATGGGGTGGAAGACCGAGATCCGGTAGTCGTCGCGGGCGGCAGACGACCCGCCCGAGGGCGGGACTGCTAACCCGGTTCTCGGCCTCCGGGGCCGTGGCGAAGGCCACGGAGCGACGTCACCCTGGTTCGCAGTCACCGATTCGGCCGGGACTTCCGCCCGCTCGCAGGCGACGCCGTCCGGACTGCGCTCCCCGCCCCTTTCTCGAAATGACACAACTCTCCGCGCACGGATTCCGATACGTGACCATGGACTCCGCCTTGCCCAGCTTCGTCGGGATCTCCGCCCTCGTCTGGCTTCCCGTCGTCGCGCTGGCGTTCGGTCTCCTCGCCGGCCTCTTCATCGAAGGCCGCCACCGCCGTCGAGCCCAGACCGCCTTCCGGGCCGCCGACGCGCGCGCCGCGAAGGAGCGCGAGCGCGCCTCCGCCGCCGAGCGCGACTTCGCCGCGGAGAAGGCCGCGCTCGCCCCGGCGAACGACACCGACCGTCACGCGTTGACCGCTCTCGCCCGGGGCTGCCAGGAGCTCGGCGCGGCGACTGACGCTGCCGAGCTCGCCCGCCTGCTCGGGCGCGCCGTCGAGCGGACGTTCCAGCCGGCGCAGTTCATCGTGCTCGTCGCGGCCGACCGAGAGAGCAAGGAGTTCACCGTCGCCGCAGCCGGCGGACGGCGCTCCTGCGGATGGGACGAGGGTGCGCGCCTCTCCGATTCGACGGGTCGGATCGGCCTGGTGGCGCGTCGCCGCGTCACGATGGACCGCCGCGAGTTCGACGCCGAGCCCTCGATCGTCCGCGACCACCTCGCCGCGACGGAGCCGGCCGACTTCATGATCGACGTCGCCGCGCCCGTCGTCGTGGGCGGTTCGGTCGTCGCGATCGTCTCGGTCGGCGGATCGCAGCTCCCGCACGAGACCACGCGCGCCGGCGTCGAGATCCTCGCGGCGCACGCCTCCGCGGTGCGTCGTGCGGTCGACGCCGCCGCGAGGACGATGCGGCTGGCGAACACCGACCCGATGACCGGCCTCGGCAGCAAGAGCTGGTTCGTGGCCGAAGGCGCCGAGGCCGTCTACGGCTGCCGCGCCGCCGAGGAATCGGCCGCGCTCGTCGTCTTCGGCATCGACGACTTCAAGGGCTACGTCGCCCGCAGCGGTCACGAGGCCGGCGACCTCCTGCTGCACGGCGTCGCCGAGGTGACGAAGTCGCTCTGCGCCGACGGCGTGCTCCTGGCCCGCTGGAGCGGCGCGGAGTTCGTCGCGTTCGTGCCGCGCGCGACCGACCGCGAAGCGCGCGTGTTCGCCGACCGCGTGCGCGCGGCGACGTCCGCGGTGGCGTGGCCGAACGGCGCGCTGCAGCCGCGCGGCAGGTTGACGATGTCGGCCGGCATCGCGTTCTACCCCGCGTGCGGCGCGACGCTCGACGACCTGATCGAGCGCGCCGCGGAGAACCTCGTCGATGCGCGCTGGACCGGCGACACGACGCGCTCGGGCTCGGCCGCGGCGCGCGCGCCGGCGACCGACGCGGCCGTCACAGTCAGCGCTCCACGCGGACCCGACCCGGCCCCGACGACGTGAACTCGCCGATGCGGGCCGCCGCCGGCGTGCCCGCCTCGCGCAGCCGTCCCTCGAGCTCGTCCGCCCGCTCCGCCGGACACGCCACCAGGAGGCCGCCCGACGTCTGCGCGTCCGCGAGCGCGAGCCGCTCCGTCTCCGTGAGCGTCGCGTCGAAGTCGCACGACGCGCCGAAGTAGGCGAGGTTCTTCTTCGTCCCGCCCGGACAGACGCCTTTGCCGATCAGCTCGTGCACGCGCGGCTGGAACGGCACCGCCGACGCGCGCACCTCGACGCCGACGTCGGCGCCGCGCACCATGCCGAGCAGGTGGCCGAACAGGCCGAATCCGGTGACGTCGGTGGCGGCGCGAGCGCCCGCGGCCGTCATCGCCTCCGCGCCGGCGCGGTTCAGGTGCGTCATCACCGCGATCACGCCGCGCTGCTCGGGTTCCGAGAGGTCGCCCCTCTTGATCGCCGACGTCAGCACGCCGGTGCCGAGCGGCTTGGTGAGGAAGAGCACGTCGCCGGCCTTCGCGCCCACGTTCCGCAGCACCTTGTCCGGATGGACGATGCCCGTGACGACCATGCCGTACTTCGGCTCCGGGTCGTCGATCGAGTGGCCGCCGAGCACGGAGACGCCGGCCTCGTCGGCGATCGACTGCCCGCCCTCCAGCACGCGCCGGAACGCGTCCGGCCCGAGCGTCTTGATCGGGAACGCCATGATGTTCAACGCGAAGATCGGCGTGCCGCCCATCGCGTACACGTCGCTGAACGCGTTGGCCGCCGCGACGCGGCCGAAGTCGAACGGGTCGTCGACGACCGGTGTGAAGAAGTCGAGCGTCTCCACGATCGCGAGATCGGGGCTCAGCCGGTAGACGGCCGCGTCGTCCCCCGTTTCAGTCCCGACGAGGACGTTCGGGTCGGACCTCTTCGGCAACGCGTCCAGCGCCCGGTGGAGGTCCTCGGCGGAGATCTTGCAGGCTCAACCGCCGCCGTGAGAGAGCGTCGAGAGCCTGGGAAGTCGGCGCGGTTCCTCGAGCATGTGCACCATACTAGCGCGCGGTCCAGGTCACGCTTCCGGAGGTGGTCGCCATGAAGAAGATCGTCGTCGCCGCTCTCGTGCTCGCTGGCGTCGGCGCCGTCGCGCTCGGCGCGACCCGCCTGGCGAACGGCTGCTGCCCGCTGACGGGCAAGCCGATCTGCGTCCGCACGGGCGAGCCGCTCTCGCGCCAGGCGCAGCCCGCGGCGTCGCCGATGAGCGACTTCTCCGTGCAGATCGCCCCGGGCGTCGCCGCCGCGGAGCAGACGACGATCGGCGCGACCTCGGGCCGCGCCTGCTGCGCGTCGAAGCGGCACTGCTGCGCCGCGAAGGCCGCGGTCGAGGAGTCGCCGAAGTGCGAGGCGAAGGCCGAGGCGCCCGCCGTCCCCGCGCTGCAGCAGTAGTCCCGCAGTCGCTCGTCAGCGCAGAGACAGAACGCGCCCCGCCGCCAGCCCGAACTTCCGGGCGGCGAGCGGGGCGCAGTCGTGTCCGGCACGAGCGACGGCGAGGGCGACGGTGAGACGGGAGCACATCAGCGCGCCCGCGCCGCGGCGCTTCGCGCGCTCGACGAACGTCGCCGGCAGGTGCAGCGTCTTCAGCACGGCTGTCGGGTCCACGGACTCTGTCGCTGACTGGCGCGCGCTCTCGAGCAGCGCCGGCAGTCGCTCGTACGCAGCGTCGATCACCGACGTCAACGTGGCGAGCATCGGGTCGCGACCGGCCGCGCGCTCGACGACGTCGCGGTCGCCCGTGTCGTCGATGCACGCGACGGAGCACGTCGGATCGCGGACGAAGGGAGCGGCCCAGAAGTCGAGCGCATCCTTCGGCGTCACCCCGACGCCGACGTAGACGCCGGGGATCAGCGGCGGCTTGCACCCGCCGACGGCCTCGCCGAGCGCGAAGCCGGCCTCGACCGCGTCGAACGTGGGGACGAGGAAGCCCTGGTGGAAGACGGGCTCGCGCTTCGAGAACGCGCGGAGATGGTCGACGGCGGCGGTAAAGAGGACGCGGTCGCCCTTGAACCCTTCGGCGTCGGCGGTCGCGAGGAATCGCTCGAACGCCGCCGTCGCGTCGTCGTGGGCGAGGACCCGCGTTCCGCGTTCGGCGCCAGGCGTCTCGCGGAGCGCGGCGTCGATCCGCTGCACGAGCGCCGCCTGCGCCGGGTCGTCCTTCGACGCGACGTGGAGGGCGGATCGCAGCACCTCGCACTCATCCGAGGAACCGTCCGGGTACGCCGACGCCGCCGTGATGTGGCGGAGGCGCTCGTCCGCCCAGATCATGGTCTCGACGGGCGTCATCTCGATCGCGCGCTCCGCCCAGTCCTGCGGCGAGGCGTCGCGGCAGCATCGGATCCAGTTCTCGAGTATCCCGCGCGGATCGTGCAGCGCCACGGCGAACCGGCCTTCGCCGCTCGGAACGAGATCGCCCGCGCGGCGCACGATCACATTCGCCCGCGTCCCGTCGACGCCGATCCCGACCCACGCCACGACGATCCGCGGATCGAACAGGAGGGTCGTGCGGGACTGCTCGATGCGCGGTCCGTCGCCGACCAACGGCGCGCACAGTCGCGGCAGTTCGCGCGGGAGCGACTCGCCGCCGTCCCAGGTCGTGACGATCAACAGGTGCGGCGCGTCACGAAGGGGACGCTTCGTCCTCGCGACTCCGAGCACGCGCGGATCGTCCCTCACGGACGCCACGAGCTGAGCGATCCGCTCGTCCTCGGTCACGGTCGTCTGTCCCCGGAATGCCGCGCCGCCTCGGCGCGGCATTCCGGGGTGGGCGAGGCGGGACTTGAACCCGCAGTCTCCGGCTCGCGCCGGAAAGAGATTTTAAGTCTCCCGCGTCTGCCGTTCCGCCACTCGCCCGTAGTCCGCCGAGGCCGTCGCATCGCGCGCCAGTGTGCCGAATCGACGCGCCGCGCGCCGCAGGTTTGCGGGCGTCGCGTGATCGCGCGCACGCTGCGTCCGGCCGCCGCGGCTAGCATCGCCGGCACGACGGGGGAAAG
>JADMIO010001507.1_pt1 | contig 10508 bp, 12 predicted proteins | sample 8958161 | NCBI WGS metagenome assembly JADMIO01 (sample SAMN16585339, study PRJNA669376) | soil metagenome | isolation source: Crop rotation soil | place: USA: Cullars Rotation, Alabama | collected 2011
GACAAACAGGAAGGCAACCGCGGCCATGATGCAGACGAAGGCGCCCAGGTGCCGCCAGTGCAGCGGCTCGCCGAGAAAGGTCACCATGAACACGCCGAACACGATCAGCGCGATCGCCTCCTGGGCGATCTTCAGCTGGCCGACGCTCCAGCCGCTTGCATAGCCGATCCGGTTGGCCGGGACCGCGAAGCAATATTCGACCAGGGCCAGGCCCCAGCTGATCAGGATGACGAGCAGCAATGGCTTCGCCATCGAACCGCCGCGCAGGTGCCAGTACCAGGCGACGGTCATGAAGATGTTGGAGATGGTGAGGAGCAGCAGGACGGGCATGAGCGGACCTTTCCGCCTGCCGCTCTAGGTCGGCCACCCGCCGCTTGCCAAGCGCACAAAGAAAAGGGGCCGGCCCGAAGGCCGACCCCTCTATTCTCCGAGATGGAGACCTTCTTACCAGCCGGAGCCGGGGCCGAAGGTGATCTCCACACGCCGGTTCTGCGGCTCGCGCACACCGTCGGCCGTGTCGACCAGCGGGCGGCTTTCGCCGAACGCTTCGGTCGTGATCGAGCCGTCGGGAACGCCGCGGCCGGCCAGGTAGGAGCGCACATTGTTGGCGCGTCGCTGCGACAGGCCAACGTTGTAGGCGTCCGAACCGGAACGGTCGGCGTGGCCGGCGAGCGTGACGGACGCCTGGCCGGTCGACGCATAAGCGGCGGCGGCGTTGTCCAGGATCGCCGAGGCGGCCGGGGTGATCTCGTCCTTGTCCCAATCGAAGAAGACAATGAACGGCCCAGGCGTACGCGGCGGCTCGGGGCAGGTTTCCGTCGCCAGGATGACCGCACCATTCGGGCAGGTCTGCGTGGCGGGCGGCGGCGGCGGCGGCGGGGCGACGCAGACGCCGGAGGCGTCACGGCTCCACCCATCCGGGCAGGGCGGCGGCGGCGGCGGCGGGGCCGGCGGCGCGCCGAAGTTGAAGGTGATGCCACCGAGCAGCGAGTGCGAGCGGAAGCGCGATTCGGACTCGAAGCCGCGGAAGTCGACGGTCCGGATGTTGTCCGCGTTGAAGAAGCGATAGCGGATGGTGATATCCACGTTGTCGCTGATCGCCTGACGGAGGCCGGCGACAACCTGCCACGCGAAACGCGTGTCGCTGTCGTCGATCGCCGCTGCCTGATTCGAGAAGGCACGGATGTTGTTGTAGTCGACGCGGGCCACACCGACACCGCCGCCAACGAAGCCGCTGACACCGTCATCGTCGCCGAAGTCGAGCATGCCGTTGATCATGAAGCTGAGCGCCGAAGAGCGCCCGCCACCGGCCGGGAAGATGTCCGGGGTGATCACGCCACCGACCGGAACCGGAGCGCCGGCCGCGCCCGGGAAGCGGAGCGTGGTCTCGATATCGTCGACGCGGGCGCGCTTGTAGGCGACTTCCGCCTCGAGGCGGAACCCGCCGAGGTCGTAGCCGACGAACATCGCGGCATCATAACCGTAATCGTGGTTCGTCACGATCTGCGACGAGCCACCCCCGCCCGGGACAACCGGCGAGAGACCGAAGTCATATCCGATATCCTCGACGATGACGGCGCCGAAATCGCCTCCAACATACCACGCGCCATTGCGCGCAAATGCCGGCGTGGCGAGCACGGTGGTGGTGAGCGCCACAGCAATGGCGAGCTTCCGCATAATCTTCCCCTTTCTTCAGCGTCCCAACAGGGATCGACCCAAATCTCTTACGGTAAGCGAGGTTTCCACGCAAGCGCGCTTCGCCCCCTACCTGTTGCTGAAAAGCCGCAGCTCATCCGGAAGATGAACAGCAGATGACCAGTCAGCTCCGTAACGATCCCTAACCGCCCCGGTTTCACTGGAAAAGAGAAGTTTTTCATTCGATCAGACCATGTGTCCTTAGTGCAACAATGACCGCCTCAAGCGCGGCGCGCGCCTCCGTATCGATTATCGTTCCGCCTGAAGGACTTGGCACCGTTTCCAGGCGCGGCCCGACGACCTGCTGGCCGCCAATGGTTAACGCCGAGACAGGCCATTCTCCGCCGCTCCAGGCGCTGCCGGTCCAGTAGAGCCGGTAACCTGCATCAATGTTCCAGACCGCCATGCCCGGTACCGGCGCGGTGAAGCGCCAGCCGCCCGCCGTCCAGGTCGCCAGCTGGCCGGTCTTTCCGGCCCATGCGCCGCCCGCGCCGGCGGCGGCGATCCAGCTTTCGCCGGGCGCGGGAGCGGATGGCACGTCCGCGGTCGGATCGTGCTCGATACAGGCGTGCAGCGCGGCATCCAGCCGCGCCAGCGCCTCGTTGTGGAAGACCTCCTTCTGGGCCTGGCCCGGCAGGATGAAGGGCAAGGCGAAGCGCGTGCTGGTGTCGGTCATCATCTGCTCCGTGATTCAGGCAAGGGTGAGGGTCGCGGGCCGCGAGGCGGCGAAGCTGCCGGTCTGGCTGACCGCGATGGTGAGCGGCCCGGGCCCGTCCGCCGCGCGCGCTGCAGCGCTGTAGAGATAGAAGGGTTCGGCACTCTCGGCGGTCCGCGCGAAGTCCGGCCCCTCGATCGTGACCCGGTAGCGCTCCGTCTCCTCGCCAAGCGGCGTGTCCGCGCCGTCCGGCCAGATCCAGCCCTGCCGGCTGCGGCGTACCCAGCTCAGCGCAAGGCCCCCGTCGGATGTCTCGATTGCCCGCAGGTGCACCGGGCTGGGCGGGCGCAATATTTCCCCGGTCACCATGCGCGACACGGGCGCGCCGTCCGGAGCGTCGCCGACCCCGCTCGCCAGCAACGCCGCCTCCGCGCCTGCCGGCGCCTCGATCGCGACCAGCGTCTCGCGGACGATGAGCACGAAGGCCTCGCCGGCCGCGTGGCTTCCCGCCGCCCATTCCGTCCCGCGCCGTCCGCGCAGCAAGCGGGTCATGCGGAAGCGCCGCCCGCCGAGCGGCTCCGCATTGCCGAACTGGATCAGCTCGTCGCCGAGCGCCGCCAGATTCGCGCCGCCGATCAGCGCCGCGTCGTCCCGCCCCTCCAGCCACATCGCGTCGTTCAGCAGCTCGACCTCGACCGAGGCGTGCGCGTCGAACAAAGCGGACTCGCCCGCCGGCAACACGTCCACCGCAACGCCAAGCACCGCAGACATGGCGGTACCGCCTGCATCCCGCCAGCTTGCGCCACCGTCGAAGCTCGCCGACAGGGCGGCGCGGCGCCACCCCGCCTCGGCCCCCGCGGCCGCGACGAAGACCAGCGGCTTGGTCTCATTCCCCTCGCCCAGCGGGACTTCCAGCAGCTCGATCACGGTCGGGCCGTGCGGCAGATCCGGCTCGGTCACCACCCGCCCCGGGCTTGCCGCCAGCTCCGGCGGCGGCGCGGCCGGTACGCGCACCAGCTCCAGGGTCACGTCCATCGCCCCGAGCGTCCAGCGTTCGACTTTCCACAGCCCCGCCTGCCCCTCCAGCGCGACATAAGCGCCGGCACGGATCGCGGCGTTGCGCCAGCCCAGCACGGCCTTGCCGCTCATCCGCCCCGCCTGCAGGATCGCGAGCCGATGGTCGGCCAGCGCCTTCGCCCCGTCCGCGGCAAGCACGGCCGGCAGCACCCGCCGGTCCACGCTCCGTCCGTCGCCTCGCACGGCCCGCTGCAGCCCGGTCTGATAATCGCGGGCCGGATCGTAATAGGTAATCGTCACCGCGCCCGGCATCTGGCCTTGCCCGCGCCGCATGATGTCCGGCGGCCCGCGCATCGCTGTCGCGGCCACCGGCACCGGCGCTCCCGCCTCGGCGCGCAGCCTCAGCACCGCGCCATCATCGGCCAGCGACAGCGGCACCACGTCCGCCAGTCCCTCGAGCGCGGCCCGGACGCTGTCGCCGGTCGCCGCATAACCGGACAAAGCGGGCGTCGTGCCGGCGCTCACCTGTCCCTCCGCCAGCGCCTCGGCGATCGTGCCGATCGCCACGGGCGCAGCGTCCGCCACGATCTCGAAGGTCAGGGAGGGAATGCGATTCCCGAAATCCTCCAGCGCCATGTCCTCGAACAGCGCATAGGCGATGCCGCGATAGGCCGGCGTCTCGCCCGCCCCCTCCGCCGACACGATCAACGGGTCCGCCGCCTGGTCCTCACCGCCGCCATGGAGGCGGAAGCCGGTCCGGCTCTTGAAGTCCCCGGCCGCGCCGCGCAGCAATTTCCCGTCCGCCCAGATTCGCCCGACAGAGGCCACCGGCCGGCCGGACAAGGCCACGGCGAAGCTCGCCGTATAGGCATAGCTGGTCACCCGTGGCTGGCCCTTGCCGCCGCTCGTCGATCTGTGCTCGGCCAGATCGGTCGCCCAGATCACCGTCCCCGCCGCCCGCATCGTCCCGAAGATCTTCGGGATCTGGCTGCCATAGGAGGAGGTCTGCACGCTCAGGTCGCCGAGCCGCGGCCCCTGTCTCGGCTTGGGCGCGAACAGCAGGTTCCGGTCGATCTGCTGGCCGATGATCGCACCGACCATCCCGCCAATCGGTCCGGCCAGCAAGGTGCCGGCCGCGGTCAGGACAAGGGTCGCCATGGGTCAGATTCTCCAGACGCTCAGCAATGGCCAGGGAAAGGGCAAGGGCCGCTCCGCCACCCGGCGCAGGCCGGCGTCGCCATGGACGAGGCCGTCGCCCGTGAAGATGCCCAGGTGGAGCTGGCCATGCCCCGGCGCGAAGACGAGCACGTCACCGGGTGCCAGGCTTTCGGCCGGACGAAGTCCCGCCGCCGCCAGCCCTTCGCCCAGGTCCCGCACCGTGCCACCACGCAGCGCGTAGCCGCTGGGCACAGCGCGGGCGCCGATCGCCAGCGCCACCAAGCCGATACAGTCGAGCCCGTCGGCAGCGGACCGGCCCTGCGGCCGGAACCGCGTGCCGGTCAGCGCCCGGGCCCGTGCCACGATCTCGTCAACGCGCGGGGACATCGCCGGCGCCGTTCGCCTCCGGCGCCTCCGGTACCGTCTCGGGCTCAGGCTCAGGCACCTTCTTCTTGAACTCGAGCGTCGAGCCGTCGACCTCGATCCGCACGATCGCGGGCAGGCTCTGGCACCCCGCCAGGGCAAGCAACAGCATCCCGATGCCAGCAAAGCGCCGCATGGTCTTTCTCCTTCGCATGATGGCCCGGCCGCACTTGCGGCAGGGTCTGGGCCGGACGCGTCAGGCGCCCGGATAGCGGGTCAGCAGGTCGATCCCCGGCAGATGGGGCTCGCCCCTGAAATTGAGGATATTGCCGAAGCGCGCGGCGCAGGTCGCCGCCATCCCGTCGCAGCCTTCCTGGATCTCCACCAGGTCGCCAAGCGCCGGCGGAAAGGCGGGCGGCTCGTGCAGCGTCAGCACCGGGCCGGCGGAGAGCAGGATCGCGCTTTCCAGCCCGCTGTTCGCGCCGCCGAGCCAGCGCAGCCGGCCCGCGCCGAATTCATTGCCCGCCCCGGCCTCCGCGACCTCGACCACCTCCCCGCCCGGAACCGCCGCGATCCGGGTCAGCCGGGTCCGCCCCGCCATGTCCACCCGGCACCTGCGGTCGCCGAGCCGGGCGCGGCATTCGGGCGAAATCTGCTCGGCCACCGGCCCGTCCAGCATTGCGGCCGGCCCCCTGAGTTCCGCCTCGAAGGCCCGGCCCTTGACCGAAACCTCGCCAAGCTCGCCGCGCGCCACCGCGAAGCTCTCGCCCCCGGGCGCTTCCCAGTCGACCAGGAAGACGTGGACCGAGGCCCCGTCCCAGCGCCCCGCCTGCAGGTCCGCCGCCGTGATCGCGTCGCTGGTCAGCGCGCCGCTGATGTCGAGCGTATCCGCCTGGAAGCCGTCGGCGATGCTGATCGCCGAGGGCAGCATGCCCGGCGCCGCCCGGTAGACCAGCCCGTCCCGCGCCAGGTCCCTGTCGTGCGTCGTGAAGCCGAGCGTCACGCCGTCGCGCCGCTCCAGCCGCCAGCAGAAGGCGGCGGTGACGAGGTCGCGCTCCAGGAAGGCCGGCATCGTCTATTCCCTGATCTCGACCAAAGGCACGGACGGCGCCTCGCCGGCCAGGAAGGTCGCGCGGTTGAGGCTGAGCCGATCCTCGGCGAAGCGCACGGGCACGTCGAACCGGTAGCCGGCCCTTACCTCCGCTCCCGCCGCCGGCGGATCGTCGAAGGTCACCACGCCCCCGGCGCCGAGCAGCCAGCCGGTCTCCACCGCCTCGCCGTCCACCGACACCAGCACGCTCCCGGCCACCGGCCGCGTGATCCGCCGCACCTGCCCGTCATAATCCTTGACCAGTGGAAAGGCGGTCCGCGTCCCGTCGCCGGTGCCGAGCCACTGGTCCGCTGCCCCCGGCGTGCCGCTCATCCCGCCGGAGCTGTGGTCGAACGGATCCTGCAGCCGGAACCCCACCGCCGCCCCGCGCCGGGCGCGGAAGAAGGCGATGAGCGTCTGGATATCGGCCTCGCTCCGGATCCCGGGCCCGGCATCGAAGCTGAGCCGCGCATCCGCCCATTCGGCATTGCGCTGCTCGGCCCCGCCTGCCGTCGCGACGATCGCGGTCTGGAAGGCCGGCGCCACCGCCGCCTCCCGCCCGAGCGCGAGCGGAAACGGCACGTCCTCGAAGGCGTCCATCTCGTCCTCCCCGATATCGAAAAACACGAAGCCGTCGCGGATCGCCTGCGGCAGCGCCCAGACAAAGGTCTCGGCCGCCCCGCGCGCCATCGCCGCGCCCGCAGCCGCCGCAATTCCCGGCCAGAGCGCCGCGGCATCCCCGGCCTCGCGCACGAAGCCCGCGAAATAATGCTGTTCCGCCACCGGATAGCCGAGCCGGTCCGCCATCGCCGCCGCAGCCGCGCCCGCCGCGTCCGTCCGCCCGGAGAGCACCCAGTCATAATCCTCGAGCTGCAGCACATCGAAAGCCGGCGCCGCCCAGCCAAGGGGCACATTGGCCCGCCGCACCTCGGCCCCGTCCAGCACGGCCGGCAGATAGACGAGCAGCGAACATTCGGCCTCAGGCGCCACCTCCCGCACCGCGTCGCAAAGCGCCGCCGTCGACGTCGCCAGCACCGCCCCCGCCGCATCCAGCGTGGCCTTCTGCGCGGCATCCAGCGGCCCCCGCACATCCGGGATAGGCACCGGCGCGAAGGCCAAGATCGCTTCCTCGTCGTACAGGCAGATCCGTCCATCCGCAGTGACCCACCACCAGGGCTCGCCCACTTGGAAGCGCACCGCCTGTCCCGCCGCGACCGCGAGTGCGACGAAGGCCTGCGCCACATCCTGCAGCCAGCTCATCGCCTCTTCATTGGCCGGCGACAGCAAAGCCGATGGCGGTGTCCAGCCGGTCAGCGCCGGTGCGCCGTCCCCGGCCCTCTGCTTCCATTCCGCCGGGCAATGCGCGTCGAGCAATTCATAGCTCAGCGACAGGATCACGCCGAAGCCCAGCGCCTTCGCCCGCGCCAGGAAATCCGTATGCCAGGCCGCGCACGGCCCGTTCAGCGCCCCGGTGACGAGACCATCCTCGTCCACCGGGAAATAATGGCTCATCCCGACATAATGATCGATCAGGTCCCGGTAGCCGAGCCGCAGCGCATTGTGCAGCACCCGGGCCGGAGTCAGGTGATAGAGATCGTCATAACCGGTCGCGATCCGGAGCCTGTGCTCCGGCACGATCGTGTCGCCCACCGCCAGCACCGAGCCGGAGCCGTCGCAGGCGATCCCGCTCAGTTCCACCCACGCCTCGGCCGGCGCGGCCAGCGCCGCATCCGTCCCGTCATAGTCCGGCGCCACGAGCGACACGAACAGCCTGTCCACGTCCCCGGCCCAGACCGGATCCTCCCTCGCCCAGCCGCCCGCCAGCGCATCGAAGTCCAGCGCGATCTGGGCATCCTCCGGCGTGCCCGAAGCATAATTCCACAGCCGCACGAACCAGCTCCGCGGCGCGCCCGCCGCGTCCCGCCCCTCGATGGTCAGGGTCGGCCCGTGCACCGCGTCCAGCGGCTTCAGCCCGCCCGACCGCCAGCGGAAGCCGAGCCGGCAATGCCGGAAGTCGCGCGCCGTCGCATAGGCGAGCAGCACATGGTCCCACCGGTCCTCCGCCTCCCAGATCAGCCCGGCAAGCGCGTCCTTCCGGTAGAAAAGCGCCTCGACCCGCAGCGCATCCGGCCCGACGGTCACCGCGCTCGCCATCATCGGCCGCGGGAAGTTGACGGTCCAGTAGCGCGCGTCGAAGCGCTTCACCGTCCCGAGCATCTTCGCGCTGCCCGGCGGCGCCAGCCAGTGTCCCATGTCAGTCCCCCGCCCGCAGCAAGGCCTGCCGCACCGCCCGCGCCACCTGCCGGCCCGACGCCTGCAGCGCCTGGCCCTCGCTCCCGGCCGGCGCGTTGATCGTGATGCTGACCCGGACATCGCGCCCGCCGCCGGCACCGGTTTCGATCCGCCCGCTCGCCGTGGGCACGAACAGCTCCGGCCCACGCTCGCCGACCAGATAGGGCCGGCCGGGCGACACCTGCCCGCCGGTCGCCAGGCCCGGCGCGCCGAGCAGACTCCCGAAAAGACTGCCCGCGCTGGTGACGAGCGACCCGAGCCCACCCTTGCCGCCGACGCCCTTGAACAAGGCATCGAGCCCGGCGCGGATCGCGGCGCTGGCGATCTCCGCCATCACCGAAAGCGCCGCCCGCTTCAGATCCTCCAGGCCGAGCTTCCCCGTCCGCAACGCCCGCACCAAGGCAGTCTCCAGCGCCCGTCCGGCCCGCTCCGCCCCGGCCGCGAACGGCCCCGTCAGCTCCGCCTTCATCGCCGCCACGTCGCGCGCGAAGACATGGGTGTCCGCGCGCACCGCCACTAGCAAGGTCTCGATCTCATCCGCCATCGGGAAACCTTTCCCTGAGCTTCGCCAATTCGTCCGGAGTCATCGGTGCCGCTTCGCCGCTGCTCAGCGCCGCGAGCACGGCGGCCAGTTCCGCCGGCGTCGCCCGCCAGAATTCGTCCGGCCGCCAGCCGAGCAGCGCGCCCGCCAGCCCCGCGAGGCGCGCCGCCGCCTCGCTAAACACGTCCCTGCAGGATCTGCGTCAGCAGCGTCCGGAGCGCCGGCGTCGCCTTCGCGAGCCCGCCCTCCGCGATCGCCTGTCCGATCCGCTCCCGCGTCAGGCCCTCGGGCCGATCGGCCGCACAATGGAAGAACAGGCTCGCCATCTCGCCGATCCCGAGCCGCCCTTCCGCGGCCCGTTCGACCAGGGCGAAGAGCGGCCCGAGTTCCGCTTCCGCGGCGACCAATGCTGCAAAGCTGGGGCGCAGCAAAACCGCCTCGCCGCCGACCGTGAAGCCCGCCTCGCCGCGGGCCGGATTGGCCGTCTTCATGCCGCGATCACCACGCCGGAGCTCTCCAGGGTCAGCGCATAGGTGCGCTCGCCATTGTGATCGCCGGCATAGTCCAGCCGCGTCACCAGGAAGCGCCCGCGCATCGTCTCGCCGCTCTCGAAACTGAGCTCATAATCGTCGAGCAGCCCGGCCAGCGCATTGCTCTTCAGCCGCCCCTCCGCGGCCGAGCCGGTGAAGATCCCGCTGCCCGCCACGGACACCGATCGCACGCCAGCGCCGGAGAGCAATTCGCGCCAGCCGCCGCTGTCCTTGCTGGTCACGTTTACCGCCTCGCCATTCACCGAAAGCTGGGTGGTCCGCATGCCCGCGACCGTCGCATAATCGGGCGGGTCGCCGCCGTCCCCGACCTTCAGCAAAAAGGCGCTTCCTTTTTCCGCACTCATGCCGCACTCTCCTTGTACTTCAGACTCTTGGATGGATGGGAATTCGCCATGATTTCATCTGTTCTGGCCGTCGCGATGGCCGCGTACATGCAGCCCGCCGACACCACCCGGGCCAGCCGCCTCGCCTTCACCGCTTGTCTTCGCACCTATGTCGACACAGCATCGAACAGGCGTGCGACAGCAGCCGATTTTGCCGCCGCCTATCCGCAGCAATGCACGGCCGAGCAGGCCGCATTCCGCACCGCGGTCATCGCGCGCGAACGCGCCTCGCGCATGAGCCAGGCGAGCGCAGAGGAATCGGCGAATGCGGAAATCGAAGACGCGCGCACGAACTTCGCCGACCGGTTCGAACCGGCGGCAGGTGCGACCGCCGTCGCCGCCGCTCCGGCAGCGCCGGCGCCCGCGGCTGCAGCCCCCGCTGCAACGGCGGCCGCGACCGCTCCGGCCACGCCCGCGGCGACTCCGGCCGCCGCGACGACCACGCCGCACTAGGCTTTCAACAACCGCGCGCGATAGTCGATTGCTGCGCTCCATGCTGCACCGGATTGGTGCAGCATGGAGGCACGCAGGAAGACGAGGTTGACCAGCCGCCAGCCGGCCAGATCCGGCCCGATCGCCGCTGCCGCCGCCTCCACATCTGCCGCCAGCACCCTCAGCCGCGCAGGCCGCTCACCCTTGTCGCGGACCAGGATCGAGAGCCTCAGCTCCCGCCCTTCCCCGCTCTTGTGGCTCCAGTCACGTTCCGGCCCGGTCTCCACCACCGCATGCGGAAAGGCGGCGGTCAGCGGCGGGCCGTCATAGA
>JADMIO012736614.1_pt1 | contig 10508 bp, 8 predicted proteins | sample 8958161 | NCBI WGS metagenome assembly JADMIO01 (sample SAMN16585339, study PRJNA669376) | soil metagenome | isolation source: Crop rotation soil | place: USA: Cullars Rotation, Alabama | collected 2011
TGGCCGACGCCGGCCGACTGCTGCGAGGGCGTCGGCATCCCCTCGCGCGGGCTCATCGGCGCGGGGCCTGCCGCCGAGGTCGGCCCCGCCTGGCGCGGGACGACCGTCAGCACGTAGCGCTTGTCGGTCAGGTACTGGCGCGCGACGCGCTGCACGTCGGCCGCCGTCACCGCCCGGTAGCGCGCGAGGTCTTTCTCGAAGTAGCCGGGGTCGCCGAGGAAGGTGGCGTAGCCGTTGAGCTGGTCGTCCTTGCCGCCGAAGCTGCCCACCGTCTGGAGGCCGTAGATGAAGTTGGCCTCGCGCGCGTTGTAGACGCGCTCCATCTCTTCCGGAGTCGGCGGCTCCTGCTTAATCTTCTCGATCTCGGCGAGGACGAGCTTCTCGATCTCGGCGACCGTGTGGCCGGGGCGCGGCTGCGCGACGACCTGCATGATGCCGGCGATCTCGCTCGTGTTGTTGAAGATGTTGACCGTCTGCGCGATCTGGTTGTCGCCGTACTGGAGCGCGCGGTAGAAGCGGCCGGACTTGCCGCCGCCGAGGATGTTGGCGAGCAGGTCGAGCGCCGCCTCGTCCTTCGTGTACTGCGGCACCGAGTGCCAGACCATGTAGAGGCGCGGGAACTGCACGCGGTCGTCGATCTGCTCGCGTATCTCGCGGTCGAGTTGCGGCTGCGGAACTTGCGGGCGCGTGATCGACTCGCCCTTCTGGATCGGGCCGAAGTACTTCTCGACAAGTGCGCGCGCCTCCTTCGGGTCGAAGTCGCCCGAGATGGCGAGGCTCGCGTTGTTCGGCACGTAGTAGCGGCGGAAGAAAGCCTTCACGTCGTCGAGCGAGGCGGCCGAGAGGTCTTCCATCGAGCCGATGGGCGACCAGTGGTAGGGGTGCCCCTCGGGGAACATCGTCTCGGTGATCTTGTAGGTCGTCTGGCCGTAAGGCTGGTTGTCGATGCGCTGGCGCTTCTCGTTCTTGACCACATCGCGCTGGTTGTCGAGCTTGGTCTGCGTCATCGCTTCGAGCAAGCCCTTCATGCGCCCGGCCTCCATGAAGAGCGCGGTCTCAAGGAAGTTCGACGGCACCAGCTCCCAGTAGTTCGTCCGATCCTGCGTCGTCGAGCCGTTGATGGCGCCGCCGATCTCCTGAAGGACAGGGATGTAGTCGTAGTCGTAGCCCTGGAACCCCTGGAACATCATGTGCTCGAAGAGGTGCGCGAAGCCGGTGCGGCCGGGCGTCTCGTTCTTCGAGCCGACGTGATACCAGACGTTGACGCCGACGATGGGCGTCGAGTGGTCTTCGTGGAAGATGACACGCATCCCGTTGGGCAGGAAGAACTGCGTGTACTTGATGGGCGGAAGGACGGGCCCGCCGGCCTTCATGGTCGAAGCCTTCGCCGTCCTCCTCTGCGCGAGCGCCGGCAGGGCCGGAGCACAGAGCAGCGTGACGATCAACGCGGTCAGCAGACGTTTCCAGAGCATGTGTGGCACCTCCGAGAGTGTGTGCGGCGCGGGGCGCGCCCGAAGAGGGTTCGGGGGCGCGCACGACGGCCGGCGATGTTGGCTGATGAATCCGGGGAACAGTTGTATGAAGCTGCGACGCGAATTTTAACGCCCGCGCGCGCCGCGGCGCAAACACAGGTCAGTACCGCCCGCGGTAGCGGGTGGGGCGGTACTGACCGCTATCGCTTCGGCACTCGCTTTTAGCGGCAAAAAAACTTACTCTTCACACATCCATTCCTATTCAGAAGAGGGCGGGGAACGGTTCCACTAAGATGACGCTCGAAACGGATTTCATCGTCGTCGGCAGCGGCATCGCGGGCCTGCGCGCGGCGGTCGAGCTGGCCCGCGCGGGCGCGCGCGTCACGGTGCTGACGAAGGACAGGCGCGAGGAGTCGAACACGGAGTACGCGCAGGGCGGCGTGGCCGTGGCGCTCTCCGAAGAGGACGAGGCGTCGCTCCACGAGGAGGACACGCTGGCCGCGGGCGCGGGGCTGTGCGACGAGCGCGCCGTCGAAGTCCTGGTCGGCGAGGGACGCCGCTACATTCAGGAGCTGATCGAGTGGGGCACGGAGTTCGACCGCGAGGGCGGCCGCCTGCTCTTCACGCGCGAGGCCGCGCACTCGCGCCCGCGCATCCTGCACGCGCAGGGCGACGCGACGGGGCGCGAGATCGTCCGCGCCCTGCTCGCGCGCGCCGGGAGCGAGCGCAACATCTCTTTCCTCGCGCACGCCGAGACCGAGTCGCTCGTCCTGGCGGAGGGGCGCGTCGGCGGCGTGCGCTACCTCGACCCGCTCGTGCGCGCGCCGCGCGTCCTGCTCGCGCGCGGCGTGGTGCTGGCGACGGGCGGCGCGGGCGCACTCTACCTGCACACGACCAACCCACAGGTTGCGACCGGCGACGGGATGTCGATGGCGTACGGGGCGGGCGCGGAGCTTTCGGACATGGAGTTCGTGCAGTTCCACCCGACGGCCCTGAATGTCGAGGGCGCACCGCGCTTCTTACTTTCCGAGGCGCTGCGCGGCGAGGGCGGCGTGCTGCTGAACGCGGCGGGCCGCCGCTTCATGCCGCGCTACCACGAGGCGGCGGAGCTTGCGCCGCGCGACGTTGTGACGCGCTCTATCGTCGCCGAGATGGGGCGCACGGCGACGCGCACGGTCTTCCTCGACATGACGGCCTTCGACGCGGCACACCTGCGGCGGCGCTTCCCGAAGATTTACCGGACGTGTCTGGAGTACGGCCTCGACCTCGCGCGCGAGCCCATCCCCGTCAGCCCCGCGGCGCACTACGTGATGGGCGGCGTGCGCACAGACCTCGAAGGCCGCACCAGCTTGCCCGGCCTCTACGCCGCGGGCGAGGTGGCCTGCACGGGCGTCCACGGCGCGAACCGCCTCGCCTCGAACTCCCTGCTCGAAGGTCTGGTGTTCGGCGCGCGCGCCGGGGCCGCTGCCGCTTCGGACTTGAAGGGTCAGAGCGCGCCTTCGGGTGACGCCTCAGTCGAGGGCGCGTCTACTCCGCGCGCAGACGTGCGGCGCGTGAGCGCGGCGGCGGCGGCCGTGCGCAAGCGCGTGAGGCGTCTGATGTGGGAGCGCGTCGGCATCCTTCGCACGCGCGAGGGACTGGAACGCGCGCTCTCCGAGTTCGAGCAGATCGCCTCCGCGCCGCTCCTGCCCGGCCCGCGCAACTTCGTCACGACCGCCGCCCTCATCGCCCGCACCGCCCTCTGGCGCGAAGAGTCGCGCGGCGCCCACTACCGCCTCGACTTCCCACGCCGCGACGACGAACACTGGCGCGCCCACTCCGTCATCAAAAAGGGCGCCGACATCGTCAGCGCCCAAACGGTCGAGTTCTCCGCGCTGCAACCGCGCGCAACCTGACGCCCGGCTTCAGGGGGTCTGGAGCCACGTCGCCTCGACGTGCTTCGTGTCCATGTACTCGCGCACGCGCGCGATCTTGCCGTCGCGCAGCGTGAGCGCGAAGTGGTATTCGTTCGCGTAGACCTTGCCGTCGCGCAGCTCGCCGCGGGACGTGACCTCCGCCGCCACGCGGTCGGCCTCGGCGGTCAGCCCGCGCACGGTCATCCTCAGCCCGTCCTTCAACTGCCGCCCCATGTTCGACAGCAGTCTGCGAACCTGCTCCTTCGTGTGTTCGCCGGAACCCGGCGTCTGCTCGACGCCGCCCGCGATCCACCACGTCGCGTCCTCCGTGAGCATGTCGAGCGCCCCGGCGAGGTCGCCCGCGTCGAGGCGCGCGAACCATTCGGACACGAGCCGCTTGTTCTCCTCGATTCCCGTCTCCGTCATGTTAGCTTCCTACCTCGATTCGCTAATGCTACTCGATTGTAAAATCTATCTGGCGCGTCGCGGTCACCTTCGAGACGTTGTCCGTCGCGGTCACTTCGAGCACGTAGACGCCCGGCGTCAAACTCTGAAGCGGAATCTTCGCCGCGTATGGAATATTCGTCGCGTCGCTCCCGCCGACGATTGATACTCTGTGCGGCGGCGCGTTCATGACAGTCCGGTTGTTGCGCCAGACTTTAATCTCCATGTTCACGTTGGGTGCGCCGTCGGCGGCCCGCGCGGCGTTGTAAATCACGAGGCGCAAGAGCAGGTGCGCGGCGCGCTGAAAGCGGCGGGCGACTTTCGGCATGATCGTGGGAGCGCTCGACGCCTGCGTGGCGACCTCTTCGGAGAGCAGCAGGCTGCTCAAGGCGAGGCGGGACGCTTTCAAATCCGGTACTTCGACCCACTGGAACGCGCTGCCGAGAAGTCCGCTAAGGCTCTCGCGCGCGGCGACGCGAAACTGGTAAAGCCCCGGCCCGCCGACCGGCACCGTGAAGGTCGTGACAATCTGTAGGCTCTTTTTACCCGCCGCGCTACCGGCGTCGAGGGTGAGGCTCCGCCCCGCGCTGCCGACGACCTTGCCCTTTTCGTCAAGCACGACATACGAGACGTCGATGTCCGGCCGCCGCGCTCCGCCGCTCGCATCGAGTTGCAGTTGACCGCTTTCCACCTGGACGGCGGCGTTGAGCGCGGGGCCCGTCTGGGCGTCGCTCGTAAAGACGGCGTACAGATCGACGGGCAGGTCGCGGCGGACGTTCAAAGACTTGAGGGCGTCGTTAAGCGCGGCGTTGGCGGAGGTCGCGGCCGGGGCGGCTTTCGACGAGGCCGCGCGCCCCGACGCGTTGTCGAAGAAGCCGCGCCGCACGCGCACGGTCAGGTCGGGTCGCCCTTTGACGCTCACCTCGATCTTGCGGAATTTCGGCCCGCCGCTTTCGGCCTCGACGTTCTCCGGCCGCCAGCCGAGCAGGTAGTATTCGGAGGTTTCGTCGAGCGCCCTCGCGACGGCCTTTTCGAGCGCGTTGGTGTTGAGCAGCGCCCGCCCGCCCGTGTCGGCGGCGAGCGCGCGTAACACTTCCTGCGTCGCACTCTGTTCTGCCATCTGGCCGGCGGCCGCAAAAGGACGCCCCTCCGAAAAGGCCAGGTCGGGGCTGATGCCGCTGCTCGCGTCGAGCATAGGGACGGCGAGGCCGTGCGCGTCGAGTGAGTAGATCACCGTCCCGGTGCGCGCCGCCACGTCCGCGAGGCGTTGCAGCCTGTTAGTGGAGTTGGCCTCCTGCGGGTCGAGCGGGAAGCCTTCGGAGATAAAGAACAGGATGCGTCGCCCTTCTGCGACGCTGCGCGCCGACGCGACCTGCTCAAGGGCGTTGATGATGGCCCCACTTAGCACCGCGGCCTGGCGGCGGATGCGCCGCGCGCGGTTTCTGACGGTCACTTCCGCGAGGCTGCGCGGGTACTGCGAGGCGATGAAGCTGGTTGCTTTTATCACCTGCTGCACAAAATATTCGAACATGTCCGGGTCGCCGCGCTCGATCAGAAGCGCCTGGAACTCGGACATCGCGGGCTGTTCCGTGTCGAGGGCCGCGCGCGACTGGTATGAAAGCCTCTTGACGGCGGCGCGCAACACGGCCTTCTCGTTGGTGAACTGTTGCAGGAAACCGATCTGCCCGCTCGCCGAAGCGATGAGCACCTGCATTGAGGGCGTCACCTCTTCGTCGACAAAGCGGGACAGGAGGGTTCGCACACGCGCCACGCCTTCGGGCGAGAGGTGCATGTCGTCGATGAAGAAGAGCACGGAGCGCCCGCGCTCGACGGGCGGCGCGGCCGAACTCTTACCGGCCTCTGCGGTCTCGCCGCGCGCGGCGCGGATGCGCGCGGCCTCGGCGGTGCTGCCCGCGGCGGCGCGCTCGAAGAAGAGGACGGGCTGCTCCCTGCCGTCAACTTTCAGCTCGAACTGCTCGCGCCCCAGGTTATCGACGAAGCGCCCGCCGCGGTCGACGACCGTGACGTCCGTCTGCACCAGATTCGTGCTGATGCGCAGAACGTCCCCCGCCTCCTCCTGCGCCGGCTGTCCCGCGCCCTGAGCGAAGGCCGCCGGGGGCACGGCCGCGCACAGCGACGCGACGCAAAACATGAGCCTTGTGAGAAACCTCAGCGAGGCGGACAAGAGCTTAATCTCCTATGTATGTCAGCGACGACAAGCGCCCAACCACGAGTGTGCCGAATGATTCGGTCGGACTTCGTCAGGGGGCGTGGAAAGCCGAATCGTTCGGCAAAGCTGCGTGACGGGGAGGCGGAGGCCGCGTCGTGCGGCCTCCGCCGGTGACAGCGTATAGAAAGTCGCGTCCGGCGACAAGGCTCGGCCGTGAAGCTTTGGGCGTGTGTCCGCAGGCGGCCTGCGCGGGGGCGGCGGGTCGGCGTAGAATGGCGCATGGCTCATTTCGAACAGTTGCATGAGTGGTCTTTGACGCCGCGCGAGGCGGTGGAGCTTCAGAAGCGTCTGCGCGAGCGCGTGCGCGTCGAGCCGCTCAAGAAGAAGGTCGAGACGGTGGCCGGCGCCGACATCAGCTTCAACAAGTTCGACCCGACGATCTACACGGGCATCGTCGTGCTGCGACTGCCGACGCTCGAAGTGGTCGAGGAGGTGGGCATCGTCGGCGAGACGAAGTTCCCGTACGTGCCGGGGCTCCTCTCGTTCCGCGAGTCGCCGTCTGTGTTAGAGGCGTGGGCGAAGTTGAAGACCGAGCCGGATGCGGTGATGTTCGACGGGCAGGGCCTGGCGCACCCGCGGCGCGTCGGCATCGCCTGCCACGTCGGGCTCATCATCAAGCGCCCGACCTTCGGGTGCGCCAAGTCCGTCCTCGTCGGCAAGTATGAGGAGCCGGGCGAGGAGCGCGGCTCCTGGTCGCCGATGGTCGATAAGGGCGAGACGGTCGGCGCGGCCGTGCGGACGAAGAGGCGCGTGCAGCCGATCTACGTCTCGCCCGGCCACCTGATCGATCTGGAAGGCGCGATAGATTTGACGCTGCGCTGCGACGGCGGCTACCGCCAGCCCGAGCCCACGCGCCGCGCGCACCTCCTCGTCAACGCGCTGCGCCGCGGCGAGAGGAATCCGACCTCGGAGTCTGTAGACAAAGACGAGCGCGGCGGGACGGAAGGGCAGGGGAGTCTGTTCTAACGCGCGCGCGTCGCGGCGCGGGGCGTGAGCCGTTCGCGCAAGTGCCGCCAGCGGCGCAGGGCGAGCCAGTGGAGGCCGCCGACGAGTACGGCCGCGGCGGGCGCGAGCCAGAAGGTCATCCCGTCCGCGACGCGCGTGCGCAGCCAGCCCGAGGAGAGTTCGGCGGCGGCGGCCGCGACGGCGAAGGGCCAGAGGGGGAGTGCTGTTGACGCGCCGCTCCGCCAGCGCCGAGTGAGAAGCAGCAGCGCGGAGAGGTAGACGGACGCGGCCAGCCCCACGCGCACGAGCTTCCGCCAGTTCTCCTCGTAAGCCAGCCCGCAGAGGACGGCCGTGAAGAGGAGCGCGAGCAGCAGCGCGCTCAACACGAGGTCGCGCCTCGCGCGCCGTTCCCGCACTCCGCGAGCCTCGCCCAAAGCTCACCCCCGACGCGTGGTCTGAAACTGTCTTGCTGATAGACGCCGGCCGCGCGCCTTTGTTCCCTGCCGTCACTTGAACGGCGCGGCCAGACTCTTCCCGATAGATTTCAAGCGCGACCCCTTCGAAGGCGGCGGGTCGGCCGGCGGGACGATCTTCGTCTTGTGCTGGACGGTGCAGTAACGGCGCGGCTCTTCGCCCGCGGGGAAGGTCAGAGTGCTGACGTTCGGGCAGTCCTGCGTCGCGAGCAGCCCGTTCATCGCGTCCACGTTGACGGTGACGGTCGGCATCGGCCGCGCCTGCCGCGCGCTTGTTTCCGGAGCCGCGGCGCCGGACGTTGCATCTGAAAGTGTCTGGCGGTTCGCGCGCTCCTTGCCGCGCGCCGGCTGGCCCGCGTCGGCGCGAGTGCCGCCTTCGGACTGCTGCGTCCTGTCAGAGGGTTGGGCCTGCTCCTGTTCGTTCGGCTTAGCCCGTTCCGGCGCGCGGCGCGGGCCCCGCGGCACGAACGAGATTAAGGCGACGACGAACGCGGCGCAGAAGACCAGCGCGGTCGGCAGCACGACCCGCGGGCGCTTACGCACGACGGTCGCGGCGGCGTGAGGGCATGGCACGTCCGGCGCGGGGGCCGTGCGCGGCCGCCTCGCGGTGCGCCCCGAAGTCAGCCCTTCGTACGCCTCGTTGATCTCCTTCAGCTTCTCCTGGGCCTTCTGCTGGAGGCGCGGGTCGTGTGAGAAGCGGTCGGGGTGCCAGACCTTGGCGAGGTCGCGGTACGCCTCCTTCAACTCCTGCGCGGAGGCGCCCGGCCGGACGCCGAGCAGCTCGTAGTACCTTTCCAACTCGTCGTTCACTGCCGCTTCCCTCATGACAGAATCCGGGCCAGTTGTGAAATGCTCTCGAAACGTTCCAGCACCTCGTCCAGGCTGGGCAGCGGCACGCCCATGTAAGACAGGGCGGCCAAGGTGCAGGTCATGAAGACCAACGCCGTGATGAAGGCCCGGAGGGCCGCGCGGCAGACGTGGCGCACGAGCGCCAGGGCGAGGCGGGACGGACGGAGACGCATAGTTCTTGCCTTACTTGTCGAGAATTATTTTTTTCGGCGCGGTCTGCCGGACTGAGAAGGTCAGGCTTCGCCGTTTGCGCGGCCGGGGGGCGGCGGCGGGCACGGACTATTATGGCAGGCCGGGAGGCTTGCTGACAACGGTCTTTTGGCGCGGCCTCCTCCGTCACTTCGCGGCGGGCGCGCGCTTGAACTCAAGCTCCTTGAAGTCGAAGTCGGGGTTGGGCACGTCGATCTTCATCTCGGAGACCTTGCCCTGCGGGTCGAGCTGGAAGGTGACCCAGCCGCGCGGGTAGGGGTAGACGACCGTGTCGCGCCACTTGATGCGGAAGGTGTCGAAGTGCCAGTGTTCCAGGTCGCCGACGTAGGCGGGCGACGGCAGCAGGCGCACGACGAGGTGCCCGCCCTCCTCCGTCACGCGGGCGTCGCCGTACATCTGGCCGCCGTAGGTGCCCGCGTAAGACGAGAGCGGGAGCGAAGGCTTCGTGTTCGGCACGCGCGACTCTTCGAGCTTCTTCTCCTCGGCCTCCGCGCGCTCGCGGTTGGCCGCGGCGCGCGCGAGGTAGTCGGCGCTCCAGTCACGCGCGGGCGCGCCGAGAAAGACGTCGAAGACCTTGTAGTAGAGGAAGGCCTGGAGCGGCGTCTCGCTGTTGGTGAGGATGACGACGCCGAGGTTCTCCTCGGGCAGAAGCGCCACGCGCGAGGTCATGCCGTCGAGCCCGCCGCTGTGCGTGACGACCTTGCGGCCGCGGTAGTCGCTCAGGCCCCAGCCGAGGCCGTAGAGGTTGAAATGCACCGTCGGGTTGAACTTCTCGGCCGACTCGCTGACGCCTGAGACGATTGTGTGCGGCGTCCACATCTCGCGCGACGCTGCGGCGGAGAAGATTGTTTTGCCCTGGTAAGTCCCGCGCCCGAGTTGCAGGCGCACCCACTCGGCCATCTCCGCGGCCGAGGAGTTGATGACGGCCGCGCCGCCGGCCGAGTCCACGTTCGAGTAGTGGATGACGCGCACCTTGCCGTCCACCTCGTTGTGCGGCGTGGCGACGTTCTGCGAGGCCGTCAACTGCCTGAAGGTCGTCACCGTGCGCGTCATGCCGAGCGGGACGAAGAACTTCTCGCGGACGTAGTCGTCCCAACTCTTCCCCGTCACGGCCGGCACGATCTCGCCCGCCGTGAGGAACATGATGTTCTGGTAGCCGTAGCGGCTGCGGAAGCCGTAGGCGGGTTTGAGGAAGCGGACGCGGCGGATGATCTCCTCGCGCGAGTAGGTCGTCTCGTACCAGAGCAGGTCGCCGCCGAAGGTGGCGAGCCCGCTGCGGTGGCTGAGGAGGTCGCGCACCGTCATCTCGTGCGTGACGTAGGGGTCGTAGAGCTGGAAGTAGGGCAGGTACTTCGTGACGGGGTCGTCCCACTTCAGCTTCCCCTCGTCCACGAGCGTCGCCAGCGCGGCCGACGTGAACGCCTTCGTGTTCGACGCGACCGCGAAGAGCGTGTCCCCGTCCACCGGCTCCGGCTTGCCGAGCTCCCTCACCCCGTAGCCCTTGACGAAGACGACCTTGTCATCCTTCACGATGGCGACGGAGAAGCCCGGCACCTTCCACTCCCGCCCGGCCTTCGCGGCGTACTCGTCGATCTCCTTCAAACGCTCTTCGAGCGTCTGCGCGAAGAGCGGGGTCGGGAGCAGCAGAAGGATGAGCAGGGCCGCGCGTGTGGCGTGTCGTCGCATCGGCGAATACCTTTCGGGGAAGTTGGAGATCGCGCCCGCTCACCTCCTGTTGACGGTGAGGACGGCGCGAGGGCCATCCTCCGCGAACGTGAGCGTGACTGTCAAATCCTTCAGCCCGGAGAGCGCGCGCGCCGAGGCGCTCCGGGCGGTGGGCTCAAGCGGCTGCCGCGGGCTCGACCGGGTGCCGTGGACGGAGCACGAGACTTCGCGGCCGTCGGGCGAGACGTGGTACGTGCCGCCTTCGGGGCAGGAGGGGCGCGCGCCTTCGAGCCGCGTGACCAGCTCGACGACGGCGCGGTCGAGC
>JADMIO011664317.1_pt1 | contig 10507 bp, 7 predicted proteins | sample 8958161 | NCBI WGS metagenome assembly JADMIO01 (sample SAMN16585339, study PRJNA669376) | soil metagenome | isolation source: Crop rotation soil | place: USA: Cullars Rotation, Alabama | collected 2011
TGTGCTCTTCCGATCTAGTCCGAATGTCGATCAGTTTCGAGGAGGCAAACGACAGCAGCAGGGCGATTGACACGCACAGGATCGCCCAGAAGACGCCATGCCGCACGGTGACCGTGAACGCAAAACGCCGCGGCTCGATCGAGCCGTTCGTCGCGCGGAAGGGAATCGACGCCACGTACTCGCCAGCGACAAGATTCCGCAGCTGCATCGTCAGTGTTTCGCCTCCGGCTGGAATCCTGAGCGGTAACGTCACGCGCGCGCCCTGGGAATCGTAGAACGCCACGTTTTGCGAGGCGTTGAGGCCGTCGGGCGCCTTGATCACCGACAGCGGACCGGTGGTGACGTTTTCGAGCGCCCACCGCGCTGAGCCATCGGCGATGTGGATTTCGAATGTCGGACCGAGCTTCGGCTCCAGCGCCTGGGGCGCAACGGCATGCGATGTGCGGAACGGGTTCGCAATCACGAATGGGTGGGCCTGCGTCGTGGATTCGGGCGCGACCTGGAGAGCCGCTGGCCGCGACGGTGCAGCGGCGGTGATCGCGATGACCTGGCGGGTTGACTGACCGTTGCCCGTTCCGATAATCAGACTGCCCGTATACGGACCAGGCCCGTCGAGTGCGGGAACGATGAGGCTGAAGGAAAGAACGCTGTCCGCAGCGATCGGCAGCGCGATTCGTGCCCCTTTCTGGTCCGCCGCAGCAAGCGTCGGCTCGATGCGGCCACCTCCGTCCGAAAGAAACGCCGTGACGGCAACCGTCACACTCGTGATTGTTCCCGTCCCTTTTCTCACGAGTGCGAGCGGTACCGTGTCGCCGGTCGAAGGCACCTGAAACGTGACGGCCTTCGCGTTCGGCTCAATCGACACATCGAGGACGTATTCCTGCGCCTCCGCGGCACCCGCGACGCACACCATCGTTGCGATGAGCGCCGCGAGCGCCCGACGGAGTGTGATTCCTGACAGCGCCCTATTTCGCGACCACCGGATCAAGTGTTGGATCCTTCGTAAATGCGTATTTGAACGCGCTCAAAACCGACATGCCCTGTGCCCTCTCGGGCGAGGCTCCGGAATCTCCGCTGAATGACACGTTCAGCCAGAGATTTGGCGCCAGTCGCCGCTCCGCGATGAACGACAAACGCGTCGATGTGTCTTCCGCCCCGGTTTCCGGCTTGACGTTTATGTACGCGCCCTCGAAGTTGAGTCCGAAGCTCGATGTGCCGACGCGCAGCCGCACTCCAGCGAACGTCGTATCCCGAATCTCCTGACCGCCGGGCAGATCGGTGTCGACGACCAGTTCGTTGGACAAGTGGCGGAGGTGGCCGATCAATTGCGCGTTCTCGCTGAGACCTGGGACGCCATCGAAGCCATACGACAAGGACGTCCAGAACGACGAGGAGCGAGTGTCGAGATCCTTCGCCAACCCCGTCGGGCTGTTCCAGGAGGATGCCGCCGCGACGATCCAGCTCGTGCCGTTCCATCGCGCCTTGCGTCGAAACTGTTCTCGGCACGCGTCGGCTGCCGGGCGAAGGGTTTCTCGCTCGAACTTGTCGCGCTCTGCCTCCAGACCTGGCCCGAGAAGACTCTGTGGACGAAAGAGCGGGATATTGCTGTAGCAGTTGAGCAGCGAGTTGTTGTTGAGCCGCGGATCCTCTGAGTCGTACAGCGTGACGTGGCCTCCGACCGCGAGCTTGACCGACTTGTCGTCCTCTCCACCGCCTTTCGTGGTGGCAAACGAGACCTGCGTGCGCGACAGGATCTGCGTGACGACGCTGGACCGGTAATCATGGAGGCTGACCTTGCTTCCGGCCCAGACCAGATACGGCACAACGTCGATGGCCACACCGGTCTGCAGGTGTCCATCCCGATCGACGCCGTTCAGCAGCGCCGTGGCGAACTCGCGTGGGGTCGTTGGCCGGACGATCGTGTCCGGCGAGAGCGCCAGCGCCACGAACGCCGGTGATTCGGGTACTGAGAGATCGATGTCCGCGCTCTTCAGCTTGGTCGTGGCGGCATTAGCCGGTTCCTGCGCCGATGCAGCGTCGGAGGCAAGTGCGAGGAACGTGGTCGCTATGAGGACGCGAAGGGCGAGTCGAAGCGAGGTGTTCACGAGACCTCCAGCTTGACGAAGTCGAACTCCGCGCGCGGACCCGTCAGTGGTCCTTGTTTCGTGATCGGTGATCCGGTCACTTCCGCGCCTCGCTGGCGGACGTGAACCGCGACGCTGAACTGCGGGTTCGGTTCGTTGCCGGCGGCAATGATGTTCGCGGACCAGCTGAGGAATCTCCCGTTGAGCGTTGCCGGGTTCCCGTCGACTTGAAAATTGTCTGGCAACGCGTCGTGCGTCAGTCCCGATCCGACCACGACGGGGTTCCGCCCGTCGGTGTCGAACAAGGAGAACTCGTATTTCCCGAACTGAGCGTGACCGATCTCGATCTCAACGCTCGGGGGGCCGTCCGCCGCCTTCAACTTCACCGATTTGATCGTCGCCATTGTCGAACTCCTTGAAAGAGTGGTTTGCTGCGCCTGCACATGACGTGAGACACGATCGAGAAAGAACGCCCAGGGAAAACCTTCGCCCGGATCGGTGTGATCCGATTTCTTGAAGACCTGGGATACCTGCGCGTGCGACACGATGCCGCGGTTCGCCTTGTCGGCGAGTTCGGCATTGCTCAGTCTGCGCGCGGGGATTCGGTACTTGATGCAGTAATCGGCGGCGGCGACGGCGGCGCGTTCGAGCATTAGCACGCCGAAGGCGTCGAGCCATTCCGGCTCGGTCTGCCGTGCAAATCCGGCGAGCTCGAGATGGACGCCGTCCGCATTGGCGCCGGGCGCCGCGAACGCGACATCGTCATCTGCCACACACCGCACGGTGCTGTCGCTGTCGACGCAGAGGTGCGCCGATGCCTCGCGGTCGGTTGTCGCAAAGAAGTGCGCGACGTTCTCCGCCGTCTCGCCCTTCTCGGGCGCTTCCATCGAGTGAATGACGATCAGGCGTACGGCTCGCGGGGGCGCGCTCGCTCTGAAGTGACGAGCCTTGACGAATGGAAACGCATCCAGATCAAACGTCGACATAACTCCTCACACTCGGGGCGGTCCCTACTGGTGGTCGCTACTGCTCTTTTAGGGTTAATGATGAGGTTGGATCGAAGGTGCCTTCTATCGCGCGCGAGGGCAGATGCGCAAGAACTTTTTTGGACTGTTTTCTCAGGTCGGGGACGGACGCGTGACTCTTTAGATCACGATATGACAGGAGCTGTCACGAGCGACGGATGACCAGAGAGCCCGGCTGGGCGCGATCCGGTCCAATCTCGCCGGTCGAAATCATCCGCGAAAGTCCCGCTTATACTTGCGCCGATGCGACGCCTGATCGTGTGTGCGGACGGCACCTGGAATCGGCCGAATACGCCGGCTGGTGGCAGTCAATCCCCGACCAACGTCGTGAAGCTCGCGCGATCGATCATGCCCATCGATTCCGCGGGAATATCCCAGGTCACGTTCTATCGAATGGGTGTGGGAACCGACAACGGGGCCGACAAACTTTTTGGTGGCGCATTCGGGCACGGCCTGGATCGCAATCTGAGTGACTGCTACAGGTTCCTGCTCCATAACTACGTGCCTGGTGATGAGCTGTATTTCTTCGGATTCAGCAGGGGAGCGTACACGGTTCGAAGTCTCGGCGGATTGATCCGGAATTGCGGGCTGCTGCGGCCCACGTCAGCTGATCGTGAAGCCGAGGCGCTCGCCCTGTACCGGGATCGTTCCGCTCGCACTCATCCGAACAGTGACTTCTCACAAGCCTTTCGCGAGCGGTATTCGCACGATCCCGTTCCGATTACCTGTATCGGTGTGTGGGATACCGTCGGCGCGCTTGGGCTGCCGGTGGAGTTCTTTCACATAGATGTCCATGAGAAATATCGATTTCATGATGTGTCATTGAGTAGTCGGGTTAAGAACGCCTTTCATGCCATTGCGATAGACGAACGGCGACGGCCGTTTGTCCCTACGGTATGGGAGCAGCCACTCGCAGACAGGGAGCAGAACTGGTTGGAGCAGGCGTGGTTTCCCGGCGTCCATTCCAACGTCGGCGGAGGCTATCCTGACAGCGCTCTTTCCGACATCGCACTGCGGTGGATGATCGAACGGGTCTCTGATCGGTGTGCACTGGAATTTGATCGGCGCTTCGTCGAATCGACGACCGAGCCCTCACCGGCGGGAACGCTGTACGATTCACTGAATCTTGGTTTCAAGATCATCGGTCAGGTCGAACGGCAAATTGATCAACAGGCAGTTGATAACCGCGCTCGGGGCGTCAATACGTGGGAGTACGTGCATCAGAGCGTGGAGAGCCGACTGCAGGTGACTGCCGATAGCCCGAAGCCGTATCGGCCGAGAAATCTGGCTGCCTACCTGGGGAGGCCCGAGCCGAAAGCGATCGTCATGTCGTCACTGGTCCGGCCTGCCGAGCCGATGCAACCTCACCGCTGACACCGGGCCACTCAAGGGATGACGCTCTGGACCGGTCTGAGCCAGTCGAGGATTGCGCCGCCGACTTGAGGAAACTGCGCGGCAAAAATCGTGGCAATCGGCAGTCCGCCATACATCAGTACTTTCGTCCACTCCTTCCACTCCCAATTGACCTTGCCGGCGTCCGTTGAGGCCAAGGCGCTGATGACCGGATCCCGCTCGATTTGCACGAACGTCGTTATGACCAGGACGACAGCGCCGATGACGTAGAACCACGCCGTTGCGAGCAGCTGCTGTCGCGGCTGAAAAGGAAATGATTGTGCGATTGCCACCATCAACAGCACGCCACCGATGAGAAAAAGGAACAGCTGGGCGAGCCGCGCCAGCAGTTCGCGGATGACGAGCAGCGTCTGCATCGCGATGACTTCCTCGGCCAGCCATATCCATCGCTGTGAAAGCGAGACCGTCTGCGATGCGGCCGCTGTGCGGGGCTGGTGGTGGCCCACACGCCAGAAATGAGCAACCGGTGGCACGACTCGACGCATCACTTTGACCAGCCAGCGCCATCGGTTCGAAAGCGCCCAGTCAGACGTCTTGTCTAGACTACGTGGCGCGTGCCTCAGTACTCGTCGCAACGCCTTGTACGCATCAGCATCGAGCCCGACCTCCGCGTTGAACTCGACACGCTTCTCAAGGGGCATGTGCTTCAACTGCAGGCCAAGCTCGTTGGCGACGAGCGTAACCCGACGCACATCCGCGGCCTCGGGCCGTCGTGGCGACAGTCGGTCGTGCAACAGATGCGCCGGCAGATTATCGAATGCTTCGAGCATCGGGGTGCCGTCGAACGGCTCCAGCGTCCGCCGGATCACACGCCAGAAATAGATGACGTGTGCGAACGTTACGAGCAGCAGAATCTGCAGCAGCACCCACGCCGCCTTGAAGCCTTGGACGAAGGCCGACGGCTCGGGGCTGGCGACCGTGTGTTTCAGACTGAAGACGCTGACGAACAGCGCGATGGCGAACAGTGCCGCCGTCAGCTCACGCGGCAGCGCCTGCATGCTGCCGTCGATGAAGCGCCGGACATCGGCTGCGGCCCGATGCAGCGAATCGAGCGACAGGCCGACGAGCGGGTCCAACGACGCTGCCAGCTTGAGACCGGAAACCCTGCTCAGCCGTCGCAGGTGGACCACCGCCCAGAAATAGACGCCAGCGACCAGGTATATCAGCGGCATCGCTGGTGAGAGTCCGTTTGTCGGGTGCGAGACGCGGTCAAAGTAGTAGGCCGCCAGTTTGCGATCGAGCGTGACTGTTTCGAGCAGATACTGAACGCCGAAGAACGCCGCCACCGCAACCCAGACGGCAGCGCCTCCCATCACCCAGTATTGCGGGTCGGCAAGTTTCCACAACCCGCGCAGCGACCGCTTTGCCGTGCTCGAACGCAGTTGCTGCAGTCGTGCGAGACCCCGCTCACGACAGTGCCCGCAAGCTTGACGTCGCATGCCAGCAGCCATGCCAGCACGACCAGTGCGAATGCCGTCAACCCGCTGAGCCACACTCGCTCTCCGGCGTCGCTGCCGCGTGGCGCAACGGACACGAGTACTGTCACGGCATACCCGTATAAGACCGTGAGCGCCCCGAATGCGATCAGCACATATGGGCTCCGTCGTACGAATGTCTTAGGGTTGAAGAACTCCAGGAACGGTCGCTGCGTGTAGCTCGCGGGCCACCACCGCTTCGTTGTGTACGCCGCGACATGCGACAGGACGATCAGCGTCAGCAGCAGGAACATCGCCGCGGACGTGGTTGACGCGTGCGGCATGACACTGTTGGTGTCAGCTTCACTCGAGGTCATCGCGTACACGTAATTCCTCGCCCGCCCGTATTCGTCCGTTTCCCGGGCGTCTGTCGCCCCGGATTGGCCGGCTGGCGCCTCGTCCAGCCCGTACCACTTGATCGGCCAGAGACTGTTGCGTCCGACGGCGCTGATCCACAGAGGCGGCCGGCCGGCGCCGACGAGCGGCGTGCGGTAATCGAGCGGATCGACATCCTCGCTCAGGTTCATCAGCCGCTGTCTGAACAGCGCAATAAATGCGTTGTAGACGCCCTGGACGTTCGAGGTTGGGAACTGGATCTCCCTGTTGGTAGCCGTGGTCCAGCCCTGTACCTGGCTGAACAGCGGATACGTCGAGGCGACAATCATCCCGCGCAAATACGGACCGTAGTCCGGGTGCGTGTACAGGATGTCACTCTCGAACGTAAACAGCCGCACACGCGAATCCCGCCTCGCAATTTGTTCGGCGAGAAACAGCTTGTCGCGCGTGTCGGTGGCGAGCAAGCCGACGGTCGTAATGTGTTCCCGGATGATGGTGTCGAGGATGTTGTCCAGCACGAGCTCGACCGACGCCGAGGTGCTCTGTGGCGTCAGCGACGGGATTTGATCAGTGGCGGTGCCAGGCTCGCCAAGGGGCAGCGTGAGGAAGCGAGGGCGGCTGTCTGCCGGCCGCGTCGCCAGTGCCGCCGCGGCGAAACGCAATCGCGAAATGTGCAGCGGGAACGGAAAGATCCGGGCCGTCCCTAGCACACACGCAGCCTGCCTACTGAGGGGCTGGTCGCTGCAGGACGTGTGCGTAGTTTTGGCATGCACGCCTTCAATGTTGTCGATGCTCTGAAGCTGTGTGCCGTACGTGGTGTTGTCTTCCACAAGGAGGGCAAGGCGCCGGCCTTTGGCGAGATCACGATCAGTGTCGATGAGATACTCGACGGTTCGCTGCGTCGTGAACTCGTCCGGAATGACAGTCGAGGTGAAGGTCACCGCAAATGTCTTAGTGCTCTCGCGAGTCAGGAGTTCTCGGTTGGTGTACCCCGTCGCGCTACCCGTGACGATGTGCATCGCGCCGGTCGGATGCTTCAGACGAAAATTGCGAATCGCCACCGCAAGCGACGGAGTGGAACCCGAAAACGTCGGGCCGAGCACAGAAATCGCGGGTGCGCGGCCCTGATGCCAATCAACAATGGTCTGCAACGCGTTCTGGAACGCGACCTGGTGGATGCCTCCCGTCGGTGTTTCCGCCACGAGCTGCAACAACAGCAGGCGCCGGCGACCGGGCGATGCGCCGAAATTCGCGTCCCGAAACAGGATGAGCGCCGGCTGGCTCTCGTGGGCGACACGGCGGTTGGTACTGGTTGCGCCGCTGCCGTCGCGTACCGGATCCCAGTCGGGCATATGAAACCGGTCGAGTACGAATTTGTTCGCCGCCGCCGCGCTCTGCAGCGCGGCGCCAATCGCATCGAATGTCCAGCGCGCATTCGAGTCGATCGGATCCGGCACGGTAACAATGACGAACTGCGTGTCGATTTTGAGCGTTTTGAACGCCTCTTTCACCAGGGCTCGCCGTTGCGCGTCGATCGACCGTCCCGGTATCCGCGGCCCGGCGCGCAGCGTCTTCTCGCTGATATCGATACCGACGAAGTCCGCCAGCAGCCTCAAGGCATCCGGTGGAGAATCCTCTTGTCGATTCGACGTCGTGGTGTTCGGCGGCGTCGCGGGTCGGTCAGCGCTGGCCGACGTCGTCGCCGATGACGAAGATTTGACGAGGTAGGGAAATGTCGCTGCGCCTCCGAGCAACAGGAGAATCAGGAGTTGAAACGTGCCGGCGGCAGTGGATGAACGGTCGCTCTCAGCCATGGATTACGAGGTTTTGATGGCCGGTTGGGGTTTTTCGCGCCACGCCTCGCCAACCGCGCCGAACACGACATAGGTTGCGGCACCCCCCAGGAACCACACGATCTGCGCCACGCACAGTCCGGTGGCGACTTCGGGGGATTGTGACTGCGCGCTCTCGCGCGCCATCAGAATCAGCGTGAGCACGAGCAGCGATGGGGCGAGACCAAGAACGATGATGAGTGTAATGGCGAGCGCCACGGGTCCATGTGCCGCCTTCCCGCCGTGCGCGAGGCCCGTCATGAACTTGACGAGTGCCTGCCCGAACAGGATGGCGGCGCCGAAGGCCCACTCGGGTGCGGCCCAGATATGCTTCCCGTGGTCGTACCGAAGCAGCACCATCAGGACGATCAGCAAGGGCAGAGCGGCGAACGCGATTTCAGCGAGCAGTCCGGAGAGGATTCGTCTCTTGTTCGGCATCGCTACAGGACATCGCGATGGTCGCGATCGGTCGAGAACGGCATGACGCGCGCGCGTTCGGTAAGCTCGATATTCAGGCGCCGGTAGAACATCGGATGGATCGCGCACTGATCCCGATGGGTGACACGTAGGCGATCGCGCATCGAGTATTCAAAGTCGGCGTCGATGAAGCCGCTCTCGGTGTTGTGCCGGCTGACACGCCCCACGATGCCGAGTTCGGTTACCAGCTGCCTGAACGCCGCTGGCGAATAGGCGCCATCTGGCCACGCCGACTTTGATTGCGGAGCCCGTTTATCGAGTTCGTTCCCGTTAAACACCATCGGCATGTTGATCAGGGCGTCGACAATCTCGTGCACGCGGTTATAGACCGAATGAAACGAGCTGATGATTTCGCCCGCGAGTTCGTTTTCGATCTGTTTCACCGCTTCGACGATGTCGGCTTCGCTGAAATAGGGGAAGTGCTTCGCATGGCGCGCCCGGTTCGCTATCGCGTTGCACGCGAGAATCAGCTGACGCGGACGCAGTTGCGTGTGACGCAGCACGTACGAGAACGTGCGTTCCCGCATCCCGCGCCCGTTGGTGACCTCTTCACCGAAATAGGGCAGCCACATCCGTTTCATGACGTCGCCATGGTCCGCCCAGTCGATTCGTCCCTGGCTCTTTTCGTGGAGCAGGCCCTTGGTGTCCAGATGGCGATGGAAGCGCCAACTGATTAGCCGTAACAAGTCCTTCGGTCGCCATAGGAGGTAGACCGGATTTTTCACGCTCTTCAGCGGATTCTGCAGGACCACCTCCAGCAAGTACGGAAACACTTCGCCCGACATGAAGACCTTCAGATGAATACCCCGTCCGGCAAACTCGCGGTTGAATTCGGCGGCACATTGCACGAGCGCCGCCATCGCATTCATCAGCCCATCATCGCTGACCGCGTACCGTTCGAGCGTGTCGATGGCGATGACGATGGGGCGTGTGCGCGAGAGCGCCAGCACGGCTTCCTGTGCCTGGGCCATCCCAGCGTCGGTCAACAACGCGTCGAGGTCGCTGTCGTCGATGTTTCCGTCGCTGTCCTTGAAGAGCTGCATGAACATTTCGAACAGCCCGTTGATCAACTCCGAGACGGAACGCCGCCCCGGCGGCGGCGGCGTATGCGCCCGTTCGACCTCGACGGAGAGTCCCCGCGTGTGCTCGAAGATGACGCGCCAGACGGCGTAGTTCCAGATTCGCTGCAGCCGGTAAATGGCGAGGTCGCGTGAGTTCGCCGCCCGGTCCGCGAGCTGGGTCAGGAATTGCTGATACAGGGCAGGCTCATCGACATCGATGTAGATCGCGTCGGCGAGGCTCTTGTTGAAGGAGAAATAGCGCGACAGAGCCGTCTTCCCGGATCCGCGCCGACCAATGATCAAATAGGTATGCTGGTCAATCGCAGCTTCGTTGAACGGTGCTTCGTCGAAATAGAGCTCGCTGTATTCGGCCTTCAGCTCTTTCATTTCCGACTCGCAGTCGGCTTGTCCAAATGGCTCGTGCATGGTGTCCCACCACCGCCCGCAAGGCGGCTGTAAACGGATGAACGCTCGTGCCCGACGGATCGAACATGGCTGACAGGCGAAATACCTTGGATGTGGCCGGATAGGCTAACCCAAAAGCCTCACCGTCCACAGCCTCTTTCAATAGGACTCTTTGGACAGCTTCGGCGCGCAGGAGATCTCCAGCGATGCGACCGCTCGTTCCGACGATCGTCGGTCGGGTTGGACCGACGATCGTTAGCCGGTCGGACCGGAGCCTGGAGGTGGCGTGCCCCGTGCAGCATGAAAGCCCAGGAGTCGTCCATGCTGCCAGCGCCCGCACATGTCACCGCCGTGCTGCTCGACGTCGACGGAACGCTCTTGGACAGCAACGACGCGCAC
>JADMIO010820102.1_pt1 | contig 10506 bp, 10 predicted proteins | sample 8958161 | NCBI WGS metagenome assembly JADMIO01 (sample SAMN16585339, study PRJNA669376) | soil metagenome | isolation source: Crop rotation soil | place: USA: Cullars Rotation, Alabama | collected 2011
CTTTCCCGTCATTGCATGAGTATAACGCATGCGCGCGCCGCGCGACGGCGCACAACCGCAATGCGTCAACGGAATTTCGCATAGCCGCGGATTTTTTTCACGGGTTTACTTTCTATCTCCAAGGGATACAGTCGGTATGCGATTTTAGGTTGTCCAAGGGGGACTCCGTGAAAGCCATCCGCGCCACGACTCTGGCCTGCGCCCTGCTCGGCGCCACGGCCGCACAAGCCCAGACCATCCCGTCCGATCCGATGCAGAATCCCGCCTGCGTCGTTTCGCAACAGACCTTTGCCGGCTGGTTCGCCAGCGGCACGCCGACGGTGGACGGCGTCGTCAATCCGGCGAACTCCATCGCCTTCCAGCCGTCTTCGAACTGCGCGTTCTACGTATGGTCGGAGCAGATGTTCATGTGGCTGACCTCGCCTGCGCCATCCAGCTACGGCGGCAGCGGACCGGTGTTCAACTCGAACGCCTTTTATCAGGTCGTCCCCAGCAACACGACGCCCGGCGATCTCAACTTCCTCCCCAATCCGTCGTCGAGCCAGCTGAAGTTCGGCGTCCGCGCCGCGCAGGCCGGCGCGCACAACCTGCCTGTGATGCTGGACAACAAGAACGTCCTGCACGAGATCAAGCCGACGCCGAAGAACAAGGCCGGCCAGCAGCTCATCGCCGGCCCCGGCGGCCAACTGGTCGCCATCGCCTCGGCCAAGTTCGTCAAAGGCCAGCCCGTCCTGCTCGACGCCAAGGGCAAGCAGATCAAGCCGCAGCTGAAGGCGATGCTGGCGCAGCCGGGCGGCCGGCCGTCCTTCGTCCAGGAGATCAAGGTCGGCAACAAGTCCGTGTTCTTCGACGAGAACGGCTTCCCCATCGTTCCCGACCAGGGACAGGCCGGCGGCAGCAAAGGCGTGCTCGTCGGCCAGAACGGGGCGCCGATCAACGGCTCGCTCGTCTATTATGCGACCTTCACCAACGACGTGTTCGCCTATTACCTGACGCAGGTGAAGAACGCCAATGGCGGCGGCGTCGGCAACACGCCGGCCAACACCTTCTTCCCGACCTCGGCGCAGGACCTGGCTCCCATCGTCGCCTATGCCAAGGCGCATGGCGTGACCTTCCCCGATCCTGACGCGCTGGCCTTCGAGGTCAAGACGTCATGGGTCCAGGTGAGCGCCCCCAACCCGTCCAAGTATGTGAGCCTGCAAGCCTGGGTGCCGATCTACCAGTCCACCGCCGGCGGCCAGACCTGGACCTTCACCGGCAACTACAACCTGGTGAACCTGGCGCTGGTCGGCATCCACGTCGTGGGCTCGCTCACCAACCATCCCGAGATGGCATGGGCGACCTTCGAGCTCTTCGGCAACGCGCCGAACGCCACCTATCAATACACCAACAGCCAGAACCAGACCGTCCAGGTGAATCAGAACACCGGCGGAAACTGGCTGTTCTGCCAGACCAACTGCCAAGGGCCGTTCAACGTCCAGCTCGCCAACTACAAGAACCCGCCGAACATCACGGCGCAGACCTCGGCGCCGATCGGGCCCAGCAACACCCTGCGCCAGAAGGCGTTCGGCGCGGCTTACGGCACCGCGCCCAATGCCGGGGTGACCTCGGACGCGCAGTCGAACTCGGAGGTGATCACCGCCAACAACTCCGTGCTGAGCCAGATCCTGAACGGCGACGTGCGCAAGAACTACTACATGGTCGGCTCGACCTGGACGACGAGCGGCGCGGTGCCGAACGGCGCCTACTCGCCCCAGACGCCGAACAACACCGAGATCGGCACCAGCCAGCTCCAGAACACGACGATGGAGACCTATCAGCAGGGCTCGAACAATCTGTGGAGCCCCACGACCAACTGCTTCGGGTGCCACAACGCCAGCACCAACCCGAGCAAGACGACGGTCGAGGTCAGCCATATCTGGCCGAACCTGATCCCGCTCTTCCCGCCCTCCAACTAGAGCAGCGCGCAGATTTCGCGCGTTGCCTCGGCCGGCGCGGCCCCCATCATCCCCCCGACGAACAGTCGTGATGGGTGCCGCGACCGGTTGAGGGCTCTTCTCAGGAAATCCAGGTTCCGCGACCGGTTGAGGGCCTTCAGGAAATCCAGGTCCCGCGCTCGCTTTCGCGCACCCAACGCCCCCCATCGCGACGCCACGTCATGTCGGCGCCCTGGCCGCAGAGGTTCCCGCATCTGATGCCGCGTGCGAGGAAAGCGTGGTTGCCGTCCGGAGAGAAAACGATGCGCGAGAAATCCAGGCGCATGAAGCGCGCGCCCGGCGGATGGTCGTCGCCCAGCAGCGGCAGATGGCGGCGTTCGAACGCAGGCGTGCAATCGAGCGAAGACGGCAGCGGAACGAAGAACAGCACGGTTGCCGGCATATAGCGCGGCAACAGCGCCTCCATCCCTGCGCGCGAAAGGCCGCGCAGTTCAGGATCGACGCCGATCCGAAGCGGGCCCCCACCATATCCCATCGCCTGCGCTTCGAGATCGTCGAGCATCGCATACGCGATCTCGGCCGCGACGGCGCATTCCCGGGCGCGATGCTGCGGCTCGTCGAAGCGCGCCGCCTCTATGCGGGCACAAATCAGGAGCGCGGCCGGAATCGCGGCCAGCACGACGGCGACCGCCATCGGCCAGAAGAACGGGAAATGGTCCCCCCGCGCCAACGCCCTAGCCGTCGACGCTCAAGGTCAGCCTGCGCCCGCCGCGGTCGATGATCATGTCCCAGTGGCCGCCGGCCTGGCCGAGCGCACGGTTGAGATCGCCCACGTTGCGGATCGCCTGCCCGTTGATCGAACGGATGATGTCTCCTTGCGCGAAGCCCTGATTGGCGGCGATGGAGCGGCCGGGCGAGACGACGACCACGCCGGTCGCCGTCGGCTCGAGCTGAAGGTCGAGCGCGGCGGCCGGCGACAGGTTCTCGACGCGCGCGCCGGTCAAGGGATTGCGGCCGCCGATGGTGGTGGCCTGGCGCGGCGTCTCGGGCGGCAGCGCGAGCTTGACCGACACGTCGCGCGTCTGGCCGTTGGTCGCGACCTTCATCGTCGGCGCATCGCCGGCCTTGTGGGTGGCGATGCGGTAGTTGAGCGCCTGCATGTCGTCGACCGGCACGCCGTCGACCGCGAGCACGACGTCGCCGACGTTCAGGCCCGCTTTGTCGGCGGGGCCGCCGGGGAAGACGTTCTTGAGCAGCACGCCGCCCGGCTTGGGCAGGCCGATGCTGCGCGCGATGTCGCTGGTCACCGCCTGGCCGTCGGCGCCGAACCAGGCGAGCTTGACGCCACCCGAGCTCGCGCCCTCCAGGATGCGCCGCGCCATGTTGGACGGAATCGCGAAGCCGATGCCGACGCTGCCGCCCGAGTTCGAGACGATCGAGGTGTTGATGCCGACGAGCTTGCCGTCGGTCGTCACCAAGGCGCCGCCGGAATTGCCCGGATTGATCGCGGCGTCGGTCTGGATGAAGAACTGATAGTCCGACGCGCTCACCTGCGTACGCGCCAGCGCCGAGACGATGCCCATCGTCACCGTCTGGCCGACGCCAAACGGATCGCCGACCGCGAGCACCAGGTCGCCCACCGCGATGCGGTCGCTGTCGGCGAAGGGCAAGGTCGGGAAGGTCTCGCCCTTGCCGTCGATCTTGAGCACCGCGAGGTCGGTGCGCGGATCGGCGACGACGACCTTGGCCTTGAACTCGCGCTTGTCGGACAGCGCCACGACGATGTCCTGGCCGCCCTGGATGACGTGGTTGTTGGTCAGGATCGTGCCGTCGCCGCGCACGATGACGCCCGAGCCCAGCGATTGCTGCACGCGCTGGCGCGACAGCCCGTCCGAGCCGCCGAAGAACTGGCGGAAGAAGGGATCGTTGAAGAACGGGTTGACCGGCTGCTGCACGACGCTGCGCGTGTAGACGTTGACGACCGCGGGAGCGACCCGCTTGACCACGGGCGCGAAGGTCAGCTGCACCTGCGCCATCGACTGCGGCACGGCCTGGGGCGGCGGAGCGGCGTGCGAGGGCGTGGCGGGCAGAAGCTCATACGCGCCGAAACCAAGCGCCATGAAGGCGGCAGCGGCGAACAACGCAGAACGGTTCATACTCGAAGCTCCGTATTTCAAGAAAAAGGGCGACCCTCGCGAGCCGCCCTGAATATATTACCAAGCTAACACGAGGATTACGCTTCGCTTGCTTCCTCGTCATGGATCTCGACGGGGCCGGAATCCTGGCCCTTGGCGTCCTCGTCGCGGTCCACGAACTCGATGAAGGCCATCGCCGCGTTGTCGCCGTGGCGGAAGCCGGCCTTGAGCACGCGGGTATAGCCGCCCGGACGGCTGGCGTAACGCGGGCCGATGACGTCGAACAGCTTCTTGACCTGATCCTCGTCGCGGATCGTCGAGAGCGCCTGGCGGCGCGCATGCAGGTCGTTGCGGCGCGACAGGGTCACGAGCTTCTCCACGACCGGGCGCAGCTCCTTGGCCTTGGGCAGCGTGGTCTTGATCTGCTCGTGCTTGATCAGCGCCGCCGCCATGTTGGCGAACATCGCGGTGCGGTGCGAGGTGGTGACGCCGAGCTTACGGCCTTGATTACGATGACGCATGGCGTTCCCCTAGTACTGGTCCTCATACCTCTTGGCGAGGTCTTCGATGTTCTCCGGCGGCCAGCCCGGCACTTCCATGCCGAGGTGCAGGCCCATCTCGGCCAGCACCGCCTTGATCTCGTTCAGCGACTTGCGGCCGAAGTTCGGTGTACGGAGCATTTCGGCCTCCGTCTTCTGGATCAGGTCGCCGATATAGACGATGTTGTCGTTCTTCAGGCAGTTCGCCGAACGCACCGACAGCTCGAGCTCGTCGACCTTCTTCAGCAGCACCGGGTTGAACGCCAGGTCCGGCTTGGCCTCTTCGGCGACGCGCTCGCGCGGCTCCTCGAAGTTGATGAAGATCTGGAGCTGGTCCTGCAGGATGCGCGCGGCATAGGCGACCGCGTTGTCCGGCGTGACCGCGCCGTTGGTCTCGACCGTGAGCGTGAGCTTGTCGTAGTCGAGGATCTGGCCTTCGCGGGTGTTCTCGACCTTGTAGGAGACCTTCTTCACCGGCGAGAACAGGCTGTCGACCGGGATCAGGCCGATCGGCGCGTCTTCCGGGCGGTTGCGGTCGGCGGGCACGTAACCCTTGCCGGTCGCGACCGTCAGCTCCATGCGGAACTCGACCTTCTCGTCGAGCGTGCACAGCACGAGCTCGGGGTTCAGGATCTCGATGTCGGCGACCGCGGCGATGTCGCCGGCCGTCACCTCGCCCGGGCCTTGCTTGCGCAAGCTGAGGCGCTTGGGCCCTTCGGCATGCATGCGCAGCGCGATCTGCTTCACGTTGAGCACGATGTCGGTCACGTCCTCGCGCACGCCGGCGATGGACGAGAATTCGTGCAGCACGCCCTCGATCTGGATCGAGGTGATGGCGGCGCCCTGAAGCGACGACAGCAGCACGCGGCGCAGCGCGTTGCCGAGCGTGAGCCCGAAGCCGCGTTCCAGCGGCTCGGCGACGATGGTCGCCTGCTTGCCCGCTTCATGCCCCGAATCGATGCGAAGCTTCTGCGGCTTGATCAGTTCCTGCCAGTTCTTCTGAAACATTCGTTTCTCCATCGTGTCCCGGACGCCGAGAGCGCGCGTCCATTCGTCCGACGAAGGGTTGCTGTATGCTCTCTAAACTTAAACTCGACGGCGCTTGGGCGGACGGCAGCCGTTGTGCGGGATCGGCGTCACGTCGCGGATCGAGGTGACCGTGAGGCCAACCGTCTGCAGCGCGCGCAGCGCCGATTCGCGGCCCGAGCCCGGACCCGAAACTTCGACTTCCAACGTGCGCATGCCGTGTTCCATCGCTTTCTTGCCGGCGTCTTCGGCCGCGATCTGGGCGGCATAGGGCGTCGCCTTGCGCGAGCCCTTGAAGCCCATCATGCCGGCCGACGACCACGACACCGCGTTGCCGGTCTGGTCGGTGATGGTGATGATCGTGTTGTTGAAGGTCGCGGCGACATGCGCCACGCCGACCACGACGTTCTTCTTTTCCTTCTTGCGCGCGCGAGCCGCGCCCTGGGCCTTGGCCATGTTACTTCGTCACTTTCTTCTTGCCGGCGATCGCCTTGGCGGGGCCCTTGCGGGTGCGGGCGTTGGTGTGGGTGCGCTGGCCGCGGACCGGCAGGCCCTTGCGGTGACGGAGCCCACGGTAGCAGCCCAGGTCCATCAGGCGCTTGATGTTCATCGCGACTTCGCGGCGCAGATCGCCTTCGACGAGATAGTCGCGGTCGATCGTCTCGCGGATCTGGATGATCTCGGAATCGGTCAGGTCGTGGACGCGGCGCTCGGGCGCGATGCCGACCTTCTCCATGATCTCCTTGGCCTTGGCCGGGCCGATGCCATGGATGTAGCGCAGGCCGATTTCGACCCGCTTCTGGGTGGGGATGTTGACGCCGGCGATGCGTGCCACGGTCTGGTCCTTTAAGCGTTTGAATTCGTTAACGTTTCAGCGCAAGCAGCGCCGAACCCGTCCCGCCTGAGAGCCGAAACCGTCAGATTGCAGGGAGGGAGTCGCCGCAAGGGCGCGGATACTACTGATCGCAGGCGGATTGTCAACCGAAAGGCGTCAAGCTAAGCCTTTGATTTCACGCGGTAAATGGGCGGTCGTGAATCCATTGTGAAAGAATGTATTTCTCCCCGCGGGTGATCGGGCCCGCGCCATGGAGACTCATCCGGTCCGGCTTGCCCTCGCGCATGCTGGCAAAGAAGATCCCGTCGCCGGTCTTGCCCTTGTAGGTGAAGCCGACCTTGGTGAAGACCAGGTCGCCGCCGTCGTAATCGTCGTTCAGGTACATCAGGAAGGTCGCCAGCCGGTCGCCCTCATAGGTGCCGTCGCGGCCATAGGCATGCTTCTCGTCGTAGAGCGAATCGTAGTGCGGCTTGATCTCTTGCCCCAGCGCATAGTGGAAGATCTGCGGCGGCTCGAACTGCTCGGGCTTCAGGTTGGTCAAGAGGCTGACGCGGATGCGCATCAGCAGCAGCACCACCCCGCCGTCGACGACGGTGAAAGGGAAATCGCTGCAGTTGCGCGTGGCGCGGAAGGCCGCCTTCTGGCCGTCGAACATCAGCGAGGGCCTGAACTTGCCCAAACCCCGGCCGATGAGGAATTTGCACAGCTCGGGCGTCGCGAACTTCTCCGCGATCCAGATCTTCGGCCAGTCGAAGACCTGCTTGGGCGCCTGGGGCACGATCCATTGCTCGAGGTTGATGCTGTCGCGGAGCTGCTTCCACAGATCGCCCGCGCCCTTGCGCACATGGGCGACCAGCGTCTGGTCCCCGGACAGCAGCAGGAGCTGCTCGCGCGCGTCCTCGGCACCCGCTTCGGCAGCGCGGCGCAGCAGGTCGAGTGCCTCGGGCCAGCTTTGATGGGTCCAGGCGCCCGCGGCGCGCAAGGTCGCCAGCACCGACAGCGCCTGGCCGTCGCCCTTCTCGGCGGCGGCGAGGATCAGTCGGGCACCCTCCTCCGGCTCGAACGGCGCGTCACGGCCGCTGAGCAGAAGCGTGGCCAATGCGACCGACGCGGCCGTGTCGCCGCCTGCAGCTGCCCTGCGCAGTTCCTCGATGCCCGTCATGGGATGGATTCTACAGAAGCCAATTGCGGACGTCGATGCCGGTCGCGGCAGAGCTATTTGTGCGCGTCGATGGCGGCGGCGATGGCCTTGGTGACCGCCTCGATCGGCGCCATGCCGTCGACGGTCACGACCTTGCCCTGCCGGCCGTAGAAATCGAGCAGCGGCGCGGTGTTCTTGTAATAGACGGAAAGACGGTGCTTGAGCGTCTCGGGCGTGTCGTCGGAGCGCGGGGTGCCGCCCTTGGCGACGGTCTCCTTCACCCGCTGGTCGGCACGCTGGATGAGCACCTGGTCGTCGACCTTGAGCTCGAGCACCAGGTCGATCTTCTTGCGCCGCTCGGCGAGCATCCGGTCCAAGGCTTCGGCCTGGGCGATGGTGCGCGGGAAGCCGTCGAAAACCGCGCCGTTGCGGCAATCGGCCTGGTCGATGCGCTCGGCGATGATGCCCACCACGATCGCGTCGGTGACGAGTTCGCCCTTGGTCAGGATCGCCTCGACCTGCTTGCCCAGCGGCGTTCCCGCGCCGACCGCGGCGCGCAGCATGTCGCCGGTCGAAAGCTGCGGCCAGCCGCGCTGCTCCGTCAGGATCTTGGCCTGGGTGCCCTTCCCCGCGCCCGGCGGGCCGAAGAGGACGATGTTCACCGCCGTGCCCCGCGCAGCTTGGCCTTCTTGATGAGGCCCTCGTATTGCTGAGCGATGAGGTGGCTTTGGATCTGGGCTACGGTATCCATCGTCACGCTGACCATGATGAGGATCGAGGTGCCGCCGAGCGCGATGGCGATCTCGCTGCGCGCGAGCTCGGGCACCAGGCAGACGAAGGCCAGATAGAAGGCGCCGATCACCGTCGTGCGCGTCAGCACGTAGTCGATGTATTCCGCCGTCTTCTTGCCCGGGCGGATGCCGGGGATGAAGCCGCCGTATTTCTTCAGGTTGTCCGCGGTCTCCTCGGGGTTGAAGACGACCGAAGTGTAGAAGAATGCGAAGAAGATGATCATCAGCGCGTAGAGCGTCTCGTAGAGCCAGCGGCCGGGAGTCAAAAGGGTCACCGCCGTCTGCATCCACCCCGTGATCGAGCTGGCATAGAAGGTGGCGACCGTCGTCGGCATCAGCAGGATCGACGAGGCGAAGATCGGCGGGATGACGCCCGAGACGTTGAGCTTGAGCGGCAGGTGCGAGGACTCGCCGCCGAACATGCGGTTGCCCACTTGTCGCTTCGGATACTGCACCAAAAGCCTTCGCTGGGCGCGCTCGAAGGCGACGATGATGAAGACCAGGCCCACCGCGCCGACCAGCAGCGAAAGCACGCCGAACGTGCCCATCTGGCCGGTGCGCGCCGACTCGAAGATCTGTGCGAAATAGGTCGGGAAGCGCGCCACGATGCCGGCGAAGATGATGAGCGAGATGCCGTTGCCGATGCCGCGGCTGGTGATCTGCTCGCCGATCCACATGAGCAGCATGGTGCCGCTGGTCAGCGTGATGACGGTGGTGAGCCGGAAGAACCACCCGGGATCGATGACCACGTTGCCGGTGTGCTCAAGCCCGATCGCGATGCCGAAGGCCTGGATCGCCGCCAGTCCCACCGTGCCGTAGCGGGTGTACTGGTTCATGATCTTGCGGCCGGCCTCGCCCTCTTTCTTGAGGTTGTCGAGTTCGGGGAAGACGCTCGTCATCAGCTGCATGATGATCGAGGCCGAGATGTAGGGCATGATGCCGAGCGCGAAGATCGCCATGCGGCCGATGGCGCCGCCGGCGAGCACGTTGAACACGTCCAGCACGCCGCCCTTCTGCTGCTGCATGAGCTGGGCGAGCTGGGCGGGGTCGATGCCCGGCATCGGGATATAGCTGCCCAACCGGGCGATCACGAGCGCGCCCAGGGTGAAGAGCAGCCGCTGACGCAGCTCCGTCGCCTTGGAAAAGGCACCGAAGTTGAAGTTCTGGGCCAGTTGTTCGGCTGCCGACGGCATACTGTAAACCCCTTAAACCTGACCAGCCCGCAATATGGGGTGCGCCCAGGCCCGATTAAAGGCCTTTTGGAGATCCGGGCCCTGCGGTGGACCCGCCCCCCGCCGAGCGCTTAAGCCTGCCCGCCCTTGCGCGCGGCGCGCGTCTCGGCCGATTTGGCACGACGCTGCTGGCGCTTGCCGGGCTCGCCCTTCTTGTTCATGTAGACCTTCTTCTTGAAGGTCGTGGTCACGCTGCCGCCGGCCTTCTCGACCGCCGCCCGCGCACCCGCCGACACGCCCGCGACCTCGATGTCGAGCTTGGCGCTGATCTCGCCCTTGCCGAGCAGGCGCACGCCGTCGCGGCTCTTATGCGCGAGACCGGACTTGCGCAGGACCTCTTCGGTGATCCTGGCCGAGGCGTCGAGGCGCTTGTCGTCGATCGCCTTCTGCAGGCGGCCGATGTTCACTTCCGAGAAGTCGTTGGCGAAGATGTTGCGGAAGCCGCGCTTGGGCATGCGCATGTGCAGCGGCATCTGGCCGCCTTCGAAGCCGTGCACCTGGTTGCCGGTACGGGCCTTGGCGCCCTTCACGCCGCGTCCCGACGTCTTGCCGAGACCGGAGGACGAGCCGCGGCCGACCTTGAGCTTGCGCTTGTGCGCGCCCGGATTGTTGCGGATTTCGTTCAACTTCATCGCTTGCTCCACCCACCTGTCATGGCCCGCGAATGCGGGCCACCCAGGTGACGTTCACTCTCTTGTCCGCGCGGACACGCGGACGATGGGTGGCCCGGACAAGCCGGGCCATGACAGTTATTTCTTCTTCTCTTCGACGATCTCGACCAGGTGCTGGATCGAGCGGATCATGCCGCGCACGGCCGGCGTGTCCTCGAGCACCCGCTCGCGGCGGATCTTGCCCAGGCCCAGGGGAAAG
>JADMIO010991116.1_pt1 | contig 10506 bp, 10 predicted proteins | sample 8958161 | NCBI WGS metagenome assembly JADMIO01 (sample SAMN16585339, study PRJNA669376) | soil metagenome | isolation source: Crop rotation soil | place: USA: Cullars Rotation, Alabama | collected 2011
CTGTGAGCAACAGGTATTTTTGGCGAACAAGTTTTGTAAAAGCTCAATTGTGAAATGGACGTAGAAGACTGCCTTCGTCGCTTGTCGGCACAATCAACTACTGCAGTCGCAGTGACTGATCTTACTTCGCTGACAGCGTGTGCCAAAGCTAGAGTGGGTGGTATAGCTTCGCAAGGCGCGGCACAACAGGAGCTGAATAGAAATCCTTGCGTTGGCTACATAATCACCATACTAATAAAAACAATCGGTGCAATCCATGATCGAAATCAGCGTAATCAGTGGTCAGAATTTATTCTTCCACATCATACTCTCAATGGGTTTATCAGGCTGACCGCTATACTTGGCGCCCTTTTTCTCGTTGTATTTTATTTCGGTATCACCTTCGACCAAAAAGTAAATGAGCTGACCCACCGGCATTCCTTTATAAACTTTTACGGGTTGCTTCACGGAAATTTCGAGTGTCCAGTGCCCGCAAAAGCCAACATCGCCCTTACCGGCAGTCGCGTGTATGTCTATCCCCAAACGACCCGTTGAAGATTTGCCTTCCAGGAAGGGTACATGCGCATGTGTCTCTGTATATTCCTGCGTAACACCCAGGTAAAATATATGGGGGTATAACACAAATCCTTCTTCGGGGATCTCAAAATAATTGATAAGGTTGTGTTTTTTTGCGTCCAGTATGTGCTCATTGTAGGTAGCCAGCCATTTGCCCAGGTGCACATCGTAAGAGTTACTGCCCAGGCATTCACGATCATAGGGAACTACTTTAATGGTACCTTTCTCAATTTCTTCAAGAATTCGTGTATCGGATAATATCATGTTATGAGTAATGAGTTATGAGTAATGAGTTGTTCCACTAATTTTGGGTATTTCCCAGAACTACCGAACTTAAAAGGGACTGCAATCTAAAATCTAAAATCACATTCGTGCCGATTTTTTTTCAACATCAAATTAACGAAACCACGAGGCTGGGGATCTGGAAGATCGAAGAAACGGAAGAATTCTTTTTGAGCAATGTCCCACTTCAACAGGAAGTAACGCATCCGCTCAAACGGTTGCAGCACCTGGCGGGCCGGTTTCTGTTGCAATTTCTTTGCCCGGGCTTTCCTTATGATCTTATTCGCATTGCCGATACCCGCAAGCCTTACCTGCCAAACGAACAATACCATTTCTCCATCTCTCATTGTGGAGACTACGCTGCCGCCATTGTGAGCAGCGAACAACGTGTCGGTGTCGATATTGAAATCACCAGCAAAAAAGCGGAGAGGATAAAGAATAAATTCTTAACTGAAAACGAGCAACTGATCTTTTCTCTCACACACCTGCACCCTGGTGGCCTCGCCACTCTCCTCTGGTGCGCCAAGGAATCAGTTTATAAATGGTTCGGAGACGGCGGTGTCGATTTTCGGAAGCATATACAACTCCAGGGCATCGATGAGAATGATGAAACGATCATAGGTCATTTTGCAAAAACAAAACAGGAGCTGATCATTCACTACCGGCATTTTGATCATCTAATATTAACATGGATCGTTAGTTGATCACTAAAATTCGAGAAGACTAATTATTAATTGTTCACTCTTTTTTGCATTTATTTTTAAAGTATATAATGCCAATGAGACCCTGAAGCACAGAAATACCTCTGCGTTTAACTATTGCTGTGGCAAACTACAAAGCTCAACTATCAACGCTTCCCTTAACTTTGGGCACGAAAAAAAACACCATGCTATTTCAACTGAACGAAGAGCAGTTAATGATCCAGAAAGCGGCCAGGGATTTTGCGCAGACCGAATGTCTGCCCGGTGTGATCGAACGAGACGAAAAACAAAAATTCCCCCGCGAACAAGTCATGAAACTGGCAGATCTCGGCTTTATGGGTATGATGGTAAAACCAGAATATGGTGGCGCAGGTATGGACACTGTCAGTTATGTTTTGGCCATGGAGGAGCTCAGTAAGATCGACGCGAGCACCAGTGTTTGCATGAGCGTAAACAACAGCCTGGTTTGTTTTGGTCTGCAGGAATATGGTACCGAGGAACAAAAACAAAAATATCTTGTCCCATTGGCACAAGGAAAAAAAGACGGCGAATTGTATATCGGCGCATTTTTATTGAGTGAACCTGAGGCCGGGAGCGATGCGACATCACAAAGGACGACAGCAGAAGACAAAGGCGATCATTATTTGTTGAACGGAACCAAGAACTGGATCACGAATGGTGGCACAGCTTCAGCCTACCTGGTGATGGCGCAAACCGATCCAAAAAAAAAATCAAGAGGTATCAACACTTTCATTGTCGAAAAAAAATGGCCGGGAGTTACTGTTGCAGCGAAGGAAAACAAACTCGGCATTCGCGGCAGCGATACTCATTCCATTATGTTTAATGATGTAAAAGTGCCGAAAGAAAACCGGATCGGTGAAGATGGCTTCGGTTTTAAGTTTGCTATGAAAACATTAGCCGGTGGTCGCATCGGAATTGCCTCACAAGCGCTGGGCATTGCGAGCGGGGCTTATGAGCTTTCAGTGAAATACTCCAGAGAAAGAAAAGCATTTGGTACAGAGATCATGAATCACCAGGCCATTGCATTTAAACTCGCAGATATGGCAACAAGAATTGAAGCGTCAAGATTGCTTTGCCTGAAGGCAGCCTGGGAAAAAGACAATGATTTGGATTACGGTATCAGTTCATCTATGGCAAAAGTATATGCCTCTGAAACAGCCATGTGGACGACAGTAGAAGCCGTACAAATACATGGGGGTTATGGTTTCGTAAAAGAATATCACGTAGAGCGCTTAATGAGAGACGCAAAGATCACGCAGATCTATGAAGGCACCAGTGAAGTACAAAGGATCGTGATCAGCAGGGCGATTTTGCAATAGAGCCCATCCCAACCCTTCCCAAAAGGAAGGGCTAAACCACCGTGTTGAATATTTCTCCTCAGATGAATTGGAAGATATGTTGCACAATAAAGTTATAAAAAACCGCTCCCTCTCTTTTGGAGAGGGAGATGGAGGGTGAGGCCATGTCCGTCAATAAAGAATCATACGAACAACTCAAGGCTGATCTTGGTTCTCATCATGTAACTCTTGTAGCTGTTTCAAAAACAAAATCAGTCGAAGAAATAAAAGAGCTCTATGACCTGGGGCAGAAAGATTTTGGTGAGAACTATGTCCAGGAGTTAACGGAGAAACAATCGCAATTACCCAAGGATATCCGCTGGCATTTTATCGGCCATTTGCAAAGCAATAAGGCTAAGCAACTCGCTCCTTTCATTCACCTCATCCAAAGTGTTGACAGCGCAAAGCTCCTGCAGGAAATAAATAAACAGGCAAAAAAAATGAACAGGGTTATCGATTGCTTGCTACAGGTGCATATCGCACAGGAAGAAACAAAATTTGGCCTGGATGAAACCGAACTGGATACACTAATGAACACGAATGCAGGCGAATTACACGAATTACAGAACGTAAAAATTGTCGGACTGATGGGAATGGCCAGTTTTACAGATGATATGGAAAAAGTAAGAAGTGAATTCAAATATCTGAGAACCATTTTTGATCAACACGCCAAACGCCAAATGTCAAATGTCAAACTTCAAACTCTCTCCATGGGAATGAGCAGCGACTACTTTGTTGCTATTGAAGAAGGAAGCAATATGGTCAGGATAGGAAGCCTGATCTTTGGAGCAAGAAATTGAACAACAACAAATACTAGTTTTTTTTTTGAATCACACATGGCTTTAGATTCAATGGGACGGCTCCGTGCTTCTCCCGTGCCCTCCGTTTCTCTGTGGTAAAAAAACTACCACGGAGGCACAGAGATCACGAAGATTCACAGAGAACAGACAAAGGTTATCCAAAGATTACATCCGGACTCACATAGATCATTATGTGAACCTATGTTCCTATGTGCTATGTGGTGAAAAAAATAAACCTAGAGGTTATTAAATAAAAACATACGGCATTACTTCCCAGGAAAACTGCATGGTCAGATCTTTTAGCTTTTTAAGTTTTTGAACCGGTACGTTCACCCATTTTACTTTCATCTTTTCATCAGTGATCTCACCCCATTCGTGTTTTGCCTTTTTTGTAAGAAAGTTTATATCCCATGAATTGATCTGACCGCCGCCGACGCCTGAATTCATTGCACCGATCAAATAGAAATCATTTTGCTGGTAGCGAACCTTATAGTCGGCCTGGCCGTGCACTAAAGAATAAAAGATATCGAGAACCTTATTTTTTATACTCACCTTGCCATATGCCTCCGGATCCATGCCACCTTCACCATAGCGAATAATAAATGTGTTATGCTGAAGCGCCAGGTCAAAGTTTTCTGTTTGCGAATTCTTGAAAAAGATCAAAAGGATTCGCGGGCTACCTAAATTCACGGTCTTATCCGGTCTCAGTTCTTCTATCGTGTCTTTACATTCAACGACTGCAACAAGGTCAGCCATGTTATCTCCATTGAGGTCACCCGCAGCACTGTCCTTTAAAAACCAATTCGAACGAAGAAGTTCATCGATCGTTTTGATCGACTTATTGAACGATGGATAATCAAAAACCTGGCAAAATGCAAGGTGTGACAACAGCAAGGCTAGTACAAGAAAAGACAAATTGGTGGCAAGCTTTCTCATAGTCTGTACCTAGAACGCTTTCTTATCGTCCTTTACTTTTTTATCTGAAGGTTGCAGCGTTTCATCAAGCCATTTATAAAATTCATGTTGCCATACCAGCGCATTTTGTGCACTCAAAACCCAATGGTTCTCATCGGGCAAATACAAAAGTTTACTTTTTATTCCTCTTATTTGGGCAGCCTGGAAAGCCTGCATGCCCTGTTCAACGGGCACGCGGTAATCTTTTCCTCCCTGTATGATCATGATCGGCGTGTTCCATTTGTCAACAAAATTGCTGGGAGAAAATTTCATGTAACTCTTTTGGGCAGCCGCATTTTTTTTATCCCAATAAGGCCCGCCGATATCCCAATTGACAAACCAAAGCTCCTCGGTTGTTCCGTACCAGCTCTTCAGATCAAATACCCCATCATGTGCAATAAATGTTTTGAAACGATTGTTATGCATGCCGGCTAACATAAACACTGAATAGCCTCCATAGCTTGCACCTACGCAGCCAAGACGATCTTTATCAACAAATTTTTCTTTGCTTACTTCATCGATCGCGGAAAGATAATCTTTCATCACCTGGCCACCCCAATCCTTGCTGATCTGTTCATTCCATTTTGTTCCATGTCCCTGCATGCCTCTCCTGTTGGGTGCCACAACAATATATCCCTGTGAAGCCATCAATTGAAAATTCCAGCGAAAAGAATAGAACTGGGTTAACGGCGCTTGAGGGCCTCCCTGGCAATATAAAAGCGTCGGATATTTTTTTGCAGGATCAAAATCCGGCGGATAAATAACCCATGCAAGCATTTTTTTGTTATCTGTCGTGGTGATCCAGCGGCGCTCTGTTTTACATTTTCCAATAGAGTTATTAACAGAATCATTCACATAAGTCAGTTGTTTCATATTGCCATTTCCAATGTCAACAGCATATAACTCAGCAGCATGATTCATATCTGCCCTTGAAACGAACAGCACATTTCCTGCCTGGCCAACAATTCCGTTGACATCAAAGTCTCCGTTGGTGATCTGCCGTATGTCAGGAACTTTTTGCGTAGCACCTGTATAATCCACTTCAAATAATTGCAATGTACCATTGATCGGTGCCCAGAAAAAAATATGACGCCCATCATCACTCCATTTGAAACCTTCCACATTAATATCATCACGGAGCTTTGTCAGGTTCACAACACCCAATCCTGTTGATGCAACAAGATCCTGTTTGTCAGCTTCAAAGCCGTCTCTCTTCATACTCAGCCACGCCAGTGTTCCGTCTTTGCTGAAAGCAGGATTAACATCATAGCCCATTCTTCCCTCTGTCAAATTCTTTGTAGCCCCTGTTTCAACATCATATTCATACAAGTCGGTGTTGGTGCTTTCCGCATACTCCTTTCCATATTTTTTCTTGGTAACATACACTACATGTTTACCATCGGGATTCCAGACATAATCTTCATCACCACCAAATGGCTTTGTCGGACAATCATAAGGATCGTCCGGCATAATGTCTTTTGCTTCCTCAGTTTTGCCGACCGGTGTTACAAAGACATGATTGAATTTTCCGTCTTCCCACTCATCCCAATGCCGCTGATCGAGGTTGTCAAAAATGTAAACATTCGATTTTGATAACTCAGGGTATTTATCACTTCCAAATATTTTTTCCACTTTCACTTCTTTGTCGCTCAGCGTGTATTTACCATCGGGCGAAAGATTTTTATTATTCAGTAAACTATCGGGATTATTTATCTCCATCGCCGTGCCACCTGTTACCGGTATCATGTACGATTTACGTTTGCTCTTATTCGCGTCAACATCAGGTGTGCTCACGGAATACAAAATATATTTTCCATCTTTAGAAACTCCAAGCCCGTTTACTCTTCCTAATTTCCACAGCAACTCAGGTGTCATTACGCCCTGGCCTGCGGGCTGACTTGGTTGAGAAAAAATAAAAAGCGGCGCCAGTATTACTAAACACGGAATGATCTTTTTCATGATGATAATTATTTTGTAGTCAGCTAATTTACTACTATTGGGCTTTCGTTGTGTCACTCACTGCGACTGCAGTAGTTGCTTGGGCCGACAAGCGACGAAGGCAGTCCTGTACGTCAATTTCGCTATTCGGCTTATTTCACGCAAAGGCGCAAGGAAAAAATGCAAAAGGCGCAACGGAATCCTTTTACTTTGTACAACTTTGCAGCTTTGGGTGATTTTTTTTGAACCACGAAGGCACCAGGACACAAAGCTTTACAAAGAGTTCGTTTGTGGTACTGGCGTGTTTGCGTTACTTTATGCCTTGCGTGAAATATATATCATGAAATTCTTACTCCCCGCTTTACTATTGACTATTGCAACTTTGACAAAAGGCCAGGATGCGCACATCCATTTTGAGCCAACCTCTTTTTCAAATTCATTCACTCTAAACAAAGAACCCGTTCTTAAGATCCATTCCGGTGATACTGTGTCAACCGAAACGATCGATGCCGGCGGGTTTGATAAAAGCGGGGTGAAACGTCAAAAGGGCGGCAATCCATTAACAGGGCCATTCTATATTGAAAATTGTTCCGCCGGTGATGTTCTAGCAGTTACCATCACCAGGCTTCATTTAAACCGTTCAACCGCTTTTACAACAGAAAGTTTTTCATCCCGCGCCGTACCGAAAGCAATTGCCGAACCATTCAAAAAGAAATTCAGGCTGGTAAGATGGAACCTGGATACCCTTTCTGGTTTTGCGACGATCAATGACACCTCATACGAACACTTAAAAAATTTCAAAGTTCTCCTGGCACCATTCCTCGGTTGTATCGGTGTCGCTCCTTCCAACAAAAAGAATGAGATATTGAGCTTCTTCCAGGGTGCTTTTGGTGGCAATCTCGACTTTGCACGGGTTACCCAATCCGCTACAATTTATCTTCCCGTCTTTCACGATGGAGCTTATTTGTATATCGGTGATGGGCATGCCTTGCAGGGGGATGGTGAAATAGCAGGCAATGCTCTTGAAACTTCTCTCAATGTAGCATTCACGGTGCGGATAATTAAAAAGGAAGTCCTCAGTTTAAATTATCCAAGAGTTGAAGACTCAATATATCTCATGGCCACCGGTTTTGACAAAAGCTTAGATGACGCTTTAAAGATGGCTACTAACGGTTTACTGGAATGGCTGCAACAGGATTATCATTTATCTCTAAAGGAAGCAACGCAGGTGTTGAGCACTTCCATAGAATACACCATCGCTGAAATTGCCGATCCGCAGGTTGAGGTGGTGGCAAAAATTAAAAAAGAAACTCTGAAGACATTGAAGAAGTATGATTGAACTGCCGATACAAGGGACAAGAGACAAAGTTCAAGGTCCAAGCCTTGAAAGTTAACGGTCATTGTTTAATAGCTATTACAATAAAATAAAATTATTTATGAAGACAATCGAACTGGAAGAAGCTAAATTAGTTGGCCTGGCACTAAAAGGAAAAACAACTAATATAAATGAACAATCAAATATTGATTGTGGGAACTTATGGCAAGAGTTTGAAAAAGGAAACTATGCAGAAATAATTCCTAACAAATTGACTGATGAAATACTGGCAGTGTACCATCAATATGAAGGCGATCATACCAAACCTTTTTCATATTTCATTGGGTGCAAAGTAAAAGCAGGTACAGAGGCCCCTCCAGGTTTAGAAACTTTAACTATTGCCAAAGGAACATATCAGAAAATTGATGCAAAAGGGAAAATGCCCGATTGTGTAATAAATGCCTGGAAAGAGGTCTGGGCTTCTAATATCCCAAGATCTTATAAAATGGATTTTGAAGTTTATGATGACAGAAGTAAGGATTGGATTAATGCCGAAGTCGAAGTTTATCTTTCAATTGAAGCTAATTAGCAGGAGAAAACGACGAACTCTTAGCCAACTTGCAGCAATGCCTTTGGTGGCGGGTATTATTTGATGTCGGTATAAACCCTGAGACATGACAAATAACGATAGCTTAGAACTTCCAACAATTAGCTTTGACAACGAAGGCGACCTATTAATCACCGCATCGCCGACTTCTTCAAGACATGATTTTGATTTCTTTAAAGGCAAATGGAAACTTCATAATAAAAAACTGAAAACCCGTTTAAACAACTGCAACGAATGGATAGAATTTGAATCAACCCAGGAAATGTACCAGGTACTAAATGGAATTGGAAACATTGATAATTTTCTTGCAACATTTGACGGCGTGGCTTTTGAAGGAATGACCGTTAGACTTTTCAATCCAAAGACAAGATTATGGAGTATTTATTGGGCCGACTCGGATGAAGGGATATTACAACCTCCCGTTGTAGGTTCATTTGAAAATAATGTCGGTCATTTTTTTACAAAAGATACCTTTAAAGGCAAGAAAATATTGATCGTATTTCGTTGGGATGCACGAGACTAAGAAAATCCAATTTGGAGCCAGGCATTTTCAGAGGACAATGGAAAAACCTGGGAATGGAATTGGTATATGTATTTTACTAAAATAGAAAAAACATAAATGTGGTCTTGCAAAGACTCCCGGCAGTTTTTTAGCTCTTGACTTTTATATCTTAAATTTAAAAGGAATTTCAGCAGGTATACTTTTTGCTCTCATCAACTTTCCCTGATAATCGACGCATATATCAGTCGCAGCCTGAACATAAAAAATTTTAGAGACCAGCAGGTTGCGCCTAGTTTTGCAACCGATCAGTTTCGGAAATTAAACAGGCATAAAAATTAAAATTCAAAAAAATGAGAAAAATAATTGTTTTATCAATGATCACCCTGGATGGAGTGATGCAGGCGCCGGGTGGACCTAAGGAAGATAGATCAGCCGGTTTCAAATATGGCGGTTGGACCGCACCCTATGGCGACAAACTGTATGGTGAGGTGGTACAAAAAGAGCTGAAACCTGCAGATTATCTTTTGGGCAGAAAAACATTTGAGATCTGGGCCGACTACTGGCCTGAACATGGAGACTTTTGGCCTGGTATTAATGAAGGCGCCAAATACGTGTTTTCGAAAAGCATGAAAAAGACGGACCGTCTAATTACGGGATGGAAAAACTCATTCGCTATAAAAAACGTGACAGATATCAAAAAGATAAAAAATTCTAAAGGCCCTGACCTCCAGGTTTGGGGCAGCAGTGAGCTCATCCAGCTGCTGCTTAAAAATGATCTTGTAGATGAACTCAGGCTCAAAATTCACCCGTTGACCTTAGGCAAGGGAAAAAAGCTTTTTAATAATGGAACGATCCCCGCAGCATTTACACTAATAGAAAGCATTGTTACATCGAAGGGAGTTATTATTGTCCATTACAAGCGAGCCGGGAAAGTTAAGACAGGTACTGTTGGAGCTTAAGAGATTATCACCCGGGGTCTTTTGCGAAAGGCGCCGGGTTTATGTCCTAAATTTACGTACAGCGGCTATTTTATGAAGATCATCTTATTTATCATTGTCTTCATTGCCAGCTTTGGCAGAGTAAGTGGTCAAGCGAGCGATTCAATTAAAGTTGTCATCAGCCATGTTTTCTTTTGTGTTGACTCTGTCACTTATCAAAACCTGCTTACGTACGATTTCATAGCCAGGGAGTTTGCCTACAGCAGGGAGTCATCAAGCAAAACGTTAAGGGATAGCTGGACCGGCAAATACCTGATGGGACGAAAGTCCTACATAGAAATATTTGCAGCCAATGATAAGAAAGCCCAACCTGAACTTGGAGACAAATTCGGAGATGCGGCCATCGTCTTCAGAACTACAAGACCGGGCGACATACATAAAATTGATACAGCCATAAAAGCCGGCAAACGAAATCCTCATCTTGAATTAATGAAGTATGAATCTGATGGAAAAATTATTCCTTTCAACAACAACCTTTATTTGTCAAATGTTGCGT
>JADMIO010941500.1_pt1 | contig 10504 bp, 10 predicted proteins | sample 8958161 | NCBI WGS metagenome assembly JADMIO01 (sample SAMN16585339, study PRJNA669376) | soil metagenome | isolation source: Crop rotation soil | place: USA: Cullars Rotation, Alabama | collected 2011
CCGCGACTTCAAGTCACGTGAATTCCAAGCTTCGGATCCCACTGTGCTGGAAAGCATGCCCGCAAACACACCAGTGCGATCTACGTTCTTGCCACTGAGCTTTGCAATGATCGTGGACTGGCGCGGACCCGTGAAGCCTGGCAGAACGCCAATGATTTCCACGCCGAACTCTTCGGGAACACTTCCCGAGAAAACGCTGCGCGCGATTCCTTTCATGCCCGGACGCAGGTCGACTACCGGGAATATCTGTGCGCTGCCAGGAGATGGCCCAGATGTCGAGATGGCGCTCTGTTGAGCTTGACCGCTGAGCGGTGCGAGCAGGACTAAGCAGGTGAGGGAAGCGATTGAAAGCAGTTTTCTCATCTTCATAACTCTTGGGTCGGGTGTGCGCCCCCAATATTAGCCTAGTCGAGAACCGGCTGCCAGCCGTTTTATCCAGGCCCCACTCGGATCGAGCTGGGAGAGGGCACCACGATGATGTAACCTCAAATTCATTTCGTGAGGATTTGCCTCACAACTTTTGAGTATGTTCGATGTCCAAGGCTTCATTCTGGTTGGCGGGGCCTCGCGGCGCATGGGTCGCGATAAGGCACTGCTGGATTTTGGAGGCCAGCCGATGCTCGAAAGAATTCGGCGAGAATTGTCAGCAAGTGCTTCAGCGGTGTCGCTCGTCGGTGCGCGTCAGATTTATCCGTCGTTTGAAAATGTCCCGGACATTCATCAGCAGTGGGGAGCGCTGGGAGGGATACACGCCGCCTTAACCGCAGCCAGAACAGATTGGGCTGTATTAACAGCTTGCGACTTGCCTTTCGTAACCAGTGAATTGTTCGAACGGCTTGCAACCTTTGTGAACAGCACGACTGACGCAATCGTTCCAATCCAAGCTGACGGCCGGCCTCAGCCGGTCTGTGCGTTATATCGCGCGGGCACTTGCCTACCCGAAATTGAAAGACTGGTTGCCGCTGGCGAACACACTCCACGGGCGCTGCTGGCGGCTGTCCACACCCATTATGTCGATTTCGCAGAGCTTCGCGATTTGCCGGGAGCGGAGAATTTCTTTTTCAACGTAAATACGCAAGAAGATTTGCAAAAGGCTCAGGCCATATTGTCTCGACCCTAGTGCGCACGCGCGCACAGACACGGCGCAAAAAAACTTTTTGGTTGCAATTCCCGCTCCATGCCGCATAATTCCAGAGATGGGATCGCAACGCCGAGTGATTAAGCGCCTACTGCGAACGTTCCTGCCGATTCTTCTCGTTATCCTGATTGCCGCAGCGTCAGTGAGTGCGTGGATCGTTTACAGCACCACTCGTCCTCCCCACGCAAAATATCTAATCACGCCCCAGAGCTTTCCGAGCGGACCGATCGCCAAAGCCTCAGACGTTACGTGGTCAAACCACGATGGGACGCAGGCGCGTGGCTGGTTGATAAAAGGTGACGAAGGCGCGCCTGCGGTGATTCTTTTGCATCGTTACGGCGCGGACCGCTCATGGTTGCTGAATATGGCAGTGAAGCTCAACGAGAGCACCGGCTTCAATGTTCTCTGGCCCGACCTGCGCGGGCACGGAGAGCAACCACCGGTGAAATGGACGCTCTTCGGTGCGATCGAGGGCGACGACGTCACGGCGGCAATAGATTACCTGCATACGTTGAAGACCGGTGGGGGAAAGGCCCAGACGGGATTCGTCGGAGTTTACGGGGTGGAACTTGGCGCTTACGCGGCCGTCGATGCGGCCAAACGTTACCCGGAAGTGCGCGCCCTGGCGCTCGATTCGATGCCCGCCTGTCCTGATCAGATAATGCAGGCGGCTACGGACCGGCAGATTCGAATGAACAACCCGCTCTTTCATTTTCTCGCGCGGTGGGGGATGAAGGTGTATGGCGTCGGCAAATTCCAGAACACAACAGCGTGCGAGTTAGCGCGTGCCACGCGTAACGAGAAGGTGTTGCTGCTCACCGGGGTTGCGGGCGATCCCTGGCGAACTTCTACCTTGGACGTGGCGAGTTGCTTTATCGGCGGCAATGTTGAGACAAAGAGAGATCTTCCGATTACCGGGGGTAGCCTCGACGCCGCCACTGGCGAACAGGAAGAAGCTTACGATCGTCCCATTATTGAATTTTTCAAAGTGGCCCTGAAATAGCCTAAAAATCTCGATTGCCGATATCGCTGCTGCTCGTGTTCCGCATCTTTTGCGCAATTGGTCTTAACTCGCAACAATAACCACACGCTACGAACGCTCACGCTGCTCGTATTCGTTACTACCTTTCTTGCGTACATTGGTCTGCTCACCAGGAACTATTACTGGGACGGAATCTTTTTTGCTCAAGTCATTGAAGATGCGCCGCGAATCAATGCGACGTTGATTCATCCCAGTCATCTCATCGATCAAATTCTCGGCTTCCTTCTCTATCGGGCGACGCGTTTGTGCGGACTGAAGCTTCGCGCGCTGACGGTGCTCCAGGTTAGTAATTGCATTTTTGGAGCCGCTGCGGCAGCGCTCTTTTTTCGGATTTCCTTTAATTGCTTCAGATCTCGATATGTCTCTTTGGTTTTGACAGCGCTCTTCGCTTTCTCTGCGGTGTGGTGGAGGTTTGCGACAGACTCAAACACTTACGTCCCGACCGTCCTGATGCTCCTCGTGACGTTTTATCTGGTTCTGCCGGAGCACAAAACAAGACCGGCTCTTGTCGGGGTGACGCATGCAGTAGCGATGTTGCTGCATCAGCTGGCGGTCTTCTTTTTTCCAGTGGCCATTGCGGGAATAGTGCTTCAAGCGCGCCGCAGCCGGAAAACCGGGACGGGTGTTGTCCTGTATGTTGTGACTGCAGTCGTAATTACCGCCGCCGTTTATTACTCAGTGTTTCATCTCTCGACCGGCGCGTGGTCAATCTCCCGGTTTGTTTCCTGGATTACTTATTACTCGACAGAAAACGGCTTCTCCTTCAACGCTTGGAATAACCTGATTTACACGCTGCGGTCGCAAGTCCGCACAACTTTCGGAGGGCGCGCCGCCTTCGTTCGAGAACTTGGTGGTCCTGCGATGGCAATATTAGCAGCGCTGACGGCGCTTGCCTGGCTAACGTTTCTTTTCGTTTTGCTGCGCCGATGGAAAGAATTGCGAGCCATTTTTGTTGCGGCTTTTAAGTCTCCAGGACAATTTGCGCCGCTGGCGACTCTTTGCGTGGTGTGGACCGTTCCTTACGTCGTCTTTCTTTTCTTTTTTATTCCGCAGAATGTTTTCTATCGACTGTTCTACCTGCCGGCAATCATCCTGATGTTAGGGTTTGGCTTGAGTGCGATTGAGTTTTCGTCAAATCACATCCGCCGTTATCGCGCCGCATTGTTCGCGATCTTTGTGTTTCTCGCGAACCTGACATTCTCTCAATATCCTTACACGCAGGCACGAGCGAACCCCCCGCTGGAACTGGCGCTGCGGCTGAATCAACTTTGGCCGACCGGTACAGTCATCTATTTCGCGTCGCCCAACACAGACGCTTCGCTCGTTCGTTATTTCAATTCACGTACTATCTGGGTTCAGGTGGAGCCTGCGGAGTTTCCGCGGCAACTCGAACAATTGTCGCCGACCACACGCGGCGCATGGCTGGAAACAACGCTGGTCGATCAACTTGAGGCTACGACCGAGGGAAGAGCGTGGCTCGAAACCCACGCGGTGAGACGTGCTGACTGTGAACTGATGAACAGCAAGTTCCGGATCAGATTCTATCAGCTGACACCTGAGAGGGTCGGTTAAAACCTAGCGTACGGTTACGGCAAAAATACTAATCCAGCCGTTGTCGGCGATCTTTTCCGTCGTGACTGCGTCGTAATCGGTGAGTTGCTTTTCCCAACGGGTCTCAATCAAGACGAGGCCTGTGCCGTCTTGCTGACGAATGGCCGCAGCTACGTCCTGTGCGCCTTCAAATCGCCGAGGTTCTCCCATTGCGTCATAAGCCAGCCGTCCACTCGCGTAAAACTCTGCGCTGCGGTCATCACAAAGCAGATAGAAGACTGGCGTCGACTGGTACCCTCGGCCGTCGGCAGTTCGGATCAAGTCGCGCACGGAATCGTGGGCTGCCACAACCTTTGCGCCTTCGATGCCAACCATAATGATACAGAACGATGCAACCGCGAGCGTCAACACAGCAACGGTTGTTCGGCGGCTCACGAGCACAACAATGCCGGCCCCTACCGCAGCGATTAACAAACCGAAGACTGCCGGTCGCGTCGGCAGTCCCAAACGGTGGACCATGTACCAGCCTCCAGCGAGGGCGACGGCCAGAAACAAAACACCGGTGAGTCGGAGCAGCTTGGAGGGTCGCCCCAGATGTACGATTCTTGACACTTCGCTTCCCGCCAGCACCGCGGCCGCCGGCAGCACGGGCAGAATGTAGCCAGGTAATTTGGCCTCTGAAAACGAAAAGAACAGCAGCGGCACCATGAGCCAAACCAACGTCAGATGTGCAAACGGGTATGGTTTGTTAGGCCGCCGCGCGCGTATCGTGCTGACGAATCCGGCAATGAATAACAGAGTCCATGGTCCTGCCAGCCATAGGATTGTCGGTATGTAGAAATAAAATGGCTGTGGATGGTGATACTTGTTGGAAAGAAACCGCTTGAAGTGGTGCTGGACAATAAATTGATCGATGAAGGTCCAGCCATGCCGGTGGAGCATTGGGCCGTACCACGCGGCAGCCACAATCAGCGTGATCGGAAGACCCCAGAGAAGGCTCAGGAGAAAACTCTTCTTCGGCCATTCGCGACGGATCGCGAAGTACACCGCAATGATTCCGACGGGCAGGACAATTCCTACCAAACCCTTGGCTAGCAGCGACAGGCCAACGAAGGAATAGCAGGCAACTAACAGCCACCACCGGGGCCCGCAATTTGTGGTTGTGATGTGCCAGACAAAGAAACAGCAAAGCGCGCCCGTTAAGGTCATGGTCAGCACAATGTCGAAACTGGCAGCACGCGAAAAAGCGATCGCGCCGAAGCTTGAAAGAAAGACAAGTGCGCTCCATTCCCCAAGATGCGCTGCCTCTAATTCTTCGGTCTTGACCTTCGTCCTTTCGATGGTCTTGCCGAGCCAAAAAACAAAAATGGCGGTGATCAATCCGCAGACGGCCGGTCCAAGTCGCGCCGCGTACTCATTAACGCCCAGCGCGTGATAACTCGCGATCATCAGCCAATAAAGCAGCGCAGGCTTCTCAAACCACGGGTGACCGCCGAGGGTTGGCGTGATCCAATCGTGGCGCGCAAACATCTCGCGAGCTACTTCGGCATAACGCGGTTCGTCCGGGCCAACCAGGGGCAGGATGCCCAGACCGAACAAATAAAAAAATGCGATTGCGAGAAACGTCAGTTTCCAGATGCGTTTGGCAAGTGTTGCTCGCGGCAAGTATATTCGCTCCGGTCGGTGTTGGTCAGTGGTCGGTCGCCGGTTGTCCGTGGTCGTTGGCGCGCTTCTGAACCAAAATTTGCGACAGGCTCGAAAGTATCGTTGAAACCACACACCGATTCAAACTTACGGCTGACGATTCACCACAGACCCCTGACAACTGACTACGACTACTGACAATTCGAATGCTACGCACAGCAGTCATTGGAGTGGGACATCTTGGGAAGGAGCATGCGCGCTTACACGCCGCGCTGGCGACCGAGGGTCTGAGCGAATTTGTCGGCGTGTGCGATCTCGACGAGGCGCGCGCGGGCAGGGTTGCCGCGGATAGAAAGACCCAAGCTATCTCGGATTGGCGCAGGTTGCTGGGCAAAGTTGATGCAGTCAGCCTCGCGGTACCCACCGAATCACACTGTGAAATCGCTTGCGGATTGCTTGAGGCGGGTGTGCACGTGCTGGTTGAAAAGCCAATTTCGCGCACTCTCGATGAAGCTGACCGAATGATCGCGGCAGCGAAGAAGGGCAATGCGATTTTGCAGGTGGGCCATGCCGAACGATTCAATCCGGCGCTTGTCGCCTTGCGACCTCACGTCCACAACCCTATCTATTTTGAAATTCACCGTGTCGGACAATTCACTGCTCGCTCGCTCGATATTGACGTTGTGCTCGACCTGATGATCCACGATCTTGATATTGTGCAGTGGCTGGTTGGCGAAGAGGTTGAGGTGACTGAGTTGCACGCCGTCGGCATTCCGATTCTGACCGACAAAGTGGACGCAGCGAACGCGCGCCTTGAGTTTGCGAGCGGCGCGGTCGCCAACATCACCGCATCGCGCGTCGGCACGGAAAAGATTCGCAAGATGCGTTTCTTTCAGCCGCGCGACTATGTTGCTGTCGATTACGTTACGAACCATGCGTCGATCAGCAGCCTTGCGCCTTCGTCCGGTGGTGCATGGCCCGGTGTGCGCACACAGGTCCTCGAAGCTCAAAATATCGAGCCGTTGCGCGCCGAGATTGAATCGCTTTTGATTGCCGTCGCAAATCGTTCGCGGCCGCTTGTGTCAGGTGAAGATGGCAAGCGAGCGCTGGCGTTGGCCCTGCGCGCGCTTGAGCAGATTCATCACCACACAGTGAAGACCGGCGTCGGAACGTTGCTTTCGACAGCGTCTTAGCCTCACTTGTTTGCAATCCTGCCCGCATGATAGTTTTGCGTCTCGCTTTTCAAAACTGACTCATGCCAAATCGAGAAGAAGCCTGGGAATTGCTCTGCGAGTACACCAAGGGTGACAGCCTGCGGAAGCATGCGCTTGCCGTCGAAACTGCGATGCGCGCGTGCGCGCCACGTTATGGCGGTGCTGATGCTGACGTAGATGAATGGGGCCTGGTCGGATTGCTCCACGACTTTGACTACGAGATGTTTCCCTCCGCCGATCAGCATCCATTCACGGGCTCAAACATCTTGTGCGGTCGCGGCTATCCGGATCGAATCATCAAGGCGATTCTTGGCCACGCAACGTACACGGGAGTCCCGCGAGATACGCAGATGGCGAAAGCGCTGTTTGCCACTGATGAGTTGTGCGGTTTTCTGGTGGCGTGCGCCCTCGTTCGTCCGTCGCGCAGCCTTGATGATCTAGAAGTGAAGTCGGTGAAGAAGAAGCTGAAGGACAAAGCGTTCGCGCGCTCAGTCAATCGCGATGACATTCACCAGGGAGTCGAAGAATTGGGCGTGCCGCTCGACGAACACATTAAGTTTGTGATCGATTCTTTGAAACCAGTACAGAAAGAGATCGGGTTGGGACTGAAGGAAGAGCAATCAGCTTCGGCCTGATGACCCTAGACGCAGGGCCGGAACAGGCAGGGATGAGGAATTTGCAATCTTTGCGGGAACAACGCGCTGCCGGCAAAGTAAGCGGAAACAATCAGTAGCAAGGTCAACACCGAGCTGATTAACGCCTGAGTTTTCCGCCTTCGCGCCGTGTGCCGATAGACGAACACACCGGCGAAACAGACGAGCCCCAAAGGAATCAATGCGCTCGCAACGAGAAGGCGCTCGTGATGTTGAATGGGCCGCTCGCCGAAAATGATGGCAATCGCTAATTCCCAGACGCAATAGGCAACGATTGCCGCAATTAGCGAGACGATGATCACAAGTTTCCAACGCATCGCTCGGACCCTTGTTCCAGACTGAAGATGTTTTCAGGGCTACGGCCAGCATATCATAGCGATAATTCATAATGCTTACGCGAAGCGCGCTCCTCTACCTCGCACGTCAGGAAAAACTCAAAGATATCGCCGCGCGGTTTCGCACTTTCCGAAAGATCACGGCACGCTTCATCGCAGGCGAAACAATCGATGAAGCAGTCACCGCGATCAAGGATCTGAATGCCCGCGGATGTTCGGCCTCTTTCGACCATCTGAATGAATCGGTAAGTAGCGTGGCCGAGACCGAAGGCGAAGTACGCGAGTATTTGAATGTGCTTGCGAAGATTGACGAAGCCGGGATCAACTCGAATGTTTCGATCAAGCTGACCCAGTTCGGACTCGAGATCGATCCGGAACTGACGTACCAGAATGCGCGCCAGGTGGTCGCGGACGGGGCGCGACGCGGAAACTTCGTGCGGGTTGATATGGAAGGGTCGGCGGTTACGCAGATGACCATCGATGTCTTCAAACGGCTACGGAATGAATTCGGGCTGAATGATGTAGGGATCGTGCTGCAGTCTTATCTCTATCGGACAGAAGAAGACGCGCGCGATCTTCTGAAGATCCCGGCGCGCATCCGGTTGTGCAAAGGTGCTTACGACGAACCTGCGTCAGTTGCGTATCCTGAGAAGAAAGACGTTGACGACCAGTACGTGCGTGTCATGAAGCTCTTGCTGGCGAGCGGCACTTATCATGGTATCGCCACGCATGATCCGAAAATGATCGATGCGACGATCGACTTCGCACAAAAGCAAAGCATCAGCAAAGAAGCGTTTGAATTTCAGATGCTCTACGGCATCAGACGAGATTTACAGGAGCAATTGGCGCGTGATGGATATAATATGCGCGTCTATGTGCCGTACGGGAAACATTGGTATCCGTACTTCATGCGCCGCCTGGCTGAGCGGCCCGCGAATGTCTGGTTTGTGATGAAGAACCTTTGGAAGTGAAAACGCCCTCTCCTTTTGGGAGAGGGCTGGGGTGAGCGTGCGAAGCTTAGCGCCAATAAGACCGCCACTGTTCCTTCTTTGACGTCAGGCGATGCCTCACGTCAAGAAAAACGGTTTTTGTGTCAGACGGTGCAGGCGCTCAGCCTAACCTTCTCCCAGCGGAAGAGAACAAAGGCAATGGAAAGTTATCTCTGGATTTTCTGGACAATTCTCGGCGCGATTCTAATCGTCGCTGAAATATTCACAACCGGCTTCGTCCTGCTTTGGTTCGGCATCGGGGCGCTGGCAGCAGCGGTAGCGAATCTCGCAGGGGTTACGAGCATTCCTCTCCAATTTCTGATTTTTGCTGTCGTCTCGATTGCACTAACAGCGGCGTCGCGAACAATCTTCGTCAACTACTTCTCGCGCGAAAAAACGGGTGGCGATTTGAAAACCGGCGCGGATGCTTTGCCCGGGAAAGTGGGAACGGTCGTTACTTCAAGCGCGGGTGCGCTTCACGAAGGCGCAGTGAAACTTTTTGGGTCAACCTGGACCGCATATCCAGCCGACGGCGAAGAACCACTCGAAGCCGGTGACCGCGTGCAAGTCGAAAGAGTGCAGGGCGCATCGATTTACGTTCGGCGCGTGGGTCATGTACCGGATTGGCGCGGTAAAGAAATGGAGTCCTAGGGAACGTTAAAGGCTTGGTGTTTGGTGCTGGCCGTCAACTTCGGTTTCGTCGAGGGTTCGATCATCTTCGGCCACTGGCAACTCAACAGTAATTCGATCCGCCGCACCATCGTCTAATTCTTCACCCGAAAATCTCGCCAGCACAACTGTGATGTTGTCTTCGCCGCCGCGATCGTTTGCCGCCGCGACCAGTGCCGCGCAGGCGGCGCCCAGGTCCTCACCTGACTCCGCGACGATGTGGCGAATCTCTTCATTGCGGAGCTTGCCCGACAATCCGTCACTGCAAAGCAAGAGGACGTCACCTTTCCGCAGTTGAATCCGCGCGGTTGCCGGCGTGAGTTCAGTCTGCGCGCCAAGCGCCTGCAGGATCACGTTCCGAAACATGTGCGTCTCAGCTTCTTCTTCGCTAATTTGGCCGACGTCAACCAGCTGCTGAACCAGCGACTGATCCTTGGTTGCCAGGCGAATCTGTTCGCCCCGCATCACATAGGCGCGGCTGTCGCCAACCTGCACCAGATCGAGCTTGTCGTGTTTAATTGCGGCGCCCGTCAGCGTCGCCCCCATGCCGCTGCAGCGGCTATCTTCCAGGCTCTTGAAATGAATCGCCCGGTTGGCTTGCAGGGTCGCATGCTTCAGGCAATCCACCAGGGAAGCGTCTGGATCGCAGCCTTCGCCATCGTCGCCAACCATGACTTCACGCACAGAGTCGATGGCCATGCGGCTAGCCACATCACCCGCCAGCGCGCCACCCATGCCATCCGAAACGACGAGTACGAGGCCTGCATCACCGATTTCCAGCCGCCTCATCTCTTCCGGATTCTCTGCGCCGTCTGAACCGGTCCAGGCTTTCTGCGTGGCCAGATCGAGGAGGAGAAAGTTGTCTTCGTTGCCACGACGGACGCGGCCGACATCGGATTTTGCGTGTAGCTCGACGAGCATTTGAGGAGCGTAAGACGAATTATGAAGCCGTTAGTTCGTCAGGATTTTATATTGGTCTCGCTGTCTTGTCACTCATAATCGCGACGATATGTTTGAGAAGTAGATGGCAAGCGCGCTTCAAATTGCGGCGAGTGCCTGATCCAGATCGGCAATAATGTCATCAGTGTCTTCAATGCCCACAGAGATTCTTACCAATCCATCGGTGATGCCAAGGCGTTCGCGCGCTTCAGGGGTCACCGATGCGTGCGTCATCGTCGCCGGATGGCAGATCAAAGTCTCCACCCCACCCAGGCTTTCCGCCAAAGTGCACAGGCGGGTCGATTCAAGCACCTTTCGCGCAGCTGTTAG
>JADMIO011852192.1_pt1 | contig 10501 bp, 6 predicted proteins | sample 8958161 | NCBI WGS metagenome assembly JADMIO01 (sample SAMN16585339, study PRJNA669376) | soil metagenome | isolation source: Crop rotation soil | place: USA: Cullars Rotation, Alabama | collected 2011
CTTTCCCCGGGGACGTACTGCTGGTACTCCGGGCGCAACCGGAAGACGTCGAAGGCATGGTGGAAACGCCCGCGCGCTTCCCACGCGGCGAGCGGCGTGTCGTGCACGTCGCCGACGGCTTCCCTGACATACCAGCCGTCCTGCCTGTGGAAGACGATGCCTACGTGCGAATAGTGCGATCCGGAAATGCCTTCGATCGCCTTCACCAGATCGCCCTTCGGCAGCGACTGGAAGACCAGGTCCCCTTCCATCGGGACATAGGAATCCGCGGACGGCGTCGCGCCCGTGGACGAAAGCAGCAGGATCAATGCCGCGGACCACGAGAACATCGTTGCCGCCTCCGTGCCGTCAGCTCACGAACTGCTCGGCGATGATGCGTTCCTCGAGGTTGTGCTCGGGATCGAACAGCAGGGTCACCGCGTGCGCCTTCGACTCGCGCACGGTGACCTCGACCACGTCGCGGACCTCGTGCGAATCCGCGGTCGCGCTCATCGGCCGCTTGTCGGGATCGAGCACCTCGAAGCGCACCACGGTGTCCGAACGCAGCAGGGCACCGCGCCAGCGTCGCGGGCGGAAGGCAGCGATCGGGGTCAACGCGATCACGTTCGAGCCCAGCGGCAGGATTGGCCCGTGCGCGGAGAAGTTGTAGGCGGTGCTGCCGGCGGGCGTGGCCACCAGCACGCCGTCGCAGACCAGTTCGTCCAGTCGGGCGCGGTCGTTGAGGTGGATGCGCAGGTGCGCGGCCTGGCGCGTCTGCCGCAGCAGCGAGACCTCGTTGTAGGCGAGCGACGTCACGAACGCGCCCGATTCGGTCACCGCGTTCATTTCCAGCGGATGCAGGTGGGCCGGATGCGCGGCGGCGATGCGCGCCAGCAGGCCGTCGCGCTCGTAGTGGTTCATCAGGAAGCCGACGGTCCCGAGCTTCATGCCGTACACCGGCACCCCACGCGGGCCGTAGCGATGCAAGGTGCGGAGCATGAAACCGTCGCCGCCGAGGGCGCAGAGCACGTCGGCGCTTTCGGGATCGTGGTGGCCGTGCACGGCCTGAAGCTCGGCCAGCGCGACCTGCGACTCGGGCGTACGGCTGGCGAGGAAGGCGATGCGGGGCGTCGTGGTCATGGCGGCTCCGTGCTGTGCACGGAGAATACCAACCCGACGCGTCGCGCGGGATCTTCTTGCACGAACCTGCGCACCCGCCCATCGCATGCGATGGGCAGCCCGGATGAAATCCGGGGGCTCTCCCGGATTTTCATCCGGGCTACGACAGCCGCGACCCTCCCGCTGCCAGGAGGGTTTCGCCATGCCTGGCTTCAGCCGCGAGAAGCCAGCTGCGACAGGCGTTGCACGGCGACCGAGGCGGTCGGGTAGTCCAGCGTCTTCTGCGCAGCGAGCTCGGCGAGCATCGACAGGGTGAAGCGCAGCGAGGCGTCGTCGCGTTCCACCCAGGCCTTGACCTTGGCGTCGGCGGTCGCGCCGGGCATCGTCAGCGCCTGGTCGACCAGCACGCGCTGGTGGTGCGCCAGCTCGTCTCGCAGCACGCCGCGCGCGACCGCGTGCCAGCGGCCGTCGACCTTGAGCGCGTCCAGCTGCGAGCTCAGCCATGGCAGGTTGAGCACGTCGCCGAGGCGGTAGTACACGCGCGCCACGTCGACCACCTTGAGCTTGCGTTCGCGGGCAATCTCGATGATGTCGGTGCAGGGGCCCAGGTACGGCAGGGCCGCGAGCTGGCCGGCGAGCTCATCGGAAAGGCCCTTGTCCTTCCAGTCGCGCAGGCTGGCCGTGTAAGCGGGGCGCTGCGAGTCGGGCAGGATGCCGGAACCGGCGCGGATGTCGCGGAAGCCGTCGTGGTAGCGCTCCACCGCGGTGGCGATGTCGGGGATCGCACCCGGTCGCGCCAGCAGCCAGCGGGTGAAGGTGCGCTGCAGGTTCCAGATCACCAGCAGGGCGTCGATCTGCACCGACTCGGGCACCTTGCCGTCGAGCGCGTCGATCTGCGACCACAGCGCGCGCGCCTCGAGGGTCTCGCGGGTGATCGTGAAGGCCTTGGCGACCTCGCCTGGCGAGCGGCCGGTGTCCTCCTGCATGCGCAGCATGAAGGTCGCGCCGGCGCGGTTGACGATCGAGTTGGTGACGACGGTGGCGATGATCTCGCGGCGCAGGCGGTGGCGCTGCATGTGCGCCTCGTACTTCTCGCGCAGCGGGCCGGGGAAGTAGCGCACCAGTTCGGCCGAGAGGAACGCGTCCTCGGGCACGTCGGAGTTGAGCAGCTGCTGGAAGATCACGATCTTCGCGTAGGAAAGCAAGATCGAGAGTTCGGGTCGCGTCAGGCCCTGGCCAAGAGCCTTGCGGTCAGCGATCTCGGCGTCGGAGGGCAGGAATTCGATTGCGCGATCGAGCAGGCCCTGCTTCTCCAGCGTGCGGATGAAGTGCTGCTTCGAGCCCAGGCGCGTCAGGCTCATCCGCTCCATCAGGCTCAGCGTCTGGTTCTGGCGGTAGTTGTCGTTGAGCACGAGCTGGCCGACCTCGTCGGTCATCTTCGCCAGCAGGGCGTTACGCTTGGCCTCGGTCAGCTCGGCGCGCTGCACGGCGTCGTTGAGCAGGATCTTGATGTTCACCTCGTGGTCGGAGGTGTCCACGCCGGCGGAGTTGTCGATGAAGTCGGTGTTGAGCAGCACGCCGTGCAGGGCCGCCTCGATGCGGCCGCGCTGGGTGCAGCCGAGGTTGCCGCCCTCGCCCACCATCTTGCAGCGCAGTTCGCGGCCGTTGATGCGCAGGGCGTTGTTGGCGCGGTCGCCGCAGTCGGCGTTCGTCTCGCTGGTCGCCTTCAGGTAGGTGCCGATGCCGCCGTTCCACAGCAGGTCGACCGGCGCCTTGAGGATGGCCGACATCAGTTCGGCCGGGGTCATCTGTTCGACGCCTTCGGCGATGTCCAGTGCCTCGCGCACCTGCGGGGTGATCTTGATCGACTTGGCGCTGCGGGGGTGGATGCCGCCGCCTTCGCTGATCAGCGACTTGTCGTAATCCTCCCAGGACGAGCGCGGCAGCTTGAACATGCGCTCGCGCTCGATGAAGGACTTCTCCGATTCCGGATTCGGATCGAGGAAGATGTGGCGGTGGTCGAACGCCGCCAGCAGGCGGATGTGTCGGGACAGCAGCATGCCGTTGCCGAACACGTCGCCGGACATGTCGCCGATGCCCACGCAGGTGAAGTCCTCGCTCTGGCAGTCGCGACCCATCGAGCGGAAATGGCGCTTGACCGATTCCCACGCGCCCTTGGCGGTGATGCCCATCGCCTTGTGGTCGTAGCCGACCGAGCCGCCGGAGGCGAAGGCGTCGCCCAGCCAGAAGCCGTGCTCGGCGCTGACGCCGTTGGCGATGTCGGAGAACGTGGCGGTGCCCTTGTCGGCAGCGACCACGAGGTAGGGATCGTCGCCATCGTGGCGGATCACCGACTTCGGCGGCACCGTCTTGCCTTCGACGAGGTTGTCGGTGATGTCGAGCAGGCCGTTGATGAACAGCTTGTAGCAGGCGATGCCCTCGGCGAGCTGGGCGTCGCGGTCCGGGGTCGCCGGCGGACGCTTCACGTAGAAACCGCCCTTCGAGCCCACCGGCACGATCACGGTGTTCTTCACCATCTGCGCCTTGACCAGGCCCAGCACCTCGGTGCGGAAGTCCTCGCGGCGGTCCGACCAGCGCAGGCCGCCGCGCGCGACCGGTCCGAAGCGCAGGTGCACGCCCTCGATGCGCGGCGCGTAGACGAAGATCTCGCGGTACGGGCGCGGCTTGGGCAGGTCGGGGACCTTCGAGCCATCGAACTTGTAGCTGATGTACTCGCGCGGCTTGCCGTCGTGCAGCTGGAAGTAGCTGGTGCGCAGGGTGGCGTTGATGGCGCCGATGTAGGCGCGCAGGATGCGGTCCTCGTCGAGGCTGGCGACGTTCTCCAGCAGCAGCGCCAGGCCGTCGTTGCAGGCGTCGATCTGGGCGTCGCGATCGAGCGCGCGCGCGTAGGCGATCTCCTCGGTCAGCGTGCTGGCGGCGTGCTTCAGCAACGGCGGCGTGATCGCCTCGAGCTCGTAGCGCAGCGCCTGGCGCATCGCCTCGTCGTGGCTGCCGGTGCCGTCCTTGCCCGAGCTGTGCGCCGGATCGAAGCGCGACTCGAACAATTCGACCAGCAGGCGCGCGATCAGCGGATAGCGGTTGAGCGTGGTCTCCATGTAGGCCTGCGAGAACGGCACGCCGGTCTGCAGGAGGTACTTGCAGTAGCCGCGCAGCATCGAGACCTGGCGCCAGGTCAGGCGCGCTACCAGCAACAGCCGGTTGAAGCCGTCGCTCTCGGCGGCGCCGGACCAGATGTGCTCGAAGGCGTCCTCGAAGGACCGGCTCACCGCGGTGATGTCGACGTCGACCGCGCTGCGCACTTCGAAATCCTGGATGTGGACGGTCTTCTCGCCGCCGATGGCGGCGCCGTCCAGCTCGATCTCGTAGGGGTGCTCGGAGAGCACGCGCAGGCCCATGTTCTCCATCATCGGCAGCGCGTCCGAAAGATGGATCGCGTCGCCCGCACGCATCAGCTTGAAGCGCAGCGAGGCCGGATCCGAGGGATCGCGGTACAGGCGCTGCTCGAGGTCGTTCGGGCCCTTGAGGCGCGCGATCTGGCGCAGGTCGGCGACCACGCCGGCCGGCGTCACCGCATCGACGTAACCGACCGGCAGGGCCGGGATCCAACGCGCTGCGATCCGCGCGCCCTCGTCGTCACCGTGCGCGGCAACCAGCTGGTCGCGCAGTTCGTCGCGCCAGTCGCGGACGATCGCGGCCATCTTCGCGTCGAGCGCGGCCACATCCGGTTCGGCGTGCTCGCCCGGCTTCGGCCGCACGATCATGTGGATCTGCGCCAGCGAGGACTCGCCGACCAGGATGGTGGTGTCGACGCGTTCGCCGTGGAGCGCCTCGGTCAGCACTTCCTCGATCCGCTCGCGCACGTAGTTGTTGAAGCGGTCGCGCGGGATGTAGGCCAGCGCGGAGAAGAAGCGGCCGTAGCGGTCGCGGCGCAGGAACAGCTTGCTGCGGCCGCGGTCCTGCAGGCCGAGGATGCCCATGCTGGTGGCCAGCAACTGCTCGGAGCCGGCCTGGAACAGCTCGTCGCGCGGCAGGGTCTCGAGGATGTGGCGCAGCGCCTTGCCGTTGTGGCTGCTGGGGCCGAAGCCCGAACGGTTCATCACCCGCTCGTAGCGGTCGCGCACCACCGGGATGTCCCAGGGGCGGCGGCTGTAGGCGCTGGAGGTGTACAGGCCGATGAAGCGCTGCTCGATCACCGCCTTGCCCTGGTCGTCGTACACCAGCACGCTGATGTAGTCCATGTAGCCGTCGCGGTGGACGGTGGCGCGCGAATTGGTCTTGGTGAGGATCAGCGGGTGCGCGGCGCCGCCGGGCTGGTTGGCCGCCAGCGCGGCCGCGGGACGCGGCCTGGCCTCGCGCATGTCGCCGCGGAGGATGCCCATGCCACTGCCCTCGACCGCGACCAGCTTTCCCGTTCGTCGGCGATCTGCACCATCTTGCTGCGCATCGACGACCAGTCCTCGACGCTGGCGCGCACGTCGGCCAGCACCGACAGCACCCGGGCCTGCATCGCCTTGAGCGCCTCGGCGTCGGCGATCCGCTCGACTTCCAGGTGGATGATCGACTCGGGCTTGCCCTCGCCCACGCCGGTGAGCTTGCCGCGGCCATCGCGCGTCACCGAGGGAACCGGGTGCATCAGCATCGACACCGTCATGCCGGCGCGCGTCATCGCCAGGCTGACGCTGTCCACGAGGAAGGGCATGTCGTCGTTGACGATCTCGATCGCGGTGTGCGGCGAGGACCAGCCGTCCTTCTTCGCATCGGGGTTGAACACACGGACGACCGGGGTACGCGGCTTGCGCGCCTGCAGCAATTCGTAGAGGCCCTTCGCGATCGCCAGCCAGTCGGCGGAGGCGCGGGCGGCGAGGTCGTCTGCCGAGACACGATCGAACAGGCGCTCGCAGAAGCGGACGTAGCTCGCATCCCTGCCCGATGCGCCACGCTTGATCGCGGCAAGCAGATCGGCGGGATTGGCCGGCGCCGAGGCCGCGGGAGCCTCGGCCGCCTTCAGCGCGACGGATTTCGCCCCGGCCTGTTTCGCGGCCACGGATTTCGGGGATGCGGCGGCTTTCGCGGCGGTGCCAGCTTTTGCGGCGGCAGAAGGCTTTTTCACGGTCTTTTTCACGCGGATTCTTCAGGAGCGGGCCAAGCGACCATTTTACCGGCTGGCAAGGACCCGGGGCCAGCAAATCCACGCCCCAGCGTGCCTGCCGGTCGCAAAGGCCGATTCGCGTGCCCGGGCTATACAATCGGGCCATGGGGACCGCCAGCCAGGCCATCGACGGGACACCCGCAAACCAGGGGCCCACCGGCAGGCTGTTCCTGCTGTTCCTCGTGCTGGCCGGCATCCTGGCAACGATCGCCGCTCTGGTCTGGCAGACCACCGAACGGCTGGAAGAGGAAGCCGACTGGGTCACCCACACCCAGGAAGTCGAGACCCGCACCGAGACCGTGCTGGCGACGATGGGCACGGTGCAGTCGGACGCGGTGGTCTACGCCATGAACGGCGCTCCGTCCCGGGCGGCCGATTTCGCCGCCAGCTCGCTGCGGCTCGACGAACAACTGCAGGCGCTGGCCACGCTGGTGTCCGACAATCCGGAACAGCAGGCCCGCGTGCATGCGTTCGGCGATGCCCTGCACGAGCGGCGCGACTTGCTCGCCCGGCTGGTGGCGGCGCGCCAGTCCTCCAACGCACCGCAGGAATTGCCGGACCTGCCGATCAGCCGGGCGCGGTCGATCGGTGAGCAGATCCTGGCGACCGAGGACAGTCTGTTTGCCCAACGGCGCGTCCGCGCGCATGCCTCCGCGGTCACCACGCGGATCCTGACCGTCGTGGCGGCGGCCCTGAGCATCGTCTTCATCGCGCTCGCGTTCTGGCTGATCCGCAGGACGATGCGGCAGCAATCCGAACAGCAGGACAGGACGCTGGAGGCGAACGCCCAGCTCAAGACTGCTCTCGAGGAAGCCAGGCGCCTGGGCGAGAGCATGCAGCAGCTGGCTCATTTCGGTGAACTGCTGCAATCCTGCCGCGACATCGAGGAGGTGCGCCGCGGCGCGCAGCAGATGCTGCCATCCCTGCTGCAGGGACTCGGCGGGCGGCTGGCCCTGCTCAACCCCTCGCAGAACCTGCTGGCGATCGGCGCGCACTGGGGCACGCATGGACTGATCGCCGAATCGGTGTTCCCGCCGGAGGACTGCTGGGCGCTGCGCCGCGGCCAGGCCTACCCGCCGGCCGGCACGGATGCGGCCTTCACCTGCAAGCACGTGCACTTTCCGAACCCGGACTTCCCCGATGCGCGTTACCTGTGCCTGCCGCTGGCGGCGCAGGGCGTGGTCATCGGCGTGCTGACCATCGATGGCATGCGCGCCATCGATGCGCACGCGCGCCAGCTCGCGACCGCCCTGTCCGAGCAGCTCGCCCTGTCGCTGGCCAACATGCGCCTGCAGGACACCCTGCGCGTGCAGTCGATCCGCGATCCGCTGACCGGACTGTTCAACCGCCGCTACCTCGAAGTGTCGATGGAGCGCGAGCTGCTGCGCGCCGCCCGCCGCGACCAGCCGCTGGCGGTGCTGATGCTCGACCTCGACCACTTCAAGCGTTTCAACGACAGCCACGGCCACGACGCCGGCGATGCGCTGCTGGCTCAGTTCGCAGAAGTGCTCAGGCGCAACACCCGCAACGAGGACATCGTCTCGCGTTACGGCGGCGAGGAATTCACCGTGATCCTGCTCGAGGCCGACGAGGAGACCGCGCGCCAGCGGGCCGAGGTGATCCGCACGGCGACCTCGCAGATGAGCGTGTCACACCGCGGCAAGCAACTCGAGCACGTCACCGTGTCGATCGGCTGTGCGGTGTTCCCCCGCGACGGCGAGAAGGCCGATGAACTGCTGCGCCGCGCGGACGTCGCCCTGTATGCCTCCAAGAGGAACGGCCGCAACCGGGTGACGTCGGCACCGGAAGCGACCGACATCCCGGCCGAGTGACGGGGCTTCAGCGCAGCCCGGTTTCGTTGCGGGCGATGACGAGGCGCTGGATCTCCGACGTGCCCTCGTAGATCTCGGTGATCTTCGCGTCGCGGCGACCGTCCAGCGAGCGCCGCCTCAGGCGGCGCGCTGGAGCAAGGGCCAATTCGACTTTCAGCGCAGCCCGGTCTCGTTGCGCGCGATGACGAGGCGCTGGATTTCCGACGTGCCCTCGTAGATCTCGGTGATCTTGGCGTCGCGGAAGTACCGCTCCAGCGGCATCTCCTTGGAATAGCCCATGCCGCCGTGGATCTGCACGGCCTGGTGGGTGATCCACATCGCCGCCTCGGAGGCGGTGAGCTTGGCGATCGCCGCCTCGTTCGAGAAGCGCGCGCCGCCCTTCTCGAAGCGGCCCTTCTGCCAGGCCGCTCGCAGGGTCAGCAGGGTCGCCGCGTCGAGCTTGCACTTCATGTCGGCGATCTTGGCCTGGGTCATCTGGAAGGTGCCGATCGGCACGCCGAAAGCCTTGCGGTCGCGCACGTACTCGAGCGTGCGCTCATAGGCCGCGCGGGCAATGCCGATCGCCTGCGAGGCGATGCCGATGCGGCCGGCATCGAGCACGCCCATCGCGATCTTGAAGCCGTCGCCCTCGTGGCCGAGCACGTCGTCGGGACCGACGCGGTAGTCCTGGAACTCGATCTCGCACGTCGCCGAGGCGCGGATGCCGAGCTTGGGCTCGGTCTTGCCGCGGTGGAAGCCGGGTTTCGTGGTGTCGATCAGGAAGGCGGTGATGCCGTGCGAGCGCTTGGAGGCGTCGCTCATCGCGAACAGCACGATGTACTTGGCGACCGGACCGGAGGTGATCCAGCTCTTCTTGCCGTTGATGACGAAGCTGCCGTCCTCCTGCTTGGCCGCCTTGCAGCGCATCGCGGTGGCGTCGGAGCCCGACTGCGGCTCGGTCAGCGCGAAGGCGCCGATCTCGCGGCCCTCGGCGATCGCGCGCACGTACTTCTGCTTCTGCTCCTCGTTGCCGAACTTGAGGATGCCGTTGCAGAACAGCGAGTTGTTGACCGAGACGATGGTCGAGTGCGCGGCGTCGGCCGCGGCGATCTCGATCATCGCCAGCACGTAGGCGATCGGGTCCATGCCGGCGCCGCCGTATTCGTGCGGCACCTCGATGCCCATCAGGCCGTTCTCGCCCAGGGTGCGGATGTTCTCCAGCGGGAACTCGCCGGTCTGGTCGTGGTGCTCGGCGGAGGGCGCGATCTTCTCCTGCGCGATCCGGCGCGCCACGTCCTGGATCATCAACTGCTCTTCGGTGAACTGGAAATCCATGGCCTGCCTCGGTCGATGCGCGGGAGAACGAAGATGCGCATTGTAAGCGACGCCGACGCCCGGGGTCAGGCCGGACCGCCGGCCATCCGAGGCTCACTTCTCGTAGAAGTAGTAGCAGCCGACCAGGGTGGTGGAGGCGCGGCCGTCGTCGCCGGTCATCAGCACGGCGGATTTCTTCTCGGCGATCTTGTATTCGCAGCTCTTCATGCCATCGCCGGTCTCGCAGCGAATGGCGTGCCCGAGCTGCTTCTCGAAGGCCGCTCGCACCTTGTCCGCGTGGCCTTCCACCAGCACGGAGAAGCCCACCGCCATGCCGACCGATTGCGGGAACATCTGCGCGACCGGGAAGCCGAGCACGCGGATCGGCCCCTTCGGGAGGACCGCGCCCTGCTCGCCCGGCGTGAAGCGGGTCTGGATGAGCTGGACGAAAGGCGCCGCCTTGGCGGCATCGTCCTTCCACTCGAACCACGAATCGCGGCAGGTCGCCAGGCGCAGCAGGATCGGGTCGTCCGCGGCGACTGCCGGCGTGGCGGCGATCGCTGGCGAAGCGATGCAGGCCAGTCCGGCGAGGGCGAAAGCGGCCATGGATCGGTTCATCGCGGCTCTCCGGATCGGGCGGGCGGTCGATCCATCCAACGCGGAATCCGGCCGGGAAAGGGCAGCGCAGCCCGGAATCCAGCGATATGCAGCCTGACGGGCGCTGCTCGTTGCCTTGACGCAAGGCCCGGCGCGGCCTAACCTTGTTATATCTCTAAATCGCGATACAAGGATATTTATGCACCTGGAGGATTGGTCCTCCTGCCTGCGGGTGCTGGCCGACCCCACGCGCGTGCGCCTGCTCGCCCTGCTCGAGCGTGAGGAACTGACCGTCGCCGAGCTGTCGGCGATCACCGGCCTGGCGCAGCCGCGCGTCTCCACCCATCTGGCACGGCTGAAGGATGCCGCAATGGTGCGCGACCGCCGCTCGGGCGTGTCGGCTTACTACCGCTTCGGCGACGACCTCGACGGCGCCGAGGCCGCGCTGTGGCGCGCGTTGCGCGAGGGCACCGACGATCCCCTGCTGCGCCAGGACGCCGAGCGGGGAAAG
>JADMIO011560839.1_pt1 | contig 10500 bp, 7 predicted proteins | sample 8958161 | NCBI WGS metagenome assembly JADMIO01 (sample SAMN16585339, study PRJNA669376) | soil metagenome | isolation source: Crop rotation soil | place: USA: Cullars Rotation, Alabama | collected 2011
GTCAGAGCCGCCGGCGATGATCGAGCCGTTCTTCAAGAAGCTCTGCCACGCATACGCGCCTTCGAGCCGCTTGATGCCTAAGCGGCTCGGCGCAAAATGCAGATCGCCGATGGCGTGCGACGGCTGCATCGAAGGGATGATGCCGAGCCGTCCGAAGCGCGGGATGTCCGCCGGGTTGACGATCTGCGCGTGCTCGATGCGCCAGCGCGGGTCGCGGATTTTGCGCTCGGCGGGCGGCACAGCCTTTTGTGCTTTTTCATACAAATTCAGAATCTCGCGGTTGGCGCGGTCGCCGATGGCGTGAGTCTCGACCTGTATACCTTTACGCAGCGCTTCGATGAGCATCGGCAGCAAGGCATCTTCTTTGACGGTCGCGAAGCCCGACGAATCGTAATCAGAATACTTCTCAAGTAGCCACGCGCCGCGCGAGCCGAGCGCGCCATCCATCACCACCTTGATCGTGCGCAGCGTGAAGCGGTGATCGAATTCATTGGTGCTCGCGCCGTCGTTGAGCAGCCGGGTCGCCGCCGGGCCGGGGCCGTAGATCGCTTTGTAGATGCGCAGCTTCACCTTGCCTTCGCGGTAGAGCTTGCGCATCAAGTCCACGTCCATATAAGCGCCGCCGGCATCTTGTATCTGGCACCAACCAAGTTCTGTCTCGCGCCGTGCGCCGACGATGATGGCCTGCTCGTACTCTGCGGCGTCAGGCTGCGGGATGTGGCGGGCGACCAGCGCCTGCGCGTGGTCGAGCAACATGCCGTGCACGTCGCCGCTCGCCTTGTCTTTCATGATTTCGCCGCCGTCCGGGTTGGGCGTCGAGCGCGTGATGCCGGCGATCTTCAGCGCGGCGCTGTTGGCGACAGAGGCGTGGCCGTCGGCGCGGGTCAGATAGACGGGATTGTCGGGCGCTACCCGGTCGAGGTCGGCGCGCGTCGGAAAGGCGGGCGGCTTCCAGAAGGTTTCAATCCAGCCGCGCCCGACGATCCACTCGCCGGGCTTGGCGCGGGCGACGCGCTCTTTCAGGCGCGCGAGCAACTCGTCGAGGCTCGCCACACCTTCGAGGTTGAACGACATTTCGCGCTCGCCGATGCCGATCAAGTGGCAGTGCGCGTCCGTCATGCCGGGCACGACCGTGCGCCCTTTGAGGTCAATCACCCGCGTCCGCGAGCTGATATATTTTTTCACGTCGTCGTTCGAGCCGACGAAGATGATGCGGTCGCCTTTAACGGCGATGGCTTCGGCACGCGGCGCGCTGTCGTTGGCCGTGTAGACGTTGCCGTTCGTGAAAACGATGTCGGCGCTGTTGGTCTGCGAATTCGTCACTGCCAGACAAGGCAATAGCATCATCAACAAGAGAGCGATCATTCTCATAGCATCCTCAGGTAGAAACTTACAGGTTGTACTTGCCTGCCGCGATAACGGCGTCGGCAATGCGGCGGCGCGCGGCGATCATCTTGATGGGCGCGCGGTGCATCAGGTCGTCAATCAGCGCCGTGCTGTCATTGTCTTCATCCGCCGTCTCGGTGGCGATCAAGCGTGCCGCGCGCTCGATGCGCATCATCGCTTCGCGTATGAAGACGCGGGTGATGTCGCTCGGCACGGCGACACGTTGTTGGCCGCGACTGAGCAGCAGCTTCTGCGTGCGCAGCAGGGCGCTCTCCATCGCGTACACGTCCATCACCATGTCGCTTGCGAGGCCGAGCGTTTCCTGCTCGTCGCGCGCCTGGTCGCCATAAGCGTGAGCGATATTACCAAGCGCCGCCAGCGTCATGGCTTTGGCGCTGCGCACCATCATCATCTCGTCGGAGAAGGCGATGTTGGCGACCGACAACGTCATCGTATCGTGCGTCTGATCCGCGCCGTTCAGCACGCACTCGGCGACTTCGAGCAGCGGCAACTGGCCAGACTTCGCGCGGCGCAGCAACTGCGTTGCCATGACGATGCGGTTGATCTCGTTGGTGCCTTCGTAGATGCGCGCGATCCGCGCGTCGCGATAAGCGCGCTCTGCCGGGTAGTCTTTCGAGTAGCCGTAACCGCCGTAGACTTGCACTTGCTCATCCACGACGTAGCCGAGCGCCTCGCTCTCCCAGACTTTGATGATCGAGCATTCGATGGCGTACTGTTCGAGCACGCTGAGAACCTGCTGCGCGTCGTCTTTGTCTGCGCTTTCGAGCGCGTCGTCTATCATGCCGAGCGTGCGGTAGAGGATCGCTTCGCCGACAAAGGTGCGGATGGTCATCTCGGCGAGCTTCTGTTTGATCAAGCCGAAATTCGCAATGGGCTGGCCGAACTGCTGCCGCTCTTTGGCATATTGAATGGATTGGCCGAGCGCCAGCTTCATCGCGCCGACCGAGCGCGCGCCCAGTTTCAAGCGCCCGATGTTCAGCACGTTGAAAGCGATCTTGTGGCCGCGCCCGATCTCGCCCAAAACGTTGGCGATTGGCACGCGGCAATCTTCCAACATCAGCGCCGTCGTCGAAGAGCCGTCAATGCCGAGCTTCTTCTCTTCGTGGCCGCTCGTGAGGCCCGGCCCGCGCTCGACCAGAAAGGCGGTGAACTTTTCGCCGTCCACTTTGGCAAAGACCGTGAACAGGTCGGCGAAGCCGCCGTTGGTGATCCACATCTTCTGGCCGTTGAGAATGTAATGTGAACCATCTTCGGAGAGCACGGCTTTGGTTTTCGCCGCGAGCGCGTCCGAGCCGGAATGCGGCTCGGTCAGTGCGTAAGCGCCGATCATCTCGCCGGTCGCGAGCCGTGGCAGATACTTCTGCTTCTGTTCTTCGGTGCCGAAGAAGACAATGGGCAGCGTGCCGATGTTGACGTGCGCCGACTGCGTGCCGGCGAACGACGCTTGCAGCGCGAACTGCTCGCCGACGATGGCCGAGCTGACCTTGTGCAGTCCGAGCCCGCCGTAGGCTTCGGGGATGTCTATCGCGAGCAAGCCCAACTCGCCGGCCTTGCGCATCAACTCGCGGTGCGTGGCGTAGTTCTTGGCGTAGATTTCGTCTTCGCGAGGGATGACTTCTTTACGCAGGAACTCTTCGGCGGTGCGCGCAAACATGCGTTGCTCGTCGCTGATCTGTTCGGGCGTGAAGATGTCGTCAGGCGCGCGGTCGGCGATCAAAAATTCGCCGCCTTTGATAGCGATAGGCGCTTCGGCTTTGCGTGTCATGATGGCCTCCGTTCCGGTGGCTAGAAGATAACACTGCGCGCGGCGGCGGGTCTACCCGATGCTTGCGTGTCGTGAAGGTAGGTTAGATCGGATTGCGAATGCGTGTTATGAATCTGAACTAGGATGCCAGCGGCTTGCCTTCGAACTCGGTGATGCGCGAGCGCAGCGTGTCGGGCACGCGCACGGGGCGCAGCGTCTGCGGGTCTATGCAGACGTAAAGCGACGAAGCCGTGCCGATCAACTGCTCTTCGCCATGCCGATAGATTTCAAACTCGAACGTCAAGCTGGTGTTGCCGATTCGGGCTACGCGCGTGTGAACGTCGAGCAGTTCGTCGAAGTGCGCCGGCGCTTTGAACTCCATTGTCGTGCGCGCCAGCACGGTGTCCGCGCCGAGGTTGATCAAGTCTTTCCACTCGAAGCCGAGGGCGCGAAAATACTCTGTCCACGCCACGTCATAATAAGTCAGGTAGTTGCCGTTAAAGACAATGCCCTGCATATCCGTGTCGGCGAAGCGCACGCGCAGTTGGTAGTAATGGCGGAAATCGTTTTTCACGGGGCGTGAGTATGCCCGAATCACACCGGAGAATCAATTGCGCAGACGGCGCGTCGCGCTAACGTCGAGTGGTTGCGTGTCATAAGATTTCACAAGGCCGAATGCCTTGACGGTTGCGGGCGGACTGGCAAGCTGGCTGATGATGGAAAGCGACAGCCTGTCCATTTCAGTAAGCCGCATTTGCAGCTTCGCGGTGAAGCACTTGTGGAACCAGATCACCGGAATGGCGAAGAAGATGCTGAAGATCGCCGCCCCCAAGGCATCGGCAAAGCTCCTGATGAGGTAAAAAGGATAATAGCCTTCGGAGTATGCCCATCCGTGCAAGCCACTGCTGATGCTGATGACGAGAACGAACAAGCCGATCAGCGGCACTGTCCAACCCGCCGCCGCCAGGCTCCAAAGGCCGCGACTGAGTTCTGCTGTCTTGATGACGAGCGCCTGCTGCCGGGCTTCCATAGATGGCCTGACGCCGCCGCTTGCGCAAGCTTCGATGGCTTGGTTGTGCTGAAGGCTGGCATTGACCACCGCCGCCAGCGGGCTTTTCGGAAAGGCCGCGGCCATGCCCTTCGCTTCGTCAAGACGGTTGTTATAAATCGCCTCGGCCACTCTGGACGTGAACTCCTGCGTCTGCCGTTCGGCATAGTAGTAGGTCAGCCAGCGCTCGACGATAACCGCTATCGCATAGCACAGCAGAACCGACAAGGCGATGTAAGCGCAGAGCGTTGCCGAACAGTTTTTTTGCACCATCCCCCACAAACAGTAATCTTCTGTCGCATTGCACGAGCAACTGCCTCCGGGCGAGCAGCCCGTGCAGACGATGGTGTACTGCGGCACCACGTTCAGATAGATGCTGTACATGGTGATGGAGATGAAAGCGCAGACGCCGAGGGCGGTGGCTACGGCGGGCACGATTCGTTGTAGCATAGACTACTCCTCCGCCATGACCCGTCGAGGCGTGTCATGATGAGTGGCGATTTGCTGATGTGGATTGAATCGGCGCTAGCATCTTAGACGCCGACCGCCGCGCACTTGTTCCCGCGCCTGAATCTATCGCGATCTCGAATGCGCGTCTGTTCAGCTTCGTGTGCCCGCGTGGATTGGCTTCGTCGAGTGTGCTATGCTCACCCGCATTCATCGCAAGCAAGCATTACAGAGGGAGGTGTGATCGTGATTGTGCCGCTCAATGAATACGACTTCCTCAAGCGGGCGCTGGTTGCGCACGGCTCGAAAGAGGCCGTCGTCTGCGGCGAACTGCGCCTGACTTATGCGCAGTTCGGCGAACGCGTGCGGCGTTGGGCGAACGCCATGCGGGCGCTTGGCGTTCGCCGTGGCGACCGCGTCGCGGTGCTGTCGCAGAACTGCCACCGCATGCTCGAAGCCTTCTTCGGCACGCCGATGGTGGGCGCGATCCTCATGCCGCTGAACTTCCGTTTAGTGCCGAGTGATTTCGAATACATTCTCAATCACGGCGGCGCGAAAGTCGTTATCGTCGAAGAGGACTTCGCACAACTACTCGATCCCATCCGCGACCGCCTGGAGAGCATCGAGCATTACGTGCTCGCGCGCAACGAGCAATCAACTAATGCTGAAGCGGCGGACGGCGCATGGCTCGACTATGAGATATTGATTACAAACGCCGCGAGCGAGCCGCCGCCGGTTGAGATTGATGAGAACGAGCCGTCAGCGTTGCTCTACACGTCAGGCACGACAGGCCGCCCGAAGGGCGTGATGCTGACGCACCGCAACCTCTACATCAACGCCATCAATTCAATCTGCGAGTTCGGCATACACGAACGCGATGTCTACCTGCACACGCTGGCGCAATTTCATTGCAACGGCTGGGGCGTGCCTTACGCAGTCACCGGCATGGGAGGCACGCACGTCATTATCAAGAAGTTTGAAGCGGCGGCCTTCTTCGACCTCGTCAGCCGCGAGCGAGTGACGTTCGCCTGCATGCCGCCGACGATGATCAACATGGCGCTGAACCATTCGCTCAGTGAAGGTGAACGGCAGCAATTGCCGCAGGGCTTGCGCATCGGCACCGCCGGGTCAGCGCCGCCGCTGGCTTCGATTCAAGGCATGCAGGAGCGCTTCGGCTGGCGCGTCATTCAGATTTACGGCCTGACGGAGACTGCGCCGTTCTTGACCGTCTCGAAGGTCAAGCCGACGATGGACGATTGGCCCGCAGATCGTAAGCTGCGCGTGCAGGCGAAGACCGGCTACCCGATGATCGGCGTTGATGTGCGCGTCGTTGACGACGCGGGCCGCGATGTCGCGCCCGACAGCGGCGAAGTCGGCGAAGTCATCGCCCGCGCCAATGTCGTGATGAAAGGCTATTGGCGGCAGCCCGAAGCTACTGACGCGGTGATCGTTGATGGCTGGTTTCATACCGGCGACATGGCGTTGATGGATAGCGAAGGCTTCATCGAGGTGGTGGATCGCCAGAAGGACTTGATCATCTCCGGCGGCGAAAACATTTCGTCAATCGAGGTCGAAGGTTTTCTCTATAAACATCCAGCAGTGCTTGAAGCGGCGGTCGTCGCCGCGCCTGACGAGCGGTGGGGCGAAGTGCCTTACGCCATCGTCGTGCTGAAGCCGGACGGGCAGGCCGACGAGTCCGATCTGATTGCCTTTTGTCGCGAGCACTTGGCTCATTACAAGTGCCCCAAGCGCGTCGAATTCATCGCCGCTCTGCCGCGCACGGCGACCGGCAAGATTCAAAAGAACCTGCTGCGCGAACGCTTCTGGAAAGATAAAAGTAAGCGCGTCGGCTGAAGCGCGCGGGCAAACTGCGCGGGCGAACGTCGTTCGATCAAAGCTGCACAAGAGCCTGTGGAAAAGTCCACGCCCGTCTCTATTCTGTTGAAGGAAAAGCTCAGGGGCTTCCCTCAGTTCACGCGAATGCTTGTGGAAAAAGCTGTGAATAACGGTGAGGTCTGTGGAAAAGTCTTAACTTTTCGTCTTCACTTCATGCCGCCGCGCGCCATCTCTTGCAGCTTCGACTGGTGTTGCAGGATGTAAGCGTGAAAGGCGCGCATCGGCGACGGCTGAAAGCGACCAAGCGAAACCATCGCCACCGAGCGGCGCAGGTGATGACCGCTCAGGCGCAGCCGCGAGAGCTTGCCCTGCGACACTTCGTCCAATACGGCCCAGGCCGGCAGCAGCGAAATCCCCATGCCGTGCTCGACCATCAGCTTGATGAAGTAGGTGTCGTTGGATTCGAGCGCAAGCTCCGGGCGTATGCCAACGCGCTTGAAAAAATCGTCCGTGGCGTGACGGATCGAAGCGCCGCGTTCGAATAAGATCATGCGCTCGCGGCCTATCTCGTCAATCGTCGCCAGGCGCTTCGAGGCCATCCGGTGGCCGCGCCCGACGACGACGATCAACTCGTCTTCAAACAACTCCGTCACCTGCAAGTTCGGCGAGTAGACCGGCAGCGACGCGAAACCGACATCGGCGACGCCGTTGAGTATGTCGTTGATCGTCTGCTCGGTGCTGACCGTCGTGCGGAAAGAGACTTCAATGCCGCGATGCTGACGCATGAAGGATTCGAACAGCGGCGCGAACAGATGCACGAAGGCTTGCGTCGCGGCGGCGGCGCGCACACGCCCCGAAGGCGAGCTATCGCGTCCGCCAAAACGCTCGCGCAGGGCGTTGGCTTCTTCGGCGATGCGCCCGGCGTATTCGAGGGCGATCTTGCCGGCCTGCGACAGCTTGACGCCGCGCTTGGCGCGGATGAAGAGCGGCTCGCCGAGTTCTTCTTCGAGCGCTTTGATCTGGTGACTGACGGCTGACTGCGTCAGGTGCAGGCGTTCGGCGGCGCGCGTGAAGTTCAACGTCTCGGCGACAACGCGAAAGGTTTCCAACTGGGTCAACTCCATCATCTGCTCTCCTCTTCATGCTTATTTAACCATCAAGAACTTTAATGAATCGGATTATAACAATGAATTAGACGCATTGCACAAGGTAACTTATAATTTTCTTGTGTTGGTTATTGAACAGCCCGCCCAGGCTGAATAAGCCGAGGCGGCGGCCCTTGTGGCCAAAGGAGGAAAGAGATGCCAATACCGTACAAATTGGATCACGTAATCGAAAAGACCTTGAAGACGCCGGGCGTGCGCGAGCAGCGCGCGCTGAAGGTGCTCACCGGCCTGGCGCTGTCTGTGGATGAAGCGAGTTTCTTCTGGCCACGTATACTCGATCACAAATGGTATATGAGCGAGCGGCTCGGTCGCGATGTCGGCCTGCGCGTCGCCGCAGTGGATTACTTTGAGAACGTCTGGTCGGAAAATCTCTGGACGCCGCGCCGAGCGCCGAGCGGGTTGCGCGCCCTGTTCCACATGATCTTCGGCGAGCAGGAAGTCGGCGAAACGTCCGTGGCGGCTTTCGAGAGCGCCCTGCACGGGACGCGGTCGCTGGCGCGCTGAGGCGGCAACCGACAGACGCCGCTGATCTGAGTTGCGATGCTGTTGATCTGACCAGCGACAAAGGCGGGCGCGGCGGCGATCACAGGATGTCGCGCTGAAAGCTCGCTGAATCAGGATGAATGACGTAACCGGGGCAGGATTCCCGACTCTGGACGGGTTCCTTGCCCCGGTCATTTTTTATCACACCGCCGTGGCGCAAGCAGAGAATTGGAAGCGCAGTCGGGCGGCGCTCCGTCAATCTGCCGCCGGCTGCCGATGAAAGTAATGCGAGCTACTAAAACGATTTACTCAAAGGTTATGCTTCTTTTTGAGGTTATGAACGTGAACCTTTGAAACGCCGAGCTTGCGGGCGGCGCGCGTCAAGCTGTTGTTGGTCTGCCTGAGCGCGTTGCGCAGCAGGAAGCCTTCGAGCGTGCGCTTGGCCTCTTGCCAGCGCGGCAACTGATTGCCGTCGAAGACCAGCCGGTTGTCGTCAGTGAAGACAATCTGCTCTTCATACTTGGTCGAGACGCGGTTGAACTCGTCGCCGAGCCAAGCGTCTTCGAGGTTATTGAGGAGTTCGCTGGCGCGCGTCAGCTCGGCGCGGCCTGCGCGCGTATCCGTGTTGTGATAGGCTTCGGCCAGGTAGATGACCGCTTCCAGTTCGAGGCGGCGATTGGCCGATGAGCCGTTAGAGTTGCGCGCCAGCTCGGCGGCCTCGCTCAAAGTATCCGCCGCCGCCTTGAACTCACGCTCGGCCAGCCGCACCTGTCCAAGCGCGATGCGTGCGCGTGTGCGCGGTTGCAGGCGACCGCTGCGGTCGCTTACCTCGACGGCCTGTAGCGCGTGGCCCGCGGCTTTCTCAACGTCGCCCTGTTGCAGCGCAATGATGGCGAGCAAGGCGAGCGCGGCGCTTTCGATTTCGGCATCGCCGCGTTGCAGGGCCTGGCTCTCTTCGGCCAGCTTTTCGGCCCGTTCGTAACGCTTCAGTCGAATCAGCGCGGTCGCCAGCTTCAATTGCGATTCGGCCAGATCGCGGCGTATGTCGTGACGCTCGAAGGTGGTATCCGCCTCCTTATAAATTTCCAGCGACTCTGTGAAGTCGCCGAGCGCGCATCGCAGGTCGGCCATGCCAACCAGCGACCGTCCATAAAAGCGGCCCTTCTCCGTGCCTTTGAGCAAGCGGCAGGCTTCCGTATAAAACTCTTTGGCCTGTTCGATCTCGCCACTGTCAGCAGCCACCGCCGCCTGCTCGGAAGCGATCAATCCGCGCAGGTACTCTGTGCGGCGGCTCGTCCGCCCTGTGAGGTTGTTATTAGCGGCGGTCAATCGCGCCGCGGCATCCACCAGCTCGCCGCGCTCGCGCGCCAGCCGCGCCAGGTTCAGCAGGGCATGGCTGAGGCCGAACATGTCATTTTGGAAGGCGTAAAAATGATAAGCCGTTTGCAGTTGCATGGCCGCTTCGTCAAGCTCGGTCTGCCACAGCGCCACGCGCCCTTTGGTGAGTGAAAAGCGTGCGGCGATGTTGATGTCGGCAATGCGCGGCGCTACCTGTGCGAGCAGGGCGGCGGCCTCATCGAGGCGGGCGAAGTACAGCGCGACTTCGGCACGCACAACCATCTCTTTAGGATCATCCGTTCGACGCTCGGAAAAAAGCTCCTCTGCCGTTAAAAACTGCCCGCTGTCAACCAGATCAACGGCAGTGTCTTGAGCCGTCCGCCTCTCCATGTTGTCAATCCTCCAATAAGGTCAGTAGTAGAACGTATCTGAAACAGGCTGCCGCGCGGGCACACTCAACCGTCTCCCACCTGTAGGACAGGGTACGGTATGCTTATCTGCTCATCTAACCCTATTCCCGATTGCGATGCGTACTACGAAACAATACTGAATTACTATCCCCTTATCCTGCCTTGGTGTGAACATTCTAACAGCAAATTCAAGTAGTGCAAGTCTCATCTAGTAAAACCTGAGTAAAGATTCATTTTAATCGCGCTGTCTTAGACAAAAAAACGACGTGCGGCGGCACCTTCTTCTATACGGCGCTCGTCCACTTGCAAAGAATGCATAACCTGCGCGGTCACCTGCGCAGGCAGAGCGCTGGCTCGCAGCATTTCTGGAGCACCGGTTGCTGTCTAAAGTCATGGTCGCCAGCCCGCTGCCACTATAGCGGCAGCCGAGGCGGGCCGCTAGTTGGTGGCGGGACTGTGAGCGGTTCGGATCATTGCGTTCAGGAGGACAGGCAGATGCCTAAGCAGGGAAGACCGGATAAGGATACCAGAGAGACGATGACCGATACGAGCATAGCCGCAGGCGAAGCCGGCGGTCGCAGCGGCAAGGGCGGCAAAAGCGGCGGCGGCATGGGCGGCCAG
>JADMIO010703516.1_pt1 | contig 10497 bp, 9 predicted proteins | sample 8958161 | NCBI WGS metagenome assembly JADMIO01 (sample SAMN16585339, study PRJNA669376) | soil metagenome | isolation source: Crop rotation soil | place: USA: Cullars Rotation, Alabama | collected 2011
ACCGACCACTGGCCGTCGGGCCGCGCGACTGCGTAGGCCGTTACCAGCAGGTTCCCGGAGGCGTCCGTCACGTCGCTCGATGCCCTGAACAGCCGATGGGGAGCATCGACCGGCTGCACCCACTCCTTCGTAATCACCTGCGCGGCCAGGTACTGGGGCGGGTAAGCGATGACGTGATAGTCCCTGTCGAGCAGCAGGAATCCTCCGCGTCCGCCCGGCGAGGGCATGTAGTGGAAATAGAAGGTGCCGCTCGCGCCTGCGGTCAGCATCGAGCCGACATAGTCGGCCAGCCAGAGTCCGCTCTTGACATCTACGGGTCCGCCGCCCCCACCCATGTTGCCCTCGGTCATGAAAAAGGGCAGGTGCGGCGGCAAGCCATTATCTTTCCAGGCTTGAACGACGTGGCTGACAAATCCCGGCTCCAGGTACAGGTCGCTCCAGGTGGCAGGCGTCCTTCGATCCTGGAAGGGATAGTGCTCGAAGGAGAAGAAGGTGAAGTCCTTCATCCGACCGTGCGCTTTGAGGTAGCTTAGGAATCGGTTCAACCAGGAGACATTCCCCGCCTGGTCCGGCCACACCTCCACATCGCCGAACGTTCCCTCGAAGGCCGGGCCTCCCAGCTTCGCTTGCGGGACAAGGCGGTGGATCGCCTTCGCAAACTGGATGTAGAGTGCGCCGTAGTCTTCGGGAAGCATGTGCTGCCCATCGGCCTCTTCCCCCATCTCGATCCAGGAGATCGGATAGTGGCGCTTGTAGAGATAGGCGATCTCAGCGGCGGCATCGTCCGGCGTCGAATAGAGCATCGCGATCGGAACCATCGTCGGCAGCCCGCGCGTGATCCCGCTGGTGAAGAAGAGATCGAATCCGATCTGGTCTCCCCGTGTCTCGTCCAGATCGGAAGCGGCATGCCAGGGATCTACGGAGGAGGGCCAGGTGACGGTCTGCTCGCGGCTCGGCAGATGGGTGACCACGTCGCGGAACTGGCCGTCGGCCGTAAGCGTTCCCACATAGAGTTCATAGATGGCATAGCCCAGGCAGTTGCGCTTATCGCCCGTGCCGTGGGTGTCATAAGTATAGGAGGACTCCGTCATCCAGATGCGCAGATACCGCACGGGGATGTTCCAGGAGACCAGCTTGAGCGTGACGGTCCCGCCTTTGCTGTCCGCAACGTTGCCCATCGGGAAGGTCTGCCAGGTCCCTTTGGTCGTCCCGTCGTAGAAAGGCTCCAGATCGCCCGTCCAGAACTGGACCGCATAGCGGCGCGCGTAAGGGTTGGCCCAGGCGATCCGAATGGCGTTGACATCCACCTTACTGCCCAGGTCAACAATCACCCACTGCGGGTGCATCGCATCGTTTTCGCCCGTGAACGGCTTGGTGAGGTAGGGGTTGCTCTTCCAGTAGGAGTTCGGGTCGCCATCCGTCAGCCGGGACCAGCCGTTGCCATCACCCCGGCTAAAGCCGCGATGGGGAAGCGGGTAGGCCCAGGAGTGACGGATCATGTCGTGGGTCGGCTCCGCACTGCCCGTAAAGTAGCCCTCCTGCTTCTCGGCATCGCTCCAGGTTCCCCGCGCGTTCCAGTGCCACGCTTCGACCATCAGCTCCGTATTCTGGCGATAGGTCACGGTCTGCCATCCCGCGCCCAGGATCTCCTTCAGGACCGGATCGCTTAACAGCGTCTCCATGTTCTTGATGATCTCCTCTTTGGTAGGACGCCGGTTCTCCCCAAAAGGAGCGCCCGTTCCCCCTCGGAGCCGGTCGATGGCCCCTCCCAACGCGTGGACCGGGCTGAACGTATTGACGACGTGCGACGGAGCCGTGTCCACAACGACTTTCTGCGCCAGCGCCGCCCCGCCCAAAGCCACGAAAACACCGAACGCAAGACCGATTTGGGCCATTTGCAGTTGAGTCCGCCACGCCATCCCTGCCTCCTCAAGCATCCTTGTAAGAGTCGCCTTCTGGCAAGGCTGCCTTCCATCCTCCCGGTACTTCCCTGTTCAGGAAAGGCAGACATGCAAGGATTCAACTTTACCCTTCCCGCCTCCTGCCAAGAAGATATGGTATCATGTCGATATTCGATACAGGGAGATGATCTATGACCTCATCGATCAAACCGAAATCCTTTACCGTGCGTTTAGCGAGTGTGAACAGATCCAGACCGTGAGCAAGGCCCGGTGATTGCAGCGGATCGGCAGCCTGGAGGCGGCAGACATGGCTCAGGTGGAAGCGGCCCTCAAACGCGTCCTGGCGTTGAGTTAGCAGATATAGGAGTATCAGCGAGGAGAGCCAGAAGCAGCGAAAAGTTGGTGCCGGTCGGCGGCGGCGAGGACGGCTTCCGCGACGGCCTGGGGCGCATCTTCGTTCACGACCGCAGAGCCGGTAATGGGGATTTCGGATTCGGCGGTGATCAGATGGCCGACGATCGTCATGAGCGTGCGCCCGTCGGCGGCGCGCATCGGCACGACCTCCTCCAGAGAGAGTTCCTGCCCTGGCCCTAACGCCCGGCGCAGCGCCACAATCGTCGCTTCCGCTACCAGCGTCAGCAGTCCCTCGCTCTCTACCACGCCAGAAACGTCGCTCCCATAGACGATGACCTGCCCGTCCGCCGGGCTTTCCGCCGCGCCTTCAGGAGCCTCCGAGGCGGACATCGTGCCTGCTGCCGTCTGCACCGGCGTCTTCGGAAGCGCGCCGACGCGCTCTAGCTCGACCCGCACATGCGTGACACCTCCTGACCGCGAGACATCCAGGGTAGCAAGCCGCAGCGGCATTCCGGGAAGGCGCGCCGCTTTCTGCTTCGTGCTTCCCCCATGAGGCCGCCGCCTCCGACCGTTTTCCACACGGCCCGGCCCCACCGATTTAGGGCCTCCGGCCGGGTACGGTGCGGCGGCATGGGACTCGGCTTCGCCCAATAGCGGCGCGACTGTCGGCACGACCGCCTGCCCGTCTAACGCCTCGATAACCGCCTCGGCATAGGAAGCCTTCTGAACCTTTTTCAGCATGCAGTCCTGACTGGCAAGGTTGATCAGATTGTTGAGGGTCGCCGCGTAGTGGATATGTTCACGCTCTCGTGTCCGCCGTCCGCCCCGCTGCCCGATGGTCACCGTGATGGCCTCTTCGCGCGCCTCAATCAGGTGCAGTTCGGCGACATTCTTGGCGATATGCGCCGCCAGCGCCGACGCCTGCTCCGCGCTGCGCAGCGTGGCGATGCAAAACTCATCGCCGCCATAGCGGCAGACGGTCTCCAGTGTCGGGTCAGTCAGGTCGCGCAGGACGTTCGCCACGCTGCGCAGGACCATATCGCCCACCACATGCCCGAATCGCTTGTTGAACTGACCGAAGTCGTTCACATCGAGGAACAGCACGGTGATCTCGCGGCCCAACCGAAGCTCCTCGATGGCCCAATCGTGCAGGCTGTCCGACCAGGACAGATCCGTGATCGGATCCGCCGAACGGCGCATCTCGTCCAGCAGGTCGCCATAGGTGACGACCCCGATCAGTCGGTTCTCGTCGTTGACGATGGGCAGGCGTCCGATCTTCTCGCGCGTCATCAGTTCCGCCACGCGCCGCACCGACATCGTCGCGGAGGCGACCACGACGTTGGTCTCCATGATCTCCCGAACCAGACGGTTGACATCCACTCCCAGAAGGTGCTTGTAGAGCAGCATACCGACCAGTTCGTATCCTTCCAGCACAGGCAGGCCGCCGATGTCATGGCCGCGCATCAGCCAGATAGCCGACTCGACCCGATGCTCCGGATTCACCCAGACAGGAGCCTTGTGAACGATCTCTGCGATGGTCTTCATTGGTTTCCAGTCCTCGCGCGCCGGGTTAGGCGCTCCAGAAAAAGTTCCGATTGGGACATGTTCCTGGTACGGCGAGATACGGAACGGAGCGATCCAATGGTGCTGTAGTACGACCGTGAATTGCGGTAGAGACTGCTGTGGCTGATTGCAAGCAGACCTCATGGTCCTGCCAGAGCGCCGAATTCACAACAGGGCAAGCTGTATCGCATGCGCGCCTGCGCGCCAGGTGACGCTGGGGTGATCGCGCAAGGCGATCTCCAGGCTGAACGGTACACGGGTCTGCCGCGCGATCTGCGCCGAAATGCTGCGGCGTGCCAGAGAAGGCGAATTGTTGACGCGGGACAGGTGCGCCAGCCAGACGCACAGCGGCCCGTCTTCTTCCAGACGCTCGGTCAATAGATCGGCGCAGTCGGTATTGGACAGATGGCCGGTCGCCGACGCGACACGCGCTTTCATCACCTCTGTATACGGCCCGCGCCAGAGCCAATCGAGGTCGTGATTGGCTTCGATAATCGCCAGGCTGGCTCCGCGTAGGGCCTGGCGCACTTCGGCGGTGACGCTGCCCGCCCAATTCCAGCACATAACCGACCGGATCGGCGGCATCGTGCGAGACGGGAAAAGAGCGAATTCCTATCGGGCCGATGCCCAGCGTCCCCCCGGTCGGCAGTTCTTGCGTGATAAAGGGCAGGTTATCCCGCTCGGCATAGGCGGCCAGGGTAGCGCTATTGGCGATCAGCGGAGCGCCACAGCGCCGTGCCATCGGTCCGGCTCCGCAGGAGTGATCGGTATGCTCATGGGTCAGCAGAATGGCGTCCAGGTCGGCGGCGGCCACGCCGCGCCGGGTCAGCAGCGGAGTCAGAGTCCGCACCGGCAGACCCGCATCGATCAGGATATTCGTGGCGCCGGCCTGCACGAGAGTGGCATTGCCGCTGCTGCCGCTGGCAAGCGCCTGGACGCGAATATCTCCATACAGGTGACTTCGTTGATTAAACATAATTATCGGCCCGTGAGCCGTGCGGCCTCAGGCAAACAGGCTGTCTACAAAGGCCACCGGGTCGAAATCCTCCAGATCTTCGGGTTTTTCACCGACTCCGATCAGCTTGATCGGCAGTTTCAGTTCGTCGGCGATGGTAATCACAATGCCACCGCGTGCGGTCCCATCCAGCTTCGCCAGCGCGATTCCCGTTAGCGGAATGGCATTGAGGAACTGCTTGGCCTGGCTGATGGCGTTCTGGCCGGTGGTAGCGTCCAGCACCAGCAGCGTCTCATCGGCGGGACGACCCAGTTCGCGCTCGCTGACGCGATGGATCTTCTTCAACTCCTCCATCAGATTGACCCGCGTATGCAGGCGGCCGGCGGTATCGGCGATGATAACATCGGCATTGCGCGCCCGCGCGGCCTTGATGGCATCGTAGACGACGGCGGAGGGGTCCGCGCCTTCCCGATGCTTGACGATCTCGGTCCCAGTGCGCCCGGCCCAGATCTCCAACTGGTCGATGGCGGCGGCGCGGAAGGTATCACCGGCGGCCAGCACCACCCGTTTGCCCTGCTTTTGCAGCCGGTAGGCCAACTTGGCGATGGTCGTTGTCTTACCGACGCCATTGACGCCGACGATCAGATAGAGAGTCGGCGGCGTGGGAGCGACCTTGAGCGCGCTTCCATGCTCGCTCGTCCCTTTTTCCAAAACGGAAAGGAGACTCGCCTTCAGGCGCGCAATCACCTCGTCGGCGTTCGCCAGGCGGTCTTCCTGCACGGCGCGGCGCAGATCCTGAAGAGCGAGCATCGTCGTGTGGACGTTGACGTCGCCCTGGATCAGCATCGCCTCCAGTTCCTCGAACAGGTCTTCGTCGACGCGTCCGCGCCCGGTGACGATCTGATCGACCCTCTGAACGATCTTCTTAAAGAACCCGAATTGCATATTTTCAAACGTCTCCTTGCGGCGCTGCTGCCGCGAGGCCGCAAGTCTATCGCGGGCCATTCCGATCTATAGTATAACTATACGTGCAGATGCCTGTCAAATTCTCTCCGAAAGCGGAACGCGACCTGTATCGGCAGTTCTGGTATGCATTTGACCTCGAAACTCTCAGCCGCTCTCGGCGACTTCCTTAAGGGCTTGCGCTCGCCGCGCAGCAGCTTGGGCTTGGGCTTCAAAGTCCTGGGCCGCCGCTTCGTCGCCTTGCTTCCTGGCTTCTTTCTCTAACTCGAATGCTAATACACTCTTATCTACGAGCGTGCGAATCGCGTACCAGAGCGCATTTTCCGCCGCGTTGGTTTGGTCCTGAAGCAGCCCCTCTCCCGTGAGAATGTGTCCGACATGACAACGAAACTGGAGCAGTTCCGGCTCGTTGATCTGCCAGAGCGTGCCGCCGCAGTCCGGACAGGTAAACAGGGAGGGCAGACCAGAGCGCACGCCTTCGATCTGATCCGTCCGGTCTTTCTCGACCTGATCCATCGCGTCATGAATGGGGTTATTACTCGGTCGCGGCATGGCGCTTCTCACTCCCTTTCTGCGGGTAGGGCGCTTCCTTCAGCAGGCGCACCAGCGTGGATGCAATCTCTGCGATGGGCAAAATGTAGTCAGGGTGGTCTCGGCTAATGGCACTTTTTGGCATGGAGGCATACTGAGCCTCATCGGGGTCTTGCGTAATCGCCGCGCCGCCATGCCGCTTAATGGCGATCAGCCCGGCGGTCCCATCATACAGTGCGCCGGAGAGTACCACCCCGATCGCACATGGCCCGTAGGCTTGGGCGGCGCTGCGGAACAAGGGGTCTGCAGCAGGACGGGAATGATTCTCTTTGGGGCCGTGCGTCAGGCGCATCACACCCTGTTCCACCAGCAGATGACGATCCGGAGGGGCGACATAGATATGGCCGGGCAGGATGGTCTCACCATCGCTGGCGTGAACCGCAGGAAGTCGGCTATGCACGTTCAGAACCTTCGGCAGCAGGCTGCGATGATTCGCGGGCGTATGGACAACGACAAACACCGCAGCCGCGAAGGAGGCGGGCAGTTCGCTTACCAGTTCTATGAGCGCCTGTACGCCTCCGGCAGAAGCGCCGATCACAACGAGGGATTGCTCACACATAGCTTCGCACCGTCCATTCTCTTTCCGGTATATCCCAAGAACTTGCCATCCCCGATGGCACTATTCTGGAAACGATTCAGCGAGGTACGCGCCAAACCAGGCCGTGATGTGTTCCCAGAGATCGAGCAGATTGGCCTTGCCCTCCACCGTATCACCTTCGCCCAGATATTCGACAAGGCGCGCTCGCTTGCCTAGCCGATAGAGCGCTGTAAAGACGATCTCGCTCTGCTGAATGGGAAAGGCATCGGCATCCTCGTGGATCAGCAGCACCGGCGTCTGTATCTTGTCTATATACCGGATCGGGCTGTTCCTGATATAGGCATCGAAGTCCTCCCAGGGATGGACGCCCATTCCCGCCTGCCCCGTCTCGTAGTAGCTCATGTTCGCCAGCAGCATCTCCTGTGGATGGAGAAAATCTCCATACCGGCAGCGGCATCGAAGGCAGGAGCACGATATAGCCATATCCTGCAAGCAGTTGCAGATTATAGCACCAATCCCTCATCAAATGAGTCGCGGCAGGCCGCGTATCGCCATATTTCACTCCGGCATAAGGGAAAAGAATCGTCGGATAGCGGCCATCGGGTGACCATTGCGGACGGAAGAAGCCCCTATCCTCTTGAGCGCCATCGGTGAGACGCACGAGGCTGCCCTCTTCGACACGCACCAGAACGATGTCGCCGCGCGTCTCAACCATATACGTCAGGCGGTGAATCGTGCCGGCGTCGGCGGCGCGCGTATGCTCGAATGCCAGCCACGTTCCATCCGGCGAAAAACGCGGATTACGGACATGCTCGACGTGGAATAGATCCTCCGGCTTTAGGTTACGTTTGGTTTCCACGCTGTCTCCGTGCGAACGGGCTATCCCTGACTCTTCGTCACACGCACCCAGTCCACCAGCATCCTGGCTTTGCCGTCTTTGATCAACTGGACCGTTGTGTCCGGAAGGCCGGGATAGGGCGAACTCACCTTATTGACCCCTTCCGGGTAGCCGCCCCCCAGCGCGAAGTTGAGAATCAGGAACTTGGGGTTGTCATAGGCCCAGGGGCCGTAATGCTCGACCATCGCACGGGTAACTCGATACACCTCTTTATCATCTATCTTGAAGACCAGTTCATCGGGCTTCCAGTCTACCGAGTAGACATGCCAGACGGTGATGTCCTTATCGGGCGGCAGCGGGGTTCGTTTGGTCAGGGGCGTGTTGCCGAAGTAACCGGGGCCGTGCAGCGCAGCGCTGACCCAATCCGACGGGCCGACGTTCTCCATAATGTCTATCTCCCCGGTGTCGGGCCACTTCCCCGTCCCCAGCGCCCAGAACGCCGGCCACAGCCCGGAGCCTGCCGTGAGCTTGAGGCGCGCGGCTACCGTACCGTAAGTGAACTCCACCTTGCCGCGCGTGTCCATGCGTCCGGAGATGAAATCGAACTTCTTGCCTTGCGGCGTGACAAAGCCGGGCCGATAGCGCGGATGCAGCACAAGCGCCCCGTTTGCAGCGCCTTCGGCCTCCGCGCCGTGAACCGGGGAGATCGTGTCTGTAGAATCCACATAGGCTTGCTGCTCGTTGTTGACCGTTCTGCCGGTGACGACCACGTTCCATTTGGAACGGTCTAACGTCGGCCCGGCAAAATCGTCGAAGAAGACGACCTCGGGTTTTGGGGGCGACGGGGATTCTTGGGGATTTCTCCCTGCCGTGGCCGCCGGGATCCCGATCAAGCCAATCAAAGCCAGCACACCCGTCGCGAGCAGTGTTCGCATCGTGAGCCTCCCTCCTTACTGACACTACGCATCCGCCGCCAGACTAAGCAGCAAAACAATCTGCGCTCTGTGAAGAATCTTGGAGAAGGGATAGGTCGGCCCGATACGTTGAGGCTAGGTGGTGAGGACGGGAGGGATCCACTGATCGAGACCCCTCCCGGTCAGGCGCTATAGGGCTAGGGAGCCTGGAAAGTTCCGCTCAGGATGACGGAGCCGACGGTGGGCGTAAGCGGGATAATCCCACCCCCCAGACTCGCCAACGAGATCGTGATGGCCTCGCCAGGATGGACTTGCGGAGTCGAGCTAAGCGGCAGCAGGTTGGCATTGCCACGGGCAACGGCCATTGAGCCTATGACTTTTCCGTCGAGGGCTACCGCCAGCACCGTGCCGTCGGGCAGGTTGAGATTGAACGCTCCGATCGCCAGCGAGGTGCCGCTCTGAAAGGCCGTAAATTCAGCCTTTCCCGACGGTACCACGCCGTCGATCGCGGAGCCGTTCAGCAGCGCCACTAGCACTTTGGCTTTCGCTGATGGCGAAGGACTTGTGACCTGCATAAACGAGGCATTTGGCAGGATCGAAGCCGTCGGAACTTGCGCTGATCCTTGTCCCTCGGACAACAACGTACACGTTAGGACCACGGCGGCGGCATAGCCACAAAAGCGCTTCAGTGTGGTCGATTTCGTCTTCATCGATCTATCTCCTTTGAGTTCGAGAATGGTCTCGTTAGTGCGAGAATGATCTCGTGGGGGAGATTATTACACGCAGCGACGTGCCCGGGACGCGCTTTTGTCCGAACTGCCGCAATCGATGTCTGAATGGTCGTTTGCAGCCTGCGGGGAATAACAGAGCGGAAGACAATTTGTGCTCTCACCGGTATAACTAGCAGCATCACCGTGCTGTTAGCGGTTCCGAAAGAGGGAAGGTCTTCTCATGATTTTTGCTCTGTTGGATAAAACCTGTGTCCTGGTGACACTGACCTTCGTATTGACGCGCACCCGTCTTTTTACCCATCTGCTTCGTCCCCGGCTTCCGTTGCGGGACCAAGTCATCGCCTTACTGATCTTCCTGCTCATGGGCTTAACGGAAGTGGTCGTCGCGCATCAGCACTCTTTGATGAACGCGCGCATCATCGCAGTCTGCGCCGCCGGACTGCTGGCCGGTCCCTGGGTCGGCGGTATCATGGGAGTGGCCGTGACCGTAATGGCTTGCCTGTCTCAGAGACTGCCAGTCCTCTCTATTGGTCTCTCCATGGTTCTGGGCGGGCTGGCAGGAGGTCTGTTGCATCGCTGTAAACCAAGCCTGGCACTGCATCCGACAACAGGCTTTGTATTGGGTGCGCTGACCTCCCTCACGCGCTACAGTCTGGTAAACGCGCCTGCCCAGAATCTGCTGCCAGAAGCGATTATCCATGGCGGCGGGGTCGCGCTGATATTGCTCGTCGTAGCGCAAGTACGGGTACAAGAGAGCCAGGCACGCACCGCCGCATTGGCGGAGGTGCGAGTACTTCAGGCCCAGATGCATCCCCATTTTCTGTTCAACGCGCTCAATACGCTGTCCGCTCTCTCGCTCCTGGAACCGCAGGCGGTTCCCAGCGCAGCAGCGCGTCTGGGCCACTTCTTGCGGGCCAGCCTGGATCAGCACGAGCGGCCTTTCATTTCCCTGCAAGAAGAACTCAACGCCGTCGCCGCCTATCTGGATATAGAGGCTTTGCGGCTGGGCGAACGCCTCTTTGTAGAGCAGAAGATCGCACCCGGTCTTATGGAGGCTTCGATTCCACCCTTCCTGTTACAGCCTCTGGTGGAAAATGCCATCTGCCATGGCATCCAACCGCGAGCGGAAGGAGGGTGTATCACGTATAC
>JADMIO011153691.1_pt1 | contig 10497 bp, 8 predicted proteins | sample 8958161 | NCBI WGS metagenome assembly JADMIO01 (sample SAMN16585339, study PRJNA669376) | soil metagenome | isolation source: Crop rotation soil | place: USA: Cullars Rotation, Alabama | collected 2011
GGCGGCGTACCTCCGCCGCACGCTACTCCCGCGAGAATCAGCGCGCCGGCCAGCACGATTCGATCTTTGGCCGGTGCCCGCACAAGCCTCGTAAAGCGTTCGATTCTCATGGCTCCCTCCGTGGCGCACGCGCGCGCCGCACAACGACCACCCTACTCTTTCGTACCTATCAGGTGCGGATGGGTCGTTCAAACTTACGCGCACGCTCGCAACATCCGGAGCCGCTCGACGGCGGTTGTCAAGGGTGCTGCAACTCTGCGTCGATGTAGAGAAGGTACTTCTTTCGCCGGTTGCGGAAGGCGTCGAGCTCGGTCTTCCACATCGCTTCGATGTCGGAGATCGGGCGCCCGCTCAAGATGGCGTTGGTGACGCCGCGGTTGGCGATGATGCCGTTCAATTTGTCCGGCTTCCAGGCCGATGGATAAAGCTCCTGCAAGGCCTGCGCGATGGCGACGCCCGTGCGAATGGGCTCGAAACCGGCGCGGTCGGTGACGGAAAGCCGGATCCCGGTGCAATCCTTGCCGGCGTAGTTGCTCGATGCGGGAGTGAACTGCGTCGACGCAAAGGCCACCCCGGGGAGGGAATCTGTCTGCAACCGATCGGCTAGGCGATCGTCGATCCAAGGCGCGCCGACTACCTCGAACGGCGTGTCGGTGCCGCGACCGACCGACACGTTGGTCCCTTCGATCAGCGCGACGCCGGGATAGAGCACCGCCTCGGCAACGGATCGCAAGTTGGGGGACGGCGGCGTCCACACGAGTCCGGTCTGATCGAAATAGGCTGCGCGCCGCCATCCGCGCATGCGCACCACCTCGAGCTCCGCGCCGAGGTGCTCATCGGCGTTGATCATCTCGGCGAGCTCTCCCAACGTCATGCCGTGGCGAATCGGAAGCGGATGATGGTTGACGAAGGACACGTCCCCTGGCGCGGGGAGAGGGCCCGCCACGTCGATGCCGTCGATGGGATTCGGACGATCGAGCACCAACACGCGCAGCTTGTTCTTCGCCGCGACCGCCAAGGTGCGGTGCATGGTCGACGCGTACGTATAGAAACGAGCTCCGACGTCCTGGATGTCGAAGACGAGGGTATCGATGCCGGCCAGCATCTCCTCGCTCGGAGAAAAGCGTTCGCCGTAAAGGCTGTAGACCGGCAGCCGCGATGTCTCGTCGTTGCCGTTTTGGATCCGTTCATCGAGATCCGCGAAAAGGCCGTGCTCGGGCGCAAAGAGCGCGACCACGGTCAAGCCAGGCGCGCGCTGCAACACGTCGACGGTGCGCGCGCCTTCGCCGTCCCGGCCGCTGGCGTTGGTGATGAGCCCGATGCGCGCTCCGCGCAGGCGCGCGAAGTTCTCGCTCTTCAGGACGTCGATTCCGACCTCGACGCGCGCCGGCGTGGCGAGCTCGGGCTTGGCAGGAGTGGCTGAAGGGGGAGGGGCTGAGGGGGCGCTCGTGGTGCGCGATTCGCTCGCGGTCGCAACGACATTGCGTGGCCCCACCGGAGCGGCGGCGATCATGGCCGGCGGCGGACGGCGCCCAAACTTTTCCCCGGCGATGGTGCCGATGCGCCCGATGAGCGGGTTGACGGCGCCGCGTCCGTCGGGGTGGACGCGATTGCTGAGGAACAAAACGAAGAGGTCGAGCTCGGGGTCGATCCAGAGACAGGTGCCGGTATAGCCGCCATGCCCCACGGCGCGCCGCGAGAGCGTCTCCCCCTTGTTCACCGAAAAGTGCGTTTGCATGTCCCAGCCGAGCGCGCGCACCCCGCCGGGGATGTCGTGCGGCGCGAGCATGGCGCGCACCGTCTCGCGGGAAAAGACGCGCACGCCGCCGAGCTCCCCCTCGTTCAGGATCATCTGCGCATAGCGGACGAGGTCGCCGGCCGTCGAGAAGAGACCGGCGTGTCCCGCCACCCCGCCCAGAAAATGCGCGCGCGGATCATGCACGTCGCCCGCGATGAGCGAGCCGTCGCGGTACTCGGTCGGCGCGATGCGGTCGCGCAGCGTGGGGCCGGGTAGATAACCGGTGTCCACCATGCCAAGCGGGCGAAAGACGTTTTCCGCCGCGAAGGTGGCGATGTCTTTTCCGCCGACCTTGGCGACGACGTCCTCGAGGATCAAAAAGCCGACATCGGAATAGATGAATCTCGTGCCGGGCGACGTGATCAGCGCGGTATTGGCAAGCCGGCGCAGGACGTCGGTGCGGCCGTGCTTGTAGTCTTCGTAAATCGTTTCCGCGGGAAGCCCGGAGACGTGCGTGAGCAGTTGGCGCACGGTGATGGTGCGTTTCTCCTTCATCCAAAACTCGGGGAGAAAATGGAGCACCGGCTCGTCGAGACCGATGCGCCCGCGATCGACGAGCACCATGATGCTGGTCGCCGTGGCGATCGGCTTGGTCAGCGAAGCGAGATCGAAAACGGTGTCGACCGTCATCGGTCTGCGATCGGGATCGACCTGCCGCATGCCGTATGCTTTTTGGAAAAGGACGCGATCGCGCCGCCCGATGGTGACGACGCACCCGGGGAGCTTGTTGTCGGCCAGGGCGGCGGCCACCGCGTCGTCGATGCTCTTGACGGCCGCGGCCGGCGCACTTTCGACAGCGCCGGAGGGCGGCATCAACGCGGCATTGACGACACCGCCGAGTGGCGCCGGCGTGCCGACCGATGACAAGACGCCGTTTGCGGTGAAGGCGGGCTCCGAGCGGCGCCCGAGCGGCGCAGGATCGCCCACGACCAGCGACGCCCCCAGCACCAAGAGTGCGGCCAGTCGCACATCGCGCGAACGTGGAGCAGAAGCGAGCTCATCGCGTTCGCTCGTCACTTCAGGGGGCACAATGCGGAAGCTTAGCAGAAGTCTCGCCGAGAGAGCGCCGCGCGGCCGCAGCTCCAGCTCGGGCAAAGCCCCCGGGAAATCGCTGGCCTGACGGGCAGGACTCAGTCGAAGACAGCTCTGAGAAGCGCGAATTTGTTGTTGAGCTTCGCGTCGGTGAGCTGCTCGAATGCGCGCGTCGTTCCGATCTCGCCGCGCAGCCCGCCCATTCGTGAGTGCTCGGTGACGAAGTAGAAAGTCTTTCTGCCTTTGGCGCGCTCGGCGGCGATGTAGTTGACGAAATTTTGGCCCGACGAGACGAACACGGGGACGTGGTTGCCGGTATAGAAATTCTCTCCTTTCCAGTTCAGCTGGTACGCGATGAGCGGCTCGCTGTCAGCCGCGCGCTCGGTGTAATACCTGGTGAAGAGCTCGCGCTGTCCCCAATGCGGCGCGCAGCGAACGAGATAGACGTTCACTCCCCATGCCGCGAACGTGAGCCCCGTCGCCACCGAAGCGAGCACGGCATACCGGCGCCACCGCGGGACGACGAGAAGAAGCGACGCGCCGACGCCCAGCATGGCGAACCCCGTCAACGCCGGTCGGAAGTCGAGCGAGTCGGGCCACGGGCGGCGGTAGAGGTACGTGAAAAGATGAAGGAGCCGCGCTTGCCCTTCGATGTCATTGGCCGTCACGCCGTGCGTGAGATCGCGACCGACCAGTGCGACGACGATCGCCGCCGCGATGCCGAGCCCTGCCGTCATGCGGCGCTCGTGAAGATCGACGAGAGGAGCCTCTTCTGCGCCCCAGAGCCGGTCGAGCAGGATCCCGGTGAGCATCGCGGCAGGGGGCACGGCGGGAAAGATGTAGTGATGGAACTTGGTCGGCATCCATGCGAAAAGCACGAACGCCAGCGCGAACCACGAAAGGAACATGACTTCGGGTAGCGCGCGGCCCTGCTCGTCGCGCGCTTCGCGGCGCATCCATCCGACGAGCGCGGCGGGCACGAGTCCGGTCCAGGGGAAGAGCGCATAACCGAGCTGCCAGACGTAATAGCGAAAGCTCACGTCGTCGCCTTCGTTCGTATCGTGGATGTGCGCCGTGGCGCGCTGGAGCATGTGATGGAAGACGAGCTGATCGGTGAAGAGCGATCCGTGACGCGCGTACGCTGCGCCGTACCAGGGTAGGACCAGCGCTGCGATCACGCCGATGCCGAGCGGGATCTCGAGGATGAGGAGCTTCCACCATTGACGGCTGGCGACGATGTAAACGAGCGTCGCGCCGACGGGCAGCACCATGCCAGCCGGGCCCTTGGCCATGGTGGAGATCGCCGCGAAGTACCACGCGGCGATCGCGTAGAGCCGAGCCGCGCGACGTTCACGCCGTTTCCACCACACGAGGGCGCCCACCACGACGGTCCACGCGGCGGCCTGCAAGGCGGGCTGAAAATCGGCGTACCTCGGCGTTTGCGGCGCGCATCGCTCATTGCCCGGCATCCCGCAGTTGCCCGGCGAGCCCGAGGAGAACTCGTCGAGATGTGGGCGAAAACCGTGCGGCGTGGCGACCCATTGCAGCTGTACGTTGCGCGAAGCGAGATAGAGGATTTGCGCGAGCGCCGTCATCAGGATGACGAACAAGACGATGTGGCCGGCATCGAAACGAAGCGTGCGCCCGCGCACGGTGATGGCGTGGCTGCGGACGCGCGCCTCGGGATCGGCGCGTAACGCGAGCAGCACCAGCGCCATCGCGGCTGACATGGAAGCCACGAACGGCATGTCCGTCATGCTTTGGTGCGCGAGAAAGAACCAGTGCGGCATCGTCGTCAGCACGAGCGCGGCGAAGAGTCCCGCGCGCCGTCCGTGCCACGCCGCGACCGCCTTGTAGAGCAGGTAGAGCGTGAGGGACGCCATCAAGAATGCCGGCATGCGCACGGCCCATTCCGGGCGCGCGAAATGGGACGGTGACGTCCCCAGCATTTTTTCGGGGTGAAAATCGACGCCTAGTGCCCCCATGGACAGCGCCTGCACCCAATAGTCGAGCACTGGCTTGGTCCAGTCCCAGCCCTCCTGCGCCCACCAGGGCGAGATCCAATCTTGGCGCGACAGCATCTCGCGGGCCACGTCGCCGTAGCGGCTTTCCCAGGGATCGATGAGGGAGAAGCTCCCCAAGAGCGGCAGATAGAGGATGGTGGCCGTCGCGATGACCCAGAAGCCGTGCCGGCGGAAAAGCGCACGCGGTTGGCTCGATTCATCGGTGGCCCACGGTCCGAGGGCGACGCCGAGCTGGAACACCGCAGCCACCAAGGCAAGGAACGCCGTTGGTACGACGAGGGCCGCCCCGATGACGCCGAGGCGCCCCCATGTCGCGGTGCAGAGGGCAGTATAAAAAGCGGCGAGTGCCGCCACGGCGAGGGCGAGGGGCCGTGCGATCCGAGCCATCGAGGTCGCACCGCCCTCGACGGTTTCATCCGCGTCGCCCGCGCGAATGACGGAGACGATGGCGGCGCTCGCGACGGCAAGTGCGCCGATGGCCAAGGGGAAGGCTCCGCGCCATCGCGCGTCCGCGGCCATCACCGCGAAAGTCACGAAGCCACCCACGACGGCCACGCCCCCGGCGAAGACGTACGGAAATTTCGCGCGGGCGCGTGGTCGAGGGTCAGTCACGGTGCGAAGAGCCGGGCTCGAGGCGGCCCTTCCTCTCCTTCAGGGCACCCGAGCACCCTCTTTCGGCTCAAAAAAGATTCGCCGTGCGGCAAATACTCGCTCGGGTCGCCGCGACGGTCGCGGCGCCCGGTAGCTGGCCAGTCGTGCTACCGGGGGATGGATGCGGGCGGGAGCCGCGTCAGGATGTACCCGGTGACCATCTCTTGCGGGACCATCACCACCTTGTCGAGCCCGAGCTCGGTGACGAGCAGGTCGAGGAGCGCGGGAACGACGAGCGCCTTCTGGCCGTAGATCGTCTTGACGGGATCCTTCTTCAGCGTCGCAAAATCGGAGGGTCCGATCGCGGAAGTAAGGAAGGTCGTGAGCTCGGCCGGCGCGATGGGGTCGGCGCTGATGGTGCCGTACGTCGGGTCGAGCTTGAAGACCTGCGCCGCGACGAGGTCGTCGTACGCCTTCTGGTCGCTCGGCCACGTCCCGTTCGAATCCTTGAGCTCGTTGCGAACGACGAGAGCCACCGCGCCGTCCTGGCCGACGACAAAGAGCTCTTTGCCGAGCTTGCCGTCGGTGACGAGCTGCTTGACGGCAGCGAGGGTCATCGGCGGCCCAAGCTTGGCGAGTGCCGCGACGAGCTGCTGCGTCGCATCGGCGACGTACGCCGCGCGGCCGCTGGCGAAGTCTGCGGCGGGCTCGACGTCGTTGGTCGACGCGCGCACATAGCCTAGCGGTGCGCTGACCGTGCCGATGTCGGTCGCGTCTTGCAAGCGCCAGCTCACCTGGAAGCTGTTGCTCCCAGGGTCGAGCGACAGGTGGCCGGGGGAATCCAGCGTGGCAGCGACGTAACCGTATTGTCCTTCCTGATCCGGCGTCAGCACGTCGATGTCGATGCCGGTCCCCGTCTTCACTTTGGCCCGCACGTCCTGGATATTGGTTGCGTCGCGCGCCCACTGCGTCGCGTCCGCCCCGATGAGCGTTCCTCGATCGAGCGTGCAGATGGCTTGAAACTCCTTCACCGTATCGACGAGATAGCCGATGAAATCATCGCCGAGGGGGAGTGCCGTGCCGGTGGACGAATCGAAGACCAGCGTGCCGAGTCCGAGGTTGCGCTTGCACTGCCGCTCGTCCTTGATCGTGCCGGGTTTGCCTTTCTCCACCGAGACCACGCTGATCTTCACGTTCTTGCTGCCGATATCGATCCCGCAATAGACGAGCCTTCCGCTCGGCTCGGCGATTGGCGTTTTCTTGTCGGTAACGATGGTGCAAGAGCTCGCCTTTGGCGGCGGTGCGCCGGCCTCGCCGTCCGATGCGCCCGAATCGGCGGCGCCGCCACCGCTGTCGCTCGATGCCTCCGGGACCGCGCCAGGAGCGTCATCGTCCGGCATCGAACTGTCGGCCGAGCCTCCGCCGTCGGGAGACACCGCTGCATCGTTTCCGGTGCCGCTGGTGCCGCCCGCACCACCCGCGCTGCCCGGCTTGTCGTCGTCGGAGCAACCATGCATCCCGGCCGACAAGACGAGAAAAACGAAAGCTCGACCCAAAGTCGTTTTGATAGACATGCGGTGCTCCGACAACGTTGCGTTCAATGCCGCAGATGGCGCGAGACGCTGCGTCCAGCCGAAATCGGCGTAGTTGTGGTGTTACCCGTCGTCAATTGGAACAAGCCCTCGCCGGCGATCGATTGGCAATGATTCGCCGCGCGTCGCGGGCGATGCGCATGCGCCTCGTGCGCAAATGCCCCGCTCCGCCGCACCGAGGCTCGAAGGCGATGTCAGGTCTCATGAGCCGTGTCCAAGCTGCCGTCTCTCGAGCCGCCCCGGCAAGCCGCGAGCCCGAGAGAGCGGCCCTACGCCCTCGGGACGGCTTTGGAAAAAAAATTTGAGCCGATTGCCCAGGGACCGCGCTACTGAATGATCGTGAGACCTCTGCGCTTGGCCGCCTTGCCCGGGCCTATCGACGACTCGGGGCTGGTCGTGCGCATTCAAAGCGAAGACGCGTCTGCTTTTGCCGAGCTCTATCTGCGTCATGCCGCCTACGTGGCGCGGGTCGTCTACCGCCTCATGGGGGACGATGCCGAGCTCGACGACATCGTGCAGGATACGTTCGTCGACGCCGCCGACGGTATTGCCAACGTGCAGGAGCCGGGAAGCATCCGGCGCTGGCTCGTCGTCATCGCCGTGCGCCGCGTTCGGCGCACGCTGGCGCGCCGGCGACGTCGCCGCTGGTTCGGCGGACAGATGGCGGACATGGCGCCGAGGGCGTCCGATCCCGCCGATCGCCGCCTCGTGGACGAGCTCTACGACGCCCTCGACCGGCTACCGGATCAGATGCGGATTCCGTGGGTGCTGGCTCGGGTGGAACAACAACCGCTCAAAGACGTCGCCGATGCCTGCGCGGTATCGCTCGCTACCGTAAAAAGGCGCATCGCCGAAGCCGACGAACGGCTCGAAAGGAAGTTGGAAGATGAGTAGGCACATCGCGGCCGCGCGAGAATCGATGGTTCCGAGCTGGGATGCGCCGCGCGAACGTCGCGTGCTCGAGCGCGCGGCGCGCGCTCGACTCCGGCGCTCGCGCGTTTGGCGCGCACTCGCATGGGGCTCGGCGGCCGCGACCACGGTGGTCCTGGTGCGACTCGTCCCGCTCGGCGCTGGAAGTTTCAATTCCTCGCCGTCCGGCGCCCCGCTCGTTCAGCCAGGCCGGACCGAGCCGTCCACCGCCAATCCGCCGCCGAGCTTCACCGACGGCGGCGGCGATTTTGCCGGCTGATAGCGCACCCTCCTGCACGGGGCGGGGCGATACTCGGCTATGGAGCGCACCCGGGGTCGGGTGACTGGACCAACGCCCTCTCGTCGAGCGTCCGACACGGCCCGTCCTGCGCACACTGGACGTCGGTGCGACAAGTTCGCGGAAGGCCGGCATCGGGGGGACAGTTCTGGTCGATGCACTGCGAAAGCTGCATCGTCAGCTGCAACGTTCCGCCTTGTCGACAATCGCACCGCCAACTTACGCATCGGCCGAGACTCGATAGCTACGCATTGCGTCGCACGTGGTCCGACGTACGATCGTCCACCTCGAGAGCGAAACACTTTCGCTCTTCTCGCGCGCGGATTGCCCAGTATAGGTTGCCGCGCATGAAAGAGGAGTGGTCTTGGAAATGCGTCCGCTGCCAGCGCGCGGTGGACTGCGTGTTTTGCGAATGCTGCGCCGAGCATTGCACGTCCGTGCGCCCGAACGCGCTCGGTGCTCACCGCCGCGGTAAGGTCATCGTCGTTTCGGAAGCGGAGCGCTCCGGCGAACGGCAAGTTCAAATTTGAACGCGGCGCGCCAGGCGTGGCCACGCCCCGCAGCGCTCCTTTGTCGGACTTTCGCTACGATATTGATCGTCGGCGCTGCCGATATGCCCACTCAACCGCCTGACCGGTGGCGGAGTGGACGGGGCCTAGGAATTGGCGAAGACTGGCAGAATAGTCGAAGGGCCGATCTGACGAGGTAGTGCTAGCCGCGCGGGGTCGATTGCGACAGAATGCCCCGGCCATGCGCCTCCTACCTCTTTTTTCGTTCGCTGCTCTCCTCGCGTGTCACTGCCAAGCCAGCGTCACGACCAACGCAGGGTCGAGCGGTGGAAAGTCCACGCCTCCCTCCCCGCCGGGGACGCCGACCGCCACACCGGCTGCCGCGGTGAAACCGCCGCGGCCGACGAACAAGGCGGGGTGCGACGCGTGCAAGGGGCTATGGGCGAGGCACGGGATCTCCGAGTCCGAGAGCTGTATCTGCAAGACCAAAGACGCGGGCAAGGCGTGCCACGACGGCTCGGAATGCGAAGGCACGTGTCTCGTCGCCGACGACGCCAAGTTCGAAGTCGCGGCGGCCGGTCCGCCTCCGCGCGGCTCGTTCAGCGGCAAATGTGCGGAGTACGATACGACGTTCGGTTGCTTTCGATCGATCCCCAATGGCACGCGCGCCAAGGGCCCGCTTCCCGAGGATGAAGCCGCCCAGCGGCTCTGCGTCGACTGAGCTTTCCGCTCGGCGCGCGGTTCAAGCGGCGGTGATGGGAACGTGTCCGGGCTGCGCGCGGATGCGGTCCATCCATTCGCGCACCGCCCGGTAAGGCGCGAGATCGAAGCCGCCTTCGTGGGCGACGTGCGTGTACGCATAGAGCGCGATATCCGCAATCGTGTACGCGTCGGCTACGAAGAAGGCGCTCTTGTCGAGGTGCTTTTCCATGATGTCGAGCGCCGCGTAACCGAGCTTCTGTTTTTGCGGGAGAGCGGCGCGGCGCTCGTCGTTCAGGCCGACGAATTTGATCCAAAAGCGCACGGTGGCGATGTTCGGCTCGTGGCTGTACTGCTCGAAGAACAGCCACTCCAAGACTTTGGCGCGCTGCCAGCGCGCCTTGGGCAAGAACGCCGTCCCTTCAGCGAGGTAGACGAGGATGGCGTTCGACTCGGCGAGCCGCTCCTCGGGGCTTATCTCGAGCAGGGGGATGCGACCGTTCGCATTCTTGGCCAGAAACTCGGGCGTCCGCGTGGCGCCGCTCAGGATGTCGACATCGATCCTTTCGAATGGAATCCCGAGCTGCCGTAGCAGGAGCCGTACCTTGTAGGCGTTTCCCGACGGCAGATAATCGTAGAGCCGCAACATCGATCGAGCGTCTAGAGATTTTGCACGAGGTAATCGACGATGCGCATGTCCGCATATTGGCGGGCGAGCGGATTTCGGTAGCCATGGCGTTCGCCCGGAAAAAGAAGGAGATCGAACGGTTTTTGCGCGGCGGTGAGCGCCTCGATGAGCCGCGCCGAATTCTGGAAGTGAACGTTCTCGTCCATCATGGCGTGGAGCAAAAATAGCTTACCCTTCAGTCCCGCCGCCATCGTCGAAAGGTCGTTCTGGCCATAGCCGCTCCCGTTCTTGTCGGGCAGCCCCATGAAGCGCTCGGTGTAGCCGGTATCGTAAAGCCGCCAATCCGTGACCGGCGATCCGGCCACCCCGACCTTGAACCGGCTGGGAGCGCGCAACATCGCGAGCGCGGCCATGTAG
>JADMIO010361882.1_pt1 | contig 10496 bp, 4 predicted proteins | sample 8958161 | NCBI WGS metagenome assembly JADMIO01 (sample SAMN16585339, study PRJNA669376) | soil metagenome | isolation source: Crop rotation soil | place: USA: Cullars Rotation, Alabama | collected 2011
CGCGCACGACGATCTTCACGCCGGCGGCCTGGTCTTCGTTGTCGGTCTTGACCTTGGAGACCGCGTCGCGGGTGCGCAGGAGCGCGGTTCCTTCGCTCAGCCGACTTAACTACACTACCGACTGCCTAACGTACGACAAAGTCGCGGTGACACCCGCGCAGAGCCTAAATCTTAGCAATCGATCGCGACGACAAGGTACAGCAAGTGGCTGGCAAACAAACCACCGGTCCGGAGGTCTTGGGTGCTCGAGCATCCAACGCCGGGGATGACTTTCACGTCTTGTGGGCACTTCATCACGCGCTTCGAGTGCTCGACCTCGAAAGTGGCCTAACCGCGGTAACTGTAGAGGGAGTTCAGGCGCCAAGCTCCAACACCCTTGAGGCCGGCGCGTGGGATGGTGTCGATGTTGCGCTTTACTTTGGTGGAGTTGATTTGGCGTCCGCGCAGCGCGTAGAGATAGCCCAACTAAAGTACTCGACGGCCGATCCCACACTCACCTGGACGGTCGCGCGCCTCTGCAAATCCTCAGCAACCAATGTCAACAACTCTGTCATTGGACGACTCGCGAAAGCATGGAAGGCGGCAGTCCAAGCCGGCGTTTCTCGTTCGGCACTCTCGGTGAAACTGGTAAGCAATCAACCGATCGCTCGTGAGGTCCAAGCGTCAATCGAGGCAGGGCTTCTTGGAACGCAGGGCAAGACAAGCAGACTTGCCGCAGCTTGGGACCGGATGCAGACGGCAAGCGGGCTGGCCGTCTCTGAGTTTCCTGACTTCGTGCGTTGCCTCGACTTCGCTGATTGCGAGAGCCCATCTCGGTTTGAAGTAAAGCAGCACGTGATTTGGCAGATCGCTCGAATCGCGGCATCGAATGTGCGCCCGCACTACCTTGAGCTCCGCGACGCTGTCTACACTCGAATGCTTCCGGGGAATGACACCCCGATCACCCGGGCCACGCTGCTCGCCGCCATGTCGGTGGCAGACATTGAAGCCCTCTTCCCCTGCCCTAGCCGGTTGAAACTAGTCGAACGTGCCGTCAAGCGGGCAGCCGTTCAGGACGTACTCAAGCATTTCGAGAACGGGAAGCAACGCGTGCTCCTTCATGGCGCTGGCGGCACGGGGAAGACTACCGCGCTACAAGAGCTACGAGCGAAGCTGCCACCACAATCCGAGATGTTTGTCTTCGATTGCTACGGTGCTGGCAGCTACCTGGACTCCGACGGCCAGCGGCACCATCCGGCACAAGCGTTTTTGCACTTGTCCAACGAGATCGCATCGCGGTTAGGTGTCCCGATCCTGGTCTCGGCTTCGACGGCCTCCGATTTCGTAAAGGCTTTTGTCTCACGAGTCACCGAGGCTGCAACGCTGCTCGCGAGTAGGCAGCCGAAGGCGCTTCTGGTCATTGCCGCCGATGCGGCAGACAACTCCATTACGGCGGCACGGGAGAGAGTCCCGCCCGAGCCGAGCTTCATAAGCGACTTGGTTACTCTCGGTGAGCTTCCGGCCAACGCCCGGTTGCTCATCTCGGCGCGCACTGGCCGCCTTCCAGAGCTGAGACTCTCAGGAAACTTCGAAAAGGTTGAGATCAACAACTTTACCTACGAAGAATCTGTCCAATTTGTCCGAATGCAGTGGTCGACACCCTCGGAAGGATGGCTCCAAGACTTCTACGTTCATTCTGAAGGTAATCCCAGGGTGATGGCGTACGCCCTGGAGTACGCTGGCACGAAACCCGAGAAAGCCCTCGACTACCTCCTACCGCACGGCAAAGACCTTTCCGGCATCTTCAAGGAGAGGATCGATGAGGCGATTCGCAAGGGTGGGAGTTTCTCGGAATTTGACCGAGTGTGCGCCGGTTTGGTGGCGCTTCCGAGGCCTATACCCACGGTCGTGCTGGCCGCCATTCTGGGATCTACTCCTGAGGGGGTTCAGGACCTCGCCAACGACCTTGGGCTACGCAACGACAGTGGACTCCTCAGCTTTCGAGACGAGGACTTTGAGGACTTCGTCCGCGTACATGCGGCCAACTTCCTGCCTCAGGTCCGCAAGAGCGCTGCCGAGTATTTTCTTAGATATCACCGTTCCGACCCGTACTGCGCGGAGCACATCGCGAGCGTGCTTTTCGACGCGGGCGAGCGCGCGGCGCTCCTCGCGCTCGCGCAGAGCGACCCCACGCCGAAAGCGATCGCAGATCCCGTCAAGCGCAGGGACGCACAGCTGCATCGAATGAAATTGGCCATGAGGGTTGCCGGTGAAGCTGGCGACAAGGCCGAGGCGATCCTGGTTCTCCTCCGCGGAGCCGAAGCACTCAAGACCGACGCCGCTGTCCAGTCGATGCTCGCTGACAATCTCGAACTCTCCACGCAGTTCGCCTACGAGAGCGTGCGCAAGAAGATTCTCTTTAATCCTGATCGCGAACATCTTCACGGCAGGGCGCTTTGCGGCCTGGCGAGGGCGAGCGTGTTGCGAGGGGACGCGGTGCGGGCTCGGGACTATAGACGTCAATTCAGGGAATGGTTTGAAAAGTACCGACGCCATGCCGATGAGGAGAAGGTCAAGGAGAGGAACGGTCCCGGGTGGATACTGAACAACCAAGACCTGGCCGTCGATGCCGAGAGTGTCCTACTTCTCGCCGGGCCGAAACAGGTAGTGGAGGTCCTCTCACGCTGGCGGCCGAGAACGCTCATGCCCCGCGTGATCTTCAAAATGGTGCACTCCCTGATTGCTTCTGGACGCGAGGCGCTGGTGGAACAGTGCCTCGAACAGGTTGGGCAGAAGAAGATTTGGGACGTACTCCTGACCGTACCTTTGGCGTTGGCTGGCCGCTCCGTAGATGTCGATCAGTTGGATTCACATCTCGGCTCCTGGCTACGGCGAGGGTGGCTCAAGGCGCAACAAAGGAGCGACCGAACAACCGACTCTACTTCACCGTGGGACACGGCCGAGCTACTACTGGTTGGCGCCGAGATAGTGGCGTCGCGAAAAGGCGTGACCCCCAACGTACGTCGCATCCTTGAGGAATTTGCCCGGCCGGAACGCCGGAGAATTGACTTGCTTCACACCTTTGATCACGAGCCTCTGGACGCTACATTACGCGCGCACAGCCTGCTCACCCAAGCTGGCGGATCGAGAGCGACGACCCAGTCCTTTCTTGTATCTCCGGAACCACGGTCGGAACCCAAAGACGAAAAGGAACGCCGGGCTCGGCGGCACGAGGAGGATCGGGCGAAGGAGGTCGAGTCGCTGATATCCCACCTCTTGCCAGCATATGTAGCTCGCGCCGCCCTGCTGCTATTGCCAGCTTCGCGTGCAGCGAGCCTGGCTGAGCTCGCCAAGGCAAGCGCCGCGTCCGGCGACTTCCGTCTTCGGAATGACCATCACCTGCCGGGCGCGCAGGATCGACTTGGGGAATCGATTGCGTCGCTGATGCACCTTACCGGTCTCCTGCCGGTGGATATCGGCATAGCGTCGCTCCACGCCATGAACTTCGGCAAGAGTGCTCCGACTAGCGTCGAACTAAGGGCGCTAGATACCATGGCCTTGCACGCAGAAACTAGGCCATTTCTACTCGAGCGCTTGATTGCAGCTGGTACCGCGATTCTTGCCGAGAAATCGCCCGCAAGCGAAAAAGCCGACGGACTGCTTTCCATTGCTCGCGTACTAAGACCAATCAGCCCCACAGAAGCCAACGCGATATTCAACCAGGCAACGATTATTTTGGAGGAGCTCGATCTTGATTCCATGTCGGAGCTCGCGATGCTCGAGCACTTCAGCTCCTGGGCCAGTGAGGCGCTCGACGACACAGCTCGCCGGTTGAATGCATGCGCGGTCGCCGACTTCGCGACAGAGGCACATGCTTACATAGGCACGAACGACTCGTTTCCCTGGGGCAGCGTCGCCCGCACGGCTTCCAGGCTTGATCCGTCAGTCGCTCTTGCCGCGGTGGCACGATGGGAAGACGAAGGCGCCGTGTCACGCGAGTCGACTTTGCAGGATGCCCTCTTGGGGGGGATCAGTAACGGCCAAATGGGCGCTGATGTGGTTCTCAGCATTCTTCCCCTGACGGACCAGCTCGACAACGGATTGTTGACAGCGCTGTTGTCAGTCCTGCGCACGGACGCACATCTGTCACCGACACGATCCAACGAGCTCGCGCGTCAGGCACTGAAGCGCGAAAGCCGCGGCGAGGGAATTGGGCCCATTCGGCGCATCGCCGAGGAACTAGGAGCGGCCGACTCTCAATGGATCGCGCAATGTCGCGAGCTCGCTACCTTCCTGGATCGCAAGAAGGATACTGCTACTCGTACAGACCGTGAGATAAGCACACCGACAATTCCCTCGCAGTTTAGTAAATGTCGTTTCGTGACCAAGCCCGAAATCGATGGCGCGGTAGGTTTGATCCTGGAAGAGGCGCGGAACGCGAAATCCTATGTAGGCACGCGCGCCATCTTCTCGTCAATCCGTGAAGTTGTTTCCGCCGCCGATCGTGCCACTCATATCGATCTTCTAGCCCACGCTACATTCGAGAATGTCGATGATGATGATCGGGCCGTGGCCGTCGCCCGTGCCATCATCGAGTGGCGCGCGAGGTCGCCGGCAATTGCGGAGTGGTGCAAGGCTCATATCCCAAAGCTCGTGGCGGATCTGCTTCCCGAGTTTCGGTGGTCTCTTGGTCTATTGGTGGAAATGCTGGATGCTTGCGACCTTCCACGCAACGCTATTCATGATGCGCTCATGGAGGGGCTGGAACGACACGCCCATCGTTGGGATGCTCGCACCGTCTATGAAACACTGGGAATCGTCGCGAGGTACACCCCGCCAGATCAGGCGGCTCTTGTACTGACCCGAGAACTTGAGGCGCAGTGTTCACGCATCGGCGCCGACACCCCTCGATTTGATCCCCATGACATCCCGACCGAGATCCACGAGTCAGTGGGGCGCTTTCTCTACGCCTATCTAGGCGACTTCGATTTGCGCCTGAGATGGCGCGCGGCTAGTTGCCTGAGGTCGGCCGCGCGACTCTCGCAGGGAGCGATCGTGGACGCAGCGGTGAGTCAATGGCAGCGATCGAGTGATTCCTCCTATCGCAAACCCGGAGCTACCTACTACTGGCTGGCGTCACGACTATGGCTGCTAATTGCCTTAAGCAGGATTGCCGAGGAATCGCCGGATGCGGTCAAAAAGCACTCATCCACTCTCGTCAACATCGCCTTGGACGAAGGCTTTCCACATGTACTCTGTGTGCACTTCGCCAAAGTCGCAGTTGAGTCGCTGGTTCGCCACCAGCAACCGATCTCGGCCGGCGACTTGCGTCAATTGAAGGCGGCCAACGCAGGCCGGGTTCGGCCCACCAAACGAACGGAAGAACGGCACGCCACCAAGGACCGCCTTCGCAACCCTAACGAGGGCCGAAAGTTTCATTTCGACTCCATGGATACCATTCCATATTGGTACTCTCAAAAGCTGCGGATGTTTGCCGATGTGAGCATGGAGGACTTCCTCGATCGGGCCGAGCACTGGATCGTGAATAAGTGGGGAGGCCGGGAAGACATCACACACTGGGTAAACGAGCCTCGTAGAGCAAGGATCCCTTACGGCTCAAGCCTAACTCTGCACCGTCATGGCTCACTGCCTACCCTGGAGCGCCCTGGCACGCACCTTGAATGGCATGCGATGTGGTGCGTTATTGGTGAACTGCTGCGTTCTGAACCCCTCGCTCGGGGGGAAAGCGACTATGGGAGCTGGAGCTACGAGACGAAGAGGATGGGATTGACGCATCCTCCCTACTGGCTTTCGGACCTGCGAGCGTTGAAGCCCCTGGACGACCGCGTTTGGTTTTCATGGAACGACGCATCTGCCACCTGGCTGGCTGCCGTCACCGAAGATTCGCTATTCAAGGAAATATCTGCACAGGAATGCAGGGACGACGAACTAGTCATCGCATCGAACTATGAACTCGTGTACGGCGACCAGCGCGCCTCGATATCTGTCAGCAGTGCCCTGGTTTCGCCCAAGACAGCATCGTCGCTATTGCGTGCGTTACAGAGCATCGAGAACGATTGGGACTACCGACTCCCGCACGAAGGGGATGAAGCCGAAATTCGTGATAATCCCTTCTTCCTGGAGGGTTGGCTTGCCTTGGGCGAGGGTGACCGCACACTGGACGATGAAGATCCTGAAAGACGAAACGTCGGTGACATCAGCATTTTGCCGGGCCCTTCGGTACAGAAGGCATTTGACCTTCGGCCTCTCGTCGAAGAGGGCGGGGAAGTTAGTTGGACGCCCGCCCCGGCCCGTCAAGCATTTCGGTATCGGGCGTGGTCCGATATCCAGCCCGAACATGAGGATCGAACCACGTCTGACTTTGTTCGATCTTCGGGGCATCGACTCTACGTGTCGAAAGAGTTGCTGCAAGAGTACCTGCACATGAAGCAGATGGACCTCTTGATCGAGGTCCAGGAGAATCGCCGAACCAAGGAGACCGACCCCAGTGGCTTCGATGATTCGAAAGAAGCGAAGGAGGCATACTACGACCGAGTCCTCGTCTTCCGCCGCGACGGCTCCATCGAAGCGGCCGAAGGACGTGTTGGGACTTGGACGATATCTCGTGCAAGAGCTCCAGCTCGAGGAAGGCGTGGACACCCTCGGCCGGTGGATGGCGCATCACATCGCTCAACTACTCGCTCAGGCAAACAAAGAACAAGATCCTAAGAGACTTCGTGCGATCAAGGCGGAGATTGCCGACCTTGTCCTGAGGATATGGGCAAATCGTCATCAGTTCGGCGAGCGCATAGATCCTCTCGTCAAGTGTCGGAAGGCTGCCGAAGTACTCGCGAGCGTCCATCCAAGCACCAACCGCTATTTCGCACACCCCAACCAACTTGTTGAGCAAACTGAATCGAGATTGCAGCTGGCAGCCGTCGCCCAAACTCTCGTATTGATCACTCTCCGGAGAGTCGTGCCGCCCACTCAGAAACGGGTCGGCGCCACCGTCGATGCTGCCCTCGATCCGGCGGAGAGGGATCTTCTAAGGGAAATTGAGCGTGTTTCGCAGTTGATTGTCGCTGCTGAGGCCATTGTCGCCGACGCAATGAAGGGCGACGCACAGGCGGGGAGCGATCCTGAAGCCTGGCTACTGGGCCGCGTTTTCAAGATCACAGATGAACTACGAAAGGCCGCGGACGACACTGCCGAGGGCAATCCAGCCGCAACACCTCTCAAAGCAACACCAAAAGCCTCGCCGAACAAAGCCCGCCCACCAAGGCGCCGGACGAAGGCGCCAAAATAGCAGCCTCTTCCGACTTGGCGGCAGGGCCGAAAAGAAAAAAACCCGCCGAAGCGGGGTTTTTCTTGAAGCGGTGCTTAGGTCCCGGGCCGTAGCCGCTCGCGCGGCGTTCGGGATCACGATCACATATCCATGTCACCCATGCCGCCCCCGGGCATGGCCGGGGCTTGTCGTCCTTCGGCGGCGCGGCGACCATCGCCTCGGTCGTGAGGATGAGCGCCGCGACGGAAGCCGCGTTCTGGAGCGCGTAGCGGGTGACCTTGGTGGGATCGAGAACGCCCATCGCCACCATGTCGCCGTACTCGCCCGTCTGGGCGTTGTAGCCGAAGTTGCCCTTGCCTTCCGAGACCTTGTTGATGACCACCGAGGGCTCGTCGCCGGCGTTGCGGGCGATCTCGCGCATCGGCTGCTCGAGGGCGCGCACGACGATCTTCACGCCGGCGGCCTGGTCTTCGTTGTCGGTCTTGACCTTGGCGATCGCGTCCTTTGGTGGAGGAGTGCCGCACAACGCGCGGAACGATGCCGGTTACGAGCTGTTGGTGGCGTACCGCGTTTGAATCTCATCAGTGTAGCTACGACTTAGCGCTTGACGACAAGTTTCAAGGTGCTACCGCGGCCCCAAGCGCCAGCGCTGCGTTTCCACCGAGTAGCGCGAGTGGCGTCGGAGACGAAGAACCAAGCATGCGATTTGGTCGAACCCCACCACACCACGCACGTGAGGGCAGGCGAAAGTTCGAACTCTGTAGCTGCCATCGACCGTTGCAGCAGCGCGGCGAAGGCTAGGGGATCGAAAGTTAGTCGAACTCAAGATCCTCCGCCATCGCCTTCAAGGCCTCGGAAATGTCGTACGCTTCCTTTTGCCGCTGTTCCCACAGCCAAATCATTCGGCCCACACGTCCCACACGTGTGATCTCTAGTATCGATGACCGCATTCTGTCACGACAGTTTGGTTCGCTGGTCTGCCCTTGGCCACTCCCGATCTCAGAGCTGGTAGCGAAAGGTCTCCAACTCAAGAGAGCACTCTCGAAGGGAGGATCCTTCGGCCAGAGCACTATCTGCCCCGACGCTACTTTCTCCGCAACTTCGGGAACAACTGACACTATCTCCCTCGTAATGGGCTTCGGCAGACTCACTCCGGTGATTCGGCACTCGAGGTCGAACTTGGATCCAAAGTTCGATCCGGTCCACTCACCCGCATAGGTCGTCGCGAATGACCAAGCGCTTACCTCCTGTCCTAGGACCTTTACTCGTCGTTCGCCCTGGGGGGTCATTCCCAGGGATATCACGCCGTACCACACGGAGACAGCAGGGGTATCGCCATCGATCAGGTCTAAGGCCTGCGAGATCTCCTGGCGAGTTGGCTTGCGGAACCCGCCGATTAGTTGATCTATGCGCTTCTTGAATTCCGTTTCGGTATCGACAAACACTCCGGCCAGGATTCTGACAGCGCGTCGCGCTTCCTCTCGTTGATCATCTGTTCCGTACTCGCGAATTCCCTTTGCAACAGGAAGAACTGTCCGCAGGCAAAGCGAACCGAGCCACTTGGTTTGAACGACCCAGTACGCTTGATCCACCTGCCGCACGATGACTGCGATCTCGGTCATTGCCGCCGTGATCTGATTGATGCCCTTCAACCGTTTACCCTTCTCGAGTTGCTGCATCGCGTCGGTCAAGAAGTACAACCGGGCCACCATCACCGCCAGATCGTGATCCTGCAGGGACTTCTTGATGGCAATCGGGAGGCCGCACTGCAGAAAGCGCAAGATTTCATCGAGTTTCGCGAGGATCGCTGTATCGTTGGACGACGTGCGCAGGCCAAAGCCGAGCGCTAGAAGGGACCCGATGTTCTGCAAATTAGGCAGTGACGCTCCTTGTCCGCTCTGGCGCGGATCGAATAGGCGGGCGATGCTCACGGCGTTTTGCAGTAGCGATCCGCCCACCGCGACCAAGTCTTCACCGGCAGCTCTCACGAGGTCACTACTAAGTCGGAAGAGTCGCTGCTCCGAATCGAACCGCCAGGGTAGGTATTTTTCCCAGCCCTTTCCCTGGAGCAGTTCCGCGCTTTGACGCGCCAACGTCTGAATCTCCTGCGTCACGCGATGCAGTAGGTGCGCTGGGATCGGAAATAACGGAAAGAGCGCTTGATCCGTGTAGCGAATTAGCTCGTCGTCTATCAGGCGTATGAGGGCTTCGCCGATCGCCGGGGTGTCTCGTCCCGGCGCGCTCCACCACCTCCTAATTCGTTCGGGATAGTCCGGGAACTTATCGACGAGGGCTGTCAGTTGAAGGCAGACGATCGCTTGGCATACTGCAGAGTTGATCTCAGGATCATCGTCACCGATGTCGAGTCCAACAATGCTCAATTGGAGGAGCACTTGTCCAATGAGATCGCACTCGGCCAGCATCTCTCCGGCGCAGATCCGCAGAAACATGATGTCATGCGGCAATAGCGGGTCCGGGATTGTCGAATTGCCGTCGCCATCGATCGTGTTCTGGAAGAGCGGACCGCGGGCGGTGATCGCCGCCAGGATGGGTGCGACCAAGTCGGGTCGCTTGGCACGCCAGCATCCGGCCGCGAAGGGGATCAGCTGATCTCGGGTGCAGTGGTTGGGGTCATTGTTGTGTTGTTCTGCTTGAGTCGGGTGGCGGACCAGCAGACCGCCATCGAGAACAAACTGTGGAAGGAGGTGCTGATCAAGTGTGCTACCGCAGAAGGCGAGTAAGCCGGTGCGATGCGCCGAATCCGCGCCGTCTCCGGCCTTGGTGTTGATCTGATCGGAAGCCCGTGTGGGAATGTCTTTTGGATCCTTTCCGTCGAAGATCTTTGGCTTCGGCCAATTGATCCGCTGACGATCGGCATCCGGCCCCGGGCCAAAAATTAAAGGGACTGCATGACCCAGAAAGGAAATTGCCTTTGCGAGCTCGTCGAATGGGTTTGCCACTCTTCACCCCTCGGCAACGTTGCCGGAATCAGCCTTGTATGACGCCCGTCGTCGGCGCCCAAAGCGATGCGATGGTGCTCTTTCGCGTCGTCCGTTGCGAACGTTATCACGGGGCGTGGTGCCCCCCTGACTCGAAGGTAGGTTAGAGACACGCTTCCTTAGCGGACGGGACGAAGTATCCCAAAGGCTGAAAAGAAAAACCCCGCCGAAGCGGGGTTTTTTTTCGTTCGTCTCCCCGCGTAGGCGGGGGTCCAAGCTTGGATCCCCGACGA